>JADHED010000468.1_pt1 | contig 48674 bp, 54 predicted proteins | sample 8952041 | NCBI WGS metagenome assembly JADHED01 (sample SAMN16124423, study PRJNA663239) | bioreactor sludge metagenome | isolation source: sludge (control) | place: India:Bengaluru | collected 2018-09-08 | reverse complement strand
TGGTTCTCCCAGCCAATATAGTTAGAAGACATATCTTTGTTGTGGTACTGGATCGGTTCCTGTACTCGTGCTGAAACCTGCTTGTGAATCCCAAGTTCCATCAGCGCCTCTGCCTGATCTGCCGCCGAGTTGGCTGCCTCGATCCAGGCGAGTCTCGCTCCTTCGGTGTCCTCGATCTCTTCGTCTGCAACCATGCCCTTCTGGTTCTTACCCCAATGGACAGGGATAGCAGGGTTGACGCGCACCTCTTCGATCCGCTTGGCGATCGGGATCGCGCGGGAGGACATTGCCGACTTCGACAACATTCGGTGGGTGTTCACCTCGGGGAGGATGAAGCGGTGGAAGCGGCACTCGATGGTCGTGAGGCGATCCCCAAGAACCGAGACGCTATCTGCGATGATCTTTGCGTACAACTCTGTCATTTCGTATCCTTTTCTGTGCTCGGCTTCCCTATGGGCCAGTGCGCTTCATTGCCGATCAAGCGCTCCTCGGGGTCCTGGGGAGCGGGAGCGAGAACCCACCCGCCGTCTTCCTGCTCGCTTACGGGCGGGTTGGTGAGTCGTCGCCACACCTGCATGACGCGGTGCCCCCACCTGTAGGCAAGGTGAGTAGCGTAGTCATCGGGGGTGGCGCCGACGCCGGGTGGGTCGTCCCACAGGTCGCCGACGATGAGCGCTAGGAAGTCGCGTTCGGCTCGGAGCGTGTCGAGCTGTTCACCCTGCCGCCGCACCTCGGCCTCAAGCTCAGCGGTGTCGACCGGTGACAGGGCGTCAACGATGCGCCACACCAGCAGGTCCCACTCGCGACCATCGACAGCGGCGAGCACGGCAGCGACCTCACGCGCCCTGTCCGGTTCTCGGTAGTCGTCGCCGAGCACCAACGACGGCCGCTGACGGCCGTGACCGCAGCACGAACCGAGGGTGAAGTGCCCAGCGTCCCACAGCGCCTGCACGGCGTCAGCGATGCACGCGTCCACCATGATCGGTGCATCCGGTCGCGCGCGAGTCCCGGCGATGCGAGGGGGCGGAGTCAGTGCGATCTCTGGACGCTCGCCGATGTCCCAGTTGTACGAACGGCAGTTGCATCCGTCGTTGGGTGTGCGGTCAGCCGCCATCACTCACCATCCAAGCAGTTCTAGTTCGGCAGTGATCTTGCCGTCCATGATCTCATCCAGTCGAGCGCACTCAGCAGCGAACTCCTCAGAGTCCCGCTTGAACGTATGGCTCTTACCCTTCTCGTCCTGAATCCTCGCCCCGTTATTGCGCAGTGGGATGATCCTACGGATCTCTCCCGACCACTGGTACTCCTGGGTCTTCTTCCTTGGGCCAGCCATTTCCTATGCTTTCTCGTGAGTTTCTACCGATAACCTAAACAGGTAACAAAGGAGCTTCAACACATGCTTATCGACAGAGAAACAGCCGATGTCATCGCTTCAGCCCTATACCACGATACTATCACGGGGCTTGATCCGAGTCAACTGGACGAGCTAGCGGTGCTTCGCTACGCCAACGACCCGGATGTTGAGATCGACTACTTGGGGCTTTCGACTGACGCTGGGGCGGAACTTCACGGCGTCAACACGGAAGCTGAGATGCTAGGAACGGTGGGGGGCTGACATGCTGAGCCAGAGCCAAATCATGATCGCATGGTCTCCGCGTTGTCGCGGGCCATGGGCTACGGTGTCACTGCACGGTGCGGGTAAGGTGACAGTTCGTCCCGCAGCGGTCGAGGCAGTCCGTGCTCTCAATGCTTGCCTGGTGAGGTGGGACTACCGGACCCGTTACGCAGACACTGGCGCCTATGTGTGCCGTGAGAAGGTCGGCGGTAACGGCTGGTCGATCCACGCCTACGGAATCGCCCTTGACATCAACTGGCAGTTGAACCCATACGGTGGTTCTCGCCACCACATCCCAACATCACTCGCCACAGCGATCTGCAACATCCGTACTAACAACGGTAAGCAGGTGTGGAATTGGGGCGGGTTCTGGTCCGGAACGCGTGACTGGATGCACTTCGAAATCGTCTGCTCGCCTCGCGACCTGGCGACCGGTATCAACTGGGGAACTGTCGCTGGCCCAGCCGCACCTAGTCCAGCACCAGCACCAGCACCAGCACCAGATTGGAATGCGATCCGTCGTTGGAACGCAGGGCTGGTGTACAACAATCTCGTGAAGCTGCCCCGCCTAGACGGTAGCTCAGCGCCCAGCATGGAGATTGGAGTCCTCCAGAACGCCCTGAACATCGTACGTAATGCAGGTATCGCCGTGGACGGCCACTACGGACCCGCAACTGCGCTCCATGTGCTGGCGTTCCAGCGAGACGTCAATGCTCTGAAGCCTGGTACTATTACGGACTTCCCAGGAGCTTTCCATGACACCACCAAGTGGATGCTCTCCACTGCCCTGGCTAACATCAGGGACGGAAAATAGATCCTGAGAGAATTGTTATGTGCTGCGATCCTTGGTATAATTGGGGTATGGGTGGCATTGACTTTGAGGGGTATTGCCCCAAGTGCAAAGAAGACCTAGGACTCCACTCAGAGTGTGAGCATGGGCTGGAGAACTGGCATATGCGATCAGATCAAATCGACAGAAGTTTCGTCTTCCCCTCGAACGTGCTTCTTGTGACCAAGAGTGGCAAGCAGGCGATGTTCTACGAGGACATTCACAAGGTGCTGCTCGATGACTGACTTCCGGGATGAGCTAGAGCAATTGACTCAGCGCATCAACTCTTACACTAAGCTCGATGTGGTCGACCTTAGTTTCGACACCGGTCAGAAGATCGAAGTCTATGTAGCTATGGATCACGATACCCGCTCTCACGGTCTTCGCGGATTCAAGGAGCTAGACGTTGACGGGATGTTGTTCTACTTCCCGTCCCCTTCATCTGCGCCCTTCACCATGGAGGGTATGTCCATGGATCTTGACATCGCATGGTTCGACAGAACCGGCAAGCTCATCGACCATGGGACCTACGCGAAGGATCACAAGCTACCCATCCTTTGCGATCGGCCGTTCTCCTATGTCTTGGAGTGCGCAGCCGACTCGTTCCACGGAGCTAATCTCGACGTGAAGGCGAGCGATGGCGAAGGGTGAAGAGTATGAACTGTGGGACGAGGATGACGCCTGCATGAACTGCGGTGACATCGACTACCGTCCCTCGTCCGTGCCAGGGCTGTGTGCGGACTGCAAAAACGATCCAGAAATGAAAGAAGACTCACCCAAGCGATGAGTCTTCTTCGTCTTCGTCTTCATCCTCATCTACGAAGTACATTCCGCCGATGAGAACCATGTCGTCATAGACGACCCTAGGAACCGGGATTGTCTTGCGCAGCCACTCTGCGGTCCACTCCAGCCACGTAATAGCTTCTAGCGGGGTGACCTTGCCTAGATTCACTTCCGGTGTCTCGGAATCCGAGATCCTGATAGTGATGAAATCGTTGCCAAGACTTTGCTCGAAGTCCTCGAAATCCGCCTCACTCATAGAGCCTCCTGACTAGGTTGTTCTAGTTAGGATATCGGCTCTCAGAGCTTGTTGCCATACAGATCAACGTTCGCTGTGTACAGCTTTCCTCGGAAGATGGCTCGGCCCTTATCGATCTTAACAGGCTCCGGGATCGGCTCTGTTGAGCCGTCAGCGGAGTACCAGATGAACCAGATACCCTGCTGCCACGGCATCCGGCGCTGAGCGGCCTGTGTGCCCGCTGCTGTGATGCCCGTAAGTCCCGATGGCAGGAACCCGTCGACTCGGCAGAGGCAGCCAGCGGAGCCAGCAAAGGCATCCCGGCTGTCATCCTGGAAGTCATCGGAGCGCCAGAGAAGCTCGGAGTGGTGGGAGTGACCGTAGACGGTGCTGATCCCCTCCCTCAGGTACTTTCTGGCTGTTCCACCGGGAGTGCTAGAGGTAGAATTCCCGTGCTCAAATCGTAGGTTAGGTGCGGCCCAGTAAGTACCATCAGGCCAGCCATCGACATAATCAACTCCGAATTCGTCAAACCGACAGAGATAAGAGAGAGATAGAACGGGGTCATCTGAGTTGGCCCTCCGAATACCGGTCAGAGCCGGGATCTTGTCAACGATGGCGTTGGTCATCCTGGCTACGTGGTTGCTTGGCATCTCTACGATCTTCGCGTCCGGTGCTAGCGCCCGCTCTGTAGCGATGAAGGTTCCGAACCTGTCGATCGCATACTGGGTCGTGTGGGTGTAGCCCGGTGCTGAGCGATGAGAAGAGAAGGCTGGCAAATCGAGATTGTCACCCTGGTTCACGATTAGGTCGATGCCGTGCAACGCCTGCATGTCTGCCATGATCTGTAGGGCAACGTCAATCGCCTGTTCATCCTGGGTTGGTTCGATGGTTCCATCCGAGTGCATGAAGCCGCCGATCTGGAGATCGGGGATCGAACAGGCTAGCTGGATGCCGTCTGGCTTGCCGCTGAAACTGGCAGAGGAAGGCTTGATGGTGACCTTGGGGATCTTCGCTCGGTCAATGTTCAGCTTCTCCTCGGGTACGTACTCGATCTTCTTCGAGGTCGTGTTCCGGCGAACCTGCTCGTTACTACCGTCAGGCTGCTTCTCCCAGCCCCATGCTTCCTTCTGGTCGATGGTGACCTTGGTGACTGAACCCTGCGAGTCGGAGATCTCCTTGATGATCTCCTGAACATCGTCATAGTCCTCGTCTACGATGACGGTTACCTTCTCCTGCGACCAATTACGCTGGCCGTAACGAGCTAGGCTTTCGTACTTGACCTGCGGTAGGCCCCGCTCTGAGAGCCAATCCATGATCTCCTTGGCTCTCTTACCGCTTTCCCAAAGTGCCTGCATCTCGTCCTTCTGGGGATGCTGGCTGACGTGTACGTGTTCTGTGCTCAAATGATACTCCCGGTGTCTGTGCTGAGTAGCACTCTGTTGACGGGTTTGTCGTGTACGACACTGATATCGACACTTACTGTGCCCATACTCAGGAGTATAGCACGCGCGCTGAGAGAAGTCTATGTCTAGGCGACAATCTAATCCCGACCAAGTTGGTCAGGTATTGATCCTGACAGAAGTGTCAGCCTCTTTTGCCGCTCATGCCGTTGGCCGCGCGCCCTTATCTGAGAAGGATTTCAGAAAGACTTGCACCGACGCGTAGAAATGTGCTAAGCTGTACCCTATACCGGTTCGCGAGCTTCGAAGAAGAGAAGCTGAAAGAATGATGATCCTCCTTTCAGCGAAGCGACTCAAAGCGACTTGAATCTATCTGGGCCACCCGTATGCCTAAAATCAGGTCAGTTGACTTTCTTTCAATGATCCTGTATACTGAGGGAATAAGAGTTCTCTCAGGTAGTTCTTTCACTACCGGACATACAACAGGGCGGTTGAATGGCTAAACACAAGATCGATGAACGTAAGGCCCAGGAATGCTGGGACATTCTTCTCTCAGAACACGCACCTGAGCGGAGAAAGGCTAGAGCCAGGAAGGACTTGGAGAGTATCTATGTTCCACTTGTTCAAGTTGTTGCTAGGAGGGTACATCAGAAGCTTCCGTCCTCTGTCGAATACGGGGATCTCCTCTCAGATGGGTACTTTGGACTGATCGATGCGATCAACAAGTTCGACCCAGAGAGAGGTTTCAAGTTCGAGACGTACGCTTCCTCTCGTATCAAGGGTGAGATTACTGACAAGCTCAGAGACTACGATTGGGTGAGCCGCTACTTCAGGCTGAAGTTCAAGGAAGTGTCTCAGACTAGGGATCTCCTCCTTCAGGAACTACAGCGTGAACCCACAGAAGAGGAAGTTGCCGAGCGACTCGGTTGGCCTGTTGATCAGGTGAACCGAATGCAGGCCGGATTCAACAACTCATTCCACATCAACATCGATGAGAGGATGAGGGATTCTACCCATGAGTACTTCAAGCTCAGCGAACTGATCGCTGATCAGACCTCAGGTGACATCACTTACGGAGTGGAACGAGAGGAACTAATCGACAGGATCGTTGCCGCTCTGGACGGGCTGAAGAAGAATGAGACAACCGTGCTCTACTTGTATCTCTATCGCGGCGAGAACTACTCCACCATTGCCTCAGAGTTGGGAATGACTCCGGGACGCGTGAGCCAGATCTACGACTCGGCCTTGAAGAATTTGCGCAGGAAGCTGACGTTAGAGTAAGATTGCACTTATGAGCGACTGGACAGAAGTAGACGGATCTCGTAGTACCGGCTGGATTCAGACCGGCAGTAGAATCCGTCAGACGAGAAGTCTCGAACGCAAGGTCTCGCAGATGGAAGACGCACTCGGGCGCACTGGCGAGTTGAAGTACATGGAACGCCTGGCTGCGGACATCGTTGGCGTACTGTTCTACCTTGAACAGGGCCACATCCCCTCAGACCTAGAACCCCTCCGCAAGGCGGCTCAGTTCCTTGATCCGAAGGTGAAGCTGGATGTGTACGCAGATGGCTTCGAGATCGAAATCTGACGTAAAGCATTCGACCATTTCTGCCGTTAGACTTAGGTACGGCTACACCATGTTAGGGGTTTGATTGAAGACGGAAATTGTCAAGAAGGACAGAGACCCAGAGTACATCAACGAGTTCAGTTCTGCGTTGCTGGAAGGGTTCTATTTGAAGGATGGCGAGACCTTCAATGACGCTATCGCACGAGCCGCTGAGGCGTTCTGCTTCGGTGACTACGAACTTGCTCAGCGCATCTACGATGCAGCTTGGAACGGTTGGTTCATGTTCGCTAGTCCGATCCTCAGCAACGCCCCTACGGGTAAGTGGGCCAAGGACGTTTCCGAGTTCTTTCGGGTTGCTGAGATTGATGTTGACTACACGGATCTCACCAACTTCTTCGAAGGTAAGATGCCTAAGGCTATGCCAATCTCGTGCTTCGCCATGCTGGCTCCTGACAACATCGTTGGGCAGATGGACGCCAACAAGGAACTAGCAGCGCTGTCGGTAGCCGGTGGTGGCGTTGGTATCCACAACGAGATCCGTGCCACTTCGGACAAGGCGCCAGGACCGATCCCCTACATGAAGACGATGGACGGTCTGATCGGCTACTATCAGCAGTCAAAGAATCGTCGTGGAGCTTGTGCGTACTACATGCGGGTAGATCACCCAGACATCATCGAGCACATCAAGTTCCGTATCCCATCTGGTGGAGACTCTTCTCGCAAGTCGGACAACCGCAAGCAGTTCCACTCTGCCGTGTCGGTGACTGACAAGTTCATCGATGCCGTCATCAACGACAAGGACTTCGATCTGGTCTGCCCGCATTCGGGCGAGGTCCGTGAGACTGTTCGTGCCCGCATGATCTGGGAGACAATCCTAGAGACTCGCGCTCTCACTGGTGAGCCGTACATCTTCAAGATCGACACAGCCAACCGTGCCCTACCGAAGGTTCAGCAAGACAAGGGACTGGAGGTCAAGGGTAGTAACATCTGCATCGAGATCACCCTGCCTTCCAGTCAGGAGCGCACCTTCGTGTGCTGTCTCAGTTCCTTGAATCTGGAGAAGTACGACGAGTGGGCTGACACGACGTTGGTGGCTGACTTGGTTCGCTACCTCGACAACGTGATCCAGTTCTTCATCGAGCAGGCTCCACCGGAGTTGAGCAAGGCTGTGACCTCTGCCCGTGCAGAGCGTGCAATTGGTATCGGAACCATGGGCTGGCACTACTACCTCCAGTCCAAGGGTATCCCGTTTGAAGGCGGCGGCTTCGGATCTGGCATCCAGGAGACTCACCGTATCTTCAAGAAGATCAAGGCTCAGGCTGTACAAGAGTCTGAGCTTCTAGCTGTGGAGCGTGGCGAACCGGCTGACCTGGTTGGGTGGGGCAGACGGAACAGTCATCTATTCGCCATCGCTCCCAATTCGAACAACTCGATCATCCTAGGGACGTCCCCCAGTATCGAGCCTGTTTCTGGCAACTCTTACTCGCAGCAGACCCGAGCGGGAACGTTCACGGTCAAGAATCCATACCTGGACAAGCTGCTGAATAAGATTGCTCAGGCTATGCTCGTTGACTACGGAGAGGGTTCGGACTTCGATCCGGACGACTGGGTGGCCGAGCAGTGGCGCAGCATCATCTCCAACGGCGGGTCGGTGCAACACCTAGAGTACTTGTCGATTGAGGAGAAGAAGCTGTTCCGTACGGCCTTCGAGATTGATCAGCACTGGCTCATCGAGCAGGCTGACGCTCGGCAGCAGTATGTCTGCCAGTCTCAGTCGCTCAACCTGTTCTTCCCAGCGGGAGTGGACGCAACCTACTACAACTCGGTACACCTCAAGGCTCTCACTGCGGAGCATCTGAAGAGCCTGTACTACTCACGAATGGAGCGTGGAATCAATGCGGATGTGGTCAAGGAGATCGAAAGAAAGGTCATCGAAGACTGGACGGGGGACGACTGCGTTGCCTGCTCGGGGTAGACGGTGAGTTTGGTAGGCGATATAAGCCGGAGGCATTGAATTGAGCGCATCACTAACCAAGTACAGCGAGGTCTATACCCCTCAGTATCACAATTTCGTAGAGATTACGAAGAAACATGAGAAGGTTCACTGGTTCGAGGAAGAGGCCAAGCTCGGCATTGATGTGAGCCAGTGGAAGAACGGCAAGATCTCTGAGGATGAGAAGGCGCTGATCATGAACATCTTGCGCTTGTTCACGCAGAGCGATGTGAACGTTGGGCAGGCTTACTATGAGAAGCTGATCCCTGTCATCAAGAATAACGAGGCTAGGAACATGTTCGGCAGCTTCGCCGCCCGCGAGGCTACACACCAGCGGGCGTACGCTCTGCTCTCTGATACACTCGGGTTCGGCGAGGACTTCTACTATCAGTTCCTTGAGTACGAGGAGATGAAGGACAAGCACGAGTTCATGATCGAGGACATCGGTCGTTCGCATCGTGACTTCGCCGTCTACCTAGCGAAGCAGACGATGATGGAGGGAGTATCTCTGTTTGCCTCCTTCGCCATGCTTCTCAACTTTGACCGCTTGGGGAAGCTACCAGGCATGTGTGACATCGTGCGTTGGAGCATGGTGGATGAGTCGATTCACATCGAAGGCAACTGCGCTCTGTTCCGTGAGTTCCTAGATGAGCATCCAAGCATCGTAGACGATGAGTTCAAGAAGGAGATCTATGAGACGGCCAGAGAGCTAGTGAAGCTTGAGGATGCTTTCGTGGAGCTTGCGTTCCGGGTCGGTGGGGTTGCGAACCTCGACAAGGATGACGTGAAGAAGTACATCCGCTACGTGGCAGACTACCGTCTCCAGCAGCTTGGATTCAAGAAGAACTGGAAGGTAAAGGAGAACCCCCTAGACTGGATTGACTCCATGATGGGTAAGTCCTTCGGCAACTTCTTCGAGCGTGAGATCGTTGAATACAGCAAGGCCAATCTGGAGGGTGAATTCTCCCCCGCCTACGATATGTACCGGAAGGTTGACGATACCTAAGATGGAGGAGTGAACCAATGGGGTCAATTTTGGACAAGAAGACATACAGAACGCAGCACAGGCAGTTCTCCAGGCTGTTCGATCAGCAGGAGAATGGCCGCGGGCGGTCCTATGATCGCAAGCAGGTGCTAGAGTTTCTCAACGAGCACGCCGATCGAGACGGGTTCCTCACTAAGAATCAGAGAGAACTAGCCAAACTAATGGGTGTTTCATACCAGCGCCTATGCGTATTCATCAGTGAGTTCTGTGAGATCGGCTACATGAAGAAGTACGGCCAACACAAGGCCACGAAGATCAGAGTGATGCACCACCCGGACGACTGTGACTGGGGTCCTGAGTATCAGGCCAAGGTGAAGGAAATCAGAAGCAGGGCCATCCTGCGCAAAGAAGGGAAAGAGACAAATGAGTGACCCGGAAGTAGTTTACGTAGATGAGCCTGTCGAGGGTATCGGATATGAGTTCGAGCCTCCTGCTGATCCAGATCTCGGTGAGGGCGAGCACCCGGTCATCCCGTGGCTGACTCAGCCTCGTCGTCGTTGGATCTACGGCGTTGTTGCCTCGCTGGGAGCGATCGCCGTTGTCGCCGGTCTGGCGACTGCCTCGACTGTCATGGTGACCGTGGCCGCTGTGGCCGCTGTGCTATCGACCGGTCTGGCTCGGGTGACCACCCCGAAGCTCTGAGGTTGCCGGTCCAGTTCGTCCATGCTATAATGAAGGTATGGACGAACTGGACCACAACGTTGGCAAGATCATCGACGGCGTACTGAAGGAACTGGATAAGGAACTGGATAGGATCGGTCTCTACGACGTAGAGACCACTTACGGAGTGCTAACGTTTGCCCACTCTGGAGCAGACGAAGAGGGTGGAGTCGGGACGCTCGACTTCCACGATGGTAGTAGCGTCGTTATGATCGACGCAACCCGCCTCATCAATGGCAATGTGGCTTGGTCCGATGCCGTTCTTGAACCTGTTCTCCATCGCATGGCCGAGGAGATCAACGATGAGTCTGATGACCGGTTCTTGGAACGAATGGATGAGGTGCTGGATGACGGATGGGAAGAGTTCGACTGATGGAGTGCGGGTTGCCGTCTCTGCGGATAAGGTAACTCCGACCGATCTTTGGGACTCACGAGACGAGACTTTCCAGAAGGCTTCACTATCGGCTGAAGCCTTTGATACGCTCTCTCCCGAGAGGCGTGCTCTCATCTGCGGCATTGTGCAGCGGAGTCTAGAGGATTGGATCGTTGACGGTTTGTCCTTTGCTCCGGATGAGGAAGGCAAGGATAGAATCATTGTCACGCTGGAGATCCAGCACTCTGACATCGAGGACTCGATGCAGGCGTTGCGGTATTTCTACCACACGAAGGTGCAGCAGATCCTAGAAGACATGAAGGAAGGCGGGCTAGATGTCCAGCCCTAAGCATAACAAGCGCAAGGGTGTCGAGACTGAGAACAGCGGCGTAGAGCATCTTCGTGAGAACGGTGTTCCGAATGCTGAGCGTCGACGCCTCACTGGCCGCTACGATCAGGGTGATGTAGCTGGTTGGTCTGCACCAGATGGCAGCAAGAGAGTCTGCGTCGAGATCAAGAGCGGGGCCACGCTCAAGTTGAATGAGTGGCTCCGGGAGCTTGACGACGAGATTGTCAACTCCCGCTCAGAGGCTGGCTTCGTGTGGGTTCGACCTAAAGGGAAGCCCCGTCCTGAAGACTGGTTCGTTGTCATGCGTACCGACATGGTGATGAACCTTCTACGAGAGGCGGGGTACATCCATGTCTAACCTCCTCTTGGTGGGCTGCCCGGTGCAATCTCGTGGATGGATCATGCCAAGCTGGCTCAAGGCCGTGCAGGAAGCTCGTCCTCAGGGTTGGGACATGCAGTTCGTCTTCGCTAAGGACAAGTCTGACGACTCGCTTGTTGATTTCCGCACGGACCGGAAGGTTCACATCGTTGATGTGAAGGACCAGAAGAGAGATTACGAGCGTGCTTGGAACAGTGATCGCTATCACCACATGGCGTTCATCCGTAACCGCCTACTTGACCGGGTGAAGGATATCAACCCAGACCTGTTTCTGAGCTTGGATTCGGATATCCTTGTTCACCCCGAGGCGATCACGAACATGATTGCAACCCTGGTAGAGAAGGATGACAAGCACCGCCTCGCCGCCTGCGGTGGACTAACCTACCTAGATGAGACAGATCCTCGGATCACGAATGCAGCGTCTCTGGTTGGCCCGAACTACCGCCGCACCCAGACCAAGGGGCGACCCAAGGTTGATGTGATCATGGCGATCAAGTTGATGAACGAGAAGGGATTCAACACTCCGTACGAATGGCACCTGAAGGGCGAAGACTTTGGTTGGTCCGAAGCCGTTCGCCGGAACAGGTGCGAGTTGGTGTTCGACGGGCGGGTAGGCTCTAAGCATGTGATGAATCCGTACTGGTTGGATGTTGTTGATAAGAGAGTGGGGTACTGATGGCTGACATCGACATCATCGTCGTCAACTACGGCACCTATGACCTCGTGCAGAAGTTGATTGACTCGTACTACAACCATCGGCCCTCTGTCGATTCAAGAATGGTCTTGATTGACAATGCCTCCCGCCCGCAGAAGCTTCAGCGCGTGAGGTCGAGGTCTATCGACGTGATCCCTCAGGAGGAGAACATTGGCTACGCCCAGGCGTGTAACGTGGGATACAGTGTCACTGACTCTCGCTACGTTGCGTTCGTTAACTCGGATATCCAGTTCATTGATGGCGCAGCAGTTGACAATATGGTGGCGTTCCTGGACGAGAATCCTGACGTTGCCATTGTCGGCCCACTCCAGATTTCCAGTGCTGGCCCCAGCGCTAAGGTTACTCATGCTGGCGTTGTCGGAGACTACCAGAACCCCGTCGACCGCGGCTGGAAGAGGAAGCCTGCCGACTGGCGGATCAACGACGAGGTTATCTCTGTCTCAGGCTCGTTCCTAGTTGCCCGCCGCTCTGCGATGGAGGAGATCAGGAACGACGAAGTGTTCCAGAAGCACTGGCCTGATTCGATTGGCCCGATGCCGGGACACTCCCTGTACTTCGAAGACACTGCGATCTGCTATGCTGTGAGGAAGTTTGGCCACAAGGTCTGGTTCCTGGGTGAAGATGCTGAAGTGATCCACTCTTGGCACGGCACGATCGCTCGTCACGGGGAGGGACAACACTACAAGGAGTCAAAGGTGCTGTTCACGAAGCTCATGAAAGACTGGGGAATCCTGTGATCGACATTGTAACGGTTGTCCACAATGATGTTAACACGGGTCAGGCGAAGCTTCTACACGATCAACTGATCCAGCACCACGGAGCAGAGGGCTGGAACTTCATCGTCAGGGACAATAGTGAGGACAACATCGGATTCGCCGCTGGCTGCAACTGGGGCGCTCTCAGGGCAGAATACCCTCGCAACCCCTACATCGGCTTCATCAATCCAGATTGCATTGTCACGGGTCCTCTCTTCAGGAAAGTGGAGCGGGTCTTTGCCACAGATAAGAAGTGCGTTATTACCGGGTCCAAGTTCAATAAGCCAAAGGTAGAGATTCGTCACTGGGGTCTAAGGGATTGGGTGTGCGGTGCGGCGTTCTTCGTCCGTCGTGATTGGTTCGAGGAGGTGGAGGGCTTCGATGAAGGTTATGTCTGGTCGTGGGAAGAGACAGATCTAATTCGGGAAGCCGAGTCTACCGGCAAGAAGTGCAAATCCATTCTGCTACCCATCCAGCACGCCTCCCCGACAGATGACACTCCGGGCGATTCAGAATACAAGCGTAAGCACTTTGAGATGGGACGACGGCGGTACGAAAGGAAATGGAATGCCAAGTAGTTTCGTGGATTCGATTCCACCTATCATGAAGTACGTCATCGACGCATCGCCAGCTAGAATCGCGGACATTGGTCCTGGTTGGGGTAAGTATGGTTTGATGTGTCGAGAGTATCTTCCCGAGTTGGTGCAACTCGACGCTGTGGAGGTTGCCGAGGGGCGCCTAGCGACACAGGATGAGATCTACAACCAGATAGTGACATCAGATGTGAGACTTCTTCCGGACAGCTTCTGGGAAGGCTATGATCTCGTGTTGATCATTGACGTGATCGAGCACATGACCAAGCAGGAGGGTCTTGATCTACTCTCGAACATTCTGAACTGCGGTGCTTCGGTGTTGATCTCCACCCCAAAGGAGTGGATGGAGCAACATGATGAACACAACCCGTATGAGACTCATGTCAGCCACTGGAAATGGCGGGACTTCCGGCCGGAAGCCGATAACCCGTATCATGTCGTAGACCTGTCGACAATCGACTCCATCATCTACGTGCTTTGCCAGGGCGCTCCAGAGACAGAACAGGAGGCTTCTGATGAAGCTGGGCTTGATGGTAGTGACTGACGGTCGTGATTACTTCTGGGAGACGATGAAGTCTTTCTCTGAGGCGTTGGACTTCTCAGTGTTCGATGAGAGGATTGTTGTTGACGACTCGTTGTCGGTAGACTTCACGGACCGAGTTCAAGAGTCCTATCCAGACTTCTGGATCTATCCGGCCGCCGAGAAGCGAGGGTTTGCCGGAGCTATTCGCAAGGGCTGGAGCGAGATGGGTGACTGCGATTATGTCTTCCATCTTGAGGACGACTTCGTTTGTGTGAGACCATTTGTTCTATCGGATATGATCTCGGTCCTAGAGGAGAACCCTCACCTTCTTCAAATGGCACTGCTCAGAGGTCCGGTGAACGCCGAGGAGCTGAGGGCTGGTGGCGTTATCGAGCAGAGTCCTAGCGATTACAGGACAGTGTCCAACGGCAGTTATGCATGGAGAGAGCATAGGAAGTTCTTCACTACGAATCCGTCAGTGTATCCGCGTAGCACCATGGCGCATGGTTGGCCGAGCGGCGAGCATTCAGAGGGAAGATTCGGGTTCGACAGGTTCAGTGAGGACCCTCGATCGGCTTGCGCTTTCTGGGGTGAGTCTGGAACCTGGGTTGAGCACATTGGAAAGAATAGGGCAGGAACGGGATACTAATGACAGATCTTTACACGGAACGGTTTTACAACACTATTGCATCAGGTTCGATCGCTTCGGCTGAGGTGGTGTCTGCTTATGTGGAGGAGCTAGTCTCGCCGAGAACAGTTGTTGACATCGGGTGCGGAGAGGGACATTGGGCCGCAGCATTTGAGAAGCTTGGGTGTGAAGTCCTCGGCGTCGACGGTAGTTATGTGGATGAGCCTCTGGTTCCGTTCGTTGCGCATGACTTGAGTAAGTCCATCCCGGAAGGTCTAGGAGAATTTGACCTCGCCATCTCCTTGGAGGTGGCCGAGCACCTACCCGAGACCAGGGCCGACGGCTTCGTCGCAGACCTATGTTCCTTGGCTCCGGTGGTTCTGTTCTCCGCTGCTATTCCGTTCCAGACTGGCGCTGGGCACATCAACTGCCAGTGGCAGTCTTACTGGGCTTCTAGGTTCGAAAAGAACGGCTTCGCCGTGAACCTCGGAGTCCGGTGGCCTTTCTGGAATGACGAACGTGTTGAGTGTTGGTACAAGCAAAACCTGTTCCTGGCTCACAGGCCTGGACAGCTACATCTCCCGGATTCCTACGGTCCTATGGATGTGGTGCATCCAGAGATCCACTACTGGGGGCGATCATGAGGATTGTTGGCGTAACTATGGTCAAGGACGAGGCGGATGTCATCGAATTCACTATCCGCAACCTCTTCCGTCAGGGGGTCGACAAGGTACTCGTCAATGACAACATGTCTTCCGACGCAACGCCAGACATTCTAGCTGAGCTAGCTTCTGAGTTCGATATTGAGGTCTCTCTGGATACGGAGGTTGGATACTATCAGTCGGACAAGATGACTGCGCTGGCGCGCAGGGCGTTCGATGAGCATGGAGCAACTACTGTCATTCCTTTTGACGCAGACGAGTACTGGACGGGCATTGGACAGCCTCTCTCGGAGGCGCTAAACAACTCCCCATATCATGTGACTTCCATCCCCCTGTACAACTACTTTGGGGTGGACGGAGATGGAGACGACCCTAATCCATTCGTACGGATCACGCATCGAGACAAGTCGAAGGCCCCGCTTTACAAGGTCGCCGTGAGAGATATGCCCAAGCTGGTAATCCACCAAGGCAACCACTCGGCCGCAGGCCGAGGCTCCCAGGGAAAGATCCAGACTGCGATGATCGGACACTTCCCTTGGCGCTCCTATGAGCAGTTCGAGAGAAAGGTCGTCAACGGAGCGGCGGCGTATCGTGCCACAAATCTACCAGAGGAGCAGGGTATTCACTGGCGAGGCTACGGCGATGCCTATGACAGCGGTGGCCGAGAGGCTCTTGAGGAGATCTACGACAAGTGGTTTAGGAACCCGGAGCTAGAGACTGTAGAGAGGCCGGTATGGCAAGAGTATCAGTAGTTATCGGTACCTTCGGATCTGATGAATGGAAACGCCAGGGGCAAGAGGCTCTGGCCTCACTCTTCAATCAGACGTTTGACCCAGTATCCGTTCATCATCACCATGCAACGACCCTAGCCGAGTCGCGCAACTCTGGAGCGGCTTCGGCTGACGGTGATTGGTTGTGTTTCCTCGACGCCGATGATAGGCTGCATCCGGAATACATCGAGGCTATGAGCGAGGCGATTGATGAGCTAGGCGACGGCAAGGCCCTACTACAACCCAGCCACCGAAATGACAAGGATAGACCGACTGGCAAGGCGGGGGAAATCACCATCATCCCTCCTTGTGATATTCGAAGGGGCAACTTCCTGATCATCGGCACCGTTGCACCCAGGGACATCTTCACCAAGGTCGGTGGCTTCTCTGATGAGTTCGATCTTTATGAAGACTGGGAGCTTTGGATTCGGTGCATGGTCCACGAGAGCCTGAAGGTCAAGCAGGTGCCTAGGGCGATCTACGAGATTAAGGTTCGAGAAGCTAGTCGCAATGAGCCGTCGAACCAGAAGAAGCTCAAAATAGCTAGCAAGATCCGGAGAAAGCACGGGTTTTAGCTAAACATATCCAACTTTACTGTCGATAACCCTGGGTACCTAGAGGCCCAGGGTTATTCTCGTGTTTATCGACAGTCTGGAGTACCAAGTTTATGCCGGTTGAGAGGACAGGTCACAAAGTTTTCGCAAGAGATCTTGACGACGATTTCGAAGAGCTAGAGGAGCTAGATGAGGACGAGCTTGCCGCACCGCAGTCTCGTGCCAAGTCCCACTCAGTGACCACTCCTTCCGGAGCCACGCTGCCCCTGATGACACTGGCTGAGGCCCAGAGATACGAGGACCTCTCTGACCGATACCAGAAGGACAACATGTTCAAGAATGTGGCTGACCTGCTGGAGTTGGATCGTCTTCTGACGCTGGAGATCATGTCCTTCCGCTGGTCGAACTGGCTACTTCGTGGAGAGGACTATGACGGCGAGCCGGTGAACGCTTCCGAGATTCAGAAGGCTATTCGTGAGTACTCGAAGGCGATCCTGGAGATCAAGGGCGCTCTCGCTATCGACAAGAAGCATAGGGACGCAGCCAACGGAACAACAGTTGCCGAGTACTGGCGTAACCTGCTTCGCCGTGGCAAGGAGATGGGTGTCCACCGTGACGAGCAGGTCATTATGGCTTGGAACATCCTGAACGAGATCCGTGCCAAGATCACCCTATACAAGAACTCAACTCCAACCGAGCGAACAGAGTTCGAAGTCCATGCTGGTCAGATCCTTGAGTACATCGAATCGTTGTTCCCCAAGCTTGATGAACTAGATGAAGCATTCAGGAAGAACCAGCGGATCTGGCTTTTGAGTGAGCTAAACGGATGAGCGAGATGTTGACGTATCGTGATGGCGCCAAGATCGACTGGGCGAACCTGTTCCGTGGTGACCCCGATCTGCTTGATCGTGTTCTGGGTGGCATCGGGAAGGTAGACAAGAAGAACCGCAGTTGGGCGAACGCTCCGCTGAACCTCGACGACTACTCAGAGTTCCCGTTCCGTAGGGCGGTCAAGGCCCTGCTCCGGGGCCGTTCTCTCGCTGATCTTGACCTGGACGTGAACCTCGATGATCCGTCCAAGAGTGATATCGAAGCAGCGGCCCAGGCGTTTGGCCGTCACCCTTCGTACTTCATCGAGTACAGGATCAACTATGTCTGTTCCACGTTGGCTGAGTTCCTTGAGAGTAATCCAGAAACCCTCGCTGCCTGGTACGTGAAGGCGCGACAGTCGAAGGGGATTCGAGTGAGATGATCTTCGAACAGTTGACTGAGGAGATTCCAGAATCTGGAGCCATCATTCTCCAAGCGGTAGCTGATCGCGCCCAGCAACTGTTTGCCGAGAGAATCGCGAATTCCATTACTGTTGACGAGAATGGGTGTTGGCTGTGGAATCGATTCACCGACAGGAACGGCTATGGTAGGGCCTCGGTCTGCGGTAAGTACATTTTAGCTCACCGGCTGATGTTCAACCTCTTGGTTGGTCCTATCCCCGAAGATCGACCCGAGATCGACCATTTGTGCCGCGTGCGAAATTGCTGCAACCCGGATCACCTTGAACCGGTCACTCGCGAGGAGAACATGCGCCGGGTAGCTGCGGCCAACACCTGCTGCCGCCGTGGTCATAGCTATGCCGACCACGCCTTCGTTAACAGTAAGGGCGATAGGGAGTGTAGGATTTGCTCCCAACGAGTTAAGTCGGAAAGCCAGCGTCGATTGCGAGATACGGGTGTTGGGCCTAGGGCCTCCTGGACCGAGTGTATCAGAGGGCACGAACTGTCAGGTTCCAACTTAATCGTCAACAAGAGTGGCAGTAGAGAGTGTAGGCTTTGCAAAAATGAGCGTCAACGACTTCGACGCAGGAGGAGTGCCAAGTCATGATTAGTGAGAAGTTGACAGAGAGTGAGTGCTACCTTCTCGCCCTCCTAACCGATGAGAGTGGAATCGATCACGCTGAGTTTGCGATGATCGATGAGACCGCTATGGAGCCGGTCACGGACGAGTTCGGCAACCCGGTCCTGGACGAGGAGGGCAACACTCTCATCCAGCGCAGCGACGGTGTGTTCCGGGCCTTCCCATTTCAGTACTCGTGGTGGAGGACAAAGAAGAAGAAGCAGATCGATGCCGCTGGCCGTTCCGTTGGTAAGTCGCTGTCGATCAAGCTTCGAGCCTTCGCCTTTCCATTCCTACACCAGGGTGAGGAGATGGTCATCACCGCCCCAGGCGACAACCACCTCCAGCTTGTGACGGACAATATCGACGCGTTGTACCGTGGGTGTAGATTGGCGAGAGAAATGCTGGTCAACGCCGGTGTCGGTAATGGCGCCGTCACCCATAAGCCCTTCATGGCGAACTTCCAGAACGGCGGCCGTATCGTTGGCCGTATCCCCCACCTGGACGGCAAGAATATCAAGGGCTCGACGCTTCCTGATGCCCTTGTGTTGACCCGTGATCGAGGCTATGTGGAAATGCAGAACATCACCACCGATGACCTGGTGTGGTCCCACGAGAGGAAGTGGGATAAGGTGCTTGACACCTACACCGTGGAGGCCACGGGCTGGATGGTCAAGGGGCAGGGCGCCCTCCCTCTACAAGTGTCTCATGACCATCGCTTCTATGTCCGTAACGACATCTCGAAGCAGCCGGGTAAGGCGAAGCGTCAGCTTGGTGGATTCAAATGGGAGTGGGCAGACGGACTCACGGAGTCGAAGTACTGTCCGGTGAACGCTTACTGGACCGCCTGTAACGATTTTGGTGCCCCGATCCCTATCGAGCTTCCGGATTACACTGGCTGCAAGTCTCACTACCCAGTGAACGAAGACTTTTGGTGGGTCGTGGGCAGGTATATTGCAGACGGGAGCCTCAATGGCGGCTCGGCTGTTCAGTTGTCGGCCCACCCCAAGGATCACCCAGCTATTGCTCAGCGCTTTGCTTCACTTGGTATGGACTGGAAGGTGGTAAGCAGGAGCCACTCTTCGGCGGATAGTGTTAATATCTACAACATGGGTCTAGTCCGCTGGCTGCGAGAGCAGTTCGGCCACCACTCCCATCACAAGAGCTTGCCAACATGGTGCCTTACGATGGACCCTAAGTGGCGACAGGCCCTACTAGATGGCTACCTCTCGGGGGATGGCGCAGAGTTCCTCAATCATGGGCAGACGTGCGATGGAATCGGCACGGCTAGTAAGAAGTTGGCTCTGTCCCTTGGCACTCTGGCGCAGACACTGGGCTACAATGTTGGTTACTCGAAGGCTGACATCAATGTGACCCATGTCATGGGCACGCCCCTGAAGAATCCGGCGCAGCCTTCGTACCGCTGCCGTCTCACGAAGTCGGGGCACGGCCTCACGGACCAGCCCGGTTATGTCTCGTACAAGATGAGGTCTTCCGAGAAGGTGGATCAGTTCGAGACCTACTACGGCATTGTTACTGAGTCGGGTTCCTACTTTGCTGAAGGTGTTTATCACCATAATACCCACCCTCTCTGGCTGGAGATGGACGAGGCTTCCGACTACCCGCCCGCTGGCTGGAAGGAGATCGTTGAGACGGTCAAGATCCAGAACCCAGACGCTCGCTGGCGCGCTCACGGCGTGACCCGTGGTGTTGGTGACGACTTCGACAAGAAGATCAAGGGCGAGGACAAGACGTGGTTCATCCACCGTCTGCCTGCCATGTTCCGACCGAACTGGACGGACAAGGAGCGCCATGACAAGATCGAGGAGTACGGCGGCTCGGTAGACTCGGTTGACTATCGACGTAACGTTCTTGGTCTGCCTGGTGACGAGAGCAGCCCGATGTTCGTGATGAACAGGATCACGCAGAACATTGATGAGGACGAGCATAGCCATTACAACACCAACGAGTACTACAACCTCTACATCGATGATGCCCAGTTGGGTGAGGTTGAGTCGCCGATCGATCTGTTGGAGTTCCCGGTTCTGCACAAGAACTACGAGAACTTCTGGGTCGGCATGGACGTTGGTTGGACGCAATCACCTTCTGTGATCGTGGTCTTCGCTGAGGTCAAGACGGCTAAGCGTGGCAAGCGCAAGGACGACAACACTTCACTGAAGCTGCTGACGAAGATCGCCCTCAAGCGTGTGAAGCCCGAGGATCAGGTGACAGTGATGCTAGAGGTCATCGACTTCTACCGTCCTCAGGCTTTCGCCATGGACGCCACCGGTTCTGGCTTCCCGCTGTACGGCTGGATTCAGAAGGAGGTGCGTCAGCGCTCAGACCTGAAGTACCTACTGGGTAGGGTCAAGAACTACGACTTCGGCTCCAAGATCATCGTTGGCTTTGACGATACAGTCAAGGTCAACACGAATAAGCGTGATGCTTGGGAGGAAGCTGCCGTCAAGCGACCGTTCATCGAGGCATCTACGGACGCCATGCGTATGCTGATCGATGATGGTCGTATGCCGATGCCACTGGACTACGAACTGATCGGTGAGCTTCAGGCGATTCCGAAGAACGTCACCAAGATCAAGGTGGACGAGTATGGCCGTTCTGGCCGTAAGACGGGTATGCACATCCTTGACGCCATGCGCCTTGCTTCACTGGCCTTCCAGCAGAAGTTGATCGACAGGATGATCGCCGACCACAAGAAGATCTGGCGACCACCCAAGATGATCACCGTAGGTTAATCTAACCTTATCGGACCTTTTAGACGTTAATCTGAGTTAGGAGAAGCAGTTGGAAGTAAGAACGCTAGAGATCACCGAAGCCATTCCGAAGTGGCGTAAGGAACTGACTGGTTACTTGATTGAAATCCGTGGATTCGAGAACGAAGAGGATATCGGTCATGTCATCAGGAAGCTCTCGTCATACTCGGCTCGGGCCTCTAGAATGCGGTCCGAGGCGGTGAGGAACAAGCACTCTTCGGCGAAGCTAGTCAGGTTCATTGAGGATGAGATCGATCCGTTCATCGGAGAGGTTGAACGTCAGTTCAGGTTCTTCTCTAGGATTCAGTCCACAATTGACAGTGAAATCGCACTAAGCCGATAGGAGTACAATGTCAGGAACAGAGATCGAACTTGACGAGAATGGTGAAGTTGTCTTCGTAAACGCGACTGGCTTCGATGATGATGAGATCCTGGCTGCAATCAAGGAGCAGGCTCCCGAGATCTACGCAGAGGTATCCGATCTGGCTTGGGCCAGGAACCCCTTCTCTCCAACGCAGAGGAGTCGTGCTCGAACGATCTTCGAGCAGAACCGCTATGTGGCCCCGAACAACATCTTCGATGAGTTCAGGCTAGCCGCCTATGCGGCCAAGTACGATGACATCGTATCGAACGCCGTGGACACCACCGAGAACCTGGCCTTCAAGCGCATCGCCGTGGAGACTGACTCCGACATGGAGAATGACATCTGGCGACAGATTGTCGATGACATCGACATGCCTCAGCGCATGAGGGAGATGTGGCGCGACCAGTTCATCTACTCGCAGTTCTATTTCTGTGCCATCTGGCATCGCAAGAGCTACAAGGTGAAGCGCTAGAGTGACGCCGGTAAGCAGAGCCGTAAGGAGTACAGGAATCTCTTGGTTCCTCGTGCCATCTCTCTTCTTGATCCACTGCGCGTGATCCCTGTCGGCTCGTTCCTGTTCAATCAGGAGAAGCTGGTCTACATCGCTGAGGTCGAGGAGGCCAAGGAGATCTCCGAGAAGATGGACGAACTCAACAAGGCCCGAGATCCAGTGGTCGACCAGATGTTCATCGGTCGCTATGAACCCGGACCGATGAAGTTGCAGGAGATCCGCAAGCTCACTGGGCAGCTAGACCTGCGTGCTGAGCAGTTGTTCTACCTGAACCCGGAGAACTGCTGGAGGGTCACAGCGACTCGCCCAGCTTACGACAAGTTCGCAACCGTGCGTCTTGCTTCGATCTTCGAGCTTCTCGACCTGAAGCACATCCTCCGTGCGATGGACCGTGAGGAGATGCTCTCAGCTACGAACGTCATCATCCTCGTCAAGAAGGGTAGTGATGAGTACCCGGCAGAGCCTGGAGAGCTTGCCGCAGCGGCAGCCCAGGTAACTCAGGCGGCTAGGATTCCGATCATCGTCTCAGACCACCGCATGGAGGTCGAGATCATCACCCGTAAGACCGACAAGGTGCTTCAGCCCGAGCGTTACAACGGCTTGGACTCTCGCCTGACGGCCCGTCTATACCAGATCCTGTCCACAGGTAACTACGCCTCGGGTACTGCAACCGACTCGTCACCGAACCTCTTCAAGATCATCGCTTCTACGATGGAGGCACGTCGAGACAACATCCGTGACGCTCTGATGACACGCGTCATCAACACCACATGGGAGCGCAACAACAAGCAGCTTGTCGAGTACCCCTCGATGAACTTCTATCCTCGTAGGATCGCTCTGGACTTCGACAACAACATCTCTACCTTCATGCAGGACCTGAAGGACCGAAACGTGATCTCTGCTGAGACACTGCTGGCCGAGATGGACATCCTGCTGGATGAGGAGATCGCGAAGATCAAGCGTGAGCAGGAGAAGTACCCAGACATTCTGATGCAGTACCAGGTTCCGTACAGCGCCACGACTACGACGGGCAAGCCTCAGCAGGAGAAGGTTGAGCAGCCAGCCGGAACGGCTCCAGCGGCAGCGGTAACGCCAGGCAAGGGTAGGACCACCGGAGTCCCGAAGGCTGATGGCCGAGCGGGTGGCGGCAACTCGAATGGTGGCGGTCGGAACAAGGATTCTACCAAGCCATCGCCGAATAACCGTGGTAAGTGACGATACCTTGACTGAAAGAGAGGTTTGATTATGATCATTCAGGAAAAGGACGATCACATCCTGCTAGTCGAGCAGGCTATCATCGTGTCTGATGACATGGATTCAGCCTCTTGGGCAAGTCGTCACATGTACGCCAACCCAGGCATCAAGTGGGTGATTGGCAACTACGCCGAGGCGGACGAAGCCAATCGCAACGGAACCATGTTCGCCTTCGAGGACTTCAAGGCTGCTCAGCAGACCGTGGCTCACTCTCCGATGAACATCGATCACCAGCAGAACCGTATCGTGGGAACCTGGATCGCATCGGAGATGATCTACCCTCGTACCGAGCAGGCAGATGCCCGCATGAACAACCCGTACCTTCAGGTGCTGGGCGCATACTGGCGGAAGAAGTTCCCCGATACGCTGAAGCGGGTCGAGGCAGCCTTCGACTCAGGAATGCTCGCCATCAGCATGGAGGCCGTTGGTGAGTCCGTGACATGTGCCGGAGATGAGGGCTGCGGAAAGAACTTTCCGTACCGCGGTCCATTCCATCCCAGCTACTGTGAGCACATCAATAGTCGTACCTCTGCGAAGCAGGTCAATAAGCCGCAGTTCCGCGGTGGAGCCTTGATCCTTCCGCCTAACCGACCGGGTTGGGCAAAGGGAAGTGTAGAGGAAATGGCGGCCGAGTTCTCCGATCAGCAGATCGAGGATCTGGTCGAGCAGGTCGAGACAACGTTCCCCAATTTGGACGCAGCAGAGCGCGAGAAGTTTGCTTTGCGTCTCCAGTTGAGCGCGTTTGAGTCGTTTAGCTAACCAAAAGCTAAACTTGTCACATTTAAGTGACGTTAAGCCAAGGTAGGACAGTGAAAGGGCGTCTTATGGTCGATGAACTCAAGAAGCGACATGATGAACTACTTGAGGCACCGAAGCCTGACGCTCTATCCGATGAAGAGTACGCATCACTCATCGAGGATCATAAGAGTAACTGTTCTTTCTGTAATGGAGAAACTACTGACAATGATCCCGATGGAAGGGGTGACATGGAAAAGACATACTCACAGGACGAGCTTGATACCGCTATCGAGAAGGCTGTAAATGAGGCCGTTGCCCCGCTACAGACTAAGATTGCCGACTTCGAGACTTCCCAGGCTGAGGGTGAGATCCAGGCACAGCTAGAGGCTGCTAGGGCAGACGCTGAGTCGAAGATTGCCGAGGCACAGGAGGCTGTTGACAAGGCTGAGCTAGCCAAGACTGCCGCAGAGCAGAAGGTTGCTGATATCGAGGCTTACCTTGAGGCTGTACAGGCCGAGGCCGAGGAGGCTGCTGCACTTGAGACACGCAAGGGTGAGGTTCTGACGAAGGCGAAGGCTGCCGGATTCAAGGACGATTACATCGCCGAGCGCATCGAGGGTTGGGCAAAGAAGACCGACGAAGAGTTTGCGTCAATGCTAGAGGATTGGGCGGCGATCACGCCTCCAGCGCCTGAGGGCGAGGGAGAGCAGATCGAGGCTCTTGACACAGCAATCGACGGAACTCGCAAGGACAAGACGGGCAAGTCTTCAGGTCTAAGCAACCTGCTACGTGCCGGTGTTGATCTAACACGAATCTGATAGAGGAGGCTACAAATGCACCGTAATTTCGAATGGCGAGTTTCACCTCGTCTCGGTGAGTCTTCAGGGCGATTCATCCTAGGTGGTTCGACACCGCTGCCGCTTGGCGTGCCAGTGCGTGTTGACACTGATGCCGAGGATGGTCTAGGTCGCTATGAGGTCACACTAGCAACAAACGCAAGCCAGGACAAGCCGCTACCCGGTCTGGGTGGTATTCTTGACTTCGTTGCGATCCGCCAGGAGGGGCTAGATCCCTTCACTTCGACATACTCCGACTACGTGGACACCGTTCCCGTGGGCGAGGGTGTGCTGGTGGTCAATGGCAACACCGTCAAGGGCGCTTGGACTAACACAGACGACACTGACCAGTACCTGTACCGTACCGGCTACCCCACGCCTCGCGTGATGGTCGCAGGTATCGGAATCGCTACCCCCACTGTGGGCGCAGGCGATTGGCTGGCTCCCGGCGTGGGCAACGACGACGATGGTTACTGGGAGGTAACCTCAACGGCGTCTGAGGCTTGGCTGATCGTCACACATGTCGACAACGATACCGGGCTTGTTGAAGCCCGCGTGAACTTCTGATTGGGGGTGTCATAGTAACATGACTACACTACTTACTTCCCGTGAGCAGCTAGCCACTCTGCGAGAGGAGCGTGACGCCATTAACGAGGAGGCAGCGAAGTACTTTGCTACCGACCCGGAGTGGCGTGAGGCTCGTGCCCAGGAGATGGCTCAGGCCATCTACGAGGGCTTCCAGATCCAGAACCTGGTTGAGCTACTTACTGACGTAGAGCGTCTGCCGCTGAACGGCCGCTCGAAGGTCAGCCGTGTGAAGGGCCTGAAGGCTTTCCACACTTCCCGTGGTGGCTACATCGAGGAGAGCTACCTAAAGTCTGACACTGCTGAGATCCCTCACGATACTCTGGGCTTCGCTACGAAGATCCACGAGGATCAGCTTGAGGTCGGCTTCGCCGAGACTGCGGCTACCGTGGTCGAGCTTGGTACTCAGACGATGAACGCTGCTGTCAACAAGCGTGTTCTCGGTACTTTCCAGGCTGCGGTTCCTGACGGACACCCCAGCTACGTTGAGGTCAACGGTGGTATCGGCCTTACGGCTCTGAACAACGCTATCGATGCTGTTCAGGATGAGACTCTCTCCGGAGAGGTGACCATCATCGGTCGTAAGACAATGACCGGTCAGATCGTGGATGCGATCACTCAGACGAACGCCTATGGCGCTTACCTGCCTGCTACGAACGAGGATCTGCTTCGTCGTGGCGTGCTCGGTGAGTACCGTGGTACCCGGATCGTGACCCTGACCAACTTCCGTGACGGCGACGAGGTTCCGTTCTTCCCAGCGAACGAGCTGTGGATCATCGGTCGTGACGCTGGTAAGACAGCGTTCTACGGTGGCATGAAGTCGAAGCAGGAGCTTGACGCTAACTGGTTCTGGCACTACCGCCAGCGTATGGACTACGGTGTGATCGTGACTCGTCCTGAGCACACCCGTCGTCTGGTCGATGAGGACATGGACGCCTGATCGAACCACAAGAACTAACGGAGCGAGGGCAGGCCTGAATGGCCCGCCCTTTCCGATTTACTATCAAGTGTTTGACTAAACAGTGGAACTATGATACAATGAGCTAGATCGGCCTTGTATCAAAGGAGAATAAATGGCAACAGTGAAGAAGAGTTCAGGAGAGTGGGAGACGTGGCTAAATCCGAATGCCTACCCAATCTACCTGATGATCACAGAACGTAATGGTGCTAAGGTCGACCGTGCGGTTCGTCCGGGTGCCAAGGTAGAGATCCGTGCTTCGGATCGCCGAGATCTTCAGGCTCGTAAGCTGAACCCGAAGAAGGACCCATTCACCAATGGAAAGTTGGTACCCGTGCAGCTAATCGATGACCCCGAGGAGTTCGAGATCCTCGCCAACAACCCGAACGTGGTTGAGGACAGTGAGATCACTGCTTTCGTCAAGGGAAAGATCGCTGCTCTGCGTGACTTCCTGGCCGAGGTGGAGAACCCGCTGATCGTCCGTAGGGCTATGGATATCGCCGGTGAGGAGGATGTACACCCGAACAAGGTGAAGGCTATCCAGGCTCGCCTTGATGAGCTTGATCCTGAGAAGGAGCCTGTATCTCTCGCCTCTGATGGCGATGGTGACGGTATCACCGTCGTTGAGCTTTGATCTGCCGATATACGAGGTAGGTTGACCTAGAGGACATAGAGGTGGAGTATGGCATCAGCGGCGGTAGATCTTGCGGACCTTGTTCCGGATCTGATTCTGGAATTGAACGCACCGGGCGCTGATGTCTACCCCACCGTCTCTGAAGAGGAGTGGGTAAACCGCCTGCGTAACGCTTTCGGCTACGCCCTGTTGGACCGTGTGATCACGGGCTACCGGGAGGTCGATGGCATCGTTACGCCGGTGAGCGGCACCACTCCTTTGTCGCGTGAGTATCAGTACATTCTGATTCTTTACGTGGCGATTCAGGTTGTGAGGAACAAGCTTCTCGACTTGAAGAGTAGCTCTCGTGCCAAGGCTGGTTCGGTCGAGTACGAGGAGGCCACGCAGGGTGCTTCTGTCATGGTGGCTATCTTGAACGACTACACGACTCGGCGACAGCAGCTTATCGAGGAGGTCGCTAGGACCAACTCTGGTAACGGCATGTACTACATCAATGCGTTCACTGCTCGCCAGAATGCCCTCAACTACGGCTACACTCACTGGGTTGGTGCCTGATGGCTCAGCCGACTGACAGCACATTCGGCGCAGGCTTTGACGCCGATAACTTTCGGTCGGTCATCACGCAAACGATGCTGATGGGCGCACCGAACAAGGAAGAGCATCAGGCAACCTTCTACTTCGAGGGCAAGGCCGAGTATGCTGTGACTGATCCGACTGGTCTTCCATATGACCTGTCGGCTTCTGTCGTTTCATCGGACGGTTTGCGTGACCCCGTTACAGCGACTTGCGCTGTGGAGTTCGTGGACCGAGCTTCCACGATCACGCCCGTGGGCACTTTCGACTCGCCCAGGGCAACCCTCACTATGCTGGACAACGAGTACGCTCTCATCGAGGGGGCTACGGCGGTCAAGCTGGGTGGGGATATGTACGATATCCGTTACGTGACGGTCGGCGGCCTATTCGGCGTTGATGTGTTCGAATTGAACTGTGAGGCGAGGAGTGAGCAGTGACCTATTCTGGAGGCATGAGACTTCGCCTGATCTTTGACAGTTTCTACATGATGCTGCGTAACAGCTTGAGCGAGAGCGGGCTACTGGATACGACTCCAGCGGGCTGGAAGAACTCGGTCAAGATCATCCCTGAGCCGGTTGATCCTTCGAAGAAGGTGGAGCCGAACACGATCTCGCTGATGGCTGACTTCATGAATCCGTCCCCTGCGGAGCTTGGTTCTTACCGACAGCGCAGGGATCAGGACGTTTATGTCGATATCTTCGCTGAGAGCGAGCGTGCTGGCATCCACATCATGGGTGACCTGCTGAGCGCTATCGAAGGTGAATCAAGGGATACGGATGTCCTTCCTGTCTTCGATTACAGTCAGGTCGGACAGCCAGAGGTCTTCTATTGTGAGATCAAGGACATTGAGGCCGTAAGGCTCGAAGACGGTGAGAAGGGGTTCAATCGCTTCTGGTGGAGGATTGGATGCACCCTGGAGGACGAGAACAGTTAGGGGTAAGAGATGGCTACGATCTTCAACAACATCGACAAGGTAGGTGGGGCCGCCCAGGAGGGTGTCCTTGTGACGATCGATCTGCTATGGGACACGAGTGTCAGCCCGGTGGCCCGGATCTCTGACGAAGACACTCTCGTTCACGGCAGCTTCGGAACAACCACAGACGAGGACGGCGCATGGACCCAGGACCTGGTTCCTAACGATTCGATCCTACCGGCTGATTCGGTCTACAAGATCACAGAGCGCCTGTCGACTTCTGAGTCGGGCCTGTCCTACTACGTGTCAGTTCCGGATAACGCTACACCTACATTCTGGGTGGGAGATATCCTGACCGACGCTCCCGAGTGGCTGTGATTGACATGGCAGTCGCCACTAAGAAGAAGTACCCACTTCTCTGCAAGCAGGGCAAGACTTACGCCGATGTAATTCGTTTCAAGGACGGCATGGGCAATGCGATCGATCTCACCGGCTACACAGCTTCGGTGGAGATTCGTGACGGTATCCCTTCTCAGGGCGAGACAACCGTGCTTGCTACGCTGACCGAGGATAATGGCGGTGTGACGATCGACCCGGAGAAGGGGAAGATCCAGCTTTACATCTCGGCTCAGGACACAGCAGCCTTTGAGCCAGGTAGCTACTACTGGGAGCTAGAGCTTGAGTCTGCTGATGGCATTGTTCCTTACTTCATGGAGCCGAGCAAGTTCAAGGTGACCGCCGAGGTCAACCTGCTCGATGAGACTGATGGAGCGGAGTAATGAGTATCTTCGAGGACGTAATCACATCCATGGACGAGGATGCTGAGTGGACGATCACTGTCGCTGAGCAGGGACCTCCAGGCGCACAGGGTCCCAGCGGACCCTCAGGGCCTGCTTCAACGATCCCTGGTCCCACTGGGCCTACAGGCCCAACAGGCCCCACAGGGCCTTCTGGACCCGCTGGAGCTGATTCTACAGTTCCAGGATCTACTGGATCTACTGGACCTACTGGACCTACCGGCCCCACCGGACCCGTTGGCCCAACCGGGCCTACCGGAGATACTGGACCGACGGGGCCTACTGGCCCTCCTGGTGCTGATGGCTCAAATGGCGCGGATGGTGCGGTAGGTCCCACCGGGCCAACCGGTCCTGCTGGCGCTGACTCGACCGTGCCAGGCCCAACCGGTCCTTCCGGTCCTTCCGGTCCAGCTGGTTCGACTGGAGCTACCGGGCCTACTGGCCCTCCGGGAGCGAATGGTGCCACCGGGCCTACCGGACCAACCGGTCCTTCTGGTCCTCCCGGCGCTACTGGTGCTACGGGACCTTCCGGTCCTTCCGGTCCTTCCGGTCCAGGCTCTGTGGCTGTGCCGCAGTTGGTGACCACGCTGCCTTCGGGGTCTGGTTTTAGCAACCTAGGTACATACGGAACCGCATCCGCCACGCATCAGCTTACAGCTGCTAATCGTCGTTCCTGGATTCCGCTCTACATCGCAGCGGGCACCTATACCCGAGTCGGCGTTAACGTCACGTCCGCTGCTGCCTCAACGTGGAGGCTGGGTCTCCACACCTCGGATTCTAACGGGTGGCCTACGGCTACTCCTGCGTATGACTTTGGAACCCTGGATATGTCCACCAGCACCGGTCGACGCGACTTGACTGTCAATATCACACTAGCGGCCGGATGGTACTGGGGGCAGATTCAGGTTGACTCCTACACTGCTACCCCCACAGTCACCTCCGTGAACGGTGTGAGCGGTTACGCTCTGGTTCCACTCGGATTCCCGACAGACGTGTCTAACCCAACAAGGACCAGGGCGTCGTTCTATGACACGGGTGGAACCGGTGGAGCGCTTGGCGATGCACCAGCTAGTTTGACTGCTCCTGGCGTCCTGACCGCCAACGACGCTGTTCGTTTCTGGGTATGGAAGGCGTAACATAACATGATTGAGATCACACTTGCAGAGCAGGGACCTCCAGGACCACAGGGTCCTTCTGGTCCCAGTGGGCCTTCCGGCCCTTCTGGCCCTTCCGGCCCTTCTGGGCCTTCTGGGCCTCCGGGAGAGGGCGGCGGGACCGTTGACGAGGCGCGCTTCGTTGATCTAGCGCAGGGCTTCGAAATGATCGTGCCAGCGGCTGACTACGTTACCAGCGCAGACCTGGGGGCAGATGCGCTCGATCCGTCGTCCGAGCTAGACCCAGAGGATGGCCTGCATGTTGTGTTCGGTGAATTGTCAGTGGGGTTTGCCGGAGCGGTCTATGTATTGCCCGATCCTCCCACTCCTGGAGCGCAGCTTTCGGCTGTCCGGATCAAGGGCGTTACGGTAGATCTCGGGTCCTCCAGCGGCGTTAGGGCTGCCGTGAGCTTGCCGACTCCCGATTTTCAGTCAGTCGCCACCGGAGTTGTCAGCATCACCGGTCCTGGCGTAGATGATTGGTCACAGGCGGGTGGCGAGGGCGCCCTCATGGCGGTGCCAGCTAACCAGTCTGCCCAGGTCGGAGAGCCTGTGGATCTAGTGTTCATCCTTGGAGAGGCTACTTCTGATCCTAGTACCGTCCTGGGCGGCCTAGGCTTGGCCTGTACGCCTACCGCTGGCCCGCCTTGGACCCCGGTTAACTCTATTTCGGCTGACTCTGTCGAGTTCATGTGGATTCTCCCCGAGGAACCAGAGCTTCCGGACTACTCAGCTCTGACAGGGAAGCGTCAGCTCGTTGTCGACCCTGATGGTTCTGCTGTACCTGAGTGGGGCACTATGAATGAGCTACCTGCCTACGCAGCGTTGACAGAGAAGCGTCATCTTGTTGTTGATCCCGATGGCGCAGCGGTGCCCGAGTGGGAGGTCCCTCAGCCGCTCGTTGATCTAGGCACGGTTCATAACGTACACGACTTCGGTGCTGTCGGTGACGGCGTGACAGACGATACGGCAGCCTTCGAGGCTGCCATTGATGCGGCCGCCCTTGATAGCGGAACGGTTTTCGTACCCGCTGGAGACTACAGCGTTCGACGTAGGATCGTGGTTCCGGAGAACTGTACGCTCCAGGGTCAGTTCAACGCGACTACGATCATTAGGCCACCAACGTTCCTGACCACTCACGATGGCGAGCTAGCAGGAGGTTCTACCACTTTCACGGTAGTTGACGCCTCTGGTCTCAGCGTGGGTGACGAGATTACCGTAAGCCAGCCTGTTGGCAACGCCGAATGGTCTTCGAGCCATGCCGTCATTACAGCGGTTGACGGCAATCAGATCACCATTGACCGCCCTACGATTAGCATGTACACGGACCCTATTGTGTACACGGGCTTTCCCATGGTAACCAACAATGCCGCTCCCGGCAATGATCCGCCACCTGCGACATATGGTGTCACTGTACGTAATCTACGACTAGACGGCAACTCCGGTACCCAGGACCCTGCATATTCCGAGGTCACGCACGCAGACTTCACAAATTCTGTGATTCACTGGGAGCGGGGCTACGACTTCGTTGTAGAGGGTGTTCACATTCTCAACGCCCCAGATGACGCTTACTCGGATCAGGCTCGTGATCCTCTCGTCACGGAGGGATTTGGCTCAGCTACGAACAACGTATTCCGCAACAGTCATATTCATAGCTCGTTGAGGCACGGCGTTCATATCGGCTCCAACACTTCGGCTGCCCAGATTGTTGGAAACCGCATCACAGACTGCAAGAGCATGGCCGTCTTCCTGTGCAGGAACGCCCAGAACACGGTGTTCACTGGGAATACAGTGGTGAACTGTCGGGAGGGGTTTGCCGGGGCTGACACTCGGCAGGCTGATGATGGTGCGGTAACTGATTCAACCCCGTACATCGACATCCGTGGCGATGTCGGCTCGGTGGTGACCGGTAACGTATTCCTCGGTGGACCGCTTTCCAATGTTGTAGAGGCCAAGGAGGCTATTCAGCTTGGGCCTGGTTCTACAGCTTCCGGTAACGTGATCGACAACTGGAACGGCGGTATCTCGATCGTCCAGGGCGCTGTAGACTGTACAGTTATTGGCAATGTGATCAATCTTGGTTGGACCTACTCCGGTCGCGCTGGGATTTTGGTTGGGATCGGTTGCCATCGGGCTACAATCATCGGCAACAGTCTACGAGGTGGCCTATACGACGGAGAGGGGGTTGGAGCGAAGTTGGATGTTGGCCTTAGCGTTGAATCCGCCGACGGAGTAACTATCGTTGGCAATACTGTGACATACTTCAGTGCCGCTTACACCTTCGCCGGTGACATCGCTAACCTCCAGTTTAGTCACAACTCGGCTACAGAATGCATGGACACTTATGGTGTGGTGAGAATCTACGGCACGCTTACTGACTCGTCCATTGATATCACCGGCGTCGACATCACTGGGCTAGTTGCTCTTGGCGTTATTAGCTTCCATAACGGGACCGGCGAGGCCGCCCAGGTGAGGTTGGTGATCAATGGTCTTGGAAACAATGGTGCTGACGATCCGGCCACGGACGGCCCTTGGTCTGCCTTGGACAGCGCCTCTGATCAGCGCTACGACGGCCTGACCGTTCGGTGGAATGACGGCACCCAGCATATCTCACAGTTCTTGTTCGGATACGGATGGATCGAGCTAACGTAACTATGGACTACACGAATTTCATGGAGAGGCGGCGCGATCGAGCGATCGTGTCGATCCTCTCGTATAAAGACAGGGCTTGCAACCAGTACCTGCCCCAGCAGGTCAGCGCCGAACTGCGCAAGGTCATCTTGGATGAACTGAACGAGTTTTGTGAGAGCGCTTTGGACGTTATCGAAGGTAGCACGAACGATCTGTTCGTGGAGAGACTTGAGGCGATTCACGCGCTTCTGAAGGAGCAGACTGAAGGAGGGTAGGCATGGCGCAGCAGTATAGGAACCCGGCAGGCCGTTTCGTTAGCGCCGCTGACTGGCAGAGGGGTATCGGTCTCTATACTAAGACTGTCATTGACCCGTCAGCCATCATGCGAGACATCTCTCGTCAGGTGAACGGGCAGCTTTCGACCCGCCTCCAGAGCTATGCTCGCTCCATGCAGCGTAGTGTGAAGACTGCTGCTGGCGTTGAGCAGATTAACCGTGAGATGGCGAAGGCTGCCCAGCAGGCGGTCATCACAGCTTACGGCGAGTCTGGTATTGGCAAGCGACCATCATATCGTTCTCGTGATATTGGTAAGCTGCGTCGTTACTCTGACGGGGCGATGAACCGTGCCCTGGCCGATCCCAGTTTCGCTACGGTCAAGGGCCGAATCATCTACTTCGGTAACATCCCCATGATGGACCGTAAGGCCAAGCAGTGGTACCGACTGAACTTCGGTGCCCTCCCAATCGGCTCTAAGGACCCAGATGTTGGCAAGATGAAGTTCCCGAAGTCGCTGGGGGGCCGTACCTCTCGCAGGTCGGCGAACCTGAATGGCTTTAAGGCTAGCCCGAGGTTCAAGGTGCCGATGTCTGGAATTGGTGTTTGGTCTAACAACTTCATCGAGGGAACCGCCTATGGGAGTGTCACCCCTGTCGCCCGTGGCTCTCGCGGTCAGGGTGCTCTGTATGTTGGGCGTGTCAAGATCAAGCGCCGTGCTAACGACTCGGGCCGCTCACCATTCTTCAAGTCATCTGTTTCGGCCCGTGGTATCCAGGGCAAGCGCTTCATCGATGCTGGTGCTCGTTACTTCAACGAGAACTACCCGAAGGCGCTCGCTAAGAACTTCCGTGAGTGGAATAGGCGTGCCATCAAGTCCGCATCCGGCTGATTCTAGCTAAACTCGCACTACCTATTCCCCGATACTACTTGGTAGAGAGAGGGATTCTATTTGTGTTGATAGTATCCTATCCATTTCGACTGATGATTCGCCGCTGCTGCGGCAAACTAGGAGGTTAAACCTATGGCAATGCGCGGTGGAACATTCATCACCCAGGCAGGTAAGTACGTTCTCGACCGTGTTCAGAACGTAGGCCCTGGTGATCTAAACATTCCCGAGGAGAAGATCAAGGAGACTGGTAACTGGGAGTCGGTGGAGACTGTCTACGACACCGCTGAGCTTCAGTACCAGGTTGAGTCTTACGACACGTCTTGCGAGTTCGAGTGCGCTCTGATCGGCGAGGATGCCGATACGTTCCCGACTACTCCAGGTTCGAACGTGATCGACCTTCGTGACGCAATGCCGATCGACATCGTGTCGCCAGCCAAGAGCAGGCGAAATGCGTATGACATCGTTAACGGTGCGGTTGTTCCGTACCTGACGCTGACAAGCGCTACGTACCGATTCGGCGTTGGCGAGAACTCAACTCAGTCGTTCACCCTGACCGGCGACAGCGTGTACTACACACCTGGCGTTCCGCTGGTTGAGGAGATCGATCTTGACTCCGGCGCAGGCCCCTACACCCTGGCCGAGACTGCGGACCTCTTCGAGGACCCAGCGGGCGATGTGTATGTGCTGAGCGTCACGCTGTGCAACACCACAACTGGTGCATACAAGCGTGTGTTCTTCGACTCTGAGGCTGTCCTAGGTTCGCCTTCGGCTTCTGACACTGGTTACTCGAACAACGCCACAAGCTTCCGTCTGCCCGAGGACTACACGGGTGATTACGACCTGATCAAGGTCACTTACTCGTCTAGCTCTGCGACGGTCTCTTACACCCAGGATGGCAACAACCCTCACGGTGAGACTGTTCACCGTACCGCTTCAGTTCTGCCGGGTGCGGTCAAGGGTAAGAACATCGAGGTCTACATCGGTAGCACCGATGCGACCCCGGTCTTCTCGAAGCTGTCAGGTGTTCAGAACTTCGAGATCAACTGGCAGGTGACGCTGGAGAACGACGAGGAGCTAGGTTCTAGCCACTACACGGCGTCTGAGTACGACGTGCCTGAGGTTACCGGAACCATGGGTGTCCTTCCGTTCGACCCGGCTGACATGATGGACAAGCTGGTCCGAATCACTGGTGTTACCGCTGGTAACGTCATCGGCCCGCTAGTCAATGTGGCGGTGCCCGTGGAGATTCGTGTGAATCACCCACGCACCAATGCCCGTCTGAAGACTTTCTACATCCCGGATGCACGCTTCACCGTGCCTGGCTTCAACGTCCAGGTCGACTCGAAGTTCGAGCAGTCGCTGCCATACTCAAGCGACACCGGTGTTCTTTACATCTACAACGGTGCCCGCACCGCCTGATAGATGAAGGTGTTGGGCGGGGGACTTGTTCCCCCGCCTTTTCACTTTACACACCACTTGCAGGGAAAGCAGGAACGGTGTATAATGAGGCTAAGAGTGTTCACAGGAATTAGGAGACATACATGACGCAGAAGCGTAGCAAGGACGACGTGATTGCACCCGTCGAGAAGAGGCTGACCGACCTGCACAAGGTGGGGATCGATGTAACTATCGAGGACCCTGACGGTGACGACATCGTTGTTTGGGTTCGGAAGCTCACTCCTGCTCAGGAGAAGGAGGCTGTGACACGCTCCCGTCCAGCCAAGGCGAGGATCGCTTCGGTGAAGCGCCTGCCCGAGGATTCCGAAGAGAAGTGGTTCTACTACGATCAGCTTGACAGCGAGCGCTTCTCCACCCTACGCAAGAAGCAGGAGTACCTTGTTGCCAACGATGTGGCAGAGTTCGCCGCTGAGGCCGAGGAGAGGATCGCTTCAGAGGGCGAGTGGGCAGAAGAGGACTACCTCATCAGCCTTCGTGCTGCGTTCAACGAGGGCGGCCTGAAGCACAAGTACGCCGCCGACCCGGAGGATGCCGAGGCCAAGCGTGTGTTCCGTGAGTTGCAGCGCTTCACTGCAGAGGTGCAGGACGCTATCCAGGATCGTGAGAACGAGTTGATCTTCGAGATCGATGACCTCACCGAGGAGGAGATTGACCGCCGTGTGGTGCGTCGTCTCATCGAGGACGAGTCCATCTCCGAGCAGTACGCAGAGTACAACAACTGGAAGATCTTCTACGCTACCCGGTACGCCGATGACCACGAGAAGCAGTACTTCACTTCTCGTGAGGAGATCGATGAGCTTGCCTTCGAACCCAAGATCCGTCTGCTCGGTGCCCTGATGGCTATCGGTCTTGATGGTGTAGCGGGAAAAGGCTAGCCGGATCGCCTCAATTCATACGGCTGGTCAGTAATGCGAGGGCACTAGGAAACGGTGACAACCTGTTTCCTAGGGGCGAGGATGGCAATCCTCTGTCAGCCGAGGAGACTCCGGCAGACGTACACAACTGCATCAATCACGCCTTGCAGATCTTGTCATGGCAGGAGAACCTGTCCTCTGATGAGGTTCCGCCGTATTGGATGTGGCCTCTTGACCATTGCCTTGAGCGCTGGTTCGAGGAGGTCAAGAAGAAGCGTGATGAGAAGTCTGGCCGTAACAAGACTGGCAGTCCAGTGGACGCCAGCGACGGAGAACTGTACGGCGGCGAGAACGTCTACTTCGAGAGAATGAAGATGGATCTGAAGGAACAGATGCGTCAAGGCGGGGTATCGGACTAGCCGATACATGTGTTAGGATTTGGTTTGTCAAGGGCGTTAGGGGTGTAGATGGCAGCAGATGCAGTGATGCAGGTAGGTCTTGATCTTTCGCCTGCCGAAGCGTCCTTGAACAAGTTCTACGGCAAGCTGCGTCAGCTTCAGCAGAAGGCTGGAGAGGGCGGTACCGCCAATACGAAGGCAATCCAGCTTCCTCGCGAGTTGGCACGGGAAGTTGCCGCTCCAGCGGTACCCGCGGCCGCCCGAAGCCAGGGCACTTCAGACCGCTCTGTTGCAGCACGGAACAAGGCTCTTCAGGAGAGTGTAGCCCTTCAGGCGAAGCGCGTTGCTCTCCTTGAGAGGGAGTTCCGAATCGCCGCACAGATTGCCAATGCCCCGAAGGGGGAGATCGACACTGGCGTAGCCTCAATCAGGGCAGCGGGTCGTCAGGGCTTGAGTCGCTCACTCGGGCTGTCAGAGGCTGATTTCAACAGGCAGTTCAAGAACTCATTTGATCGCCAGATCAGGAGCTTTCAGGATCAGTTCAAGAACCTGACCATCCCGCAGCAGACTTCGTTGCTGCGTCAGCAGGCTGTCCCAGTTCTGCGTGACGCCGGAATCACTGCCACAATTGGTGGCAAGAACCTCGGTAACGCCACCTACGACCCCTTCAAGGGCGAAACCGAGGCCGCTGCTCGCAATCTTGCGGCCTCTACGACCGCTGCCGCTGGCAACGCCGCCCGTACGGCTACCGCCACCGCCCAGCAGGCGGCAACTTCAGAAGCGGCTGCCGCTGCTTCTGCCGAGGCTCTTGCTAAGAGTAGGGCCGCATACGCCAAGGCCGAGGCTGCGAACGCCGGTGCGATCGACCGTGCCAAGAGGGCTGGACGAGTAGCGCCTGCGGCTGTGGTTGCACCTTCCGTGGGTGAGGCTCTACAGGAGCCGGTCTTCACTGGGGACGTCACGAAGCGCACGGACCGAACCACTGCGATCCGTGATCAGGCTCGCCTCCTTGCTCTCAAGGAGGAGGAGTTCCTCATCAACGAGAGGATCGCTCAGAACAGTCGTAAGATTGGCCGCGGCACTCCGGTTGTCTCAAGTGAGATCGCCAACCTGGAGCGCTCTGCCCGTGCTGGTCTTCAGAGCCAGATTGGAAGGCTCAACTCCACTGACTCACGAGTGCTCAACACCGCTCTTGCCAAGGCGCGCGAGGAGCTAGCCGGGATCGCCAAGCTACCACTGAGCGAGCAGGCCAAGAACCTTCAGGCGATGGCTGTCAACTCCGAGGGTCTGTTTGCCCCTGCCCTAGCTAATCAGGGCATCACTGGTCGCGCCGTTGCGGCCGTTCCGGCTGGTCAGATTACGCCAAGTGGTCGAACAGAGCTTCGCCCCGGTGATGTCCTGAACCCAGATGACAAGGAGACGCAGACTCGGGCTGTTGGTGCTGCCATCGCTAACTTCGAGAAGGTCATTGTCGAGTCTGCTGCCCAGCTTCAGCTTCAGAATGCTGGCCTTGTTCGCGAGCTAGCCGAAGCCACGGCCGCAAGCCAGCTATTCTCCACAGAGCTTCAGCTAGCAGCGCTCCGGGTTGCTAATGGCAAGGGTGCTCAGGCGGCAACGCTCGCCGAGGTTGCCGTTGCTCGCGCCGAGCAGAACGCTCAGACCAAGGAGGTCATCGCTGATGACCCTGGTCTTCGAACAGGTCTGGTTGACGCTCAGGGTAGAGCACTCAGGTCGGACGCTGCCGTTGTGGCGACTCAGGCGGCTGAGGTCTCTTATCTGGAAAGTGTTAGGGCTAACACTCGTGCCCGTCTCGGACTAGACACGGCGGTCCGCACGAGCGCCACGGCCGAGGACATCGCTGCTAAGGCGGCCAACCAGCTAGCGAAGCAGGAAGAGAAGGCGGCTGTTGCACTTGCCGCCGACACAGAGCGCAACCTCCGTGGCCGTCAGGCTCGTTCAGAAGCTCGCAAGCTCCGTGACGCTTCGGGTCAGGTGGTACGTCAGGCTCCGCAGCGTGTTCCGGGCGGCCAGCGTATCGACCCGACTCAGCGTACCGACTTCGATCGTCTAGCGCAGAACCGTGCGAACGCTGAGAAGGATCTAGCGAGGGTTCGCCGTCAGGCTGAGCAGTCTCGCATCTTCTCTGAGGCCGAGGCTCGTAACGCCAACTTGCTCGTGTCTGGCGCTGTCCCGAAGTACAATGTTGATGCGCCCATCAATCTGCCCGATGAGAAGGCGATCATCAAGCAGCAGCAGACTCTTCTTGGTCAGGAGATCGGAGCTATCAAGCGTCAGGTCGCCAACGAGGAGGCCGCTGGTACTCTAACCGGTCAGGCGAAGGCGCTCCTACAGCAGGAGATCGCCCTCCGCGAGGCTATGATCACCGAACTGTCTCGTTCGCTGACGGCAGCGGGCCGCGTTGCTGCTGGTACAGCGGGCATGGCTCCGTACAAGGCGAGCATTGCTCCGTACATTGAGGACCCAGACCCTCAGGGCAAGGCGGTCAAGGAGGCCAACCGTAAGGCTGACGAGGCCCAGGTGAGGAGTGCGGCTGCACGTCAAGTTGCAGCCGAGCGGCAGCAGCAGCGCCTTACGGCTGCTCTGAATACGCCCGTTGTAGCGGGTGATGATACCGCTCGTAGGCAGGCTCTTGCCTCCGCTGGTTACAGCGCGGGTGAGCAGAAGCGACTTCGTGATCGTGCTCTTCGTGAGAAGGAGCGGGCAGACGTAGCGGCGCAGCAGCGCACACTTCGTCGCGCAGCAGCGCAGGAGAAGGACGCCCTCCTATCAGGTTCCACGACCCTAGCTCCATACAAGGCTAGCGAGATCAACACCCTTCAGTTCACGACCGAGAAGGCGATGCTGAAGGAGATCCAGCGCCAGCTAAGAGACGAGATCGCCTCTGGCAAGCTGAGCGCTGCCGAGGTGAAGGCTCGTGAGGAACTTCTCGTTAAGCTTCGCGGCAAGCTCGCCGCACTCGGCAACGTGGAGCGTGGCACGACCCCTAAGAGTGGCAACGCAGCCTTGTTCTTCGAGGATGATCTAGCTGCTCAGCGTGCAGCGCAGGCCCGTAAGGCCGCCTCGCAGGACCCAGCCTACCGACAGGCTGGTCTGGACGCCGCTCGTAGGCAGGCCGTTCAGGATCAGGTCGATCGAGAGGCTCGCGCGCGCATCGCCGGTACAGCATCACCGGTTCCGTACTCGGCTTCAACGAACTTCAACACAGAGAGGATGATTCTCAAGAAGCAGCTTGCCATCCTCAACGAGATGAGCCAGTCTGAGACACAGCTAGCGCAGCAGAATGCGATCGATGCGCAGATCACTCAGGCCAAGGGCCAGATGAAGAGGCTTCAGCAGGCAGAGAATGCCGCCATGGGATTCGGCCCCAGCGGACCGCGCCCACCCAGCGGCCCGACCGCACCAGGCGGCGCTCAGGGCGGTGGCGGCTGGTTCAGTCGCTTCACCTCTAAGTTCCGTTCAGGCCACCAGTACGATACTCCAGGCTCATTCTTCGGGCGTGGTGCTCTGTCGTCCATCCAGTACGGTCTACCGTCAATGCTCCTGTACGGTGCCGCTTCCGGTATCGCAGGATCGATTCGCGAGGCCGAGGAACTTCAGTACGTCTTCTCTAAGCTAGAGGGTCAGATCCAGTCAACGTTCGGCGCTGACTCGGAAGCGATTGTTGACGACTTCAAGAAGACAATCATCGATACTGCCGTCCAGTCCGGTCTGGCGGCCGATGAGCTTGGCACTACGGCGCTGAAGATCTTCGGTACCTTCTCGCAGCGCGATATCGGTGGCTTCGAGGGTCCGGACCTTGCCAACAAGCAGGTCGAGTCGCTGGGCAAGCTTCAGCGTGTGACCGGCCTGACTGCTAAGCAGTTGGAGAATGACTATTCAGCGATCTCAATCGCATTCAACCGAACCTTCGAGGACATCGGCGATCAGGTGACGGCTGTTTCTGACATCACCGGTGTTGACGCTGGTGAGCTTGGCACGTTTGCTGGCGACATCTCGGCTGTGCTGGTTGAGGCTGGGTTCACCTTGGAAGAGTCTCTAGCGCTGGGTGCTGCATCGGCCCAGAATTCCGGTAAGTCGATGAGCACGATCTCTGAGGCTTATGGTCGTGTGATCCCGCAGCTAGCCTCGCAGACAGCTAAGCTCAATGAGCTAGCTACAATGTCCCCGGCTCTACAGACTCCCGCCTTCCTGGACGCTGTCCGTCTACAGGACGGCGCTAACATCCTCCAGGAGATCGGCAAGCAGTACGACAACCTTGATGAGCGTGCGCAGAACTTCCTCGTGGCCGAGATCTTCGGTCGACGTGAGGCTCAGTCGGTGCTGCCCGGTTTGACGAACCAGGAGGGTTACGCCAAGACGCTCACCGCCGCTCAGGGAGCGGAGGGTGACCTGGACAAGCGTTACCAGCGAGTCATGCAGAACCTTAGCTCCCAGTTGGCGAAGCTGGGTGAGCAGATTCGTATTCTGTTCAAGGAGCTACTAGAGGGCGGACTTGGACAGTTCTTGCAGCTTCTTCTTACAACTGCCGAGGCGATTGTCAAGACCTTTGGCGGACTGTTCTCGATCATCGGTGGAATCAACGACCTGACAGATGGATGGCTTGGCAACATCGTTCTGATTGCCGCCACGCTTAAGGGTGTGTCCGCCTCAATGCAGGCCATCGCCGGTCTTCAGTTCGTCCAGAACATGCTTTCTGCGTCCAGGGGCGGCGGCGGTCCTGGCCTGTTCGCAAGCACGATTGGACGGACCAATACATTCCAGTACGCTAGGTCGGGCTATCAGGCTGCTCGATATGGTAGCTACGTTCCAGCTACCTTGTCACCGCCGATGGCGGCTCAGGGTCTAGGTACGGCGGCCACTGGCGGTGTTGGTGCCGGTCTACGCGGTGGTCTGAGCGGCGCTGTTACGGGCATCGGTGGTGGCTCCTTCGCCCTGGGTGCAGGTGCTATCGGCCTGACAGCGGTGGCTGCCGCTGGTTACTACGTCAAGTCTCGTATCGACGCAGCAAACAAGGCTGTCGAGGATATCAAGACCGAAGAGGAGTCGATCTACCAGGAGGCTCTGGCTAAGAGCGATACGCCCGGAACTCGTAGGGAGCTTTCGGACGCCACTCTGCGCAAGGCTCAGGACGCAGCGGATCGCCAGACCGCCATGAACCGTGTCCTTGAGACACTGTTCAACGTCACGACCGAGGAGGAGGCTCTCAAGAAGGAAGCCGTACAGGTTCTTCTTGACACCAAGACAGAGGAGACTCTGGATACCCTTGTTACTACGAGCGCTGGCGGCGACTTCATCCGCAGCTTCTTCGGTCTGGACGATGACAAGCCTAGCGATAAGGACGCTGAGCGTATCGAGGAAGAGATTACCAACTACGCCAATGAGCGTGGATTGATCATTGCTATGCGAGCACGTCTCGTGGAGCAGCTAGAGGATGCCAAGGGTGCCGAGCGAGAGGCTATCCAGGAGGATATTGCCGATGTTGACGCAGTGCTTAGGGGCGAGGCAACCACTGGTGACCTAGGTGGCCTGAACGAAACGGGTGATCGAATTCAGATCGACATCGGTGACGCCAGCAAGGCCACTCAGTCAATCATCGGTGCTTTGGATGAGGCCGGTATCGAGATCGGGACCCTAGATCCTAAGGTTCGACAGGCCCTGATCGACGCGGTAAACGCAAGCAACCCAGGTGCGGTTCTACAGGATCTTCTCAACAAGGATGACAACGGCCTAGAGTCTGGCGCCCAGCAGCAGTTGCAGGACATCATTGGCATCATCACTACAGCAGCGGAGAGTGACCCAACCGTAGCGGCAGCGATTGCGGCCAAGGACCCCGTAGCGGCCATGACGCGCGCTCTTGAAAACCTTGACAATGACTACAAGAACGGCCTGATCTCAGCGGCCACCTACGCCCGTGGTAAGGCAGCGGCAGCAGCCGAACTGCGTCGTCAGATGGACATCGGTAACGCCCTGCCGGATCAGGAGACTCTGAACCAGCTTCAGGACGCTGAGCGAGAGGCTCGCGACTCTTTGAGTAACCAGATCAACCTTCGTCTTGAGGCAGACCTGAAGTTCATCGAGCGATTCTCGACCGGCAATGAGGAGTTGGACTTCGGTCCGAAGCTGGCTGCCCTAGAGTCGGCTATCCAGAGCGGGTTCCTGAACGAGGATGATCTCGACAGCGCCCTCGACCAGTGGTTCGAGACCGAGAAGGAGAAGTTGCAGCAGGCTATCGATGACGCCGCCTCTGCGACAGAGGCTCAGCGCATCGCTGACGCTGGCTTCGAGATTCCGGACTACATCCGTGTGAACTCGATCAAGTCTTACCTACAGAGCCTTGATGTCGCATGGGGTGACTTGAATACGGTAATGCAGGAGTTCTTCGGGACCTCTGCCGATGCCTACATCGCCACTCTGATCAGTTCGGTGTCGGCGGGCGAGACAACGATCGAGGCGGCGCGTGAGAACATCGGTGCCGTCCTAGCGGCGGCCCAGGCCGCACTTCAGGCTGCAATCAACCTGAATGTCCTGGGCGACTTCCTTCCGATCTTCGGGACGAATGCTGGCACCGACGAAGAGGCTAAGGCTAAGCAGGAAGAGCTTCAGAAGAAGATTGACGCCCTTCAGGCCATCTATGATGCGCTAGGTATCGCCGACCCAGGAGCGACTCAGGCAGGCTACGTCGACCCCGAGAAGTCTAAGAACGACGAGAGCAAGGCAGCGGACGCTCGCGCCTCATACATGAAGGCGCTTGCCAATCGTAACCAGCTAGAGATCGCTCAGATCGACAAGGCAGAGGCTGCCCGTAAGTACCAGGAGGCTCAGGCTCTGAGCGGCGATGAGCGTGCTGCCGCCGAGTGGGAAGCTCTTGAGATGGACGTCAAGGCCAACCAGGACATCATCGCTGCCGTCAAGAACATCTACGACGCCAAGGTGGGTTACCTGCGTGCTGTTCTTGAGTTCAATGGCGACCAGATCGGCTCGCTGGAGGCCGAGGCTATCCGCATCCAGAACGACATCAAGGACGCTTACGCTGCTGGCGATGAGGCGGGTGTCTACGCTGGCCTTGAGGCTCAGGTCCGTAACCAGGAGCAGATCCGCCAGGAGCGCGGTCGTCTGCGTGACTCTGCCTATGGACTGTTCGAAACAGTTGTCGCCAAGGACGATCCCGTTGCACAGCTTCGTGTGCAGGAAGCCCTGGCTCGTGAGCAGCTACGTGACGCCGTTGGCGTGGCCGCCAAGAACGACGCTCAGAGGAACCTGATCGACATCCAGCGTCAGTTGAATGACGCCATGAACGAGGCTCGCTACTCTCGCTACAGCCTACGTCAGGCTGAGCTTGAGGCGATGGATGAGGACGCAGCCGCAGCAGGCGTTGCTGCCGAGCTTGCCCGTCAGCAGTTGAACGATGCAATCGGCCGTGGCGCTGGCGAGGCCGAGATCAACAACCTGAAGGCGGCGGTCATCTCGGCCGACCGTGCGGCGGCTGACGCTCTGACCCAGGAGAAGCTGGACGACTACAAGTTCCTCTACGACATGGGTCAGATCACAAAGAGCCAGTACATCAATTACCTTGAGGCGCTGAAGAACACGCTCCAGCCGGGTACTGACCAGTTCAAGGAGCTTGAGCTTCAGCTACGCCAGTTGAAGAACGACATCAGCGGCGACCTTCAGGCGAACCTTCCAACCAGTCTGACACTGCCAACACTATACGAGGTTCGTAGGCTGAACCAGATCGGTGGCTCTGCTCCATCTCCCGGTGACGCAGGTACTTCGGCTTCGATCGGATACCAGGACAACCGTACCCAGGACATTCAGATCACCATCGGTCAGAACATGTCACAGGACGAGATTGTCGACATCCTTGATAGGGCCATCGGCACAGGCCGAAGCGGTTACGGTCCGAGGAGGTACTGATGTCTGGTCGAGTAGCATGGAAGTTCTATGATCCCGAGACTCTCGAAGAGATTGGCCTAGAGGTCAATCCATATGAGGACGCGGGTTCGCATACTTTGGCGCATCGTCAGGCGTACGCTCAGGCTGAGGTGGCTCCGTATCGCAGCCCGTTCGGCGAGGACAAGCTGGGCACATTGGTGCTCTCTCCAGGCTATGAGCAGGAGCGCTTCAAGTACAATGGGCGTGTGTACACCGAGGCTCAGTATGCTATAATGGAGAATTGGTGCAATCGTAGATATCCGATCCATATGACGGACGATCTCGGTCGCACATTCCGTGTCCTGATTGATGAATGGCTGCCAGCGCGAGTTCGTTCTCGCCAGAGCCGATACAAGCACACTTACACCTTCGGTGGCATCATTCTAGAGGAGATTTTCACATGAGCGACTTTCCACCACCCGGCTATCCATTCGAGGACGGCGTTGACAGCGTTGCTGCTGCGATCGTCAACTCGATCATCGAGAAGCTAGCAGAACATGCACCTGCCACAGTGAACGTTCATGGCATCGAGAACACTGCCGATCTTGTGACCGAGACGGCGTTGACCGAGCTTGTTCAGGATATCGTGGCTAGCCAGTTCTCTGCCGGTACCCATGCGGGCGCTTCATTCTCGTACAACGAGACGACTGGCGCTCTCTCTGTAACGATCTCTGCGGTAGGTCCTACGGGTCCTGCCGGTCCTACCGGTCCTACCGGTCCAGTCGGTCCTACTGGCCCCACAGGACCCGCTGGAGCGCCTTCTACTTCGCCTGGACCATCTGGTCCTACCGGACCTACCGGCCCCACCGGGCCTGCGGGAGCTACCGGCCCTTCTGGCCCTTCTGGGCCTTCCGGGCCGACAGGGGCGACTGGGCCATCTGGTCCTAGCGGCCCCGAGGGAGCCGGTTCAAAGTGGACAGTCGATTGGGTTGGCTTCATCGGTCCTGGCTTCGGCACTTACGCTGGTGCTCTGGGGTTGACGTGGGGCGATGACTACTTCTTCTGGCAGTACCCGAACGAGGTCCCATTTACCCAGCAGGCCACCAACGGTCAGACTATGCTGTGTCAGATCTATCTTGATGGCGCGTTTGTCGACATTGCAGCTGACCGAGGCATCTATACCCTGGTGGATGGCGAGTGGGTGAAGGACGTTGACCAGCCCGCTCTGGGCGACTACATCTCTTTGAACAACGCAGAGTCGATCCCCCATTTGTACGCTGGTTTGACCTTCGTCATGGACGACTCCAACGGATTTCCGTCGACTGTGCAGTCGTCTAGTCTCGGTTACAGCTCCTCCACCGTAGTGAAGAACGAGACCGCAACCGGCTCTGACGCAATGGTTACCAGCGCTGGCTACCTTGGCGACCCTTTGGGCTTCGTTCTGGTGGACGCAGCTAGTGGTGACGTGGAGCGTACTTTGCCGAGTTCTACCGATTTCGGCGAGGGTTCTGTTGGTCGCGTGATCACTTACATGAAGATGGATTCATCCGTCAACGACGTCACCATCGTGGACGATGGGGTGGACAGCCTGTTGAACGGCACCGTGACCCTGAGCACTCAGTACCAGAACGCTCGCATTCTTTGCACGGCAGTTGGGGAATGGGTGAATCTGGATGCCTAGCTTCGGAGCGTTCGACTTCGGCGAGGGAAGCTTTGAGGCGAGTTCCGTACCAGATCTAGCCTCTCTCGGGCGCGTTGGGTGGTGGTTCAGGGAACTCAACAGCGATGATGAATATGAGATGCCAATCAACCCCCTCGACGTGCAAATGGGAGGCGTGAAAAAGCGCTTCACTACGGAGTACACAGCGTCCGGTCGACCTTTGACTTACGAGGGCAGGTCAGAGGTTGGCACGGTATCGCTATCCGGTACTGTACTGACCGAGCTACACTTCAGGACATTGCAGACATGGGCGGCCAAGAAGAAGCAGATTCAGGTCACCGACGACCTTGGGCGAAGGTTCATGCTTCTTATTGAACGCTTCGAGCCGAAGCGTCGTTACCACGCCCAGTTCCCGTGGAGACACGAGTACTCATTGTCGGGAATCATTTTGTCTTGGCTGTAGGTCGATATCATTGGTAGGTCATAGGTATTCTTCGGGGTTAGTTAGGGGCTTTGCGTGAGATACGTTCAGAGCATGTTTGATCGAGTTCGTACTGGTTTGTTCGTGGGTGATAACGCCCCGCACGGGCGCGTCACGGTAGACTCTGGTTGGACGCTGAGGGAGACGGCTCCTGCCTATGGCAACTCCGTGCGAGGCCCATATCGCTACTACACGGACGGCAATCAGACTGAGCACGAGGTTCCGGCGATCAAGAGCATCGAGTGGAGCCGGGCCTACGGGCAGGATCTCGCCTCTTGTAAGATCACCCTCTATAACACATGGCATGAGTACGATACCGAAGACCCGGAACGCGACGATCAGCTTGGTCGCCCTGGTTACTTCTGGCCGAAGCGCGGCCAGGGTGATTCGGCACTGACCTGGAATCAGTCCCCCGGTCGGGGAGCATACCGTCGAGATGGCTCTTGGGACCCAACCTTCTCTTGGGAGGACGTTCTTGTAGAAGACACCATTCTCAGGACATACGAGGGCTATGGCGGCAAGCCGACACCAGGCAACTTCGTCTCCATCGATGACAACATCGAGTACGGCAACACCGTGATTACCGGTGTTTGGATCGTCAATAACGTGATTGCTGGTTCTGACGGTATGCTGATGCTTGATTGCGTTGACATCGGTCGCCTCTTGCTCGATCAGATCGTCTTCCCCCCGCTAGTCCCAGGCGGTGTGTATCCACTTGAGTACTTCCCTGCTGGTAAGTCGGCCTTCGATTCCCCGTGGGGACTCAAGGTCGGTACCACCCCAACCGGCGCCCTTTCACCAGGATCGAAGGGCGAGGTGCTGGCTGTAGCTTACAATTCGTCTGGCGAGGGTGATTCTTCTCGCGGTGACCACACTGCCGCTAAGGCCGTGGACGGAGACTGGGATACGTTTGCCCTGTCTGATGCTTTCCCTGAGCCAGATGGAACTGGAGGGAATCCTTACACGACATGGTTCGAGTACACAGTCGGCCAGGGTATCGACTCGCTAGAGCTACGTCCTTGGGCGGGTGGCTATGTCTGCTACATCTCAGTCTACGAGGACGGAAGTTGGCAGGGAAGTGAAAGTATCCCGGCCGATGGGGGTTCGGGTATTCCATATGTCAAGAAGATCAACGTGCCTTTGGCGGTACCGGACAACTTTGAGACTCCGATCGTCGTAAACCTCCGCACCGACAGCACGCCCAGCGGCGAGGCTGCCTTCAGCGCTCAGCGCATCAGGGTCTCCTTCCAGCATCTCTACTACTCGGGTATCGCAAATGGCTCGGGCCATCAGTATCGTTCTGGTATCCGCTCGCTCATCCTGTACCGGGAGGGTGCGAAGGTCAGCCCGTACTTTGCCGACTTCGCCGACTTGTGGTGGACTTACGCCATGGAGCGTCACCCTACGCGTGGTTACTGGGTGATGGATGTCGATGGTGTTGTCTACGGCTACGGTGATGCCTCTGACTATGACTCCACCGGTTTTGGTAACGTTCCGCTACTTGAGGCGGGCGGCTCAAACAACCGTGCTGCTGGCATGGCGGCTCACCCTGATGGCAAGGGGTACTGGGTGGTCGACTGGCAGGGTCATGTGTTTGCTTACGGTTCCGCTGACCACCACGGTGAATATTCGATCCCAGATCCACACCTTCCCTTCGAGTCATGGAACGACCCTGAGGCGGCTAAGACAGAGGTCTGGGATATCGCAGCTACGCACACGGGTAAT
>JADHED010000467.1_pt1 | contig 48708 bp, 51 predicted proteins | sample 8952041 | NCBI WGS metagenome assembly JADHED01 (sample SAMN16124423, study PRJNA663239) | bioreactor sludge metagenome | isolation source: sludge (control) | place: India:Bengaluru | collected 2018-09-08 | reverse complement strand
TGGTGGTGCTCAGCAACTACGCCACGCCCGACGTGCGCATGCGCTGCGCGCAGCTGGGCGTGGATGCCGTGTTCGACAAGTCCAACGAGATCGATGCGCTGGTGGACTACTGCATCGTACACAGCGCGCAGCGCCCGGCAGCCGCCGGCGCGGCCGCCGACGCACAGGTCAATCGATCAGCTTGTTCTTGAGCGCGTAATAAGTGAGGTCGCTGTTGGACGACAGCCTCATCTTCTCCATGAGCCGCGTGCGGTAGGTGCTCACGGTCTTGACGCTGAGCGACAGGGACTTGGCAATGTCCCCGGCCGTCTCGCCCCGCGCCAGCTTGAGGAACACCTGGAACTCGCGCTCCGACAATTGCTCGTGCGGCGGCACGTCGCCCTTGTGGTTGAGCTGCTGGGCCAGCAGCTCGGCCACGGCCGCGGTCAGATAGCGGCGCCCCAGGGCAATGGCGCGGATGGCCTCAACGATTTCCTTGGGATCGCATTCCTTGTTCAGATACCCGCTGGCGCCCTGGCGTATCAGGTTGATGGCGTAGTGCTCTTCGGGGTAGCCGCTCAGGATCAGAATGCCCATGTCGGGCACCTTGGCGCGCAGCATGGCCAGCACATCCAGGCCGCTCTGGCCCGGCATGGCCAGATCCATGACCAGCACGTCGATCTCGTGGGCGCGCACCAGGTCTATGGCCTCGCGGCCGTTGGCAGCCTCGCCCACCACGCGCAAATCAACAAAGTCCGATAAAAACTGGCGCAGGCCGGAGCGCACGATTGCGTGGTCATCCACAATGCCGATCCGGATCATCGAGCCTCCTGCAGTGGCGCCGCACCGTGCGCCCAATGGGTCGATGATATGCATTTCGGCCCACGGAAATTGCACACATGAACTGGTCTCGCTTGCGTACCATGACCTTCAGCCTGCCGTTGGCCTTGCTGGCGGCTCTGCTGCTGGTGGGCATCAACGAGGCTGGCTACATGCGCTCGCACGATGCCGTCCAGGCGCTGGCCCGCTCGCACGCGACAAGCAAGGCGCTGGACGGGCTGCTGCAGAACATGCTGGACGCCGAGAACGGGCTGCGCGGCTACCTGCTGACGGGCGATGCGCGCTACCTGCAGCCTTACCAGCAGGCCGTGGCCGCCGTCAACAACCACCTGGACGCATTGCGCCAGACCTACCAACACTTGCCGCAGGGTCAGGGTCCGGGTGATTTTGCGCAGCTGGCGCAGCTCATCGGGCGCAAGCTGTCAGAGCTGGATCGGGCCCTGCAGCTGCGGCGCCAGAACAACGACGACGTCTCGACGTTGGCGCTGGCCACCGACGCGAGCATGGACAACATGGACGCCATCCGCCGCATGGCATCCAGCCTGGTGGCCCACAGCGAGCAGCTATCGCTGCGCAACAGGCAAGAGATTCTGCGCTCGCTGGTCCTGGGGCGCGTCGGCATTGCCGCGATGGTTGGGGTCTGCCTGCTGGCGTTCTACCTGTACCTGCGCCAGGCGCGCGCCCTGGCGCAGGCGCATGAACGCGAGCAGCAAGTGCTGGCGCGTGAACGCGACCACCTGGAGCAACTGGTGCGCCAGCGCACGGCATCGCTGTCACAGCTGGCCAACCACCTGCAGCAGGTGCGCGAGGACGAGCGCGCCCACCTGGCGCGCGAACTGCATGACGAACTGGGCGCCCTGCTCACGGCCGCCAAGCTCGATCTTGCGCGACTGAAATCGCGCATGGATCTGCACCAGCCCGAGAACGCCGAGCGCATCCAGCACTTGACCGAGACGCTCAACAGCGGCATTGCGCTCAAGCGCCGCATCATCGAAAACCTGCGCCCGTCGTCACTGTCCAACCTGGGCCTGACCGCAGCCCTGGAAAATCTCACGCGCGACTTTGCCGCGCACGGCAACGTGCAGATGGACGCACGCCTGGAGGACGTACCTCTGTCCGAAGCCGCCCAACTCACCGTCTATCGGCTGGTGCAGGAATCACTCACCAACATCGGCAAATACGCCAACGCCCGCCACGTGCTGGTGCTTGTCCGCAAGCATGCCGACCATGTCTCGATACAGGTACGCGATGACGGCAAGGGTTTCGACACCACGCGCATGAACCCGGACGCCCATGGCCTGCTGGGCATGAGCCACCGCGTGGAGGCTGCGGGCGGGCAACTGAGCGTCAGCTCCACGCCCGGCACCGGCACGCTGGTCAGCGCGAAGCTGCCGCACAGCCAGGCTGACGCTTCTTGACACAACGGTGCGTGCAAACACGCCATCAGCGGAATATGCTATGAGCCTGGCAGCAACGGATGAGCGCCATGCCGGTGACATCCAGCCAGCGCGCCTGTCGCAGGCTCGCCTGGACTCGACCTTGGTCACAATGGTCTTCACGCCGTTGTAGGCCTGCCAGGCAGACAGCAGAGGGCAGCAGGCTGCTGCCGCATGGTTTGAACCTGCCTTTTCTCAACCACCAAAGGAATTTTCATGAAGTTCGCACGTTCCGTCGCCTTTGCCCTGCTCGCGGGCGCCACCATCGTCTCCACCGGCTGCGCCGTGGTGCGCGATCAGCAGACCGTGGGCGCCTATGTGGATGACTCCGCCATCACCACCGCCGTCAAGGCCAAGATGGCCGAGGACAAGACCGTGTCCGCAGCCGCCATCAGCGTCGAGACACTCAACGGCACAGTGCAGCTGTCGGGCTTTGCCAAGTCGCAGGCCGAGAAGGATCGCGCCGAGTCCATCGCGCGCCACACCAAGCATGTGCGCGACGTGCGCAACAGCATCGTCGTGCGGCCGTGATGTAAACAACCCCCTGGCGGCTACGCCGCGCCCCCTTTCTCTCGCGCTACGCGTGGGAAGGGGGTGTCATCATCAGCGCGGCCGGGCGGCGCCAGCGGCACTGAAGCCCCGGCAAGCATGGGCAATGGCCTCCCAGGCTCAGGCGCCCGCCGAATGCTCGAAGATCAGGCAGGTGGTCGTCGCATGCGCGTAGGTCTTTCCGTCAGGGCCGACGATCCGGCCTTCGGCCACGGCGACCTGACGTCCGGCGTGGATCAACTTGCCCTCTGCGCGCACCAGCGGTACTTGGTCGTTCAACGCGCGCAGCATGTTCACCTTGAGCTCCAAGGTAGTGAAGCCTTTACCCGCCGGCAGCGTCGAATGCACTGCGCAGCCCACGGCGGAGTCGAGCAGCGTGGCGAACCACCCGCCATGCACGGTGCCGAAAGGGTTATAGAGGCGCTTTTGCGGCCGCCCCTGAAAGATCGCTAATCCGGGCTCGATGTGGATGGCCAGAATGTTGACCGTGTCATTGATCGGCGGAGGCGGCAGTTCGCCGGCGAAGATCGCCTCAAACATCTCCATGCCCGAGCGGCCGAAGACCTTGCCTCTGGGCGCTGCATCTGGCGCACTCTGACGTGCGCGCACGCGCGCCTCATCCATCTCCCAACGAGCGAGCATTTCATCGACTTCCATCTGATACCTCCCTGCGTCCATATTATTGCATATACAATAATTGTAGATACAATATAGCAGATGAAGAACGCCACCAAACCCCAAGGCTGTACGAACCTGAAGCTGCGGCAGCTCACTCGCATGGTGACGCGCCATTACGACCACCATGTCAGCCCGACGGGACTGAAGACCACGCAGTACTCGCTGCTGTCGCATGTCGTCGGGCTTGGGCCTGTTCGTCCGGGCGACTTGGCCAAACGCATGCATATGGATGCCTCGACGCTGACGCGCAACCTGCAGCCACTGGTGGCGCATGGGTGGCTGAAGATCGGTGCCGGCAGCGATGCGCGCAGCCGTCTCGTCGAAGCGACCGAAGCCGGGCGAGCGAAACGCGCCGAAGTGCAGCGCGCCTGGAAGGCGGCGCAGTTGGCGCTCAACCAAAGATTGGGAACGGAGCGCGTCGCCGCGCTGCACGAGTTGCTTGACGCCTGCATCGAAGGCCTTGATGACGAGGCCGACCCGGATCAACCAGAAAGCGAATGATGCAAGAGCAAACGAGTGCGACCGTGCCCGGTGAGCCCCGGCAAACGCCCAAGGAATTGACCGGCGAATTGCTGTTCCTGCTGGCCGGCCTGGCGGCGCTTGGAGCACTCGCCACCAACATCATCTTGCCGGCTTTCCCCGACATGGCCGCCGCCCTGGGCATCTCGACGATCGAGCTGAGCGCCACGCTCAGCAGCTTCTTCGTCACCTTTGCGGTGGGCCAGCTTTTCGTGGGCCCGCTGTCGGACCGGTTCGGCCGCCGGTGGCTGGTGCTGTGCGGCCTGGCGGCGTTCGTCGTCGGCAGTGTCATGTGCGCCTTCGCCAGCACCTTGCCGCAGCTCATCGGCGGGCGCGTCGTCCAGGCACTTGGAGCTTGCGCAGCGTCCGTGCTGTCGCGTGCGGTGGCGCGCGACTTGTTCGATGGCGAAGCGCTCACGCGCGTGCTGGCACTCATCATGGTGGCAATGGCGGCCGCGCCGGGCTTCTCACCGCTGCTGGGCGGCGCATTCAACGGCTGGCTGGGCTGGGAATCGGCATTTGCCTTCGTGGCCGTGCTGGCCGTCCTGCTGGCGATTCACTACAACGCCAAACTGGGAGAAACGCACCATGCGGACCGGCGTTCGCCCATCTCCGTTGTCGCCATCCTGCGCAGCTACTGGCGGCTTCTGACAGACCGGCGATTCATCGCACCCGCACTAACCGTGAGTCTGGTCATCGGTGCGCTGTATGCATTCTTTGGCATGGCGCCGACCGTGCTGATGGTCGGGTTCCGCTTCTCGGCATTCGGCCTTGGGGTGTTCTTCGCATCCACCGTACTCGTCGTGTTCGGGGCAGGCTTTCTGGCTCCTCGCCTGGCCCAGCGCTGGGGACAGATCCGCACGGCCCGGATCGGGCTAGTCATCGCGTTGACGGGCAGCATCGCCTTGCTGCTCGGCCCGGAAGATTTCATCTTCTTTTCCGCAGCGCTGGCGGTGTTTCTGCTGGGCATGGGGATGGCCAACCCCTTGGGCACCGCCATTGCGCTGCACCCCTTCGGTCGGCAAGCGGGTGCTGCGTCCGCGCTGCTGGGCTTCCTGCAAATGGGCTGCGCAGCCATCGCCATCAGCGTTGGCGCGTCGCTCGGCATGCCTGCGTATGCATTGCTCGGCATCATCCTCACAACCTGCCTTGCCCTGGCCTTCCTGGTTTTCCTCGCCTTGCGGTAGGCCCGCCAGCCACCGAAATCACGCTGGCCATTGCCGAAGCGATATGGGGCTCTTGTGTTCGAGCGATTTGTTACGGTGGTGATGCGACATGCGGACTATCCCCGCTTGGCGTCAAGCTTTTCAGGCCAGCTGACCGAAGCGCGGGTCAGCGCGTCGCTGCCGTGGATGCCAATGATCCCAGTATTTCGGCACGGCAGACGTCCAGGATCTCGTCCGCCAGAGGCGAGTCGTCCGGGCAGGACCGCGACAGCACCAGCGCGCCAACCGCCCGGGTGAGTACATCCATCGCCTTGGCCCGCGCCTGCGACTCAGAACCGCCCGACGTGGCGCCGTCGCGCTCGATACCTGCCAGCAGACGTTCGATGCCTTCTGCGAACAGGGCCTTGATGGCCTCCGGCTGGCGCGCCGCATCGCCGCCGAGTGCGGCCAAGGGACAGCCATCGCTGCGCGTGTCGCGGTGCTGACGCGATACGTAGGATGTGATGAACCCGGCGATAACGGTGCCTTCAGATCTCGCCGCAGTCTGCGCAAAACCACAGGCCGCCGCCTCGGCCATCAGCTCCGCCTTCGATCGGAAGTGTTTGTAGAACCCGCCATGGGTGAAGCCGGCGGCCGCCATCAGCTCCGCCACGCCCACGCCGTCATAGCCGCGCTCACGGAACAGCGTCGAGGCCGTCTCGACGATATGCGCCCGGTTCGCCTGGGCCTGCGCCTTGGTGACCTTCATTTCTCTATGCCTTTGAGGCGCTCTGTGCGCCAAGAGTCAAGTGATCACCATACATTGATGTCGATCATCATCATAACATTGACTATTTAGATTATGGACATCATCATTAAGACTCTCGTATTCATTTCACAGGACTTTGCCCATGAACGACACGCACCTGACAGCACCGACCCGCTATGTCCAAGCCGATGGCGATCGATTCGCCTATCGCCGCTGGGGCAACACTGAATCCACCCAGCCGCCGCTGTTCTTTGTGCCGCACTTCCGGGCTGGCCTGGACCACTGGGATCCCCTGCTGACCGACGGACTGGCCGAGAGCCGCGAGATCATCCTGTTCACCGGCCGCGGCATCGCCTCCTCCAGCGGAACGCCCCGCAATCGAATCGAGGACATGGCCGACGACATCGCGCTGGTGATCCACGCCCTGGGACTATCGAAAGTCGACCTGCTCGGGTTCTCGATCGGCGGCATGCAAGCGCAGGATGTCGCCCTGCGGCACCCCGACCTAGTTCGCAAACTGTTGTTGCTCGGCACCGGCCCTCGCGGCGGCGGGATGATGGGCGACCCCAAAGTGGTTCAAGTCGCCTTGAACCCCGTGCCCACCGTGGATGCCTTCCTGTTTCTGTTCTTCGGACGCTCAGAAGACGCCCGACAGGCGGGCCGCGCCTTCTGGGAGCGTCGCCACCAGCGTGCGGAACTGGACCTACCCACTTCGCCCGAGGTTGCCAAGGCACAAGGCGAGGCTCTGGCCGATTTCGCCATCCCACTGGCGGGCGACAACCCGTTTGCACACCTCCATGCCATCGCGCAGCCCACGCTGGTACTTAACGGGATCGACGACGTCATGGTGCCCACGATCAATTCCTGGTATTTGGCGCAGAACATTCCAAACGCCCAGCTGCTGATCTACCCCGATGCCGGGCATGGCGCGCAGTTCCAGTTCCCCGAGCGGTTCCTGAAGCACGCGATCCAGTTTCTGGAGGAGTAGCGGTAGCGGCGGCATTCACACACCGCCTTGCGACCGAACACGCTCGCCGACAACCTCATTCACTTTGAAAGTAAAAGACATGATCCGGAAATCCCTGTTTGAACCCTACACCCTTGGCTCCCTGACACTCTCCAACCGGATCGTCCTCGCACCACTGACGCGCAACCGCGCCGGTGCGGGCTTCGTGCCCAGCGAATACGCCGCCAGCTATTACAGCCAGCGTGCCTCCGCCGGCCTGCTGATCTCCGAAGCCACGCAAATCTCACAGCAGGGCCAGGGGTATCAGGACACCCCGGGCATCTACACGCAGGAGCAAATCAACGGCTGGCGGCAGGTCACCGATGCCGTGCATGCCAAGGGCGGGCGCATCTTCCTGCAACTGTGGCACGTCGGGCGCGTGTCCCACGTGGACCTTCAGGAGAACGGCGCCGCCCCGGTCGCCCCCTCGGCCATCCGCGCCGCGACCAAGACCTTCGTGAATAACGGGTTCGTGGACGTGTCCGAGCCGCGCGCGTTAAACCTCGCCGAGCTGCCTGGCATCGTCGATGACTTCCGCCAGGCAGCGGCCAATGCGATCGCCGCTGGCTTCGACGGCGTGGAGATCCACGGCGCCAACGGCTATCTGCTGGACCAGTTCCTCAAGGACGGCGCCAACGCGCGTACCGACGCCTATGGCGGCTCCATCGAGAACCGCGCGCGGCTGACCCTGGAGGTTGCGGCAGCGGTGGCGAAAGAGATCGGCGCCGAGCGCACCGGCATCCGCATCTCGCCGGTCTCGCCGGCCAATGGCGTCTCCAGCAGCGACCCGCAGGCGCAATTCGACTACCTCGTCGCACAGCTCGACGCCCTGGGCCTGGTGTACCTGCACGTTGTCGAAGGCGCGACGGGCGGCCCGCGCGACGTAGCCCCGTTCGACTTCGACGCGTTGCGCCGAGCGTTCAGGAACACCTACATCGCCAACAACGGCTACGACTTGGAATTGGCGAACGCCCGGCTTGCCGAGGGCCGGGCCGATTTGTTCGCCTTCGGCCGGGCGTTCATCGCCAACCCCGATCTGGTCGAGCGGCTGAAGACCGGCGCAGCGCTGGCCAACCTCAACCCGACAACACTCTATGGCGGCGACGCCAAGGGGTACATCGACTATCCGGCACTCACCGTTGCCGATGCGCTGTAACCTTGAAATTGTCACTTCTCGCCATCGCAGCCAAGGCCGGACTGGGCCCGGGGCTTTTATGCCCTGCCCACCTTGGCCAGCAGCCGTTGCAACACGGGGAGTGAGACGAACTGCGCCACGTCGCCGCCCAGGGTGGCGATCTCGCGCACCAGGGTGCTGCTGATGAACTGGTACTGGCTGCTGGGGGTGAGGAACACGGTCTCTATCTGCGGCACCAGGGCGCGGTTCATGCCGGCGAGCTGGAATTCGTAGTCGAAATCCGTGCCCGAGCGCAGGCCGCGCACCATGGCCGTGCCGCCGCGCGCGGCGGTGAACTCGGTCACCAGGCCCTCGAAGGGCTCGACCTGTACCTGCGGGCAGTCGGCCAGTGCCTGGCGCGCCATGTCCATGCGCTCGTCCAGGCTGAACAGGGTTTTTTTATGGTGGGCAATGGCCACGGCCACGATGACGCGGTCAAACATCCGCGCCGCGCGGCGCAGCAGGTCTTCATGGCCTAGCGTGATGGGGTCGAAGGTTCCGGGATAGACGGCGGTGACTTGCGCCATGGCGTGGGCTTCCTTGCAGTGACTGGCGCCCGGCGCGGGCCCCGATGGGGCGGATTATGCAGCGCCGCGCAGCGGGCAGAATTTACAAGCAAAATTGGCCTCCAGCGCTTGATATGCAAGCGCTAGCAGCTCATGTATCAATAGCATCCGTTCGCCGTCGCAGCAGGTGCGCATGCACGGCGCCGGCCTTCAGGTGGCGGTGCAGCGTCAGGCCCCAGGGCTGGAGCTCGGCATCCGCCCAGGCGACGGGGGCCTCCAGGTAAATGAAGCCGTCTGGCGCCACGGCCTGGGCGGCGGCCTGCAGGGCGGGGGTGAACAGCGCGCCATCGAACGGCGGGTCGATCAGCAGCAGGTGCATGCTGGCCGGCGCGCACTGGCGCAGCGCGGCCACGCCGTCGCCGCGCTGCACGCGCACGGCGCTGGCCTGCAGGCGCTGGCGCAGGGCTTCGAGCTGCTTTGCCAGGCCGGCGTCGCCCTCGACCAGCAGCACGCTGGCCGCGCCGCGCGAGGCGCATTCGAAACCCAGGGCGCCGGTGCCGGCGAAGGCGTCCAGGCAATGCCAGCCGGTCAGGTCCTGGCCCAGCCAGTTGAACAGGGTCTCGCGCACACGGTCGGGCGTGGGGCGCAGGCCGGGGCGCTCGGCCACGGGCAGGCGCGTGCGCCGCCACTGGCCGCCGATGATGCGCACCTCGCCCGCGCCACCCGCCTTGCCTTTGGCGGACGGCCTGGCCGGAGTGCCGCTCAAGGCTGGCCCCCGATGACGACGGTGGCCATGCGATCAGGCTGCAGGTGGCGCTGCATGGCGGCGCGCACCTCGGCCAGGGTGAGGGCATTCACGCGCGCCGTCCAATGCTCCAGATAGTCCAGCGGCAGGTCGTTCCAGGCGATATTGGCCACGTTGGCCAGCAGCTTGCGGTTGCTGTCGATGCGCAGGGCAAAGCCGCCTATCAGGTTGTCCTTGGCGGCGCGCAGCTCGGCCTCGGTGGGCCCGTCGGCCACATAGCGCGCCAGCGTGTCCTGCGCCACGCGCACGGCCTCGGCCGCCTGGTCCTGGCGCGTCTGCAGGCCAATGACGAAGCCGCCCCGGTTCAACCCCGGCGAGAAGTCACTATAGACGCTGTAGGACAGGCCGCGCTTCTCGCGCACCTCCTGCGTCAGGCGCGAGGTGAAACCGCCGCCGCCCAGGATATGGTTGCCCACCAGCAGCGCCAGAAAATCCGGGTCGCGCCGCGCTATGCCCAACTGGCCAATCAGCACCTGGGCCTGCGCGGCGGCAAAGGGAATGTCCTCGCGCACGGCCTTTTGCAGCGGCTGGGCGTCGGGCACAGCGGGCAGCGGTACGCAGTCGGCGCCGCTGCGCGCGGGCAGGCGCGCCAGCAGCCGCTGCACCAGGGCCTGGGCCTGTGCGCGGTCCAGCGCGCCGACGATGCTCACGCGCGCGCGGCAGGCGGCCACGTTGCGCTCATGGAAGGCCTGCAGATCGGCCACCTCTATGCGCGCCAGCGTTGACTCCTCGGGCTTCTGGCCATAGGGGTGGTCGCCATAAATGGCGCTGCCAAAGGCCTTGGCCGCCACCGGGCCGGGGCGGGTGTAGGACTCCTTGATGGCCGCGCTCCAACGCGCGCGCTCGCTGGCCCACACGGCGGACGGAAAGCTGGGCTGGGCAATCTGGCGCGCGGCCAGCTGGGCGGCGCGCTCCAGCAGGTCGGGCTCGGTGAGCGAGCGCAGCGCGTACTGGAAGCTGTCGCGCCCGGCCTGGGCGCCAAAGCTCGCGCCCAGGTCGGCCCAGGCCTCGCCCAGGTCGTTTTCGTCCAGCGCCGACTCATCGGCCGCGCCGGCCGTCACGCCCTTGGCGCTCATCAGCGCCACGGCCGCGGCCAGGCCGGCCTGGGGCGCCGGGTCACGGCGCGAGCCGGCGTCGAAGTCCACCTGCACATCGACCATGGGAATGGCCGGGCTGTGCACCAGCCAGACGCGCGCGCCGCTGGCCTCCGTCCAGTGCTGTATGGGCAGCAGCGCCCAGGCGTTTTGCAAGCAAAACAAGGCTCCAGCGCTTACCAGTAAAGCGCGAGCAGCTATCTTTTTCATAGAAATATGCATGATTCGCCGCCCCGGTCAGTGCATGCGCGCGCCATCGGCGGGCTTGGGTGCGGCGCGCTTGGCGCCTGCCGCCAGCGGCTGGGGCAAGAGCGTGGCCACGGTGAGCTGGTCGTCGCCAAAGTAGCGCGCGGCGACGGCCTGCACCTGCTCGGGCGTGACGGCGCGCAGCAGCCTCAAAAGGCGTTCGTCGGCGTCCAGCGGCAGGCCCTGCACCCAGTTGCTGCCCAGATCGCTGGCCTGGCTGTAGAGCGAGTCGCGCGCGTAGATGGTGGAGGCCGCCCACTGCGTCTTCACGCGCGAGAGCTCGGCCTCGCTCACGCCTTCGCGTGCCACGCGCTCCAGCTGCGCACGCAGCGCAGCCTCGACCTGGGCTGCCGTCTTGCCGGCGGCGGGCACGCCAGTCAGCAGGAACAGCGCCGGCCCGCGGCCGAACACCGAGGCATGGCTGTCGGCGCTGTCGGCCACGCGCTCGGCGCCCTGCGTCAGGGCGCGCTCCAGGCGCGCACCGTCGTAGCCGCTGAGCACGGCCGACAGCACCATCAGGGCCAGGCCGTCGCGGTCACTGTCCTGCATGTCCTCGATGCGCTCCACGCCCGGCACATGGAAGGCCAGGGCCACGTAGGCCTGCTCGGCCGGCGCCTTGAAGTCTATGCGGCGCAGGCCTTTCTGCTCGGGCTCGGTGCGCGGCTTCCTCGCCGGCAGCGCGCGCGCGGGAATGGCGCCATAGGTCTTTTGCGCCAGCGCCAGCACCTGCTGCGGATCGACATCGCCCGCGACCACCACGGCGGCATTGCCCGGCGTGTACCACTGACGGTAGAACTGGCGCGCGTCGTTGGCGGTTAGAGAATCCAGGTCGCTCATCCAGCCCACCACCGGGCGGCGGTAGGGCGAGGCGATGAAGGTGAATGCGTACAGCTGCTCGATCAGCGCGGCGCGCGGCTGATCCTCGGTGCGCATGCGGCGCTCCTCCTTCACCACCTCCAGCTCCTTGGTGAACTCGGCGTCCGGCCATTGGTTGTGGGCAAAGCGGTCGGACTCCAGCCGCATCACGTCGGCCAGCCGATGGGCCGGAATCTGCTGGTAGTAGCCGGTGTAGTCGCGGCTGGTGAAGGCATTCTCCTGGCCCCCTAAGGCCGCGACACGGCGCGAGAACTCGCCGGGCGCCAGCTTCTTCGTGCCCTTGAACATCATGTGCTCGAGCACATGGGCCACGCCCGAGCGGCCATCGACCTCGTCCATGGAGCCCACGCGCAGCCACACCATGTGCATCGCCGTGGGCGCGCGCCGGTCCGGCTGCACGATGAGCTGCATGCCGTTTTTCAGCGTGAACAGCTGCGCGCCGCTGGCCGTGGCGGCCTGGGCGCGCGCGGCCGCTGCGACGGCCGCCGATGGAACATCTTGCGCGGGGCTTTGCGCCCCGGCATGCAGGCAGGCCAGCAGGCCCAAAAGGGGGATAGCGCGTTTCATAGAATGGCTGCGATTCTAAGAACCCAGCCAATGTTCAGTTTTTTCAAGAAAAAATCCACCTCGCCCACTGCGGTGCCCGCCGAGGCGCCCATCGAGGCGCCCACCGCGCCGCCGCCAGACACCGAGACCAGCGCCAGCGGCGGCGCCATGGGCTGGCTGCGCAAGTCCTTTGGCGGTGCGCCCGCCGAGCAGGAGGCGCCGACACCTGCCGCGCCCGCCCAGCCAGTCGCCGCCGACAACGCGCCGCCGGCCGCCCCGGAGCCCAGCCCCAAGCCCGAGGGCGCACGCCAGGGCTGGATGGAGCGCCTCAAATCCGGCCTGCGCAAGACCGGCAGCTCGATTGCCACGGTCTTCACCGGCACGCAGATCAACGATGCGCTGTACGAGGAGCTGGAGGACGCCCTGCTGATGGCCGACACCGGCGTCAAGGCCACCCAGCACCTGCTGCAGGACCTGAAACGCCGCGTGAAAGAGACCAAGACCACCGAGCCCGCCGCCGTCAAGGCCCTGCTGGCCGATGCCCTGGCCGATCTGCTGCGCCCGCTGGAAAAACCGCTGGTCATAGGCGAGCACCAGCCCACGGTGATCATGGTGGCCGGCGTGAACGGCGCGGGCAAGACCACGTCGATAGGCAAGCTCACCAAGCATCTGGCCGACCATGGCGAGACGGTGCTTCTGGCCGCGGCCGACACCTTCCGCGCGGCAGCGCGCGAGCAGCTGGGCGTATGGGCCACGCGCAACACCGTGGAAATCATCAGCCAGGAGGGCGGCGACCCCGCCGCCGTGAGTTTTGACGCCGTCACAGCCGGCCGCGCGCGCGGCAAGGACGTGGTGCTGGTGGACACCGCCGGGCGCCTGCCCACACAGCTGCACCTGATGGAGGAGCTTAAAAAAATCCGCCGCGTGGTCACCAAGGCCGAGGCCAGCGCCCCGCACGAGGTGCTGCTGGTAATCGACGGCAACACCGGCCAGAACGCCCTGACCCAGGTGCGCGCCTTTGACGACGCGCTGCAACTCACCGGCCTGATCGTCACCAAACTGGACGGCACGGCCAAGGGCGGCGTGCTCGCGGCCATCGCCCAGGAGCGGCCGGTGCCGGTCTATTTCATCGGCGTGGGCGAGAAGGTGGAAGACCTGGAGACCTTCAACGCACGCGAGTTTGCGCAGGCGCTGCTGGTGGCCTGACTCACCCGTCCACCTGCTGAGCCACCCAGCTGGCGTAGTCGGCTTGGGCCTGCTCCATGCGCGTGAGCAGCTGCGGCACCTCGTAGGGGTGCTGCGCGCGCAGCCAGTCGCGCAGCTCGCCTGCCGCGGCGGGCAGGGTCTTGCACACCAGGCGCCATTCGGTGTCCTCATGCTGCGCGCCCTGCCAGACATAGTGCGAGGCGATGGCCTCGACCTGCACGCAGGCCGCCAGACGCGCCTGCACGGCGCCTGCGGCCAGGCGCTGCGCGTCAGCCGCGCTGGCGACCGTGGTGGTCACGATGGCGATGGCGTGTGCTGCGCTGGACATGATGGACAGCAACCCACCGGCTCAGGCACCCTCGGGCGTCAGAATCTGCCGCCCCACGGCCTTGCCCTCCTCCAGCGCCAGCAGGGCCGTGAAGGCCTTGCTGAAATGCATGCAGGTGGTGGGCACGGGTTGCAGTTGCTTGTCCTTGACCAGCTGCATCAGCTCCTGCAGCTCGCGCAGGTTGCCCACGTAAGTGCCCTGGTAGGTGATGGCGCGCAGGGCCATCGACGGCGTGGGCAGGTCAATATGACCGCCAAACAGGCCGATCTGCACCAGCTGCCCCCCCTTGGTCAGCATGTCGATGCCGGCCTGCACGGTCTGGCTGGAGCCCACGCAGTCGATGATGGCCCACACGGCGCCACCGGCGGCCTGGCGCACCTGGGCCATGTAGCCGTCCTGCCGGGGGTTGAACACGGCCAGGGCGCCGGCCTGCAGGGCTGCGGCATGCTTGCCCTCGTCGGGCTCGATGACGATCACGCCGGCGCTGCCCATGGCCTTGGCAAGGCCGATGGCCATCAGCCCCAACCCCCCGGCGCCGAACATGACGACCTTCTCATCCCGGAGCACCTGGAGCGGAATCTTCTTGAGGGCGCTGTACGTGGTCAGGCCCGAGCACGCATAGGGCGCGGCCTGCACGCACGGCATGTCGCCAATGTCCACCAGGTAGCGGGCATGGGACACCAGCACATGGTCGGCATAGCCGCCGGGCTGGAACACACCCATGGACTTGCCGGCCAGGCACAGGTTTTCGTCACCGCGCTTGCATACGCTGCACGTGCCACAGCCATGCCAGGGGAAGACGACGTAGCGCTTGCCCACGGTGACGCCCTGCACGGCGTCGCCCACGGCAATGACTTCGCCGGCGATCTCATGGCCCATGGTCAAGGGCAGCTTCATGCCGCGGTCCAGCATGGACAGCTTCTTGCCATGCCCCAGGTCGTAGGAGCCATGCCAGATGTGCAGGTCGGAATGGCACACGCCCGCAGCCTCGATGCGCACCAGCACCTGGTCACCCGTGGGCTGTGGCGTGGCGCGCTCGTTCTTCACCAGGGGTTGACCGCACTCGGTCACGTCGTAGCTGATCATTTGGGGTCCTTTCGCTGAACAAGGGGGATCGACCAGTTTATGGATGCAGAACTGTGATTTACCCCCACCGGTCACGCGCGGGACACAGGGGATACCCCCATGACAACCAACGAAAAAACTTGCCCACATTGATCGTGGAACTTTGCTTTTAGCACTCGATCGTAGAGAGTGCTAACATGAACCCCATGCAAGAAAGGACTTCTGATATGACCCTCCAGTCTGCATCCGCTGTGACGACGCTGGCACCCGCGAACCCGTGGGCTCTGGTGCCACCGCTGGGCAATCTGGATGCGTATATCTCCGCCGTCAACCGCCTGCCGCTGCTGACGCTCGAAGAAGAGCAGCGCTATGCACGCCAGCTCAAGGATGACAACGATGTCGAGGCCGCCGGGCGCCTGGTGATGTCGCACCTGCGGCTGGTGGTATCCATCTCGCGCCAGTACCTGGGCTATGGCCTGCCGCATGGCGACCTGATCCAGGAGGGCAACGTGGGCCTGATGAAGGCCGTCAAGCGCTTCGACCCCGACCAGGGCGTGCGCCTGGTGAGCTACGCCATGCACTGGATCAAGGCCGAGATCCACGAGTACATCCTGAAGAACTGGCGCATGGTCAAGGTGGCGACCACCAAGGCCCAGCGCAAGCTGTTCTTCAACCTGCGCTCCATGAAGCATGGCTTCAAGGCCGACGCCATTGACGCCGACACGCACCGCGACACCCTGTCCGAGCACGAGATTGATCTGGTGGCCGAGCAACTCAACGTCAAGCGCGAAGAGGTCATGGAGATGGAGACGCGCCTGGCCGGCGGCGACGTGCTGCTCGACCCGGCGCCCAGCGACGACGGCGAGCAGGCCTTCGGCCCTATCGCCTACCTGGCCGACGCCGCGCACGAGCCCACGGCCATGATCGAGTCGCGCCAGCGCGACCTGCTGGCCAGCGACGGCATTGCCACGGCCCTGGACGGCCTGGACGCGCGCAGCCGCCGCATCGTCGAGCAGCGCTGGCTGCAGGTGAACGACGATGGCTCGGGCGGCATGACGCTGCACGAGCTGGCCGCCGAATACGGCGTGAGCGCCGAGCGCATCCGCCAGATCGAGGTGGCGGCGATGAAGAAGATGAAGCAGGCGCTGGTCGAGTACGCCTGAGCCTTCGGCCTTGCAGGCAGATAATTGAGGCGGGGGGGGGGGGGGGGGGGGGGGGGGGGGCGCGGGGCGCTGGGGGGGGGGGGGGGGGGAAAACAAAAACAAAACCCCAACGAGATCTAACAGGATTGATGTGATGGCGGTGGGGGCTTTTAAGAATATGAAGCTGGCGCTGTTCGAGTACGCCTGAGCCTTCGGCCTTGCTGCAAGATAATTGCGGCGCGCGCCCCTTGTGGGCCGCGCGCCTTTTTCGTTCCAGGAGACTCCCCATGTTCCGCCCTTCCCCCGCCCGCCGCGGCCTGCTGGCGCTGGCCCTTGCCACGGCCTGCGGCGGCGCCCTGGCCGACAGAAATGCCTCTGCAGCCACGCCGGCCTGGCCCTCCAAGCCGCTGCGCATCATCGTGGGCTTCCCACCCGGCTCGTCGCCCGACCTGACGGCGCGCACCTTTGCCGAGCCCCTGGCCCAGGCTCTGGGCCAACCAGTGATCGTGGACAACAAGGTGGGCGCGGGCGGCAACATGGGCGCCGACGCGGTGGCCAAGGCGCGCGACGGCCACACCATCGGCCTGTTCATCAACGGCAACCTGACGATTGCCCGGCTGCTCAACCCGCAACTGCCCTACGACCCGACCAAGGATCTGGCGCCGCTGTCCCTGATTGGCGTGTCACCGCTGGTGCTTGCGGCGCCCGCGGGGCAAGGCCAGGCCGCCACAGACGCACGCGCGTTCCTGCAGGCCGCGCGCCAGGCGGGGGACCGCTGGAACTATGGCACGCCCGGCGTGGGCACGGTGGGTCACCTGGGCATGGAACTGCTCAAGGCGCGCACCGGCATCGCCCCGGTGCATATCCCCTATCCCGGCTACCCACAGGTAGCGACCGCCATGCTGGGTGGTCAGCTGCAAATGGCGCTGCTGCCCCCGGCGCTGGCACAGGCGCAGGAGCGCGCCGGCAAGCTGCGCCTGATTGGCGTGACCTCGGCCGGACGCAGCGCGCTGGCGCCGCATGTACCCAGCCTGGCCGAGGCCGGGGTGCGCGACTTTCAACTGGAGATCTGGAACGCGTTTGCCGCCCCTGCGGCCATGCCGGCGCCGGTACGGGCGCGTCTGTCCGGCTTGATCGGCGAGATCGCGCGCAGCCCGGAGGTGCGCGCCAAGCTGTTCCAGCAGGGCTGGCAGGCCGTGGGCTCATCCAACGAGGGCCTGGCCAACCGCATGCGGGCCGACACGGCGACCATGGGCCGCGTAATCCGCGAGCAGGGCATCACGGCGGAGTGATCAACCCCAGGACGCCTCCTGCGTCGCCGTCACTGGCGCACCCCCAACGCGCAGCAACCTAGCAAGAGCCGCCCCGCCGCGAGGGCTGCGTCCCCCCTCCAAGCATCAGCGCCAGAGAGGGGGGAAGCGGCGCAGCCGCTCAGGGGGGAGTTGCTTGTCAGCGCGCTTCGTCGAGCAGAGCCCGCACGTCGGCGGCCAGGCTTTGTGCGCCAGCGCCATAGCGGTGATAGACACGCAGGCGGCCCTTGGTGTCATAGACATAGCTGCCGGCCGAGTGGTCCATGGTGTAGCTCGTGGGTGTCTGACCATCGATGCGTTTGTAGTAGAGCTTGAAGTCCTTGGCGACGGCGGCCAACTGCTCTGGCGTGCCGCGCAGGGCGATGAAAGTGGGATCAAAACTGGCCATGTAGCCGGCGAGCATCTCGGGCGTGTCACGCTCGGGATCGACGGTGACGAAGACGCCCTGCAGCCGGTCGCCATCGGCGCCCAGCGAGCGCTTGACCTCGGCAAGCTCCGACATCGAGGTGGGGCACACGTCGGGGCACTGGGTATAGCCAAAGAACACCACCACCACCTTGCCGGCAAAGTCCTTGATGCTGCGATCCTTGCCATGCTGATCCGGCAACGGCAGGTCGCGCCCGTACTCGGCGCCGGTAAGGTCTATGCCCTGGAACTTGGCCCCCTGCGGGGAACAGGCAGAAAAAAGGCCTGCAGCGCTTATCCATAAAGCGCTAACAGCTACGAATTTAATAGCATCACGTTTCAACATGGCGTGAGATCAGAGTACATAGTGATCCACCAGCAGCGCCGCAAACAGCAGGCTCAGGTGAATCAGGGAGAAGCGAAAGGTCTTGCGCGCCAGCGCGTCGGAATACTCTCGCCACAGCCAGTAGCCGTACAGGCAAAAGACCAGACCCAACAGCACTGCGGCGCCCAGGTAGATCCACGAACTCATGCCATAAACGAAGGGCATGAGACAGCCGGCGAAAAGAATCAACGTGTACAGAAACACCTGCAGGCGCGTGTACTCGTTGCCATGCGTGACGGGCAGCATGGGCAAGCCCGCCTTGCGGTAGTCCTCCACGCGGTACAGGGCCAGTGCCCAGAAATGCGGCGGCGTCCACAGAAAGATGATCAGGCACAGGATCAACGACTCGGCACCCACGCTGCCGGTCATGGCAGCCCAGCCCAGCACCGGCGGCATGGCCCCGGAAGCGCCGCCGATGACGATGTTCTGCGGCGTCAGCGGCTTGAGAATCACCGTATAGACCACCGCATAGCCGACAAACGTGGCAAAGGTGAGCCACATGGTCAGGGGGTTCACCCACCAATACAGCAGCGCCGATCCTGCTGCACACAGCACTGCGGAGAACACCAGCGTCTGCAGGTTGGACAGTTCACCCCTGGCCGTTGGGCGCCAGGCGGTGCGCTTCATCCTGGCGTCGATCTGCCGCTCCACCAGACAGTTGAAAGCCGCGGCCGCGCCGGCCACCAGCCATATGCCAGCACTGGCCAAGGCCATCGACCACCACTGTGCGCCGCTGGGCAGCCCCGGCACGGCCAGCACCATGCCAATGAAGGCGCAGAACACGATGAGCTGCACCACGCGCGGCTTGGTCAATGCATAGAACTGGGCCAGGCGCGACGGCAGGACACCGGGCCCAGACGCCCGAAAGGAGCCGGCAGGCGCCGGAGCGGGTACGGGTGCGGGGGTGGGGGTGACTCTCATGTCGAAACCCTTCTGGAGATCACATGCCGCGCCGTCGCCCGAACCACCGGTGCATCAACGCTGGCGCGCCGGCTGGCCACCATGGCCCAGGTCAGCACCACCACCAATGCCGCTGCCCCAGCCGTGTGCAACACCGCCGCCACCAGGGGCCAGCCCAGAACCACATTGGACAGGCCCGTCATCAACTGCAGCACCGCCAATGCAGCCAGCCAGCGCGCCTGGTCACGCAGCACCTGCGCACGCATCAGGCGCCACACCAGCAGCGCCAGCACCAGCAGCACGCCATAGGCCGCCAGGCGGTGCACGTAATGGATGGCCGTCAGTGCGGCAAAGCTGATCAGGCTGCCGTCCTGCAGATGACCCAGCTCGCGCCAGATCTGGAAGCCTTCATGGAAGGCCATCTCGGGCCACCAGCTGCCCTGGCATTGCGGGAAGGTGGTGCAGGCCAGCACCGCATAGTTGGTACTGACCCAGCCGCCCAGGACGCTTTGCAGCGTCACCAGGGCCATTGCACCCGCAAGCAGCCAGCGCAGTCCCGCAGGCAGCGCCACGGGCGCCACGCCCTTGGTGTGTTGCGTCTGGCGCACGGCCTGCAGGCACAGCAGCGCCAGCAGCACCAGGCCACCGATCAGGTGCAGCGTGACGATGGCCGGAAACAGCTTCATGGTCACGGTGAGCGCGCCAAACGCCCCCTGCAGGCATACCCAGACCAGTGTGACCGTGGGCCACCACAGGCTCAGCACGCGGTGAGTGGCGTCCTGGCGCCAGGCGCCTACGGTCAGCACCATGATGAGTACGCCCACGCCGGTAGCCAGATAGCGGTGGATCATCTCGATCCAGGCCTTGCCATGCGTGACCGGGCCGGTCGGCATGGCCTGCTGCGCGGCAGAAATCTCGGTATGTGCACCCGCCGGACTGGCGCTGCCGTAGCAGCCCGGCCAGTCGGGGCAGCCCAGGCCTGAATCGGTCAGGCGCGTAAAGGCGCCAAACAGTACCAGGTCGAACGTGAGAAACAGCGTCAGCACCGTAAGTGCCTGCAGGCGCCGCACCGGCGTGCTGCCGCGGCTGCGCCACCACACCCAGGCCAGGGGCCCGAGTGCAATCGCCAGACCCAGCGCCATCACCTCGAACATGGGCGCCAGGTCGTACAGCGACTGAGCGCTGCTCATGGCTGCTCCCGGGTTCGGCCCGGCTGATCCCACGCCGCGGATGCGCGCAGCAGGCGCTCAAGGTCACGCTTGGCCTGGGCGGCGCCAACACCGTCCATGCGAGCAGGAAACCGCATCATCCACTGGCCCATGGGATCGACCACATACAGGTGCTCCGCCAACGCATGGCCAGCCTGTGGCGCGAGCCACTGCGCCAGCGCACCCGCATCCATGCGCAGCACCGTCGCCTGCGCCACCGCAGGCGCAATGTCCTGATGCAAGTCGGCATCGTCGGTAACCAGCCAGACCCAATCCAGGCGTTCCTTCTCGCGCCCCATGGCCTCGCGCAACTGGCGCTGCAGGTACAGGTTGTTGCGGCAGTCGGCATCGCAGGCTCCCCCCCCCACGCTGACCAGCAGCCACTGGTCACGCAGTTCGCCGAGCCTGCGCTGCTGGCCATCGAGCGCCACCCCCAGGGCGTCTGCCGGCATGGCGCGCTGCGGCTCGATCAGCTCGCCAAAGTTGCGCCGCCCTTCAGGGCGAACCACGTAGTAGGTGAAATACGAGGCAATCACCGGCGCAGCGCACACCAGCAGCACGCCCAGCAATTGCCAACGCCCCATGCGACGCGCACGCTGCGGCCGTGCCCCCGAAAGCTCATGCTTTGGACTTGCCACCAAGGAAGGAGAAACGTCGGACAAGTTGGAACCAGACATAAAGAATAAACACCAGGCCACACAGCCCGAACCATTGAAACGCATAGCCATAGTGCTTATCGACACCACTGTCGATGGGCGCCCAATCCCGTAGCAACCCTTCACTGGCCGCATCAACCTGCAACACCACCAGGGGCAACAGGTGCAGACCAAGCTGTGCGCCATAGGCCGCCACGTCCAGATTCTGCCGGATGCGAGAATCCCCCTCGCCTTGCGCGGCTGGCACAAACTCATACAGGCGCGCAACGGCTCCTGCTACACGGCCATGAATCTGCACGTCACCGGCCGGCGTAACAACCTCAGGCAGACGGTCGCGCACCTGAAAATCACGCGGCACCCAGCCACGCTGCACCAGCACCACGCCTTGGCCACCCTGCAGGCGCAGCGGTGTCAGCACCCAAAACCCCGGTCTGCCCTGCATCTGGCGGTTATCCAGAAACACCGTGCCCTCGGGCAACCATTGCCCACGCAACTGCACGCTGCGATGCAACAACGCCCCCGCGCCGCCAGCCTGAACCCGGGCCAGATCGCTGGCTGCAAGCGCCGGCATATGCTCTTGTGCGACCAGCATGGCCTGCTGACTCTGCTTTTGCGCCGCCCGCGACAGCTGCCAGACACCCAGCCACGCAGTGATCAACACCATCACACCGGCCGCCAACGTAACCAGCCAGAAACGCCAGCCTAGGCGCGTCTGCACAATCCTGTTCGGCGCGGGGCTGATAATGGGCTGCATGAAACTATGGATGGCTCTGGCGTTTTTCGCCATCATTGCAAGTCTGGGCTCGGCGCTATTTTTCATGATGCGCGGCAATGGCGACGACCGCCAGCGTGGCAGAAACATGGCGCGCGCACTCGCGCTGCGGGTCGGATTGTCAATTGTGCTGTTTTTGTGCCTGCTGGCGGCCTGGAAGCTCGGCTATATCCAACCAACGGGCCTACCTGCAAGCGTGCGCTAATTCATCTGTATATCACCCATGTCGCTGTTGCCGAGCCTTGCCGTGCTGTAGCACGGCCCGCGGCTTCGCGCCCAGGGGCTGTCGGACTTGGAAACGAAATAAGACAAAAAGCGCCCTCGGGCGCTTTTTTCTTGCCCTGCCCTGTTGCGGCTCACATCCAGTACACCAGGATGTACAGCCCAAGCCAGACCACGTCCACAAAATGCCAATACCAGGCAGCGCCCTCAAAGCCAAAGTGGCGCTCGGCCGTGAAATGCCCGTTTTGCAGCCGCAGAGTGATGAAGAACAACATCAGCATGCCAACGAGCACGTGGAAGCCGTGAAAACCCGTCAGCATGAAGAAGGTTGAGCCATACACGCCCGAATGGAGCTTGAGATTCAGGTCGGTATAGAGATGGAAATACTCATACCCCTGCACGCACAGGAAGACAAAACCCAGCAGCACCGTCACCCACATGAAGCCTATGGTTTTGCCGCGCTGATCCTCGCGCAGTGCGTGGTGGGCTATGGTCAGGGTGACCCCGGAGCTGAGCAGCAGGGCGGTATTGATGGTGGGCAGCCAGAACGGCCCCACGGTCTGGAAAGGATCGACCACGCCCGCCGGCGAGGCCGTGGCACCTGCCACCACACTTGGCCAGACGGCCTTGAAGTCGGGCCACAGCAAGGCGTTCTCCAGGCTGCCCAGGGCCGGCACCGAATGCGCACGCGCCCACCAAAGCGCGGTGAAAAAGGCCCCGAAGAACATCACCTCGGAAAAAATGAACCAGCTCATGCTCCAGCGATAGGAGACATCGACCTTGCGCCCATACAGACCCGATTCGCTCTCGTGCGCCGCCTCGCGGAACCACTGGAACAACACCACCCACCACCAGATCAACCCCGCCGCTAGCGAGTACTTGCCCCAGTCGTGACCATTGATCCACATGGCCGCGCCGAGAATGGCAAAAAACAGCCCGACCGCAGTCAGCATCGGATAGCTTGACGGTGCGGGAACGAAGTAATACGGCGCCTTGATGCCTTGGGTCGATGCACTCATGTCAGTTCCTCTGTCTCCGGTTTTTTCATCTTTTGATACTTCTTGTAGTCGGTCAAACCAACCAGTTGACCAGACCAATGAGCAACAGCACGAACAAAATCAAACCCACCAGCCCCACGCCCACGACCTGCAGCGGCCGCAGGGCTTGCTCATCGTTGCGGTGCTGCTGGGTGTTGCGCACCCCGAACATGGCCCATGCAACGGTTCGCACGGTGCGCAACAACGAGCTGTTGCGCTGCGCAGGCCGATCATCCGCTGCCATCATGTTGCCCCGATCCCCGGGGTGGACACGGCTGCTGCCGTGGATTGCGGCGCCGCCGGAATCTTGCCGCCCACCTCAAAAAAGGTGTAGGACAACGTGATCGTCGTCACATCCTTGGGTAGGCGCGGATCTATCACGAACACCACCGGCCATTCCTTTTTTTCACCCGGGTCGAGCGTGTACTCGCTGAAGCAAAAGCACTCCAGCTTGTTGAAATGCGGCGTCGCCTGTCGTGGTGCATAGCTGGGAATGGCCTGGGCCGACATGCGCCGATCCTGCACATTCTCAAACTCGTACAACACGGTGGCCATCTCACCCGGGTGCACCTGCATGGTGCGCTTTGCCGGTTTGAACTGCCAGGGCCCACGGGCGTTCGCATCGAACTCCACGGTGATCGTGCGGCTGGTGTCCACCTGGGTGTTCTTCACCTGTGCACGCGCTTCTTGCGCAGCCAGACCATTGCCCGGCACCTGGCGCTCAGTGAGCGACAGGATATTCACGCCCGTCGCTTCACAGATCGCCTTGTAGGCCGGGATCAACAGATAGCCAAAAGAAAACATCCCCAGGGTCACGACCAGCAGCTTGCCCAGCATCCTGAGGTTGTCCTTGCGCCGCACCATGTCCGCCTCCGCCCTCAATTGCCCAACAGGACATACCGCTGGAAGATGAAGCCAGCAAACAATGCCAGAGCCACTAACCCCAGCATCAGCCCGAGCCGAACATTGCGCCTGCGTTGATCTTGTGAGGTCATGTCGCCATTGCTCCTGTCGGGCTATGCTCAGCCCACCACGCGGGTCGCCGTTGCATCAAGCTTAGGGGGGGTTTCAAAGGTGTGGAACGGTGCGGGTGAAGGCACTTCCCATTCCAGGCCTTCGGCACCTTCCCAAGGCCGCTGAGGCGCCTTTTCTCCCTTGCCGCGCATCATCGGTAGCACGACTGCGAAGAAGAAATACACCTGCGCAGCACCGAAGAAAAAGCCGCCAATGGAGGCAATCATGTTGAAGTCGGCAAACTGCATCGGGTAGTCGGCATACCGGCGTGGCATGCCGGCCAGCCCCAGGAAGTGCATGGGGAAGAAGGTCACGTTGAACGAGATCATCGACCACCAGAAATGGATCCTGCCCCGTGTCTCGCTGTACATCACGCCGCACCATTTCGGCCCCCAGTAGTAGTAGGCGCCATAGATCGCGAACAGCGAACCGGCCACCAGCACGTAGTGGAAATGCGCAATGATGTAGTAGGTATCCTGGATCTGCGTATCCACGGGTACGACCGCCGGAACCACGCCGGTAAAGCCGCCGATGGTGAACACAAAGATGAAACCAACGGCCCACAGCATCGGTGTTTCAAAGGTCATCGAACCTCGCCACATGGTGGCAACCCAGTTGAACACCTTCACCCCGGTGGGAATGGCGATCAGCATGGTGCCGTACATGAAGAACAATTGCCCGGTGACCGGCATGCCGGTGGTGAACATGTGGTGCGCCCAGACAATCATCGACAGCACTGCAATGGCGGCGATGGCATACACCATCGACGTATAGCCGAACAGCTTCTTGCGCGCGAAGGTGGGAACGATCTGGCTGATCATGCCAAACGCCGGCAGGATCATGATGTACACCTCAGGGTGACCAAAGAACCAGAAGATGTGCTGGTACATCACCGGGTCGCCGCCGCCAGCCGGATTGAAGAAGCTGGTGCCGAAGTGGCGATCCGTCAACGTCATGGTGATGGCGCCGGCAAACACCGGCATCACGGCAATCAGAAGGTAAGCGGTGATCAGCCAGGACCAGCAGAAGATAGGCATCTTCATCAGCGTCATGCCCGGAGCGCGCATGTTCAGGATGGTGACGATGATGTTGATGGCGCCCATGATGGACGAGGCGCCCATGATGTGCAGCGCGAAAATCGCCGCGTCAAGAGACATGGGCATTTGCGCCGAAAGCGGCGCATACAGCGTCCAGCCGCCAGCAGGCGCTCCGCCAGCCATGAAGAACGAAGCCGACAGCATGATGCCGGCTGGCACCAGCAGCCAGAAGCTGAGGTTGTTCATGCGCGCAAACGCCATGTCGGAGGCGCCGATCTGCAGCGGGATCATCCAGTTCGCGTAGCCGACGAAAGCCGGCATGATGGCGCCAAACACCATGATCAGGCCATGCATGGTGGTGAACTGGTTGAACATCTCCGGGTTCACGATCTGCAGACCGGGCTGGAACAGCTCGGCCCGGATCAGCATGGCCAGCAAGCCGCCGATCATCAGCATGGTGAAGGAGAACAGCAGGTACAGCGTGCCGATGTCCTTGTGGTTGGTGGCGTACACCCAGCGCCGCCAGCCTGTGGGCTGGTGGTGGTGATCGTCGTGGCCTGCGGCATGCCCGTGGTTGTCCAAAACTGCGCTCATTGTCGAATCCTCAATACGTTGCGTTGGGCCCTGGGTGTCACTTGCCGCGTTGAACGACGATCTCGGCGGGCTGCACCAGCTCCCCGGTCTTGTTCGACCAGGCATTCTTGGTATAGGTCACCACGGCGGCCAGGTCGGTATCGCTCAATGCTGCCCATGCGGGCATGGCGCCATTGCCTGCACCCTTCAGAACGACCTGGATCTGCGCGGCATGGTTGGCGTCCTTGACGATGGCAGAGCCATCAAGCGCCTTGATGGCCCCCGCACCCTTGCCATTCGCCTGGTGGCAGGCCGCGCAGTTGGCCGCATAGACCTTGGCGCCCCGCTCCTGCAGGTCGGCCAGAGCCCAGACCTTGTTCGGGTCATCGCGCTTGGCCGCGGCCTTCTTCTGCTGGTCCGCCACCCAGACCGTGTACTCCGCCTGCGGCAGCACCTTCACATGGATCGGCATGTAGGCGTGCTCCTTGCCGCACAGCTCCACGCACTGGCCATAGTAGTCACCGGCCTTTTCGGCGCGAAACCAGGTATCGCGCACAAAGCCGGGAATGGCATCCTGCTTGACGCCGAATGACGGCACCATCCACGAATGGATCACGTCATTGGCCGTGGTGATGATGCGCACCTTTTTGTTCACGGGCACCACCAGGGGGTTGTCCACCTTCAGCAGATAGTCGTCGCCCTGCGGCGTGCCGGCATTGGAGAGGGCGCGCTGCGATGAGTCGAGCGTGGAGAGGAATCCTATGCCCTCGCCCTCGCCGGTGAGATAGTCATAGCCCCACTTCCACTGGTAGCCCGTGACCTTGATGGTGAGCTCGGCGTTGGTCGTGTCTTTTTGCGCCACGATGACCTTGGTCGCGGGCGCTGCCATGGCGATCACGATCAGGAAGGGAATCACCGTCCAGGCAATTTCAATCGCGGTGGATTCGTGAAAGTTTGCCGACTTGGCACCCCGTGACTTGCGGTGGTGCCAGATGGAATAAAACATGACGCCGAAGACGCCGATGAAGATGACCGTGCAGATGATCAACAGCATCCAGTGCAGCTCATGCTGCGCCTCCGCTATCTTCGTCACGGGTGGATGCAGGTTCAGCTGGCGTACCGCAGGCCCCCCGGGCAAGTCTTGCGCAGCGTGAGTCAGCGTGCCCCAGGATGCGAGCGATACCAGCAACAGGGAGGCCAGCTTTTTGGAAATGCTTGTCATGGTTCTCTCTTGTCTCTTCTCTAGCTCCAGTTGACCAATCCCTTGCGGCCTGCGCCTGCTGCCAGGCGCCGCACAAAGCCTTGCGACCACAAGCCCGCCCTGCCGCCGCGATACCTGCTCTCGCCAGCGACCGGTCAGTGCATCACTGCCGCATTTTTCAATCAGTCCAGGCTGCATTCCGGGCAACCTGTTGTCTCCACGATCCAGTGCGCGGACTCTCTCGTTCGCTTTCAGCATGCCCAGCCAAGCGGGCCGCTGCAATACGCGTTAGCCCCAAGGAAAGAACAGGAAGAAATGGCGCACAAAACTCTGGCAACGCCGTGGCGTCGTCAGAACTTCAAAGAGTGCGACAAGATGCTCCTGGGATAGCCCAGACTCCACCGTGTCACGAGAGCTCCGCCCCTGCAATCACGGCCGATTCTAGCGCGCATTGATGGATGTCATTGACTACGCAGATAGTGCCGTCAGGCGCTCAGCGCGCAGTTGGGCGGCCGGCGTGCAGCATCTCACGCATGTCCTGCAGCGACACGGCACTGCTGCCCTCCACACGCACGCGCGGCGCGGGCTTGAAGGCATGGCCGTAGATGATTTCAAAGCTCAGAGCCAGTTGCCCATCGTTGCGCGTGTCTGCCAGGCTCTGTGCCAGGGCCTGCTCCAGCCGCACACGCCAGTTGCGCCCACGCAACGCGGCAAAACGCCCTGGGTGCAGGTTTCGCCCCAGACCGCGCAGTTCCTGCAGCAAACGCTGCGGCGTGGCGAAAGTCAGCGTGATGCGCTCCATGTCCATGATGGGCTCGGCAAAGCCGGCGTGCACCAGCATGTCGCCCCAGTCGTGCATGTCGGTCAGCGCGTGACCTGGCGCAGGCCAGCCCAGGGTCGCATACAACGCGCGCAACTCACGCAGCGTATCCGGCCCCAGGCAGGAGAACATCAGGTAGCCATCCACCGCCAGCGCCCGGTGCCACTGTGCCACCAGGGCCTGCGGATCCGCCGCCATGTGCAGCGCCATGTTGGACCACAGCATCTGCACACTACCGGCTTCAGGCAAACCAAAGCGCGGCGTGCTAGCGGCCCAGCGCGCGGGACTCCACCAGCGCCTGGCAAAGCGTTCGCGCGCCACGGCCTCGCCTTGGGGCGATGAGGTCTCAGTGACCTGGCACGCGGCCTGCGGATAGTGCGCTCCGACCAGTGCATGGCCTTGCACACCGCCGCGCAGCGGATCCCAGTCGCACCATGCGGCCGGTGGCTTGACGATCCACTGCAGCCTGTCTTGCATGCGCCGCGCCACCTCTTCGTGCAGCCAGGGCGATTCGGCTGGCACCATGCCATGCCAGCGCGCGGCGGCAACCGGGTCTATGGTGGGCGGACGTTCTTCAGGCATGGCAGAGCGCAAATGGCGGCGAGTATATTGAGCCCATGCTTTACACGCGTCCCGCAGGGATATGGCACCGAGGGCTGGCGGCCCTGACGGCGATCGTCTCCCGGTTGCCCAGCCAATGTGCCATTTGCCATGCCTGGCCCGCGCAGCGCGTGTGCACCGCTTGCCGCGAACGGTTTGCGCCGCGGCTGGCGCGCTGCGCCACCTGCGCCTGCGTGGTGCACGGCGGCGTGACGCAATGCGGGCAATGCCTGCTCCACCCGCCGCCGCTGGACGCCTGCCTGGCTGCCACCGACTACGGCTACCCATGGTCGCAGTTGCTGACGGAATTCAAGTTCCAGGGCGACCCGGGCTGGGCTGCAGCCTTGGCCTCATTGATGCAACAAGCCCCCTGCGCGCCGAGCCTGCTGACCCAGGCCGATTGGGTGCTGCCGGTGCCGCTGTCGCCCGGACGGCTGCGCCAGCGCGGCTACAACCAGGCGTTGCTGCTGGCGCGGCAGTTGGCCGGCGCGCGCGTGCAGCCCGCGCTGCTGCTGCGCACGCGCGAGGCCGAGGCGCAAAGCCACCTCACGCGCGCGCAGCGCCTGCGCAACCTGCGCGGCGCCTTTGCAATCGACCCGCTGCGTGCGCACCTGCTGGCCGGCAGTCGTGTCGTGTTGGTGGACGACGTGATGACCACCGGCGCCACCCTGCACGCAGCCGCCGCGCCGCTGCGCGAGGCCGGCGTGGCGCACATCGGCGCCATGGTGCTGGCGCGCACACCGTAACCGCCCTGCGCCCGCGCCACGGCAATGGCTGACTGCTGGCGGTGAACGGTTGACGGTTGGCCGTTGACAATAGCGACATGTTTCACATCGTCCTCTTCGAGCCCGAAATCCCGCCCAACACCGGCAACGTGATCCGCCTGTCGGCCAATACCGGCTGCACACTGCACCTGGTGGAGCCCCTCGGTTTTTCGATGGAAGACCGCCTCATGCGACGCGCCGGGCTGGACTATCACGAATATGCCGAAGTGCGCCGCCACGCGGACTGGCCGGCTCTGCTGCGCGACATGCAGCCCGACCCGGCACGCATGTTCGCCCTCACCACCCACGGCACGCGCCTGGTGCACGATACGGGCTTCCTGCCCGGTGACTGGTTCGTATTTGGCGCCGAATCGCGCGGCCTGCCGCCCGAGCTGCGCGAGGGCTTTGCACCCGCGCAACGCCTGCGCCTGCCGATGCTGGCCGGCCAGCGCAGCCTGAACCTGTCGAACGCGGTAGCGGTGACCGTGTTCGAGGCCTGGCGGCAAAACGGCTTTGTGGCGCCGCAGGCGTGATCCGTCAGGCCGCGTCGAGCCAGCTGCAAATACCCTGCCACTGCTCCATGTCGCGCGCCACGCGCGCGCCGGCCACGTCGAACACCGACTGCCCTTGCGCCGCCAGCTGCACGTAGTTTTGCGTGTTGCGCAAATAGCCCAGCACCGGCAGACCCAGGCTGTCCACGAAGTTGCGCAGTTTCTCGGCAACGATGGTGCGCGGATCGACGCGCATGCCGACGATGGCCACGCGCTCCAGCCCGCCGGGGCGCTGGGCCGCCAGCTCGTCCAGGTACTGGCCGGTGGCGTAGATGTCAAACAGGCTGGGCTGCAGCGGCACGATGATGCGGTCGGCCAGCTTCAGCGCATCCTTCAGGCGCCAGCCGCCCAGGCCTGCCGGCGTGTCCAGCACGGCATGCGTGGCTTGCTTCGGCGGAGCGCTGATCCAGTCGGCATCCACCTCCCACACTCCTATCGGGCGGGCCGTGGACGGCCGTTGCTGCAGCCACAGGCGTGCCGACTGCTGACGATCCGCGTCGCCCAGCACCACGGAGTGACCGCGGCTGGCCAGGTAGCCAGCGATGTTGGTGGACAGCGTGGACTTGCCCACGCCTCCCTTGGGACTGGCAACAGCAATGATTGGCATGCGGAAACCCTCTCTGGTTTGAATCAAACAAGCCTATAGCGCCCGCCCACCAAGCGCTTAAAGCTATATTTTAAATAGCATTACTGGTGTTGCGTACCACGCTTGACGAAGAACAGCCCCGCCCCCACCAGCATCAGCAAGCCGCCAAACACACGGTTTTGCGCACGCATGGCGCTGGCGTTCTGCATCCAGCGGCGCAGCACGCTGGCGCCGGCGGCATAGCCGTTCATCACGATCAAGTCCACCCCCACCAGCGTCACGGCCATCACCAGCAGCTGGCTCCAGAGCGGGCGCGATTCACTCATGAACTGCGGCAGCACCGCCACCATGAACAAGATGCCCTTGGGGTTGGTGGCATTGGTCAGCGCACCAGTCAGCACGCGCCGACGCCAGCTTACCGGCGCGGCCACCAGATCGCCGCCCAGCGTGCCGGCCGAGCCCGCGCGCCATTGGCACCAGCCCAGATAGATGAGGTAGCAGGCGCCCAGCACCTTGACCACGGTGAAGGCCAGCTCCGACGCAATCAGCAACGAGCCCACGCCCGCGCCCGCCACGATGAGGATGAACAGCAGCCCCAGCTCCAGCCCGAGGATGGTGGCGCCGGCCTTGCGCACGCCGTACGACAGCCCATGGCTCATGGACAGCACGGCACCCGAGCCCGGCGAAATGGCGATCACCCACGACGCCGCAAAAAAAGCCATCCAGGTATGCCAGTCCATGTGCGAAGTACCGAAGAACGTGATCAAAAGTAAAACAGACCAATTCTATCGGCCGCCCCACCCATGCCCGCTTCGCGGCGCAGGGGGTGTCACAATTTCGGCCTGCCTTTTCTGCCCTGCCCCAGCACACCACCATGGCCCAAGCCCCCGTCTGGCTCACCTACGGATTCACCTACCTGGCCGCGGCCGTGATCGCCGTGCCGATTGCGCGCGCGCTGGGGCTGGGCGCCATCATCGGCTACCTGGCCGCGGGCATTGCCATCGGCCCCTGGGGCCTCTCGCTCGTCAGCAATGTGCAGGACATCCTGCACTTTGCCGAGTTTGGCGTGGTGCTGATGCTGTTCCTTGTGGGCCTGGAGCTGCAGCCCGGCCGGCTGTGGAGCATGCGCCGCCCCATCTTTGGCCTGGGGACGGCGCAGATGCTGGGCTGCGCCCTGCTGCTGTGGGCCGGCGCCTGGGCTCTGGGCCTGCCCTGGCGCGTGGCGCTGGTGGGGGCGCTAGGGCTGGCGCTGTCTTCCACCGCGATCGCGCTGCAGGTGCTGAACGAGCGCAACCTGCTGCGCACCGACAGCGGGCAGAAGGCGTTCTCCATCCTGCTGTTCCAGGACGTGGCGGCGATCCCCATCCTGGCCCTGCTGCCGCTATTGGGCGTGGCGGCGCGGGCCGAGGCGCTGCAGCCGCATGCGCCGCTGGACCTGCTGCCCGAGGCGCTGAAGATCATCGCCGTGGTGGCCGCCATCGTGTTTGGCGGGCGCTGGGTGCTGCGGCCGCTCTTGCGCTGGATTGCAAAAAGCAAGACGCCCGAGATCTTCACCGCCGCCTCGCTGTTCCTGGTGGTGGGCATTGCCATGCTGATGCTGACCGTGGGCCTGTCGATGGCCCTGGGCGCCTTTCTGGCCGGCGTGCTGCTGGCCGACAGTGAGTACCGGCGCGAGCTGGAGACCGACATCGAGCCCTTCAAGGGCCTGCTGCTGGGTCTGTTCTTCATTGCCGTGGGCATGAGCATCGATTTTGGCGTGATCGCGCACCACCCCTTCGCCATGCTGGGCCTGCTGCTGGGCTTTCTGGCCATCAAGGCGGCGGTGATCTGGCTGCTGGCACGCGTGACCGCCATGGCCTACCAGGAGCGCCCGCTGTTCACGCTGCTGCTGGCCCAGGGCGGCGAGTTCGCCTTCGTGGTGTTCCAGTCCGGCGCCACGTTCGGCGCCATTGCGCCGGACCACGCCTCGCTGCTGATAGGCGCGGTGGCGCTGTCCATGCTGATGGGCCCGTTGCTGCTGGTGTGGCTTGACCGCGTGCTGCTGCAGCGCCACGCCACGCTCCAAAGCGCGCCGCAGGCCCAGGAGATTTCCGAGCCGCAGAGCGCGCCGGTGATCATTGCGGGCTTCGGGCGCTACGGCCAGATCGTGGCGCGCATGATGCTGGCCCAGGGCGTGCCGGCCACGGTGCTGGACCACAGCGTGGAGATGCTGGAGGTGGCCCACACCTTTGGCTACCGCGTGTTCTACGGCGACGCGACGCGCGTGAACCTGCTGCGCATGGCGGGTGCGCAGCAGGCCCGCATCCTGGTGGTGGCGGTGGATGCGCCGGAGCAGTCCCTCAAGATCGTGCAGCTGGCGAAAAAGCATTTCCCGCACCTGCACATCGTGGCCCGCGCGCGCGACGTGACGCATTGGCACGCGCTGCGCGACCTGGGCGTGCAGCATGTGGAGCGCGAGCTGTTCGAGTCCAGCCTGCGCACGGCGCGCACGGTGCTGGAGCTCACCGGCCTGTCGCAGGCCGACGCCGACGCCCTGGCCGAGCGCTTTCGCGCCCACAACATCGCCCTGTCCGAGCGCATGTACGAGCACCACAACGACCGCGAGGCCATGATCGCCGTCGCCAGGCAGGGGCGCCAGCAGCTGGTGGAGCAGCTGGCCAAGGAGCGCCAGGAGCGCATGGCCGCGGCCGAGGCCGGCAGCGGGCTGACGCCGGACAAGCCGCAGCCCGGCAAATCTTCATAAGAAAAACGGCTGTAGCGCCCATTAAACGTGCGCTATAAGCTCTTATATTTATAGTGACATGATCAATCGACCGTGGCACCCGAATCCTTCACCACCTTGCCCCATTTGGCCGTCTCGGCCTTGATGAAGGCGGCGAACTGCTCGGGCGTCTCGGCCACCACGTCGCCGCCCTGCTCGGCGATCTTCTTCTTCACGTCGGGCTGGTTCAGCACCTTGACCAGGGCGGCATTGAGCCTGTCCAGCACGGGCTTCGGAGTTGCCGCGGGGGCGAACAGGCCGAACCAGGACATGGCCTCGTAGCCGGGCACGCCGGCCTCGGCGATGGTGGGTATGTCAGGCAGCTCGGGCGAGCGCTTGGCCGTGGTCACGGCGATGGGGCGCAGCTTGCCAGAGCGCACATGCTGGATGGCTGACGGCATGTTGTCGAACATGATGGCGATCTGCCCACCCAGCAGGTCGGTCATGGCCGGGGCGCTGCCCTTGTAGGGCACATGCAGCAGGTCGGTGCCGGTCATGCTCTTGAACAGCTCGCCCGACACATGGGGCGAGGCTCCGCTGCCCGGCGAGCCGTAGGTCACCTTGCCCGGGTTGGCCTTGGCGTAGGCGATCAGCTCCTTGACGGTCTTGTAGGGCTGGCTGGGGTGGGCCACCAGCAGATTCGGCACCGTGGCCACGCGCGAGATGGGCGCGAAGTCCTTCACCGGGTCAAAGGGCATCTTCTTGTACAGCGCCTGGTTGATGGCGTGCGTGCCCACCGTGCCCATGAACAGCGTGTAGCCGTCCGCCGGCGCCTTGGCCGCCAGCGAGGCGCCGATGTTGCCACCGGCGCCGGCGCGGTTGTCCACCACGAAGGGCTGGCCCAGTTCGGTGCCAAGGCCCTGGCCGACGATGCGCGCCAGGATGTCGGTGGTGCCGCCGGGGGCGAACGGCACGACGATGGTGACGGGCTTGGCCGGGTAGGCCTGGGCTGCGGCGGCCAGGGGCAGCGCGCCAGCGGTGGCCATGGCCAGGCTGGTCAGCAGGGTGCGGCGGGCGATGTGGTGGGTCGGGTTCATTGGGTTTCCTGTGTCCAGGTCATGTGAAATGGGTGAATGGAGAGGCGGGGCGGCGCGGCTCACACGCGCTCGAGCACCACGGCAATGCCCTGGCCCACGCCGATGCACATGGTGCACAGCGCGTATTTACCGCCCAGCGTATGCAGCTGACTGACGGCCGTGGTGGCCAGGCGCGCGCCGGATGCGCCCAGCGGGTGGCCCAGGGCGATGGCGCCGCCCCATTGGTTGACGCGCCTGTCGTCATCCTGCAGCCCCAGGTCGCGCAGCACGGCCAGGCCCTGCGCGGCGAAGGCTTCGTTAAGCTCGATCACGTCCATCTGCGCCAGGCTCAATCCGGTGAGCTCGAGCACCTTGCGCACGGCAGGCGCCGGGCCAAAGCCCATGATGCGCGGCGCCACGCCGGCCGTGGCCATGCCCACCACGCGGGCACGCGGCGTCAGGCCGTATTGCTTGGCGGCCTCGTCATTGGCCAGCAGCAGGGCGCAGGCGCCGTCGTTCACGCCGCTGGCGTTGCCGGCCGTCACCGTGCCGTCAGGCCGCACCACGCCCTTGAGCTTGGCCAGCGCCTCCAGCGTGGTGGCACGCGGGTGCTCGTCCTGGCTGACGACGATGGGGTCGCCCTTTTTCTGCGGGATATGCACGGGCACGATCTCCTGCGCCAGATGGCCGGCGGCGATGGCTGCGGCCGCCTTTTGCTGGCTGGCCAGGGCCATGCGATCCTGGGCCTCGCGCTCGATCTGGAAGTCGTCGGCCACGTTCTCGGCCGTCTCGGGCATGGAATCGACACCGTAGTGCTGCTTCATCAGCTTGTTGACGAAGCGCCAGCCAATCGTCGTGTCATACACCGCGTTGCTGCGGCTGAAGGCGCTGTCGGCCTTTGGCATGACGAAGGGCGCGCGGCTCATGCTCTCCACGCCGCCGGCGATCATCAGCCGCGCCTCGCCCGCCTTGATGGCGCGCGCAGCCGTGCCCACCGCATCCAGGCCCGATCCGCACAGGCGGTTGATGGTGGCGCCCGGCACGGCGATCGGCAGGCCCGCCAGCAGGGCCGACATGCGCGCCACATTGCGGTTGTCCTCGCCGGCCTGGTTGGCGCAGCCGTACAGCACGTCGGTCACGGCCTTCCAGTCCACCTCGGGGTTGCGCTCCATCAGCGCCTTGATGGGCACGGCGCCCAGGTCATCGGCGCGCACGCCGCTCAGGGCGCCGCCGTAGCGGCCAAAAGGGGTGCGAATGGCGTCGCAGATATAGGCTTGGGTCATGGTGCCTCCAGAAAGGTTGCTTAAAAAAAAAGTGAGCTACCAGCGCTTGCTGGACGGGCGCTATAGCCCGTTTTTACTTCTATTGCAGGATGGGCAGGCCGACGATGCGTTCGAGCTCTGCATGGGTCAGGCCCGGCACGGTGTCGATCAGCCGCAGGCCATCGGGCGTGCATTCCAGTGTGCACAGGTCGGTGTAGATGCGCTTGACGCAAGCCAGCCCGGTGAGCGGGTAGCTGCATTCCTTGACCACCTTGCACTCGCCGGTCTTGGTCAGCAGATCCATCATCACCCAGGTGGACTTGGCGCCCACGGCCAGATCCATGGCGCCGCCCACGGCGGGAATGGCGCCGGCCTCGCCCGTGCTCCAGTTGGCCAGGTCACCCGTGGCGGACACCTGAAACGCGCCCAGCACGCAGATGTCCAGATGGCCGCCGCGCATCATGGCGAAGCTGTCGGCATGGTGGAAGAAGCTGCCACCAGGCAGCAGCGTCACGGGCTGCTTGCCGGCGTTGGTCAGGTCGTAGTCCTCGCAGCCCGCGGCAGGCGCCGGGCCCATGCCCAGGATGCCGTTCTCGGAATGCAGCACCACCTCGCGGCCGGCCGGCAAATGGTTGGCCACCAGGGTGGGCTGGCCTATGCCCAAGTTCACGTAGGCGCCGTCGAAGATGTCCTGGGCCACGCGTGCGGCGAGTTCGGTTTTGCTTCGTTTTTGATAGTTACTCACGCTTGTATCTCCTGCGCTGCAGCCCATTTATTGCTTGATTCCGCCGGCCTGCGTAGCAACGCGCGGCACCTGCACGACGCGGCTGACGAAGATGCCGGGAGTGACCACGGCCTCGGGATCGAGCGCGCCCAGCTCCACCAGCTCGTGCACCGTGGCCACCGTGTACTTTGCCGCCATGGCGCACACCGGGCCAAAGTTGCGCGCCGACATGCGGTAGGTCAGGTTGCCCCAGCGGTCGCCCTTCTCCGCCTTGACCAGGGCCACGTCGCCGTAAATCGGGTACTCCAGCACATAGTGTTTGCCGTTGATCTCGCGCGTCTCTTTACCCTTGGCAAGCTCGGTGCCGTAGGCCGTGGGGCAGAAGAAGGCGCCAATGCCGGCGCCGGCGGCGCGCATGCGCTCGGCCAGATTGCCCTGGGGCACCAGCTCCAGCTCGATCTTGCCGGCGCGGTAGAGCTCGTCAAACACCCAGCTGTCGGCCTGGCGCGGAAAGCTGCAGATGATCTTGCGCACCTGGCCGCTCTTCAAAAGCGCCGCCAGGCCGGCATCGCCATTGCCGGCGTTGTTGTTGACCACCGTGAGGTTGCGCGCGCCGTGGGCGATCAGTCCATCTATCAGCTCGATGGGGTTGCCCGAGGTGCCAAAGCCACCGATCAGCACCGTGGCGCCGTCCTGCACGCCAGAGAGCGCCTGGGCCACTGAATCCGCAATCTTGTTGATCATGTCTTGCCTGGTTCACAAAAAGAAAAGCCGGCCCATGGTCGGCGTAAAAGTGTTCGTATATAGAACTTTTGTTCGTATAATGAATTTTAGGACAAACCGCCATGCATGACACCCCCCAACTTTTAGGTAATACCCCTAGGCCCGGCGACAACTACGTGCAGTCGTTTGCGCGCGGGCTGGAGGTGATCCGCTCCTTCAGCGCCAGTGCGCCGCAGCAGACCCTGAGCGAGGTGGCGGCGCGCACGGGCCTCACGCGCGCCGGCGCCCGGCGCATCCTGCTGACGCTGCAAACCCTGGGCTACCTGGAGAGCGACGGGCGCCTGTTCCGCCTCACGCCGCGCATCCTGGATCTGGGGTTTGCCTACCTCAGCTCCACACCGATCTGGGATCTGGCCGAACCCATGATGGAGGCACTCACCGACCGCGTGCACGAGTCCTGCTCGGCCGCCGTGCTCGACAGGCTGGATGTGGTCTATGTACTGCGCGTGCACACCCACAAGATCATGAGCACCAACCTGGCCGTGGGCTCACGCCTGCCCGCGTTCTGGACGTCCATGGGCCGCGTGCTGCTGGCCGCCCTGCCCGAAGACGAGCTGCGCGCCCGTCTGGCCACGGTGCCGCGCCAGGCCTTCACGCGGCACACGGTGCTGGACGACGATGCCCTGCTGGCACGCATCGCCGACGCGCGCCAGCAGGGCTGGTGCCTGGTGGATCAGGAGCTGGAGGAGGGGCTGATTTCCGTCGCAGCGCCCTTGAAAAGCCGCACCGGCCATGTGGTGGCGGCCCTCAACATCAGCGGCCAGGCGAATCGCACCAGCACCGAGATGCTGCGCGAGCAGCTGCTGCCCGAGTTGCTGGCCACGGCGCAAGCCATCTCGCGCACCCTGGGTACGCGCCGTGCCTGACGCGACAGCGTGCTAGTCTGACGCCCATGTTCAACCCCACCCAAGCCGACGTGCGGCGCTTTTTTTGCGCCGCCCACGCCAAACAACAGGCCGGCGCGCCCATGGAGGCCATAGAGACCCTGGCCGCCCTGTGGATCGCCGAGCACCCCGAGTACCGCGCCGACCTGGCCGATGCTGACGCTGCCGTGGCGCGCAACTACGACGAGACGCCTGCGCGCACGAATCCTTTTTTGCACCTGTCCATGCACCTGTCGATCAGCGAGCAGTGCAGCATCGACCAGCCGCGCGGCATACGCCAGGCAGTGGAGCTGCTCAGCCGCCGCCTGGGCTCGCTGCACGACGCGCACCACGCCGCCATGGAATGCCTGGGGCAGATGCTGTCAGAGGCACAACGTTCTGGCCGTCCGCCCGATGGCGAGGCCTATGTCGCCGGCGTGCAGCGTCGCGCCACGCGGGACTGATCAGCAAAAAGCCCGCACTCGGCGGGCTTGGGGGCATGAGGCGCAGCAGCTGCCATCAGCGCCAGCGCCCCTCCTGAACGACCTGCATGCTGCCGTCGAGCGACCCCATGTAACCCGCCAGGGCCTTGAGCTCGGCGTTGCTGAACTGCTTGGCAATGCCGGCCATCACGCCATTGGTGCGCCCCACGTAGGCGCCCTTGTCGGTCTTGTACGACCGCAGGGCGGCAAACAGGTAATCGGCATGCTGGCCCGCCAGCTTGGGGTAGGACGGGTCGATGGGCTTGGAGAAATTCTCGCCATGGCAGGACACGCAGGCGCCCTTTTGCAGCAGCTGCGCCACATGGGCATCAGGCTCTCGCGCGGGCTTGGGCTGCAGTTCGCCCGCCTTGCCCTGCTCGGCGTAGTACGCGGCCAGGTCGGCGATGTCCTGCTCGCTCAGCGTCTCGGCAATGGCGCGCATGGAGGGGAACTTGCGCTCGCCCTTCTTGTAGGCCTCCAGTGCCGCGGCGATGTACTTTGCATCCTGCCCGCCGATCTTGGGCACCTTGTACACCTCCGGAAAGTTGGCCTGGTAGCCCGGTATGCCGTGGCAGCCCACGCACATGGCCGTCTTGCCAGCGCCCGCCTTGGCATCGCCCTTGATCTCCTGGGCATGGAGCGAACCGGTCGCGCATGCGACAGACAGGCCGAATAGAGTGGTCAGTAGTTTTTTCATTTTGCGCGCACAATCAAATGACTGGTTGTCTCCGCGAGGTTGTCGCGAACGATTATAGGCAGTGGCTGTCAAGCCGTTTCATCAACGATTTCCCTATTTCCGGCCCATGAAGTTCCAAGGTTCCCAGAATTACGTTGCCACGCAAGACCTGATGCTGGCTGTGAACGCCGCCATCAAACTGCAGCGCCCGCTGCTCGTCAAGGGCGAGCCCGGCACGGGCAAGACCATGCTGGCCGAAGAGGTGGCAGAGGCACTCGATTTGCCGCTGCTGCAATGGCACGTCAAGAGCACCACCAAGGCACAGCAGGGCCTGTACGAATACGACGCGGTCAGCCGCCTGCGCGACTCGCAGCTGGGCGACGAACGCGTCAAGGACATCCACAACTACATCGTCAAGGGCGTGCTGTGGCAGGCCTTCACGGCCGAGGAGCCCGTGGCGCTGCTCATCGACGAGATCGACAAGGCCGACATCGAGTTTCCCAACGACCTGCTGCGCGAACTCGACCGCATGGAGTTCTACTGCTACGAGACGCGCGAGATGGTGCGTGCCAAACACCGGCCGCTGGTGTTCATCACCTCGAACAACGAGAAAGAGCTGCCCGACGCCTTTCTGCGCCGCTGCTTCTTCCACTACATCAAGTTCCCCGAGGCCGAGACGATGAAGAAGATCGTCGATGTGCACTTCCCCACGCTCAAGAGCGAGCTGCTGACCGTGGCCATGAAGACCTTCTACGACGTGCGCGGCCTGCCGGGCCTGAAGAAAAAGCCCTCCACCAGCGAACTCATCGACTGGCTCAAGCTGCTGGTGGCCGAGGAGATCCCGCTCGAGGCGCTGCAAAGCGCGGACAACAAGGTGGCGGTGCCTCCGCTGGTGGGCGCGCTGCTGAAGAACGAGCAGGACGTGAGCCTGTTCGAGAAGCTGGTCTTCATGAACCAGCGCAACCGTTGAGCGAGGCCGCCCCATGAGCGCCGCACGACGCTTGTTGCTCGAAGGCCTGTCCGACGCCGTGGGTTTCGTCGGCGGCGCGCTGGCCGGCTACGGCGTGAGCCTGCTGCTGGGCATGGACGTTTTTGCCGAAGGCTACGGCACGGCCAGCATCGCCGGCATTGCCCTGGTGGGGCTGGGCGGCGGCCTGGGCCTGCACCTGGCGCGGCGCTGGCGCGCGGGCCGCAAGGCAGGTGCCTGACCATGGCCTTCGTACCACCCGTGACCCTGCGCATGAGCGGCCTGCTGCTGGAGCCGCTGACCCTGGCGCACCAGGCCGGCCTGGCCGCTGCCGCCGCCGACGGCGAGCTGTGGCGCATACGCGTGACCAGCGTGCCCGAGCCGCAGGACACGCGCGCCTACATCGAGACCGCCCTCCAGATGCGCGACGAAGGCAGCCGCCTGGCCTTCGCCGTGATCGACGAGGCCAGCGGCCGCGTGCTCGGCAGCACCAGCTACCACGACATACTGCCCGCCGTGCGCCGCGTGGAGATTGGCTACACCTGGTACGCCCAAAGCGTGCAGCGCAGCCACGTGAACACCACGGCCAAGCTCTTGATGATGGGCCACGCCTTCGAGCAGCTGCAATGCCATGTGGTGGGCTGGCGCACCGACAACTTCAACTTTGCCTCGCAACGCGCCATAGAGCGCCTGGGCGCCAAAAAAGACGGCGTGATCCGCGGCCATGCGCTGCGCCGCGACGGCACCATTCGCGACACGGTGATGTACAGCATGCGTGCCGGCGAATGGCCAGAGGCCAGGGCGCAGTTGCTGTATTTGCTGGCGCGCCACAATGGAGCCTGATTGAACCAGCCTCAGGAGGCCCTCATGAACGCCATCTACCAGGAAATCGAAAAATTGACCCCCGCAGAGAAGCTGGACTTGGTGGAAGTCTTGTGGGACGGCATTGCTCGCGAGCGTGCGCAGATTCCGATCCCTGAGGCAACCGAAAGAGAGGTGCTGCGCCGCGCCGCCTGGCGGCAAAGCCATCCCGGCCGGGGGAAGTCGCTGGAAGAAATCGTCCAGGCTTTGGGTGTGCGGCTGTGACCTATGTGGTGGAGTTCGACCCAGGGGCCGAAGACGATATAGCGGATGCGTATTTCTGGTACGAAGAGCAGTCCGAAGGCTTGGGCACGGAGTTCTTGCGCCGTGCCATGCTGCAAAAAGACCGGCTGGCGCGCAATCCCTTGATCCACGCGGTCGAATATGCCGACGTCCGCCGCGCCTTTCTGGGTCGGTTTCCTTATGCTTTTCATTTCCAGGTGGAAGACCACACGGTGCGCGTCCTCGCCTGCGTGCACTTCCGCCAAAGCCCTGCGCGCTGGCCCGGAGCCTGATACACCATGCTGATCGACTTTTTCTACACCCTGCGCGCGGCCAAGCTGCCCGTGTCCGTCAAGGAGTTCATGGGCCTCCTCGAAGCCCTGCAGGTCGGCGTGGTCGGCCCCCACTCCGACGACGCCTGGAGCATGGACGACTTTTACTACCTGGCGCGCACCGCGCTGGTCAAGGACGAAAAGCATTTCGACAAGTTCGACCGCGCCTTTGCGGCCTATTTCAAGGGCGTGGAGATGCTGGCCGATTTCACCAAGGAAATCCCCGCCGACTGGCTGCGCAAGATGCTCGAGCGCGAGCTGACGCCCGAGCAAAAGGCCGCCATCGAGAAGATGGGCTGGGACGAGCTGATGGAAACGCTCAAGAAACGCCTGGAGGAGCAAAAGGGCCGGCACGAGGGCGGCAGCAAGTGGATAGGCACGGGCGGCACCAGCCCCTTCGGCCATGGCGGCTACAACCCGCAGGGCATTCGCATAGGCGGCGCCGGCAAGAACAAGAGCGCCGTCAAGGTCTGGGATCAGCGCGCCTACCGCGACTACGACGACAGCCAGGAGCTGGGCACGCGCAACATCAAGGTGGCGCTGCGCCGCCTGCGCAAGTTCGCGCGCGAGGGGCATGAACTGGAGCTCGACCTGCCCGACACCATTCGCGCCACCGCCGCCAACGCCGGCTACCTGGACATCAAGATGGTGCCCGAGCGCCACAACAACGTGAAGGTGCTGCTCTTGATGGACGTGGGCGGCACCATGGACGAGCATATCCAGCGCGTCGAAGAGCTCTTTTCAGCGGTGAAAAGCGAGTTCAAGCACCTGGAGTTCTATTACTTCCACAACTGCGTCTATGACTTCATGTGGAAGAACAACCGCCGCCGCTTTGCCGAGAAATTCCCCACCTGGGACATCATCCGCAAGTACAACAAGGACTACAAGCTGATCTTCGTGGGCGACGCGACCATGAGCCCCTACGAGATCCTGCAGCCCGGCGGCAGCGTGGAATACAACAACGAGGAGGCCGGCGCCGAATGGCTGCAGCGCCTGACCCACGCCTTCCCCAAGTTCGCCTGGATCAACCCCGAGCCCCAGGGTGTGTGGCAGTACCGCCAGAGCATCAGCATCGTCCAGCAGCTCATGGGCCAACGCATGTACCCGCTGTCACTCAAGGGTTTGGAAGACACCATGCGGCTTTTGTCAAAATAGCCGCCATGTTCCACATGCGCACAACGCCGGCCCGGTGGCCGGCGTTGCTCTTTCTGACCCTGGCCCTGGCCCTGCTTTCGGCCTGCAGCACGCTGCGGGGCGCGGCCGATGCCGACGCACCCGAGCCGCAGGCCGAGCGCGACGCCTTCACGCTCGACATCCAGGTGGAGGACGAAGACATCCGCGACTATCTTGGCCGGCACCTGGAGCTGCAGCGCTTTCGCCAGCTGCCCGACCTGCAGGCGCAGGAGCTGGCACGCCTGCTGCAGGAGGGCGATACCAACACGCGCGATCTGCTGGCCACGCTGGGCTACTTCAGCCCGGAGGTCGCCATCACCGTGCAGGACAAGCCCGCACCCACCCAGGACGAGCCCACCCAGACCGTGCGCCTGGCCGTGCAGCCCGGCCCACGCACGCGGGTCGAAAGCGCGGACATCACCATCGCCCACGCCGACACCCCCGACCTCCAGCGCCGCCAGGCCCAGCTGCAGCGCAATTGGGGCCTGCCGGACGGCGAGCCCTTCACCCAGCGGGCCTGGGACGATGCCAAGGCCCAGGGCCTGCGCCGCCTGCAGGCGCGCCGCTACCCCACGGCGCGCCTTGCGGACAGCCGCGCCGACATCGACGCCGACAGCGCCCAGGCGCGCCTGGCCGTGCAGTACGACAGCGGCCCCGCCTACCGCTTCGGGCCGCTGCAGCTGCGCGGCGGCGAGCGCTATGACGACCAGCGCCTGACCCGCGTGGCCCTGCTGCCCACGGGCCAGGACTACACCGAGACCAAGCTGCTCGACGCCCAGCAGCGCCTGGCCGCCAGCGGCTATTACGACGCCGTGTTCCTCACCCTGGACACCGAGGCCCCCGACCCGCAGGCCGCGCCCGTCATCGCCCAGGTGCGCGACGCGCCACTGCAGAAAATGGTCTTTGGCGTCGGCATCTCCACCGACAGCGGGCCGCGCCTGTCCATGGACCACATCCACAACCGCCTGCCGGGCCTGGGCTGGCGCGCCGTCAGCAAGGTCAGCCTGGATCGCGACCTGCGGCTCGTCTCCACCGACTGGACCGCCCTGCCCACCTCCAGCGGCTGGCGCTGGTTCACCGGCGCGCAGCTGCAGCGCGAGGCCACCGGCAGCTTCGATGTCAACAGCACGCGTCTGCGCCTCGGGCGCACGCAGAACACCGACCACATCGACCGCAGCTACTACCTGCAGCACGACACGGCCAAGAGCCGCGGCGCGGGCGCCCCGCCGTCCAGCAGCGCCATCAGCGGCAACTTCGGCTGGACCGGGCGCTACTTCAACAACAACCAGGCACCCACGCGCGGCTGGGGCCTGGCCGGCGAGATCGGGGCCGGCACCACGCTGCGCCCCGCCGGCGCCCCCTTCTTGCGCACGCAGCTGCGCTGGCAGTCCTTCATCGACCTGGGGCGCGTGGACCTGGGCGCCAAGGTGCGCCGATCCAGCCGCCTGTCGCTGCGCCTGGAAAGCGGCGCAGTGCTGGCGCGCAGCGACGCCGACATCCCCGTCACGCAGCTGTTCCTGACCGGCGGCGACACCACCGTGCGCGGCTACAGCTACCGCAGCATAGGCGCGGGCATCAACAACCACCAGGTGTTTGGCGGGCGCTACATGGCCGTGGGCAGCATGGAGTGGCAGCGCCCCATGACCCTGCGCGGCAACCGCACCGACTTTGAAAGCGCCCTGTTCATCGACGCCGGCGCCGTGGCCGACAAGCCCGGCGAGATGAGCACGCAGGTCGGCGTGGGTGCCGGCCTGCGCTGGCGCAGCCCCGTGGGCCCGGTGCAGGCCGACCTGGGCTGGGGCGTGCAGTCGCACACCTTGCGGCTGCATCTGCGGCTGGGCTATACCTTCTGAAAGCCGCTGCTTGAAAAGTTCATTGTTTTTGCCTGACTATGCACATATCGCAGAGGCCCCTCACCCCTCCCCAAAGGGGCGAGGGCGACTGGTTGCGCCGGCTTTACTCCCTCTCCCTTTGGGGCTTGTGTATGTACACATCTTTCGATAGCACGCAACGCTTGTTTGGCGCCGGTTTTAACTCCCTCGCCCCCTTGGGGGAGAGGGTGGGGGTGAGGGGGTGGTTGGGTGCAGCGCCCGCTTTGACGACCCTCACCCCCACCCTCTCCCGCCAGCGGGAGAGGGAGAAACAGCCGCAAAGCGTTGTCGATGTTGCGTGAAATGCTATAAAAAAGATCTGTGCATACACAAGCCCTTTGGGAGAGGGTTGGGGTGAGGGCTCGCGGCACAGTCTGAGGTATGTGCCTAATCAGGTGTTTTTGGCCTCCAGCGCTTTTGACACAAGCGCAAACAGCTATTGTTTTTGAGATATTGATCAGCAGTACATGCCCCCCTCCTACGACCCCCAGCCCTACGCCAAGGCCGCAGCGCCAGGCCCGCGCCCACCGGCCCGGCGCCCGTGGCGGCGGGCGCGCGCGGGCCTGGGCCTGCTGCTGGCACTGCTGCTGGCGCTGGCGGGCGCACTCTGGTGGTGGGCCGGCAGCAGCGGGTCGCTGGGCAGCACCCTGGCCTACGCCGCGCGCTTCCTGCCCGAGGGCCAGAGCCTGCAGGCCGATGGCGTGCGCGGCACGCTGCGCGCCGGCGGCCACATAGGCCGGCTGCGCTGGAGCAGCCCCACCCTGGCCGTGGAGGTAAGCGACGCGCACATCACCTGGCGCCTGGCGCCGCTGCTGCGCGGCCAGCTGCGGCTGGACACCTTGCAGGCCGCCGAGCTCACCCTCACGCCGCAGGGCGAGCCCAGCACCGAGCCGCCCCAACCCCTGCAGCAACTCAGCCTGCCGCTGCGGGTGGCGCTGCCCTTTGACATCCAGCACATCACCTGGGCCGGCGCCAGCCCCATCGCCATCGACGGCCTGGCCGGCAGCTACCGCTACGACGGCGCGCAGCACCACCTGGCCGTGGACCAGGTCAGCCTGGCCCAGGGCCGCTACACCCTGCAGGCCAGCCTGCAGGCGCAGGCCCCGATGGCGCTGACCGCCCAGCTCAGCGGCAGCCTGCACCAAAGCCTGCCCGGCAGCGACGAGGCGCTGCAGGGCCTGATCCACACCCAGACCCAGGGCACCCTGGCCGGCGCCGACGCGCGCCTGGACGTAACCGCCAGCCTGCGCCCCGCCAAAGGTACCGCAGGCGCCCACACCGCCAGCGCCCCGCTGCATGCCGACCTGCAGGCCCGCATCGCCCCCTGGGCCGGCCAACCCCTGCTGCAGGCCACGGCCGATGTGCAGGCGCTGGACCTGGCCGCCCTGTGGCCGCAGGCGCCCCGCACCGGCCTGAGCGGCAACGCCAGCCTGCAGCCCACCGCGTCCGGCTGGGCCATCCAGGCCAGGCTGCACAACACCGCGGCCGGCCCCTGGGACAAGCACCGCCTGCCCCTGGACGCGCTGCAGGCCAGCGCCACCTACGACGGCCAGCAATGGCAGGTGCCCGAGGCCCTGCTGCAAGTCGGCAAGGGCAGCATCACCGCGCACGGCAGCTACCACGGCGCCACGCAAGCGCTACAGGGCCAGGCCGATCTGCGCGCCCTCGACCCCGCGGCGCTGCACACCCAGCTGGACGCCGCGCCCATCAGCGGCCAGGCCAGCGCCCAGGGCCAGCCGGACGGTGCCATACGCTTTGCCGCCGACCTGCGCGCCGCCGCCCCCACGCGCGCCGCCGGCGCCCCCAAGGGCGCTGCGCTGCGCCTGGACCGGCTGAGCACGCAGGGCCGGTGGCAGGACGGGCAGATCATTCTCGCCAGCCTGCGGCTCGATGCCCTGCAGGCCCAGATCAATGGCCAGGACCTGCGCATCCACCCCGCCGCGCCCGCACTGCAGGGCCGGCTGCAGGCCCAGCTGCCCGGCGCGCGCGCGCAGTTCGACGGCCAGATCGCCCCGCAGGCCGGCCAGGGCCGGCTGGCCCTGAACCTGCAGGACGCACAGCGTACGCAACGCTGGCTGCAGGCTCTGCCCGGCCTGAGCGCGGCCACCGCCGGCTGGGGCCTGGACGGCCAGGCCGACCTGACCGCCAGCTGGCGCGGCGGCTGGCAAACCCTGCAGCGCCAGCTGCAGACCGCCGGACTGCTGGCCGGCGATGCGGCAAAAAGCACCACCGGCACCGACGGCTTCACCCTGCAGGCCCGGCTGACGGCGCCGCGCCTGCAACTGAGCCGCGCCGCAGACGCCAATGCCGCCGCCCTCACGCTGGAGCTGCAGCGCACCACCGCCACGCTGGACGGCAGCCTGGCCCAGGCCAGCCTGCAGTGGGACGGCGCCCTGCGCCAGGGCCGGCAGGCCGCGCAACCTGATCTGACCGCCCAGCTGCAATTGCGCGCCCAGGCCGGCAACCGCGGCGCCGGCCGCTGGCAAGCGCAGATCAATCAGCTGCAACTGCAAGCCAGCGCCACCGGCCAACCGGGGCCCTGGACACTGAACCTGGCCGAGCCGCTGGCGCTGCAACTGCAGCAATCGCCCCAGCTGGTGCTGCAGGCCGCCGCCGGCCAGGCCCGTCTGGCCGGCCCTGCCCCCGGCCAGGTGCAGCTGCGCTGGCAGCCGCTGCAATACGCCCAGGGCGACAAGGGCCCGGCCCGGCTGCGCAGCCAGGGCGAACTGACCGGCCTGCCGCTGGCCTGGGCCAAGGCCTGGAAAGTGGACGGACAGGACGCCCTCACCCGCCTGGGACTGGCCGGCAACCTGGTGCTCAACGCCCGCTGGGACATAGACGCCGGCGAACAGCTGCGCGCCAGCGCCCGGCTGGAGCGCGCCAGCGGCGACCTGGGCCTGATCACCGGCACCGCCACGGCCACCACTCCCGCCACGCCCGCCACCCCGGCCACCACCCCCGCCGGCCTGCGCCAGGCCGAGCTGACCCTGAACGCCGAAGGCCAGGCGCTGCGCGCCCACCTGGCCTGGGACAGCGAACGCGCCGGCCGCGTGCTGATCGACGCCAGCACCAGCCTGGCACGCCAGGGCGACGCCTGGGTCTGGCCCGAAGACGCCCCGCTGGCCGCCCAGGTACGCGCCGATCTGCCCGACGTGGGCGTGTGGTCCACCCTGGCGCCGCCCGGCTGGCGCGTGCGCGGCAGCCTGAACGCCGACGCGCGCCTGGCCGGCACACGCACCGCCCCACGCTGGAGCGGCCAGCTGGCGGCCGACCAGTTCAGCGTGCGCTCGCTGCTCGACGGCGTGGACCTGCAGGACGGCCGCCTGCGCGCCACGCTGGCCGACCAGCAGCTCCAGATCACCGAACTGACCCTGCACGGCGGGCGCGGCAGCCGCGCGCGCATCGCCGGCTACAGCGGCAACCGCACGGCAGCGCCGCAAGACGGCGGCCAGCTGACCGCCAGCGGCAGCATCAGCTGGGGCGCAGCCGACGCATCGGGCATCGCCATGGACCTGCGCGCCCGCGCCCAGGCCCTGCAGCTGCTGGTGCGCGCCGACCGGCAGCTCAGCGTCTCGGGCGACCTGCAGGCCGGCCTGCGCGGCGGGCAACTCACGCTGCGCGGCAAGCTCACCACCGACCGCGCCACCATCTTGCTGCCCGAATCGGGCGCGCCCACCCTGGGCAGCGACGTGGTCGTGCACTCTGCCGCCCGCCGGGCTGCCGCGGCAGCACAGGCGCAAAAAGCCGACGCCACCGCGACAGGCCAGGTGCAGGCCGCCCGGCTGCCCGACATCGCCATCACCCTCAACCTGGGCGACGACTTCGCCCTGCAGGGCCACGGCATCACCACGCGCCTGACCGGCGAGCTGGACATACGCAGCAGCGCCGCCACCGGCGGCCAGCCACGCGTGACCGGCGAAGTGCGCACCGTGGCCGGCCGCTACCGCGCCTGGGGCCAGGCGCTGAACGTGGACGACGGCCTGATCCGCTTCAACGGCCCCTACGACAACCCGGCGCTGGACATGCTGGCCCTGCGCCCCAACATCAGCGTGCGCGCCGGCGTACAGGTCAGCGGCACGGCGCGCGCGCCGCGCGTGCGCCTGTACTCCGACCCCGAGCTGCCCGACGCCGAGAAACTCTCCTGGGTCGTGCTGGGCCGCAGCGCCAGCGCCGGCGGCGCCGAAGCCGCCGTGCTGCAGCAGGCCGCCCTGGCCTTCCTGGGCCGCGGCGACGGCGACCTGACCGGCGACATCGCACGCCAGCTGGGCCTGGACGAAATCGGCTTCAAGGGCCCGCAGGCCGGCGAAGACGCATCCGAAGCCGCCCTCAGCCTGGGCAAGCGCCTGACCAAGGACCTGTACGTCACCTACGAACGCAGCCTCTCGGGCATGCTGGGCACGCTGTACATCTTCTACGACCTGTCCAAGCGCCTCACCCTGCGCGGGCAGACGGGCATGCAAAGCGCGGTGGATCTGATCTACACCGTGCGCTACGACTGATGCGCAGCATCCAATCGCCTGAACGGCGACATCTATCGCGCCCGCGTCGAAGCCCCCCTCTGGGAGCAACCACCGTCAGCCGCCTGGGATAAGCCACTTATCAGGCCAAACAACCCTGCAGCGCTTATCCATCAAGCGCCAACAGCTACATAAACAGAAGCACTGCAGCACTGCAAAGCACACCCCGCCCCACCCTTACAATCCACGGCGCCCTCCCCGTAGTTCAATGGATAGAACGAGCGCCTCCTAAGCGCTAGATACAGGTT
>JADHED010000463.1_pt1 | contig 48714 bp, 36 predicted proteins | sample 8952041 | NCBI WGS metagenome assembly JADHED01 (sample SAMN16124423, study PRJNA663239) | bioreactor sludge metagenome | isolation source: sludge (control) | place: India:Bengaluru | collected 2018-09-08 | reverse complement strand
CGCCGCGGCAAGGCCGAGGCCGTCCGCACCGGCATCGCGGAGGGCCTCGAACGACGAGCGGCATTCGTCGGCTTCATCGATGCCGACCTGTCGACGCCGCTCGCCGCCATCGGCGACTTCCTCGCCCTGTTCCGCCGGCGGCCGGCCGTGGAGTTCGTCATCGGCTCGCGCGTGATGCTGCTCGGGCGCGACGTCACGCGGAAGATGACGCGCCACTACCTGGGGCGGGCCTTCGCCACGGCCGTGTCGCTGGCGCTGGACCTGCCGGTGTACGACACCCAGTGCGGCGCGAAGATCCTGCGCGTGACCGACGCGACCGCGACGCTGTTCGCCGAGCCGTTCCGCAGCCACTGGATCTTCGATGTCGAGCTCATCGCCCGGTTCCTCCGGCTTCCCGTCGGGGCCGACGAGCCGTCGCGGCGCGAGCGCATCTACGAACTGGTCGTGCCCGCGTGGCGCGACGTCCCGGGTACCAGGCTGCGCTGGCACGACTTCGTCCGCGCGGCGGCCGATCTCGCGCACGTCTGGCGGGAGCGCCGTCGGAGTCCGGACGTGGGCCAGCCGCGGGTGCCGGCACGTCCCAGGCGGTCCTCGTGACGCGTGACCACCGGGGCGGCGGCGGGCCCGACACGGGCGGGACGCATCGCGCAGGGGGCCCGGCTCCGGAACCAGCCGCCCTGCGGATCGCCCCGGAGCACGGCCTCGGCGACGTGCGACGCTTCTCGCACGAGGCCATGGCGACGGTCTTCGAGGTCCACGCGGTGCACCCGGACGCACGATACGCGGCGCAGGCTGCGCGGGCCGCCTTCGATCTCGTCGATCGCCTCGAGGGCGAACTGAGCCGCTTCCGCCCCAACAGTGACGTCACCAGGGTCAACCACCTGTCTGCCGGGGAGCACACGCGGGTCGGCCCGGCGACGCTCGAGTGCCTCCTGATCGCACGCCACGTGTTCGACCTCACGGGCGGCGCGTTCGACGTGTCGATCGGCACGGGCTTGCCGTCGCTCGTGTGCGATCCCGACGAGGTGACCGTCGGCACCACCGCGACCGGCGTCCGGCTCGACCTGGGCGGCCTCGGGACGGGGTACGCTGTCGACCTCATGGCGGAGCTGCTCGAGGAGTGGGGTCTCACGCAGGTGCTGATCCACGGCGGCTTCAGTTCGGTGCTGGCGCTCGACCCGCCGCCGGGGCGCGAGGGCTGGCCCCTCACCCTCAGTGACCCGAGCGTGCCGTCGCGCGTGCTGGCGCGCCTCGCGGCGCGGCAGCTGGCGCTCGGGGCCTCCGGCGTGCGCAAGGGCGACCACATCGTGCACCCGGGCAGCGGCAGGCCCGTCCGCGGACGGCTCGCCGCGTGGGCCGCGGTTCCCCGGCCGGCGCCCGCCGCCGGCCGCGAGCCGGCCTCGCGGGCGGCGGCCACCGCCATCACCGACGCCCTCGCCACCGCGTTCATGGTGTTGAGCCTCGATGACATCGGGGAGTTGTGCGAGCGGAGTCCCGGGCTCGCGGCGTGGGTCCTGACGCTTCAGGGCGAGGATGCGACGGGAGGCGCGCCAGCGTTGCACCGGGCCGGTTCGACGTGCTGATTCGCCCTGCCGACCTGCGAGGGACGCCGCCGCGCCGGAGGCCGGTGTCGTCGGCCTGACGTCGGGGACGAGTCCCAATACGCAACAGCGGGAGACACGAGATGGCTGCCGAGAACGAGAACGGGAAGCGGGTGGGAGCGGCCGACGGGCCGCGGAAGCTCGACCGCCGGGAAGTGCTGGCGGGACTGTCGACGGTGCCCGCCCTGGGGCTGTTCGGCTACGCCTGGCAGACGCAGCGTGGCTACCAGCGCGCGAAGGCCGACGCGGCGGCGACGCCGCCGGCGGCGGGCGATCTGCAGGAGATCAACGTCGCGCTGCTCGGCGCCGGGGCGCAGGGCCAGGTCCTGATGGACGCCATGCTCCGCATCCCGGGACTGCGCGTCCGCGCCGTGTGCGACATCTGGGCCGAGTACAACCTGCGGCGGGCGGTCAACGGCCTGAAGCGGTTCAATCACTCGCCGAACGGCTACGAAGACCACCGCGAGATGCTGGACAAGGAGAAGGAGCTCGACGCGGTCGTCATCGCCACCCCCGACTTCTGGCACGCGCAGCACACGGTCGACTGCCTGCAGGCCGGCAAGCACGTGTACTGCGAGAAGGAGATGTCGAACACCCTCGAGGGCGCCCGGCGCATGGTGCTGGCCGCGCGCGAGACCGGCAAGCTGCTGCAGATCGGCCACCAGCGCCGGTCGAACCCGCGCTACCTGCACTGCTACGAGAAGCTGATCCGCGAGGCGGGCCTGCTCGGCCGCATCGTCACCGTCAACGGGCAGTGGAACCGCGCCGTCGCCCCGGACCTCGGCGCGCCCGATCGCTATGCGATCCCCGACGCGCGGCTCAGGCAGTACGGCTTCAGGGACATGGCCCAGTTCCGCAACTGGCGGTGGTACAAGGGCCTCGGCGGCGGGCCGATCGTCGACCTCGGGTCGCACCAGATCGACATCTACTCGTGGTTCCTCGGCGCGAACCCTTCGGCCGTGATGGCGAGCGGCGGGCTCCTCTACCACGACCCGGCCACGCACGAGTGGTACGACACGGTGATGGCCGTCTACGACTTCGACACGGCCCAGGGCCCGGTGAAGGCCTTCTACCAGACCCAGACGACCAACGGGAGCCAGGGGTACTTCGAGAACTTCATGGGCGATCAGGGCACGTTGCTCATCTCCGAGTCGGAGGTGAACTACGCGGGCCAGCTCTATCGCGATCCGAACGCCCCGGCCTGGGACACGTGGATCCAGAAGGGCTACGTCACGGCCCCCAGGATCCAGGAGGTGCGGGAGCAGGAGGACGCCGCGGTGGCGGACGTCCGCGAGTCGGTCTCGCCCGACCAGCACCTGGTGCCCGTCGTGCTGCGCGACCCCTACCACCAGCCTCACCTGCAGAACTTCTTCGATGCGGTACGCGGCCAGGGCACGCTGAACTGCCCTCCGGAGATCGGCTACGAGAGCGCCGTCAGCGTGCTCAAGGTCAACGACGCGATCGAGGCGCAGTCACGACTGACGTTCGCGCCGGACGACTTCCGCGTCTAGGGGAGAACGGGACATGAACGACAACGGACTTCCCCGCTCGACGATGGTCGCGATCACGGTCCTGCGAGTCTTCATCGGCTGGCACTTCCTCTACGAGGGCATCGCGAAGCTGTCGGCGCCCGCCTGGTCGGCGGCGGGCTACCTGCGGCAGTCCCGCGGGCCGTTCTCCGGCCTGTTCAGGTGGCTGGCCAGCCAGCCGGACCTGCTCGGCTACGCCGACCTCGTCACGATGTGGGGGTTGACGGCCGTCGGGCTGCTCCTGATCCTGGGCCTCTTCACGCGACTCGCCTGCGTCGGCGGCATCGGGTTCATCCTGCTGTTCTACCTCTGCACCCCGCCGTTCGTGGGCTACTTCTACTCGCTGCCCTCGGAGGGCAGCTACCTCATCGTCAACAAGAACCTCGTGGAGCTCGCCGCGCTCCTCGTCGTCCTCGCGGCGGGCAGCGGCCGCTTCGCCGGGCTCGATCGCCTCCTGCACGCGCTGCTCGCGCGCCGGCCGCGCCTCGCCGGCGTGCCCCGCTGACGCGCCTCCGGCGCACAGCGCGACGCTCTACCGCCTCCGGGCCCCCGGACGCGCCGCGCGGGCCGGGGCGCGCCCCCGGGCAGCGGGTGGCGGCCCCGTGCTCGCCCGCACGACCAGCGTGTGCGGCAGCGTCACCGACACGGTCCTGCGCATGCGGCCGTCGAGGATGTCGAGCAGCAGCCGTACCGCCGCCTCGCCGAGCTCCCGCATCGGCTGCCGGATGGTGGTGAGCGGCGGGTCGGCGTACCGAGCGAACCTGATGTCGTCGAAGCCGGCCACCGACACCGCGTCCGGCACGCGCAGGCCTCGGCGGCGGATCGCGTGGAGCCCGCCCATCGCCATCTCGTCGTTGAAGCAGAAGATGGCCGTGGGCGGCGCCCCGCCGTCCAGCAGCCGCTCGACGGCCGCGATGCCCGACTCGATCGAGAAGTCGCCGTGGGTGACCGTCACCGCCGCCTTGCCGTGTGCCTTCGCGTGGCGCAAGGCGCCGTCGAGGCGGTCCCGGCTGAGCGGGCTCACGAGCGGCCCGGTGACGATGCCGATGCGCCGGTGACCGAGGCGCAGAAGGTGATCCATCACCTCGCCAGCCGCCGCGGCGTTGTCGATGTGGACGCTGGGGACGCCGAGGCCGGGTGAGAACTCGCACCCGTTGACCACCGGGGCGCGCGACGCGCCGGCCGCGCGCACGAGCGCGGCCGCGGCCTTGGGCAGGCGGTGGCCCAGGAAGACGAGGCCGTCGGCCTCGCGCCGCTGGAGCATCTGCGCGTAGCGGTCCTCCCGCGCATCGTCGTGCTGCGTGTCGCCGAGCAGCACGGCGTAGCCGGCGCGCTGCGCGGCGCCCTCGATGCCCTGGAGGATGAGGGCGAAGAAGGGGTTGGCGATGTCGGGCACCGTCACGAGCAGCTTGCCGGATCGGTGGGTGCGCAGGCTCTTGGCCGCGGAGTTCGGCGTGTAGCCCAGGGCCTCGACGGACTTCAGGACGGCGTCCCGCGTGTCGCCGGCCACGGCGTCCGGCCGGCTGAAGACGCGGGAGACCGTGGCGGTGGAGACCCCGGCGTGACGGGCGACGTCTCGGATGGTGGCCATCGTGATGCGTGGTCCTGCGGCGAAGCCGCTTGCGCGGCGTTCGCGCGCATGATATACGGTCCGGAACTAAATCGGTTACATTGGCGATGTAACCGGTTGCATCACCGCATCGAGCCGCCACGACCCAGCGGAGGTGAGTCGAGATGCCAGCACCGGCCACGCACGCGGCGACGCCGGTCAGGCCCCGGCGGGAACGCCTGGGAATGGGGCTCGTCGGTCCGGGCTTCGTCGGCGTGCATCACGTGGACGCCGTGCGACGCCTCGGGTTCGCCGACGTCGTCGCCGTCGCGGACGCCTCGGCGGCGTCGGCGGCACGCGCGGCCAGCGCCTGGCACGTGCCCAGGTCCTACGACGACTTCGAGGCCCTCGTCGCCGACCCCGACGTGGACGTCGTCCACGTGACGACACCCAATCACCTGCACGCACGCGTGACGCGGGCCGCCATCGCGCGCGGCAAGCACGTCGTCTCCGAGAAGCCGCTGGCCATGTCGGCCGCCGAGGCGCGCGAGCTCCTCGAGGCGGCGACGGCCGCCGGCGTGGTGCACGCCGTGGCCTTCAACTACCGCGGCAACCCGATGGTGCAGCAGGTGCGCGAGATGGTGGCGGCGGGCCAGCTCGGGCCCGTGCACTTCGTCCACGGGGCCTACCTGCAGGACTGGCTCATCGAGGACACCGACTACTCCTGGCGGCTGGAGCCCGACAAGGGGGGCCGGAGCTCGGCCTTCGCCGACATCGGCTCGCACTGGTGCGACCTCGCGCAACACCTCGTGGGCGCGCGCATCCAGTCGGTGCTCGCCGAGCTGACGACGGTCGTGCGGACCCGCCTGAAGCCGGCGCACGTGCAGACCTTCGGGCGCGCCGACGACGCCGGGCGTGAGCCGGTGTCGATCGAGAGCGAGGACCTCGCGTCGATCCTCCTGCGGTTCGAGAACGGGGCGAAGGGCTGCCTCAACATCGGCCAGGTGTGCGCCGGCCACAAGAACGACTTCTGGCTGGAGGTGAACGGTCGCCTCGGATCGCTGCGCTGGCGGCAGGAGGACCAGAACCGCGTGTGGTTCGGTTCCCGCCGCGGTGCCACCCAGGTGCTCGACAAGGATCCGTCGCTCGTCGGCGAGTCGGCCCGGCCCTACACGCACCTGCCCGCCGGTCACCAGCAGGGGTGGTCCGACGCCTTCTGCAACGTCATCCGCGACGTCTACCGCTTCATCGCCGCCGGAGGCGACCCCGCCTCGCCGACGCCGGCCGCGATGGCCACGTTCGCCGACGGCCATCGCGCGGCCTGCATCGTCGACGCCGTGCTCGAGAGCCACGACGGCGGCGGCGTGTGGACCGCCGTCCGCGGCTGAACCAGCGAGGGTGCCATGAGGCTCGGAGTCTTCACGCCGGTGTTCGGCGCACTGACGTTCCAGGAGATGCTGGATGCGGTCGTGGCCCTGCGGCACGTCCACATGCTCGAGCTGGGCACGGGGTGTTGGCCTGGCCACGCCCACCTCGACCTCGACGGCCTGCTCGCCGACGCGGCGCGCGCGCGCGAATACCGCCAGCGGGTCGCCGACGCGGGCCTCGCCATCAGCGCGCTGTCGTGCCACGGCAACCCGCTGCACCCGGACGCCGCGCGCGCAGGGGCCGACGACGCGACGTTCCGCAAGACCGTGCGGCTCGCCGAACGGCTCGAGGTGCCCGTCGTGGTCACGTTCTCGGGGTGTCCGGGCGACTGCGCCGACGCGCGCCACCCGAACTGGGTGACGACGCCGTGGCCGCCCGAGTACCTCGAGGTGCTCGACTGGCAGTGGGAGCAGCGGGCCGTGCCGTACTGGACCGAGGCCGCGACGTTCGCGGCCGATCACGGCGTGAAGGTGGCGCTCGAGCCGCATCCCGGCTTCCTCGTCTACAACGTCGAGACCGCGCTGAGGCTGCGGCGGGCCGCCGGGGCGAACCTCGGCGTCAACTTCGACCCGAGCCACTTCTACTGGCAGGGCATGGAGCCGGCCGAGACCATCGGCGCGCTCGGCGACGCCATCTTCCACGTGCACGCCAAGGACGTGGCCCTGCACGCGCGCAACATCGCGATCAACGGCGTGCTCGACGCCAAGACCTACCGCCGGGTGAACGAGCGCTCGTGGCTCTTCCGGTCGGTGGGGTGGGGCCACGACGAACTGGAGTGGAAGCGCATCGTCTCGGCCCTCCGCCTCGCCGGGTACGACTACGTGATGAGCATCGAACACGAGGACGCCCTCGCCTCGGTCGACGAGGGCCTGCGCTCGGCCGTGGGCCTGCTGCGGCGCGTGCTGCTGTCGGAGCCGCCGGTCGAGGCGTGGTGGACGTAGCCCCGGGGCTCACGCGGCCGGTGGCGCCCGCTGGGGATGGTGAGGCACGATGAACTACGCGACCCGCGTGAAGCTCTCCACGATGATGTTCCTCCAGTACTTCGTCTGGGGGGCGTGGTACGTGACGATGGGCACCTGGCTCGGCGAGACGCTGAAGTTCTCGGGCGAGCAGATCGGGCTGGCCTACGGGACCACGGCGCTGGCGGCGATGATCTCCCCGTTCTTCGTCGGCATGGTCGCCGACCGCTTCTTCGCGTCCGAGCGGCTGCTGGCCGTGCTGCACGTGATCGGCGGCGGCGTCCTCTTCTACGCGTCCACGCAGACGAGCTTCTGGCCGCTCTACGGCGTGCTGCTGGCGTACACCCTCTGCTACATGCCGACGCTGGCGCTGACCAACTCGCTGTCGTTCCACCAGATGGACGACCCGGGGCGCGAGTTCCCCGGCATCCGCGTGCTGGGCACCATCGGGTGGATCGTGGCAGGGCTCGTCGTCGGCACGATGCAGCTCGAAGCCACGGCGGTGCCGATGCGACTGGCGGCTGGCGCCTCGGTGCTGCTCGGGCTGTTCTCGCTGGTGCTGCCGCACACGCCGCCCAGCAAGCTCGGGCACCGGCCGACGCTCGGTGACGTGCTCGGCCTCGACGCGCTCAAGCTGATGCGCGACCGGTCCTTCGCGGTGTTCGTCGTCGGGTCGTTCCTGGTCTGCATCCCGCTGCAGTTCTACTACGCGTTCACGAACCCGTTCCTCAACGACATCGGCGTCGGCAACGCGGCCGGCAAGATGACGCTGGGGCAGATGTCGGAGATCTTCTTCATGCTGGTGATGCCGTGGTTCTTCCGGCGGCTCGGCGTGAAGTACATGCTGCTGGTCGGCATGGCGGCGTGGGCCAGCCGCTACGTGCTGTTCGCGTACGGCGACAACGGCGCGCTGGTGTGGATGCTCTACGGCGGCATCCTGCTCCACGGGATCTGCTACGACTTCTTCTTCGTCACCGGCCAGATCTACGTGGACAGCAAGGCCCCCGGCGACCTGCGGGCGGCCGCCCAGGGCTTCATCGCCTTCGTCACCCTGGGCGTCGGCATGTTCATCGGCTCGTGGCTGTCGGGCCTGGTGGTGGACGGCTTCAGCACCGTCACCGCCGACGGCGTGCAGCGCGCCTGGCAGCAGATCTGGCTCGTACCGGCCATCGGCGCCGGCGCCGTGCTGCTGCTGTTCGCGTTCTTCTTCAGGTCGGAGGGACGAGGCGCGGCGTGACCGACGGCGTCGCCGGTCGGGCGACCGCGGCCGACAGCGCCGGCGACTGCCCTACTTGAGGCCCGCCGCGGCCACGATCGTCCTCAGACCGGCGAGCGACTGCCGCGTGCAGGCCATCGGGGAGCACCCGTCCGGGTACTCCTCCTGCTCCACCACGACCCACTCGGTGCCGCCCACCGATGCACACGCGGCGTAGACCGCCGCCCAGTCCACCGAGTCCTCGCCGATCAGCGCCTTGCGCGCCTGCGCGTGCTGCGGGAGTACCACCGGCTTGAAGTGTGTCGACTTCGTGCGACCCGGATGCCTGCGGATCAGCGCCGCCGGGTCGAGGCCCGCCATCGTCGTCCACCCGCAATCCTGTTGGAGGATGACGTCTGGCGTGGTGCGCTCGGCGAACAGGTCCCACCAGGTCTTGCCGCCGTCGGTGCCGAACTCGCTCTTGTGGTTGTGGAACCCGCACGCCATCCCGAGCGGCTTCAACCGCTCGGCCGTCCGGTTGAACACCTCGGCCAGCGCCCGGCTCCTCTCGGGATCGGTGAACGCGTCGTCGCTGGGCACGATGAGGAAGCGGCAGCCGATGGCCTGGTGGAACTCAATCGTCCGCGAGATGGCGTCGGCCGAGAAGGCGCTGGTGCGCACGTGGGTCCCGGCCGCCTTCAGGTTCAGATCGTCCAGGCGCCTGCGGAGGTCGGCCGGCCTGTCCTCGTAGTGGTAGTAGCCGGCGAACTCCACGCCGGCGACCCCCATCGCCGCCACCTGGGCCAGGGCCGCGTCGAAGTCGGCGCGGCAGGCCTCGCGCACCGAGTACAACTGCACGGCAATGGGAATCGGCGCGGCCCCGGTCGCGTCGCGGACCGGCATCGCCAGCCCCACGGTGCCGAGGCCGACGGTGCGCAGCACGGAGCGCCGCGTCCACTCCCGGCGACCGTCCGTCCGGGGCGAGGTGAGTGGCGTCATGGCCCCCTCCTACAACGACCAGCCAGCACGATACTGGTGCTGCACGAACCTGTCGGCGTCCGGCAGGTTGGTGACCGTCATGCTCGGCGCGTCCCAGAAGAGCCGCGTGCCGGGGAACCGCATCGCGACGTTGCCGAGCAGCACCGCTTCGGTGAACGGCCCGGCGTAGTCGAAGTGCGACACCGCCTGGCGCTGCTGCCGGATGGCATCGAGCCAGTTCCTCTCGTGGCCGGTGTCGCCACCGGGCACTCGCGGCAGCGTCCTCGGTGGCCGGGGCCGGAACGCCCTCATGGCGGGCTCGGGGATGAGCCGGGGGCTCTCCGAGTAGGTCTCGCACCACAACTTGCCCGTGTCGCCGACGAAGATCGTGCCAGAGGTCGGCACGCGCCGCTCCGGCTCGAGGTCCTCGGGCCGCTCGGGCAGGATGCCCCCGTCGTACCAGTGCAGCTTCACCGGCGGCAGGTCCCCGCGCGCCGGGAAGGTCATGTGCACGACCGACGACGGGGGATAGCTGTCGTCGTACTGGACGCGCCGGAACACGCGGGCGCCCTCGTCGTCCTGCGCCGGCAGGACGTTGTAGCCGAGTGACGCGACGACGCTGGTCGGGGCGCCGAGTTTGAGGACCTGGAACGCGGCATCGAGCACGTGGCAGCCCATGTCGCCCAGTGCGCCGGCCCCGAAGTCCTGCCACGCCCGCCAGCCGAACGGGTGGTAGGTGGGGTGATAGGGGCGCAGCGGCGAGGGCCCCACCCACAGGTCCCAGTCGAACCCGTCGGGCGCGGCCGGGGTGTCCGTCGGGCGCGGCATGCCCTGCGGCCAGATCGGCCGGTTGGTCCAGCTGTGCACCTCCCGCACGTGCCCGATCGCCCCGGCGCCGATCCACTCCTCGATGAGCCGCACGCCCTCTCCCGAGTGCCCCTGATTGCCCATCTGCGTCACCACCTTGTAGCGGCGCGCGGCCTCGGTCAGGGCCCTGGCCTCGCTGATGGTGCGCGTGAGGGGCTTCTGGACGTACACGTGCTTGCCCAACTGCATCGCCGCCATCGCGATCACGGCGTGCGTGTGGTCGGGCGTGGCGACGACGACGGCGTCGATGTCCTTCTGCCGTTCGAGCATCACCCGGTAGTCGCGGTAGCGGGCGGCGTTGGGGCACGAGTCCAGCACCTTGGAGGCCTCCAGCCTCGCGTGCGCGACCCGGCTCTCGTCCACGTCGCACAGCGCGACGACGGTGTCGGTGAGGGCGACGGCCCGCACGTTGGACGAGCCCATGCCGTGAACGTAGCCGACCACCGCGACGTTGACGGTGTCGCTCGGCGCCTGGAACCCCGTGCCGCCGAGCACGTGCCGCGGCACGATCATCAGGCCGGCGGCGGTGCCGACGGTCCCCACGAACGTCCGACGCGTCGGCCGGGTGGGTGGGCGGTTTCCCTCAGTCATCTGCGCTCTCCCTGGCACACGTTCTGCTGGGCGCGGGCCTACAGCAACTGCTCGGCACCCCGGCCCTGCTGGATGAGGGGCACGTACGTCTCGAGCTCACGCTGCACGGCGGGGTCCGTCAGGTCGATCGTCCGGCCGCGCTCGGCGGAGAGGTACGACGCCATCACCAGCCGGGTGACCTCCGCGCCGTAGCTCCACGGCAGGAGCGCGTCCCGCCCCTCGCCGAACGCCTCGGCGGCATCGGCCAGTTCGTCGGTGTAGCCGTACAGGTCGGCCTCGTTGTACTGCACCGAGAGGAGGCCGCGCGATGCCGTCGCCTTCTCCAGCGCCGCCTCTGCGTCCAGCACCGCCTCGGCGGCGACGTCGCCGACGAACACCTGGAGCGGGGAGGTCAACGTGTTGATCTCGAAGGCGTAGCCGGGTCCCGTGCCGTCCATGAACAGGCGCAGGCCCTGCTTCTCGTACATCCACGAGCTCGTGAACTGGGCCTTCACCTTCTGCCCGGTCTCGGGATTGCGATAGGTGAGCATCCCGGTGGCGAAGTCCTCGGCGGGCACCTTGGCGTAGTCCACCCCGCGCCCGGCCAGCAACTGCTCCCGCCAGCGCGGCTGCCCCCACTTGAGCAGCGCGACGTCGGCGCTCACGCTGAGCGGCTCCAGGAACGTGTTGCCCCTGCCCGGTGGGGTCAGCACGTGCCGGCCGACGGCGATGCTGTGGCAGCCCATGTCGCAGAGGACGCCGCCGCCCTGCCGGGTGGGATCCCAGAACCAGCCCTCGTGCGGGCCGCCGTGCTCCTCGGCGGACCGCGCGAGCGACAGCGGGCCCATCACCCGCTGCACGGGCGCCAGCTGCGCCAACTGCACGCGGACGGGCTTCATGAAGATCTGGTTCTCGAGATAGGCCGTGCGCAGGCGCACCGACTCGGCGAGTTCCACCAGCCGGCGCGCCTCTGCCAGGTTGCGCCCGAGCGGCTTCTCGCACATCACGGCCTTCACCTCGGCGCCGGCACGAACGGCGGCCGCGAGTTCCTCGGCAATCGGGACGCGGGCGAAGTTCGGCGCGAGGATGGCCACCACGTCGACGTGCTTGGCCAACTCGGTCACCGTGTCGTACACCACGGGATCGCCAACGCCGAGACGGCGCGCCGTCGCGGCGAGTGCGGCGGCACCAGACCGGGCCGAGACGCCTGCCAGTTCCAGTCCGCGCACCTGGGCCATCGCCGCCAGCTGGAAGCGGGCGATGAACCCGGCTCCGACGAATCCGACCGTCAGTCGACGCATCGAACACGCTCCTCGCTCGCCGATTCGCGGACCCGGTGTGGCGTCACCTGGCCCGCGTGGCCGCCCGGCGCTACCTGGTACCGTAGACCTCGACCTCGACGTAGTGGCTCAGGTCGTTGGTCGTGTTTCCGTTGGAGTACAGGCGCACGTACCGGGCCTTCGCGCCCTTCGGGTCGAAGAGCCTTCCCTCGGCCACCTCGATGTACTCCTTGTCCTTGCCCACGCCCAGCCTCGACGTGTTGTCGTGATCGTTGTTGAAGATCGTGGCGACGCCCGTCCGAAACGCCGGGTCGTCGGATGCCTGGACGATGACGTCGCGGTAGACGCGCGCGCTGGTGTGGTAGTGCCACACGAGGATGGCGTGGAGCGCGCGCGCGGCGCCGAGGTCGACCTGCACCCATTGAGGGCCTGGGCCCAGTTCGACGAAGTACCCTTCGCCGCCGGACTTCTCCCCATCGGTGATCATGTCCAGCTCGCCGATGACGGGCAGGTCGTCGCTCGAGGAGACCGGCTTCTTCGCCGACAGCAGGACCGTGCCCTTCGGCACGTAGAAGGGCCCGCGCGGCTTGCCCGTGATGGTCTCGAGATTGGTGCTGCGGAGGTTGGTGGGGGTGCCGATGAACATCGGCTTGGGGAGCGTGAGCTTGAGCTCCTCCTTGTTCGGGTCCGGCTGGGCGCCGAGCGACGCCAGCGCGAAGGCGAACACCAGCGTCCCTGTGAGCGTTCGTGCGGTCATGGACGTCCTCACGAGAAGGGCCCGGCGCGTGGCGGCGACCGTCGTCCGGGGAATCGGCGGCCGCAGTGCGCCCCGGCGTTCCCGCCAATCCTACACTCTCACCCGGCCATCATCGCCGGGGGTCGCATGAGGAACACTTCCGTGTCACCGAGCCCCCAGTGTCGAGCTCGGCGCCGTGAGGCGACCGTGCTGACGGACCGTCTCCCAGAGCAGCAGCGCGAGCACCGGCACGTACTCGGCCACGCGCACCAGGCCGTAGTCCACCCAGACCCCGTCGAGCTGGTACGTCACCACGGTCAGGCTCGTCAGGCTCACGGTGCCGACCAGGGCGATGTTGCTCGGGCGCGGGGCAAGAGGCGCCAACACCGCGAGCCATCCGGCGTACCAGGGGTGGACCACGGGCGAGAACAGCAGGAGCAGCAGGACGGCATGGACCGACGCGACCGTGACGTCCCCGGAGCGGATGCTCACCCCGAGCAGCGCCGCCGCGAGCAGTGCACCGCAGACGAGCCTGGCGCGCTGGTTGTCGCCGATGACCGCGTGAACCACGCTGAAGAACGCGCCGTTGAACGTCCAGCTGCGGGCGAATCGGAACAGCCCGTCGAAGACCCCCGCGTCGCCGAGGTATGGCACGAACTGGAGACCGATCACCAGGAACGGCACCAGTGTCACGGCGAGTCGAGCGTGCCACCCGCGTTCGCGCATGAAGAGCACGGGCAGGACGACCACGGCCACCGGCTTGACCGACATCGACAGTCCGAGGAGCAGGAGGCCGATGACCTTCCACCCTCTGAGGTGCAGGAGTAGCCCGAACACCAGGAAGGGGAACCCGACCGCATCGACGTGGGCGTCGATCGCGAACTGGAAGATCGCCAGGGGCGCCGCCGCGTACAGCAGGACGTGACCGAGGGGCCGGCCGAGGTGCCGGAGCAGCAGGCAGAGGCCGGCAACGGCCAGGGCTTCCGCCAGCAGGACGAGCCCCTTGATGCCCCAGACCGACTCGCGAGCCAGGCCGTGCGCCAGCCTGAAGGTCCACTCGGCCAGGGGGAAGTAGGGCGTCTTCAACGTGGGGTGGTTGACGAGCCGCGGCAAGGTGGCGGTGTGGAGCGGCTGCAGCTCCGGGTCGCCGGGCGCGTGGCGGTAGGGGTTCAGCCCCGCGGCCTGCACCCTGCCGTCCCAGAGGTAGCGGTGGAAATCGTCCGAGCCGATCGGCGTCGTGAAGAGGAATGCCGCGCGCAGCAGGAACAGCAGGACGAGCAGGGCGGCGAGGTGCCGGCCCGAGAGTTGGGCGCGCAGGACGGCGGGCGCCGTGGCGAGAAACAGGACCGACGAGCCGATGAACAGGGCCGCGTAGGCGACGACCGGTGGACCCGGGAGCCAGGGAAGCGCCGCGATCACCAGCGCGATGGCGGGGACGCCGAGCAGGACGGCGAGTCGCAAGGTCATGGGCGGCCGGCCCCGGCCGTGGGGCGATTCTACGGGAACGCTGCCGCCCTCGGCCATCGATGCGTGGGGCGGGCTGCGCGTGCGCTACCATACGTCGCCGCCGTGCGGGTCGGCGACATGTCCGGGTGGCGTGGCGCATCCTCGCAGGCGACAGGCAGGAGGACTCCGTGGTCTCGATCCGCTCGGTGCTTGCGGTGGCCGGGGTTGTGGGTGCGATGGGTTGGAGTGCGTGGGCGATGGCCGACGGTCAGCAGTCCCGTCCCGGATACGACGACACGCCGATGCAGCCAGACGGCGTGTGGCGCGTGCACGACTCGCGCCGCCCGCAGCCGCGCGTGGTGGCGCCGTCCGCCTTCGTCGCCGCTCCAGCGCCGGCCGACGCGGTGGTCCTTCTGGGGGCCGGCGACGATCTCTCGGCGTGGCAGATGGACGATGGGCGGCCGCTGAGCTGGTCGGTCGCGGGAGGCGTCCTGCAGTCCGGAAAGGGTTACCTCCGCACGCGCGCCGAGTTCGGCGACGTCCAGCTCCACCTGGAGTTCGCGACCCCGTCGGAGGTCAAGGGCGAGGGGCAGGGCCGCGGGAACAGTGGCGTGTTCCTCGCCGGCGTCTTCGAGGTCCAGGTGCTGGACAGCTTCGAGAACCCGACCTACGCGGACGGTCAGGCCGCGGCCCTCTACGGTCAGCACCCGCCGCTGGTGAACGCGTCGCGACCGCCGGGCGAGTGGCAGTCGTACGACATCGTGTTCACCGCACCGCGCTTCGCGCCCGACGGCACGCTCTCTGCGCCTGCCGTCGCCACGGTCTTCCACAACGGCGTCCTCGTACACCACGCGCGACCGTTCTGGGGGCCGACGGCCCACAAGCGGATCGCCCCGTACGCACCGTCGACGGCCCGTGGGCCGCTTCGGCTGCAGGACCACGGCAACCCAGTGCGGTTCCGGAACATCTGGGTGAGACCACTGGGGGACTGAGCGACGTCGCTCGGGCGCCAGCCGACCAGGGGGCGAAATCCCGACGGCCAGCCCGGGGAGCCGACGACTGAGCGAATGCGAGAGTTGATCGAGGATCTCGAGCAGGCGGGATTCCTGGACCGCGGAGACCGGGGCAGCCACCGCGACTTCGTCCATCCGAAGGTGCCGACGCCGATCACGGTCTGAGGTCAACCCGGCGACGACGCCAAGCAGTACCAGGAGCGAGCGGTGCGGCTGGCCATCGAGGAGTCGAAGCGGTGAACAAGGCGGACAGGTACGCCAAGCTCGTCGAGTGGTCGGACGACGACGCGTGCTTCATCGGCAGCTGCCCCGAGCTCTTCTACGGCGGGTGCCACGGCACCGACGCGAAGTCCGTGTTTGCGGAACTGTGCGACCTCGTCGAAGACGCCATCGGGCTCTACGAGCGCGAGGGCAGGCTGCTGCCCCAGCCGATGTCGGGGCGCGAGTTCGTCAACGCCCTGCAGCGGACGGCCTGAGCGCCCGCCCCCGGGGGTGGCCCCGTGGTCGAGCGGCTCCGCCGGCGTCCGTGGATCGTCGCCGTCGTACATGCTGACCGGCATCGTGGCGATCGCGGCGCGTATGAGGGTCATCTACCGCGCTCGTGACACACGACTCAGCCGCGACGTCGCTATGAAGACCCTGCCCGAGGCCCTCGCCGACGACCTCGGTCACCTGCGGCGCTTCGTTCACTGTGAGAATCCGGCCTGCCTCACCGGGGGCGTCTTCGTCGAACAACTCCCCGCTTGGCCACCGGCGCACACTGAGTCCGTCGAAGTAGAGGGCCGTGGTGGCGACACTGGCCGCATTCGGGTGGAGCGCAGGTTGATCCTGCAGCAACTTGGACAGTGTCCAGTTCCGAATCGCACTCCACGCGTCGGGCGCGCTGGCCGATTCCTGGCCCCCACAGATGCCGTGCACGAACACGATCGGCCGCCCCGTGATCTCGCTCTGGGCGAACGCGGTATCTGGGCCTGCTGCGGTAGAGACCGCCACCAGCGCCGTGACCAGCACGGAGAGAAGTGAATGGCCGACAGGCCGCTTGGAGTACCGAAGCCCCCGGGTCGGCGTCGCCAACCTCATCCCCTCCTCGTCACGCGGGGTGGACCTCCATACCGGAACGAGGCTCGACCCGCCCGCGCACCGGTTTCCGCACGAGTTGGCCAGCGGTCTCGTACCTTCACTGAACACCGAAGTCGAACACCCTTCCGCCGCCGCCGGGACCCGCGAACCCGTAGGTCGCGACGGGCGCGGACCCGGCGTAGAAGAAGCAGTACTCGCCCGGCTCGAGGTCGTTCTTCGGAACGACCTTGTAGATCCCGGTCGCGAGTCTCTCGAACTCGAATTCGCGAACGGACTTGTCCATGACCCCGCCCTGCGCACCGAAGGCGCTCATCTGCCCCACGACGAGTTCGCGCGTATTGCCCTTCCGCTCGGTCCGGACGAGCAGGAACTCGTTGGCGCTCGTCGCCGCCGTGGCGTAGCCTGGCGGCGCTCCTGCCGGCGCTGGATTAGGTGCATCGAAGTAGAGGTAGAACGTCGGTCTGGTTTCCCTGATCTGAAGGTTCGCCCGCGACCCGCTCAGCACGGCCCTGGACTTCATCTTCGCGATGCCCATCGTCATCGCGTACTTGAAGAACCCTCCGGACTTGGCCTGGGAGTAGACCGTCGGCTCCAACATCACGAGCCGGCCGGTGTCTCCTCCCCCCTCCCAGTAGTAGATTCCTCCAGGCTGAGGCGCCAGGGGGTTGTTCCGGTCCCGTTCTGCAACCTGCGCCGCCTCCTGCGCAGCACCGGCCTGCCTGCTCGAGCGCACCATCTCGGCGATGACCGCAGACGAGATCCCTGCCGCTTTCAGCGCCTTCAGTCCCTCCAGGCTCACGTCGAACGCGGTGGGGGCCTCCCGGATCTTCTCGAGGATTACGTCATCGCCAAGGGCCAACCTGTGGAGTTCGATTACGTCGGCGTTGGTGAGCGAGCCCTTCTGTGCGGCCGGCTGCTCTGCCGGAGCGGCCTGTGGCGTGATCATGAGGACCGCGACCAGGCTGCAAAGGAATGCGGAACGTAGCCGTGGCGTCATCATGGTGTCGGACCCTCCTGTGGTGCACGAACAGCCTGTTCGCCTCCGCACTTGCCCGTGACGCGAAGGCTGGTCTTGGCGGTGCAGGGGCGCGGCCCCCTTGGCTCATCAGTCCGGAAGTGCGGTGCCGCACCCTCCGCAGAACCTCGCGGCGTCCCGGCTCAGGTGACCGCACGAGGGACACCTGGTGCCTTCCCGGAGCCCCTGCGTCCCGTCGACGATTCCCTCCCGGATGCTCTGCTTCAGTTGTTCCAGTTGGTGTTGGCGGTACCGGACGCTGCCGTAGATCAACATGGGAACTCCGGCAAGCAGGAGAGGAATCCCGCAAATGGCACCGATCACCGTTGCCGACAGCATCAGTCCGAGAAACGTCATTCCCGCGCCGCCGAGGAGAAACCAGAGTCCGCTGCTCCGCGGCTTCGTCGAAGCCACGGCCCGCCGGACCGCCCTCGACGTGTCTACCACCTCGTCGATGCTCGCCCTGAAGTCGTCGCTGCTTCGGTCAGTGCCACCAGGTTCGTTCGGCATGTGACGCCCTCGTTGGAGTCGCGAAATTGGCGGCGCAATGCGCCCGTGAACACGTGTAGACCGATGCCCGCCAGTCCCCCTGTGAGCACCCTCAGCGCGTCTCGGGACTCCCGCCACCCGCCGAAGGCTGTGGCCCCGTCAATGGCCATTGGAATCCAGAGACCAGCGGCAAGGGCGTAGCCGCCGCGCGAAGAGCGACCAAGCCCAAGCCGAGCGGCAACCATCGCTCCGCACACCGACAGGCACCGCACGCAGAGGCCTGCTCTGCCGAAGCCGAAGTCGGGGCAGCGGTCTGGGGCTTGGTGGCAGGTCCACGCCAGGATGCGGTAGAGCCCTTCGGCCACAGCCGGAAGGGAGCCGGACAGGACCGGCGCGGTGGTCGCGCACAGGATGAGAACGGCAGCTACGGCGTAGGTCAGGTCGGAGATGGATCCGCGAGTCCCCCCCGACACGCAGTTGGCGCGGGTCACGCGCGGTCCCCCGGTCGAGGAGAGGCGTGTGTTCGGGCCGCAGCGAGCGCCGGTGTTGTGGGCCCGGTCGTCTGACAGGCACGACACGCAGGGCTGGCGGCAAGTGCCGTGCACCGGCAGTTCAGCTTCGACGGGTCGCGTGCCAAGTCTGCCACCGGGTCTGTTCGAGAGGTTGGGATGGGCACCGGGGCCCCGCTGCAACCGCGGCCGGCACCACGAGTCAGCGCGTGTGGCTGGTGCAAGGCCAACGCCGAAACCGTCACTCCGGCCTCGGAACGGCACCGCCTGACGCCAAATGGCGTGGTCTGTCGGGAGTTGACGCTCGGTGTCGCTTCGAAGGCGTCCGGGCTGATAGCGCCGTCGCGTGGTCGTGGCCCAGTGCAGGGACTGGCGTCACAGAGTTGGAGGGAGGCGGCGCCGGGAAGCCGCCGTTGGCTTCCGGAATCCCGTCACCATGAGGCTCTCAGCCCGGCTTCCGGGTGAGGGAGAGGATGCCGCCCCGAGCCGTGACTTTCCCTCTGTTGAGGGCCCAGCAGTGGAGTCCTGGGCGTCCGGCCGCCCCCCGGAGACGCCGCAACCCCATCACTCCGCCAGCAACCAGCGGCACGATCGACACGCAGTGCTACCAGCCGCTGTTCCGTCCCATCAGGATGGGTACAGTCAGAGCAACGAATCGCCGGAGAGGCCTCGCATCTCTCGGCCAAGTCACACAACTTCCGCCTGCGACCGGCCGGTGCTGGGCTGGCCTATCGGACGCAAGCGAAAGTGCGAATTTCCTGAGAAGATTGGCTCCTCGGGCCCGCCTTCGCTCCGGGAACAACGTGGGAGCTTCGGCGTGGCCGAGGGCTGGACTCGAACTGGCCTCCGCCAAGGCTACGGCGGGTCTCGCCGAAGGTCGCGCGAGGCCGCGAGGCCGGTCTCGCGTGCGCGAAGGCGGACCAGCAACCCTCCGGTTGACAGTCGCCGCGCGGCCGAGTCACCTCACGTCGCACCACGTCGTTTCAACTCGTATTTGCGGGGCGGGGGCTTCAACGTCCGGCGCGACCTCTCCGGCCCGTTGTGTCCGTCGGGCGTCGTCCGCTTCTCCTGGGTCCAGCACTGGAACATCAAGTCGGACTCTGACTTCTCGACGGCGCGGCTGACGGTTGCGAAGGGGCCGTCGTTCACGTGCCGGTGAGGACACCGGACGGACCCGCACGGTAGCCCGAGTTGCGCCGGGGGGGGGGGGGCCCCGCGCGCGGCGCCGCCCCCCCCCCCGCCCCGCCCCGGCCCTCGCCGACGGCCCAGCGCGCGAGCAGGACGCGGGCGCCGACCCCCGCGGTCGCGAGCAGGAACAGCCCCCCCTCGACGAGGTAGCTGGGGTGTGGGTCCCGGGGCGGGTGAGCCCCCGGGCCCCCCCCCCCGGTTCGCCGTGGTGGCGGGGGGGGCGGGGGCCCCGGCCCCGCGGCCCCTCGCAGCCCGCCTCACCACGCAGGCACGTCCCGCCAGCCCGGGAACGGCGCGAGCGCGATGCGCCACCCGGTCGGCGACGAGGCGTCGCGCATCGCCCGGATGTTGGTGAGCGACCTCAGCTTCACGAGCAACGCGTCGAGTGGCCACGCATGCGGCGGCGGCTGCGAGAGGTCGGGCATCGGCCACAGCCGCAACGTGTTGTCCTCGCCAGAGGAGGCCACCCAGCGGAGGTCGGGCGACACGGCCACCTCCGCCACGGCGCCGGCGTGGCCGGCGAGGATGTGCGGCACGCCCTGCCCGATACGTCCGACGCGAATCGTCCCGTCGCGATTGGGCACGGCCAGCACGTCACCGGCGTCGTGAGGTCCCCAGATGGAGGCGCAGACGCCGAACTCGGGCAGCGGTGTGCGGGTGGCGGCCGCGAGGTCGACCCGTTCCACCGGGACGCAGGGCGTCCTGCCGTCCACGCCCTGCGTGGCCACGAACGCGGTGCGCCGGTCGGCGGTCATCCACATCATGGAATAGCGGTACGGGTCGGCGGGGCCGACGTCTTCGCTGCTGCCATCCTCCAGGGCCCACCGGCGCAGGCCGCCGAGGCCGGCGGTGAAGAGCCTCGTCTCCCCGTCGAAGAAGCTCTCCCCACTCGACGGGCGCGCGTGTGCCCTGGGACGTGACGAGGTTTCGGAAGAACTCGCGGACGATTGGCTCGCGGCCGGCGCCGATGCGCTGGAGCGTCTCCTCGGCGTGCTGGGCGAGCGCCCCGCCGACGCCGCCGACCTCCAGGTATGCCTCGCGCGTGAGGCAGGCGCGGTCCCGGTCGCGGCGCTCCCACAGCCGCGACACCGCGAACGCCAGCAACGGCAGCGGGGCCCGCGTGCCCGCCACCTCCGCGACCATCTCACCGGCGAGCGACTCCGGCTCGAAGCGGTAACCGAGGGCGGCGGAGGGCTCGACGAGCGCACGCTGCAGGGCGTCGCGGTTCGGCGGCAGCAGCGCCGTCAGGTGCGACAGCACCGGGGCCAGCGGCGGGTGCTCGCAGCAGTGGATCAGGAAGTCGTCGCGCATCGCGAGCACCAGGTGGATGTCTGCCTCGGCCACGAGTCGACCGAGCAGTGTCGCGAACCGCGTCTGCGAGTCCTGGGGGTTGAGCGTGAACAGCTCCTCGAACTGATCGACCACCAGCAGCGCCGCGTCGTGCCGACGGCGCCAGCGTCGCAGCAACGCAAACGCCACGTCCGGGTCGCCGAAGGCCACCAGGCTTGCCACCGCATCGGGGTCCGAGGCGAGGGCCGGCGCGAGGGCCTGGCCGAGGGCTCGCATCGGAGATGGCCCCGGCGTGCACACGGTTGCGGCCCAGCCCTCGGGACGCGCCGGCACGACACCCGCGCGGAGGAACGACGTCTTGCCGGCGCCCGACGGGCCGATCACGGCGAGCAACTGGTGCGCACGGATGCGGTCCCACAGCGCGGCGACCTCGGCCTCACGCCCGACGAACGTGTGCGCGTCCCGCTCGGTGAAGGCCTGCAGCCCCGGGTAAGGGCTACGCTCCTCCACCTTGCGCACGGTCACGCCGCCAGGCGCCGACTCCACCAGGGCAACCAGGGCCTGTGCGAGATCGTGTCCGTCCCGGTAGCGGTCGGCGGGGCGTTTCGCCAGGCAGCGCTGGACCAGGCCTGACACCGCTGGCGGCACCGCTGGCGCGATCGCGATCGGGGGAGGAGGCGACTCCCCCAGGATCGCGTCGAAGGTCGCCGCCACGGTGTCCTTGCGGAACGGATGTCGGCGCGTGAGCCACTCGTACAGCACCACGCCAAACGCGAACACGTCGGTGCGCTCGTCCACCCGCTGAGCGTTCACCTGCTCCGGCGCCATGTAGGCGACGGTCCCCACGAGCAGCCCGGGCTGCGTCTCGCTGCGGGGCAGGTCCGCTCTGGGATCCGGCGCGCGCAATGCCCGCTTGGCGAGGCCGAAGTCGAGGATCTTCATCCGGCCGTCGCTGGTGAGGAACAGATTCTCGGGCTTCAGGTCGCGATGGACGATGCCCTGCCGGTGCGCGGCCGCCAGGCCCTGCGCTGCGTGCGAGGCGAACACGAGCATCTCGCGGAGCCGAGGCTGTCGGCGTGCCATCACCTCGCGCAGCGTCTCGCCCTCCAGCAGTTCGGTGACGACGTACGGGATGCCCTGGTCGGCGCCGAAATCGTGCAAGGTGAGCACGGAGGGGTGATTCAACCCTGCGAGCAGGCGTGCCTCGCGCGTGAACCGGGACAGGTATTCCGGATCGACGGCCACCTCGGGCGGCAGAATCTCGAGCGCCACCTGGCGGCCAAGCTTGGAGTCGTGAGCGCGATAGACCTGCGCCATCCCGCCGGCGCCGAGCGGGGCCTCGATCCGGTAGGGCCCCAGCGTCCGGCCGACGAGCGACGCGCGCGCCGCGGCCCGGAGCACGCCACCCACGCCCCCCGGGGGCGGCGGGGCCCGCCGGGGGGCGGCCGCTGCCGCCGCGGCAAGCCAGGACTCGCCGTCGCGGCGCACCTCGGCAGCGCCCGGGCACGCCTCGTCGAGCGCACGGGCCCGATCGGCCACGGGCACGTCCAGCAACTCCAAACAGATGCGCTCGACCTCTTCTCGCCGGTCCGGACTCATGGCGTGATTCCTTGGTCGGGCGTGCCCACCCGCAGGTCCCGCATCAGCCGGAGCCGGGCGATCTTCCAGTCCCGCAAGACCGTCTCTGGCGAGATGCCGAGCACCGCGGCGACCTCTTCGATGGTCACTCCCCCGAAGTAGCGCAGTTCGACGACGCGTGCCCGGCGAGGGTCGGTGCGTGCCAGGGCGTCGAGCGCCTCGTCGAGAGCCCGGACGTCGATCGGGGGCGCGGTGACCTGCGGCTCGATCTCGCCCAACGGCACGACGCGCACGTCGCCGCCGCGCTTGCGAGCCCGGCGAGCGCGAGCGGCCTCCACCAGCACGCGGCGCATCACCCGGGCGGCCACCGCAAGGAAGTTGGCGCGGTTCTGCCAGTGGACCCTGGTGACGTCCACCAGCCGGAGAAAGGCTTCGTGAGTCAGCGCGGTGATCTGGAGCGGATGCCCCTGGCGCTCGCCCAACATGCGGTCGTGCGCCAACCGCCTGAGTTCGTCGTAGACCAGCGGGCTGAGGCGATCGAGCGCCGCGCGGTCGCCCCCGCTCCACGCCGTCGACAGGCCCGTGACATCGGGAGTGCCAGACATCGCCCCGCGGACCCACCGCCCTGGCCCTGACGTCCGCACGCACGTGGGTCGCGGAGCAACCTCGTGCGCCCACGGCCGCCCCAGATTCTACGCCATCCGCGCGGTCCGGTCGCCGCGGCGCGCACGTCGTGGCTGCGCACCGCCACCGATGCCGGGTAGGAGGCCCTCGCCTCGCCCCCCGCCCCCTCGCACGATCCGGATCGCCTCGAAGCGCGCGGCGCCGGCGCCACCGCGCCCCAGCGACCGCCCACCTCAGAGGGAACCGTCCCCCCCGCCCCGCTCCGCCCGAGCCGCTTGCCAACCGCCTGTTCGGGCTTCTGGTAGGGCCAGGTCAGAACAGCGACCACGCGCTGTTGTAGATCAGCCTAACGTAGTGGTCACAGAGTGCTTCCATCTCTCTGGTCAGCGCAAGTCGGTCACGTCGGTCAGACGATGCGTCACGCCGAGCTCTGAGTTCGGTGAGCTTGGCGTCAAGTTCGTCAACAAGCCCACGTACGTAGGCCTCCCTGCCACCGTCGATGAACGCGACGCCAGCCCGGGGGCTGGCCGACGGGCTCTCGTGAGCCGCATGCTCCAGGGCCTTCCCAACCATCTCGTCAATCTCAGGATCCGCGACGCCCTGCGGGCTCTCCGCGGAGGCAGGACTCCGCCGCTCCGACAGCCCGAGTGTGATGAGTCCAGACCTCAGACCCGAGTCATCGCCACTCAAGCTGTGAAGTCTGGCGGCCCCATCGCCCTTCGCGCCAAGCCGACGCCAGATCGCCTCAGCCGCAGGCCCCTTCGACCACGCCGGTCGTCCGCGCTGTGATTCCACTGCACACCAGTATCGAGTCGAAGTGCTTCGGTCGCTATCTTAACGCCCCAGCGGCCCTGCCTCGAGGCGACCGCGCAGGACCGCCTGCCGTGGATCGAATCGCCGTGGACACCGCCGTGTCCGTCAGTCGCCCCCCCTCGCGGTCCACCCAGATGTTGAACCGGCTGTTGGCCGCCACGGTGTACGGTTTCACGACCGTCGTGCCGTCCGGCAGCAGGTAGGTCGCCTCCAGCAACGCGTCGGACGTGCCAGGATTCGCGATCAGCACGAACAGATCGAAGTACGGGCCAGTCGCGCCTTCGGCGAGGAACCACTCCGTCGCGGGCTCGGTAACCCCTGCGCCTCCATGGCCCGCCCCGAACGGTTGACCCGGCAGATCCAGGTACATCGCCCGCTCGACGGTGACTGGCTGCCCGTTCAGCACTTCGAAGACCGCGGACACGTCCGTGTCCGCCAGCGCGAGATTCGCGCTGCCCTCGGGTAACTGCTCGAAGTTCACCCAGATGTTCGTCCGTGACGTCGGCGGCAGGATGTAGCTCTTCACGAGTGGTCCCCCGCTCGGCCGCAAGTAGCGCACCCGTACGAGGGCCTCGGCGGCGTTGGGGTTCTGGAGCAGGTAGAACAGATTGAAGCCGCTGTGGGTCGCGCCTTCGGCCAGGTACCAGGTCAGGGCGGGCGACGCGACGGCCGTCTCGGAGTGGGCGCCGTAGGCGTCTGCAACACTCCAGGACATCGTCCGGTCCGCCACCACCGGAGTGTCGGACTCGACCACGGTCGAGAACTCCGCGCTCCCCACGACCGGCAACAGTCGGCAGGCGACGCTCTGCGCCGCCCGCGGCGGGATCGTCCTGGATTCGGTGACAACCGTCCCGTCCCTGCGGAGGAACCGCAGCAGCACGTGGCCCGGCGAAGCCCCGAGGTTCAGCAGAACGAATCGAGTGTCGAACAAACCGATGGTTGCGCCGTCCGCGAAGTAGCGGACGTGGAATCCACGAGGGTGCGTGCCGGCGTGGAACTCGTCGAGGTTGCTCGCGCCGTCGTGGTCCGGATCACCTGTCGAGCCGGCGTCTCCCACGGCAGTCGTCGGATCGAGGCCCATTCGGGCCTCCCAGTCGTCGGGGAGGAAGTCGGCGTCGGTGTCTGGGTTCATCAGCCAACTCTGCATCAGCAGGTCGAGCCGGCTGGTACCGACGATGCTGCCTGTACGGAGATCGAAGTGGTACAACGTACCGCCATCGGACTGCGCGTGGAAGAGGTCGCGGGACTCGTCCAGCACGATGTCCGTGTTCCAGTACCCCGTGTCGAAATCGAAGCGGTTCAGCAGTCTCGTTGCACCCGTTGCCGGGTCGACGGACCAGACCTCGTTGTGGCGGGTGTCGTAGTTGTCCGTGATGCCAATTCCAACGCCTTTCGTCGTCACCCGCCAACTCTGCATCAGGCGGTCGAGCCGGATAGTCCCGACGCGCCAAGCAGTACCAGGAGCCGCTCGGACGGGCACGCTGTCCTGACGGGCACCCTGTCCTTGTCGCCGCTGTCCCAGCGATGGTAGTATCCCGCCCCAATCCTCAATGCTCGAGCCCCGGTCTCACCACCTCTGGTGTGCCCGTGTCCGCCGTCGCCGTGAGCGCCCGGGGCTTCCAGGCCTGGCACTCAGGTCGGTCGCGGCCGTCGCGGTCCTGCTGTGTGCCACGCCGGTCACGGTCGTCGCGGCGCCGCCGATCGTGACGGACCTGCATCCTCTGGCGTGCGCCTCTCGCGATCGCGAAGGCTGGGTCTGTCCGGTCGCGGTCGCGCCAGACGGAGACATCGTCGTTGCGACGACGTATACACCGGCCAACGGGCTCAATCCGTTCGGTGTCGAGCCGGTCTTCTCCGACCAGCGCACGGGCCCTGGTCTTGCCATCGTGCGGTTCGATCGCTCAGGCACGCTCCGGTGGTGGGCGTACCTGTGGGGTCGAGAGCCCCTTCTGGCGGTCGATCGTCAGGGCGACGTGTACGTGGCCGCCGGTGGGTGGACCGCTCCCTACGTGTCGAAGCTCTCGGCGGATGGCCGGACCGAGCTGTACCGACACCAGTTCCCCGCCTGCGAACACCCGGATCAACTCGTGCTGCGTGCCCTCGACGTCGATGCCGACGGCCGGGCACATGTGGCCGGTTTCGTCACCGGCGACCAGGCGGTGGACTTCGTGGGGGCCGGCCGGACGTCGCCGGGCGGAACGAGGGACGCGTACGTGGGTGTGCTGTCTGTCGATGGGCAGGCCCTCGAGTTCTCGAGCCGCCTCGGCGGGGCGACGAGTCCCGGCGGTGTCGATGTCGGTAGTGTCGGCGCCGACGAAGCGACATCGATCGCGCTGGCGCCGAACGGCGACATCGCGATCGCCGGCACGACCGCTGCCAACGACTTCCCGGGCACCGCCGGTGCCCCAGGCCCCGGGCTCTTCGTCGCCCGCTTTCGGGCCGACCGCACGCTGGCCTTCGCGACCGTCATCGACCCGGCCATCAGCGGCTACCCGAGATCGCGCATCCACGTTGCCGCGGACTCGTTCACGATCCTGGTCCTCACCACGAGTGAGGATGGGGCCCTGACGTTGAGCACGCTGGGGCTTGACGGTGCCGTCGCGGCGTCACGAAGCCTGGGCGTCGCGGGCGACGTGGCTGGCCGGGCCATTCTGCGGGCTACCGACGGCTCGACCGCGATTCTCGCGGCGGGGTCGCTGGGGGCGAGTGCGGTGCCCGCCGGTGCGTCCAGAATGCCCGGGCAGCCGGGTGACGACAGTTCCGCCTTTCACCAGGATGCGTATCTGCTGCGGCTGGCAACGCCCACCGCCGCGCCCGTGGCCGAACGGCTGTGCACGCGGTGTGACGTGGCGAGCCTCGCGATGAGTCGCGACGGCCGGTGGACGGTCGCCGGCCAAGGCATGGTGAACGCCACCTGGCAACCGGGGTTCCCTACTGGACCGGAGGCGCCGGGCGGCATCACGTTCGTCGCCAGCGAGCCCCCCATCACACCTTCGCCACTGTCGGTGTCGGGCAGCACGCCGGGATCGGGTCCGGTCGCCGGAGGGAGCCTGATCGAAGTGACGGGATCGGGCTTCGACACCGGTACCGTCGTGACCGTCGGTGGCGTGCGGGCGTACACGGAGTTCGTCAGCAGCACCCTCCTGCGCGCCGTCGTCCCGCCCGCCGCCGAGCCCAAGCGCGCCAGCGTCGGGGTTGTCGGCCCCGACGGCGCGTGGAGCGCGCTCGACGGGGCGTTCGTCTACGCCTTCGCCCATCCTGCCCCCGCGCCGACCATTTCGCACGTGAGCCCACCGACGGCTGTCACAGGCAGCGTGATCGACGTTGCGGGCACCGGCTTCCAGTCACGGGCACGCGTGACCCTCGGGGGTGTGCGGGCGCATTCCCGCAGGCTCTCGAGTTCCAGACTGCAGGTCGTTGTGCCGGGCGGCGTCGCCGGCACACTCGACATGAGCGTCGAGAATCCAGACGGGCAGCGTTTCGTCATGGCCAATGTCGTGTCCGTGCCCGCCGACAGGCCCATCGTCGGCGCGCTGTCGCCGCACGTGTCCGCCACGGCTGGCGGCACCGCGGTACTGCTCGAAGGGCGCAACCTGACGACCCAGACCCGTGTGTTCTTCGGCGGAACGGAGGCGATCGCGACGGAGGTACTCCTCAGGGCCGGGCCGCCCCGTCTCGTGGCCGTCGCCCCGCCGCACCACGCGGGCGTGGTGGACGTGGTCGTCACGAACGGCCCCGGACTGTCGGTGACAGTGCCGGCAGCGTTCGGGTACGTCGAGGTGCTGCAACATCACACCTTTGTCGTGCGGGTCCGCGGCAACGGCCGGGGGCGGGTCACGAGCACGCCCACGGGCCTCGACTGCTCGGTGGGTCAGGCCTGTGCCGTGTCCTTCCCGACGCAGCCCACGTTCCACGGCGTCGCCGACAGCGGCATGACGTACGCGCTGGCTCGCTGCAGTCCGCGAGGACTGTGTGACTACGTCTTCAGCGACGGGACCCAGCCTGTTGCGCAGCCGACTGTCACGGCGATCGTGCCGGCGACGATTCCATCACGCAGCGACGAAGGCAACCTGACCTTCGAGCTCGTTGGCGCCAACCTCGACCCCTTGAGCGACGTGCTTCTGGACGGGGGCACCTACGGTCGGTACCTCGCCGCGCCGGCGTCGTCAGGCGATCGCCTGCAGGTCGTCGGGACGGTGCGATCCCTGCCGAGCGACGTATCGGTCACGGTCGCGAGCCCATTGCGTCCCATGTTCGCGGTCGGGTCTCGACTGAAGTTCGGCACCGGCCGACCTCCGCAACTCGTCGGCATCGAGCCCTCCGTTGCCAGCACGGTCGGCGACACGGTGGTGTCGATCTGGGCCACGGCCGAGGACAGCTGGCGCATCACGTCCGTCACGTTGGACGGCGTGCCCATCTCGTCGGGCCTCGGTTGTCCGACCGGCGGCGGGCGGATTCCATTTACCGCCGGTGCCGGTCTCGTGCTGGCCAGCGCGTGCGTGCGCCTGCCCGCTCATGCCGCGGGCCCGGCCGATCTTCAGATCTCCTGGCTCGACGTCGGTGACAACCCGCTGACGACCACGCATCCCGGGGCGGTGACCTACGTCGCGCCGCCGTCCACGGCGGGCGCCTGTCAAGGCCTGTCAGTCAGCGGAACCCGCAGGGTCCCACTCATGGGCGGCAGGGTGGTGCTCGAGGTCGAGGCTCCTCCTGACTGCACGTGGAGCGTCCGAAGCGTGTCTGGCGCAAGCGCCGCGAACCTCGCGGACTCGGCGCGTCAGGGGAGCGGCCTTGTCGCGCTCCAGGTCGTGCCCGCCGACGACGTGGACGTCGTCCCGGTCGTCCTGGTCGTGGGCGACGACAGGCACACCGTGAGCCACGTGGTGGATGTGACCTTGATGTCGGACTCCTGGGCCGGGACACGGCCTGCCGGCTTCGAGCTCGCTCCGTCGTGTCGGCCGGTCGTGACCGGCACTTCCCTGCCGTTCGCTCCGCGACGTGTCGTTGACGGCGGCTGGCTCACCGTCCCCCTCGAGGGGCTTCGCGCACGCGATGACGTCACGGCGGCCTGGTTCGTCGATCGAGGAGGCGGACGCACCGCGGCCTCCCACATCGAACGGCGAACGGGCGGTGCGCTGGTCGCACGGTTCGACCTGTCGTCGGCGCAGGAGGGCCTGGCCGTCGTGGAACTGCAGTTCGCAGATGGCCGAACCGCCGGTGCCGGCTACCTCGAGGTGGTCCGCGCGGGAACCGACGCCCCACTCACCGGACGCGTCGAGGTGCTCGGGGCCAACGGCAACCAGGTGCGCTATCGGTTGGTCGTCACCAACCCGAACGTCGCCGACCGTCTGTTCGTGCCGTTCTGGGTCTACGGACTCCCGGACGGCGTGCTGGCGCTCGAGAACGCAGGCGATGGTGCTGGCGAGGGAGATGGCGAAGCTCGATTCGAGGAGGGCGTCTGGCAGGCCCTGGCGGCCGCGGTCCCCGCGGGCGGCGATCTGGTGATCGACTTCGTCGTGACGGGCGGGCGGTCCAGCCGTCCCCCCGAGGTCGTACTCGGTCCGGCCCTGAGCACGCTTCCACCGGTGGTCGCGGGAGCGTTGGAGGACGCGACGAGGCTCGCCGGCGCATCGACCACCCAGGCCGCCACGTGCCTCTACGCCTTGCTGGACTTTGGAATCGGGTTGGGTTTCCAGGCAGCTGGTGTGGACCTTCAGTGCCGCGACGTGGCCTTGCGGGTGTCACTCGTCACCGCGGAGGCGATTCGCTCGCTCAGCACGCAACTGGTCGCCGACCGTTCGTTCTCGACCGTCAAGTGGGAGACCTTCGCCCGCGATCTCACCGAAGCCGTCCTCGTCGAGATCGCTCGCCAGGAAGACGCCGCGTCGTGCCTCGGTCAGGCCGTGCGCGCGCTCACGCCTGCCGGGAGGCTGGCCGTTGTCATCAGGGCCAGCCGCGTGATCACGCGGGCGGTGCGCCAGGTGTTCGGCTCGAAGGCGGGCAAGGCCGTGCTGCTCGCCAAGGAACTGGCTCGGCTCGCCACCGATTGCGACCTCGTGCCCGACTTCCTGTACGCGCCCAGGGTGAACCACTGCGTGCCGCGGACGTTCGAGCCCCGGACGGTGTGGATGGGGCCCGATGGGGGCGCCGCCCACGTTGTCGTCACCGCCGACAACCGCTGTGGCACGGATTCCAGGCTGTGGTCGCGTTCGCCGTGGACGCGAGTGCGGTTCGGTCCCAGTGCCCTGAGCGATTGGGTGTTCGGGCGCGGCACCTTCTCGTTCGACGTCGTCGTCGATCCGTTGCCAGGCCCCACCGAGACCCCGCGGCAGACCTGCTTCCAGGGCAGCGGCTACCCGAGCAGCCTGTGCGTGATGCAGATGGGACGTGGCCTGTATCCGTCCACGGTCGTGGCGAAGACAGTCACGCTGACCTTGTCCACCACGTCGAGTGTGACCGGATTGGCCACGGTCGGGGCGTTCGGTGCCGTGTCCACGACGAGCAGTGCCGGGTTGGAGCCCGACGGCCGTGCGATCGCCACGAAGGCCAGCCTGGAGGCCGACGGCGCGGTGGTGTCTGGCCTCCGCACCGTTGCCCCGGGCGTGTTCCAGTTCGAGGTCTCCCCGTTGGGTGTGGGCACCGTCGGGTTGCGCCTGGCGATCCCCGGCGGCGTGCTCTCGACCTACACCCTGCACGTCGTCGAACCTCCGTCTCCGGGCGTCGATGCGGATGGCGATGGGTTGCCCGACGACTGGGAACTGCGCCACGGCCTCGACCCGACGATGGCGTGGGATGCTGCCGTCGACCTCGACGGCGACGGCGTGTCGTCGTACGACGAGTTCCTCAGTGGGCAATTCCCCACCGCCGCGGGCAAGCGGTTCTTCGCCGAGGGGGCTGTGGGCCCGTTCTTCGCGACGCAGTTCGCCGTGCTGAATGCCGGCCCGCGCGACGCGTTGGCGCAGTTCACGTTCACGGATGCGCTCGGGGCGGTCACCACGCACCTCCTGGAAATGCCCGCGATGTCCCGTCGCACGGTGGACGCGTCGAGCGCGCTCGGCGGGAAGCCCTCGGAGTTCTCCACGATCGTCGAATCGACGGAGCCCCTGGTCGTCGACCGGACGATGAGCTGGGATGACCGGGGCTTCGGGACGCACGCCGAGACGTCGGTCGCCGCGCCCTCGGCGATTTGGTACCTGGCGGAGGGCGCGACGCACTCCGGATTCGAGTTGTTCTACCTGCTGCAGAATCCCACGGCGGCCACCGTGGACGTGCGCGTACGCTATCTGCGCCCCTCCGGCGAACCCCTGGAGAAGGTGTACCGGCTGCTCCCGCGCTCACGCAACAACATCTGGGTCAATCACGAGCAGTTCGAGGGACTCGGCCGGGTGCTGTCGGCCACCGACGTGAGTGCGGTCATCGAGTCGATCGACGGGACCCCCATCATCGTCGAGCGTGCGATGTATCTCAGCAGTGGCAACTTCCTGTACAACGCTGGCCACGAGAGCTCCGGAGTGACCGCGCCTGCGCTGTCCTGGTTCCTCGCCGAGGGTGCGACGGGGCCATACTTCGACCTCTTCGTCCTCATCGCCAACCCCAACGCAACGCCCGCCGAGGTGGCAGTGAACTACCTGCTCGCCGACGGCAGGACGGTGCCGTACACCACCGGGATGACCGTGGCGCCGAACAGTCGCACCACCATCTGGGTGGATCAGGTGAAGTTCTTCGGCACGGGGATCTCGCTGGCCGACGCCGCAGTGTCCACGACGGTGCGTTCGGTGAACGGCGTCCCGATCATCGTCGAGCGCGCCATGTGGTGGCCTGGGGGGCCAGGGTCCTGGCACGAGGCGCACAACTCGTCCGGATCGACAACCACGGGCACGGTCTGGGCCCTGGCTGAGGGGCAGGTGGGGGGAGCCAACGGCGTGGAGACGTACGTCCTCATTGCGAACACGTCGGCCGAGGCCGGATCCGCGACCGTGACGCTGGTGTTCGAGGACGGTGGCACCGTGCAGCGCACGTACGCACTGCCCGCCAGGTCGCGAGTCAACGTCGCCGTGGGGCCGGATTTCGGGAACGACGTGGCCGGCAGGCGCTTTGGGACGCTGGTGGAGTCCAACGGCGTCCAGATCGTGGTAGAGCGAGCGATGTACTCGAACGCTGGCGGCGTGCACTGGGCCGCCGGCACCGACGCCCTGGCCACCCGGCTGCGCTGACCGGGCTGGTCATCGAGGCGTCGGTTTGCCACACGCCTTGCTTCGGGCCGAGTGCCCTGACGGCCGGGGAGCCGACGACCGAGCGGACCCGAGGGAGTTGGCTCCTCGGGCCCGCGAAGCGCAGATGAGGCCCTGGGTCCCTCGGCCACACCGCACAACTTTCGCCTGCAGCCAACCAGTGGTTGGCCGCCCTGTCTGGCACAAGCGAAAGTGCCAATTCCTTAGGAAATTGGCTCCTCGGGCCCTTCGGCAGGCTCAGGACACCTCGTCGCCACCCCGAGCAAAGTCGAGGGGTGGCTTCTCGGGCCCGCCTTCGCTCCGGGAACGTCGTGGGAGCTTCGGCGTGGCCGAGGGCTGGACTCGCACTGAGCGCGGGGAGGCGACGCCGAACCGCGCCTTGAGCCGCAGGACAGGCCGGGGAGCCGACGACCGAGCGACTGAGAATTTGGCTCCTCGGGCTGGACTCGAACCAGCAACCCTCCGGTTAACAGTCGCCGCGCGGCCGTGTCAGCTCACGGCGCACCACGTCGTTTCGACGCGTGTTCACGGGCCGAAATCGCCGGATCGGGCGGTCGGCGGCTTCGTACCCAGACATACCGTTTTCGGAAGCGGGTGGGTACAGTTTTGGGTACAGTCCGGGGCGAGCGCGACCGGTGCGGATTCCCCGGCGTGTGCCTCCAAGAACCGCGGCGCGGACCTGGGCACTGGTGTCGCGCCGTCTACCGTCTTTGGAGGTGCCGCCGGGAGTGACGAATGCGCACACTCCCGGCGTCTCCCTTCCTGCGGCTACCGAAGTTTCGTCGCAAGCGCGTTGGTCCCGGCGGCCCAGCGCTGCCCCGCCGCATCCCAATACACTGCCCGCTCCACCACGATCTGGGCAGGTGTCGGCCCGACGCTTTCGAGAATCGCCCCGAACCGCTTACCGGCCGCTGCGGGGAAGAAGTACCCGACGGGCACATTGAACCGGCTCCGCCCGGCAATCCCGGTGAAGGTCTGCTCGCTCTGCGTGCCGTCCTCGAACACTAGCGTCACCTTCACGTCCGCCGGGGTCGGTGAGGTATTAGCGACGAGAATGTAGGTCTCCAGATTGCGGGCCGCATCGACCTCGCCCTCCGCCAGGGCCCAGCGGGTTCCCGTCGTGGTCGCCCCCGCCGAGTTGTGCGCCTCGTGCCATGTCGTCGGGCCACCCGGCCACCACATGGCCCGTTCCACGATCAGCGGCACGCCGTTCGTCGAGCGCACCGTCGTCGACACGGCCGTGTCCGCCAACCGCGCGTCTTCGTAGTCCACCCAGATGTTGAAGCGGCTGGTCGGGCCCACCTGATACGGCTTCACCAGTGTCGAACCGTCCGGCAACAGGTAGGTCACCTCGACCTGCGCCGTCGTGGTCGCGGGGTTGGCGATCAGGATGAAGAGGTCGAAGTACCCGCCCGTCGCCCCCTCCGCCAGGAACCACGTCGTCGCCGGCGCCGTAATCCCGACACTCTCGTGGCCGGCGTTGAAGAGCCGCCCTTGACTCGACAAGTACATCGCCCGCTCGACGATGATGGGCGCGCCCTCGAGGACCTCGATGACCGCGCTCACGTCCGTGGTGGCCAGGGCCGTCCCCAGGCCCGCGAACTCCTCGTGGTCCACCCAGATGTTCGTCCGCGACGTGGGCGGCAACGCGTAGGTCTTCTCCAGCGGCGCCCCGCTCGGCCGCAGATACCGGACCCGCACCGTCGTCGCGACGTCCGACGGGTTCTGGAGCAGGTAGAACAAGTCGAAGCCGCTGTGCGTCGCGCCCTCGGCGAGATACCACGTCCGGGCCGGCGCAGCGATGGCCGTCTCGGTGTGCGCGCCGTAGCCTGAGGGGTCCCACCGCATCGTCCGGTCGACCACCAGCGCGCGATCGGATTCGACTGTGGTTGAGAACTCCGCCACGTCCATCCCCGCGACGCTCGCCACGTCCACCGTGGCGCGGCTGCGAGGGGCCAGCACCAGGGCTTGGCTGGAGATCGTGCCGTCTCGCTTCAAGAACCGGAGGTTGGCCGTCGCCTCCCCGGTCGAGGTGTTCAACAGGGCGAGCGCGGTGCCGAACAGGCCCCCCGTGGCCCCCTCGGCCAGGAACTGCTGCCGCGTCGCGAGCGGGTGCGTTTGCGCGCGCCACTCGTCGAGGTTCGCCACCCCGTCACCATCGGCGTCCCCCAGCGGTCCATCGCTTGACAGCCCCGAGTCCGTTCGCAATCCGAAGGCCGTCTCCCAGGCATCGGGAAGGCCATCCGCGTCGCGATCCGACGGCGTCTCGGCAAACGACGTCACGACCACAAAGTTGTTCTGTTCCTCCGATTCATCGATTAGTCCCGCCTCGTCGACAGACACCGTCACGAGCGTGGGCACGTCGCCTAGGGCCACCGGATCCCACGGCACCTCTACGTCCACATACGCGCCGGCAGACAACTGACCGAACGGGACCGAGGCCCACACGGACGCACTTCCAGCGCCACGACGGGCCGTTAGCGTTGTGGGGGGAGTTACCGCGCTTCCGCGGTTCTGCACGCGTACCGGCAGCCCCCACGCCCCGGTGGGGAGTTGGCGCCAGGCGGCGGCACTGAGGCTCAGGTCCGGCTGCGCCAGGACACCGCGCGCGTCGTTGTTCGACGGATTGACGTCGCCTTCCACCGCAACGGCTGCGTGCCAGGTGAGCCCCTGGGAATCGGTCGGCACCACCACGATGAACGCCACCAGGACCGACCGCCCCGGCAGCAACGGCCCGGCGATAGTGGTTCGTCCCACCTCGGTGTCCCGCGTGCCGGCGATCCGCAACGTGACGGTCAGGTTCGAGAGCGGGAGATCTCCGACATTCTCGATTGTGATGGTGGCGTGAGCCGGGTCGCCGGGTCGCGGAGCGACGGGCTCCCACGTCACCCGTCCCGACACGGCCGCATCGAGCCCGGGGCTGGATGCGACGAAGCGCAGGTCGGTGACGGTCCCGACAACCCCGGGCAGGACGGCGGCGACACCACCCTCCCCGTCGGTCCTGCGCGTCGCGTTGAACAGCACCGCTCGCGTGCCGCTCGCGTCCACCACGACTGCAGGCGCAGTCTCGACGTCCTCGTCGGCGGTCAGCCCCCGAGGCACGCCGACGCTGCCCCTGCCGGCATCCCACGAGATCGTCGTGAGGTCCGTCACCCGTCCCTTCGGCTCGACCCAGACGATCGACGCCTGGCCCGCGTCGTTGGCCGCCATCCGCAGGGCGGTGAAGGTCCCGGCATCCCTGTGGAGCAGCGTCGTCGCGCGGCTCACATCTGTGTCGTGGGCGCCGAGCAGCGCGCGGCCGCGCACCCAGACCAGCAGGAACCCTGTCGCCGTGGCCGCCACCTGCGGGCTTTCATCGGCCACCCCATCGTTCGTCAGGCGCCGCACCTCCGACCACACCCCGTCAGTCGCGTCTACGGCAAACAGCTCCCGGTCGTCGACCGTTGAGAAGTCGCCGTCCGTGTCGCACGAAAGCACCAAGAGACTCCGGTGACCGTCGTGGGCCAATGCATGCTGCAACACGCCGTAGCCCATGGTCGCCGCGCGCGCCGGTGCAGACCAGCCTACGCCCGTCCACCGACTCGCCCAGATCTCGGTGAGCGTCGCCGCCCCCCCGGCGGAGTTGGCCGCATTCGATAGCCACATCGCGAGCACGTTGTCCGACGACCGACCGGCGATGCGCGGCCCGTAGTCCATCCACGGCTGGTTCCCCAGCCGCGTCGGCGAACTCCACCGCTGGGCGCGGGCATCGAAGACGGCCGCCGAGATGTCCAAGCCGGCGAGGATATCTGCATACGACGCGCCCTCGCCGTGGCGCTGGCTGGCATTCTCCCAGACCGCCAGGGCGGCACCATCGGGCCAGCCGAGCACCTGTGGGTGGAAATCGGCGGTCCCGTCGTCGTCGATCGCGGTCCGCGGCGCCCACGTCTCGCCGTCGTGCGAGCTGGCCACCAGAACCGTGCGGTCGTTTGCTGCCCGTGACGGGTCGTCGTGCAACCACGCGGCGATCGGGCGCCCTCCCGCGTTCGAGAGGGCAGCTGCCGAGAAGGGGAACACGTTCGCTTGCACTGGCGAGGTGCCGAGCGCGCCGACGGCAACCTGTGCCCCAAGCGGTGCGCGAACGCTCCCCTGCGCATAGCCCGGCTGGAACAAGTAGTGGCGCGACAAAGCACGCCACGTCGGTGCAACCGCCAACCCCTGTGCCACCAGCCCGTCGCCCGCCCAGGGCAGGCGCGGGAACCGGCACGAGGGATCGCGGTCAGTCCCGATTTCACAGCGGAGCAGCGTAAACGTCAGTTCATAGAGAAAGCTGTAAACGCCGAGTTCTGCCTCGACTCCAACGGTGAGATCACTTTCCGAGAAGGTCGGCAGCACGACCTCGCTCTCGAGGTCGCCCGTCAACTGCCCGCCCACCGAGACGAAGTTGTCGACACCGGCGGCGACTCGGCCAGACAGAGCTGCCGAAGTTCGCACCGATCCTTCTAACTGAAGCTCGTCGACACCGTGCACACGGAACCCACCGGCGACCGACCAATCACCGGTGACCTTCCAATACGCAGGAACTGGAGGCAATGGCGGAGGAAGGGGCACGAGGAAGGGAGAGCGGACGGTCGGGAAGTCGCCAGAGGCCTTCACGCCCACGAATCCCCCGACCTCCCAGTCGCAAGTCGTCCGATTGAAGCGCGCCAACACCTCGACGTCGGAATCGAGGGCGATCTCGAGGCTTCCAAAGTGGATTCTCCCGAACGTTTTCGGCTCGGCGGCGAAAGTATCGACCGGGGCCGCCAACTCGAGTTCGTAGCGTCCGTCGCTGTCAAAGGACGTGCGGAACGTTGGCATCGCCTCCCAGCGCAGCCCGTTCAAGAACTCTAGGTCGTCTGGCGTCCTTATCGAAAGGCTCCCGCTCCCCAAGGAGGTCTCCCGGCCGACGCTCATCTCAAGCTTGTAGCCGTCGCCGTAATCGACGAGCCTGGCAGAATAGGTTGTGAGCAGAGGCGGTCCAACGGTAATGACGAAGTCCGCGGTGAACAGCGCGGACCGGGTACCGTCAGCGGCGACCGCTTGGACCTGAAGAGTCCCGCACGGGCCGAAGTCAGCGCCCATGTCGAACTCCCTCGACAGTGACTGGCCTCCCTGAGTGGAGTACGTGCCACGCGGGGTGTGCCAAAGGACTTCCCCTGGCTGCCGACCTGCCCAGTCGATGCTTGCGGTGAAGCGCAGGGGGAAACGGACTCCGTCGGCGTAATGCGTGCCCGGCCGGTAGCGCGACGTCACCGAAAGAACGCGAACGATGCCGGACGACGGTGTCAACGCTACATCACGGTGGGTGGTGCTGCCGCGCGTCACGCTGACGTGTTGCTGGACCTGCGAGTACCCGGCTGCTGTGGCTGTGAGCAGTTGCTGCCCCGCGGGAACGTCGCTCAGTTGGAAGAAGCCCGTGGTTGCGCTCGGTTGCGTCGTGAGACCCCCAATGGAGACCTGAGCCCCAGCTACGGGCCTGCTGGTGTCGGAGGCCGTCACGTAGCCCACGACGGTGCCGTGCCCCTCGGCAACCGAAATCCGTCCTACTCCGGTGCAGGTCTTGGTCCCACTCGTTGCGCTGTACCTCCAATCGAAGGAGCCAGACTGAGCGTACGTATGCGATGGACGCTCTTGGCTGGATGTTGACTGGTCGCCGAAATCCCACGAGTGGGCGACCGTCCCTGTGCAGCCGTTGCTGGTCGTTCGAGGTAAGAACTCGACCGGTATGTTGACCTGTGCGGTCGGAGTCACCAGCGGACCGCACGTCAACACACAGGAATCCTCTGGACCTGTCGTCACCGTGAAGACCGTCGCGCTCTTGTCGTTGCTTTCGTTGGCCGTCCCTTGCCCCGCCGAGGACGTCACGTCCAGAATCACCCAGACGTAGTTGGTCCCCGCCGTCCGGCCGGCCGGGATCGTCACGCCCTGGGTCACCGTCGTCGTGGCGCCCGCGGCCAGGCTCGGCGTGTTCAGGGTCGCCAGCAACGGGTCGCTGGTCGTCACCGTGCTCCCGCTCGTCGCCAGCCGCAGGTTCGTCGTCGAGGCCCCCGCCGTCGCCGTCCCCGGGTTCCGGATCGTGAAGCTCACCGTCGCCGCCGACCCCGCCGCCCCGCTCGTCGGCGACACCGCCAGGTTCTGCACCACCAGGTCGGGCGCCCCGGCCGCCGTCACCGTGAAGACCGTCGCGCTCTTGTCGTTGCCCTCGTTGGCCGTCCCTTGCCCCGCCGAGGACGTCACGTCCAGAATCACCCAGACGTACCCCGCCGCCCCGCTCGTCGGCGACACCGCCAGGTTCTGCACCACCAGGTCGGGGCCTGCGGCGTTCGCGGTGCCCGCGAGGACAGCGAGAAACGGGATCACGCGAAGCAGGGTCAAGACGGCAACCCGAGAGCAGACGCGTTGCCGGCAGGTTGCGGCGCAGTCGAATGTCATAGGAGTGTCCGTCCCTGCGGGGCGTCCGTTAGCTGAAGGCGTGCAACGTCGCACCGGACGGGTGCAAGGCGAGATCCGCTGGATGGCACTCCCAGCCCAAGTTGGCGCGCCGACCGCTTCTTGACGCTCGATGGCGTCACTTGTCGCAACCTGTCGTGGCTGCGGTCGTGTGCTGAGGGCTCCGCGAGTGTTGCGGCCGGGGGCCTGTTGCCAGACCCTCGCTGCTGGGTGTGCGGCTGTCGCGCACAGTTGCTGGCCCACCTCCTTGGAGTTGCCGGTTCTCCGCAAGCGAGCCGCCGACTTCTCGGCACCTCGGCGCAGTTGCCATGGGATTCCGACGTCTACCAGCCTGCGTCGCAACGCCAGCGCAAGCCCGACGCGCGGGCCAGGCCGTCACGCTGCCCCAGGCCTGTCGACCCCGAGGGACTCTGAGAAGCCCGCCATCGGCCGGAGGGCTTCCCCTCCGGCCGACACGCTGTCCCATTCAACGGGCGGGCTGCCCCCCCCGTCTTATTGGGATTTTCCTGCCCCTTCTTGCGCCGCTCCTGCCGCGGTCCCTTCTCCAACACCCCAACCGCTGCCCTGCGCTGTGTGGCCGATGTGGCCATACCGCTTCGCCATCCGCCGTCGTCCCGGCGCTCCATCCGAGAATGGACGCGACTACGAGCAGCGGTGTCGCTTCGAGCATGCGGGTCACACACGTGTGACGCCGCCCGCGCCAGCAGCATGAACGGCCGGTGCGCGCCAACGGGTACCGCCCTGCACCCGCCCACGGGGCCACCGATCGCCGGGCGACCGTGGTGTCCGCGATCGCGTGAGATCTTGAGATTCTGCACAGGAGTCGCGCGACGCGACCGTGTCGCAGCCGTCGGCGTCGTCGACGACAGGCACGCCGTGCCGCGGGCGAGCGGGTCCAGGGCGCCAGTCTCTGGCGCCGCGCGCAACGCGGGCAGCTGGCCACCGACCTCGTGCAGAATCACGCCCCCTCTTGAGAACGCGGAGCGCTGCCGGCGCGAGTTCGTGCGGGCGCGCGGCCTTCCGCGGCAACTCGCCAGGCGTCGGTGGCACGTCGAACCGCCCCACCACCCCGCCAGCGATCAGGGGTACATCGAGACGCTGTGGTACCACCCGCTACTCCGCCCCATCAGGGTGGGTACAGTTTTGGGTACAGTCAGAGCACCGAATCGCCGGAGAGGCCTCGCATCTCTCGGCCAGATCGCGTGACTTTCGCCTGCAACCAGCCGGTGCTGGGCCGGTCTATCGAACGCAAGCGAAAGTGCGAATTTCCTAGGAGATTGGCTCCTCGGGCTGGACTCGAACCAGCAACCCTCCGGTTAACAGTCGCCGCGCCGCCCTGTCAGCTCGCGGCGCACCACGTCGTTTCGACGCGTATTCACGGGCCCAAATCGCGGGCTCGAGCGGTGGGCGGTTTCGTACCCAGACAGACCGTTTCCGGAAGCGGGTGGGTACAGTTTTGGGTACAGTCGGCGCGCTCTGGGTCGCGATTGCGCCAGCCCCGGCCGCCCGCACGGCCGCAGGGGTCAACGCCCGTGAACCACGAGGCTGGTCCTGGTCAACTCGATGAACGAAGCCGTGGCGAATGTCGCCACGATGTCCGCGAGGCTTGCCACCAGCAAGCGTTCGAGGGCGCCGGTGTCGATGTTGCCGGTCGAGATGAGCGCAGCTTCGCTGGGCGGTCCGCCAGGACGTGCGCGTTGACGAAGTCCGCATCCTTGGTCACGAGCACCATCGCGACCTGATCAGCGAGCGCCAGGTGCTGGTCTGGCGTCCGGTTGCCACGCTCGAGGTCGAGGGTATGAGGGCGTCGTGCCCGCGCTCGCGCAGTCGATGCGCCAGTCGCCGCTGCAACTGGGCATCGACGAGGAACGTCATGCGGCGTGCGGCTGGATTCGCTTCACCTGGGTGACGCGCATCGCGAACTCGAGGGCCGCGAGGACGTCGTCACGCTCGAGGGCCTCGAACTCCTCCAGGATGCCGTCGATCGTCATGCCGGCACTGAGCATCTCGAGGAGCGTCTCCACCGGGTAGCGCAGCCCCCGTACGCACGGCTTGCCGTGGCAGATCGCCGGCTGCCGCATATCCAAGCGCCTGACTTGAGTCATCTGGGCGACGCGGAGATGTCCCGGCGCTGGGCGGTGGCCGTCGGGGTCGCGGACGGCGATGCCGTGGAAGTCACGTTGGAGGCGGAGGGCGACCGGTGGGTGGCCGCGCGGATGGACACCTGCTTCCACGCCCGGCAGCAGGCGCAGACGACGGCGTGGCAGCCGCTTCCGCAGTGCAGTGCGGCCGCCTGTGTCTGTCGGCGTTCTCGAAGACCCGCGCGGGAAGCCGCGACTGGCACACCATCTTCCCCAACGCGTCCAGCGCCGTCGGCCTCATCGACCGCCTCACCCACCACAGCGCGATGGTGAAGGTCACCGGGGAGAGCTATCGCCTGCGCGAAGCCGAACGGGCCCAGAACGCCCGTCGCACTTCAGCCAAGTAGTCACCGTCGGTGTCCCCACGGGGCCACCGACTTCCCTTCAGACTTCCGCGCTTCTGAGAGAACGCGGACAGCTGGCCCCCTTGGACTGACCCGGACATCGACGACTACATAGAGCAGCACTGCCACAGGCACTGCGGTAGCGGAATCCCGGGACTCCCCAAGGGTCGTGCGCGTTCGATCCCCGCCTCGGTGGGCTATCGGTCATGCGCCTGCAGCCAGATGTCCCAAACTGCCACTTCCTTTATCTTGCCTCTTTCGTCGCGCAACTGGCTCCTCCCTCGAAGCCGGAACTGGTTACCGAATTGGTCGCGACGATTCCGCTCGACGTACGATGTGTCGATGGCCACCACACCAGTTTCGCTCACTTTCCGGAGCTCGCTGGTTTCAGACACGCCGTCGTGATTGGCATCCGTCCACAGGAGCAGTCTCGAAAACACCGCATCACGCTCGTCAATCATCATGTCGACGGTGCTAATGCCATACTCTGGTCTTTCCATGAACTTCAAGGCCTCAAAGCCGTTAGCTGAGGTAATACTCATGCCTGGGTAGACGGGGGTGCGATTGCCCAACAACTCTGATCCGTCGTCGATTCGGCCATTGCCATTGCGGTCGTAGGCAAGCCAGGCATCATCGCTTCCAGGTTGGGTCCAGGCCACAAGTTCCAGCCGGCCATCCGCATTGATATCAAAGAGAACGCCGTCGGATGCGCTGGTTAGGTGAATGCCATCACGGCCGAGATCGAAGATGAGTGGCGAACAATCCGGACAGATTTCCTCTTCCTCGCCTGGAGGCGGAGGGGGATTGCTTACACCCGGCGCGGTGACCGTTGGATGATGATCTGCTATGTGGGTCCAAGGATCGCCGAACCAACCGTTGTGAATGAACCAGTGCCTGCTTTCGCCCTGGAATGTGATGGCCTCGCTGCCCTGTATGAATACAGAGGCAAGATCGCTGATGTTCTGGTCCCCGATCCCCACGTAGCGGCCGGATTGTCTTGCCAGGGCGCCCTGCGGCGAACCCACAATCCAAGCCTCGATGCGAACCCAACCTGGGCAGTTCTGTTCGTCTTCGGCGGAACGCGAGGTGACGCCTTCAAACCAAACGAAGTCTTGCCCCGTATCGGGGTCAGGTGTTTGACTGGCCAGCTCCATCGCTGCCCTTGTGACGACTTGCTCTCCTCCTATGGTGCAGTCATACGCAGAGGCGCTGCCGGGCGATAGGGAAAGAGTGGTCGCTCCAAGCAGGACGAGAATCCGATTCTGCATGTTCGCCTCCATCACCATGGTGTGAAGAAGAGCTCAGCCGCACGCCCCCGCAGGTGCACCTTGGTTCCGGCGACTAGTTGGTACGCCAGTTCACGTAGCTTCTCGGCGCCGCCGGACGATAGATCCTGGTAGATCCGACTTCGAGCATCCAATATTTTGTAGCGATACCGCAGATTCAGCTGGTGGGTCGCGTCTCGGATATCGGATTCGCTCTTCTTCGATGCAGTCAGCGCGGCCCTGGTGGTCCGGATCTCCTCTGACAGGATCCCCTTGCTTCGCTCAAACACCTCGACCTCCCTCACCAAGGTCTGAATGTCCGAATCAGTCAGTCCAAGTAGGGAGTAGCGACTGACCTTCCGATCTCCTTTGGCCGGCGCGGTACGAGGGAGCGATTCAAGCAGCATCTCCCAGATGAACCACTCAGGAAATAGCTCCGGGTCCTTCGAGCCATCTATCACTCGAGGCTGGGATTGTCCATTTGGGGGAGCCGCCTCAGTCCACTGCAAGGAAGCCAGCGAGGAGAGCATCAGGTAGGGACTGTGAGGGACGACCGCGACTGAGAGCGCGATGGCGACGAGATGGACAGATTGCATTGCTCACCTCCCATCTGACGATCAGTGTCTCCTTACTACAAGGGATTGCCTTTGTCAAGTGTGCTTCCAGTGTTGGCTTCCAGTGTTGCTTCCAGTGTCTGTGTGCTTCCAGTGTCTGTGTGCTTCCAGTGTCTGTGTGCTTCCAGTGTCTGTACTGTAGCGAGTAGATGATTTGTCCGCTCGCGAGAGCAAGTGAATTGTCCGCTTGAGCCGGGGGCCAACCCCGGAGGCCGAAGAGGGCCGATGGGGTATCCGGAGTCCGAGTGGGAGCGGGCGATGCGGGTGCAGGAAGTGATGATGCGGGCCCTGAGTGGGGAGCTGTACTGGTTCCAGGCGGCCGACGTTCTCGGGGTGGATGTCCGGACGATGCGGCGGTGGCGCGAGAAGTTCGAGCGCAACGACTGCCACGCCCTGTTCGCCCGACGGGCGCACCAGGTCACGCTGTCCTATAGCTGGGTCAAGGACGCGCTGCAGCTGGCGGGGCTGGTCGCGAAGCGGCGGCCGCGAGGCCAGCACCGGCAGCGCCGGGAGCCGCGCGCCTGCGTCGGGGAGCTGCTGCACCTCGACGGGAGCGTCCACGCCTGGTTCGCGCTGGCACCCGAGGCGCGGCCGACGTTGCTGAGCATCCCCGACGATGCCACCAACCACGTGCTGTACGCGCAGTTCTGGGAGCGGGAAACCACCCAGCGGTCATGACGGCGCTGCGGGAGGTCCTTCGCACTTCGCACGCTCGGGCTCCCGATGGCCCTCTACAGCGACCGGGCCCACTGGGCGTTTCACACGCCGACGGCGAAGGGGCCGGTGGACAAGAAGCGCCTCACGCAGGTCGGGCGCGCGCTGGCGCGGCTCGGGATCGAGCACATCCCGGCGTACTCCCCCCAGGCCCGGGGCCGCAGTGAACGGTTGAATCGCACGCTCTTGGATCGGCTCGTCAACGAGCTGCGCGTCGCGGGGATTGCGACGATCCCGGCGGCGAACGCGTACCTCCGCAACGTCCATCTGCCGCAGCACAACGCCACCTTCAGTCATGCCGCGCGGGACCCGGAGCCGGCGTCGTGGGGCCCATTGGTGGGGCTGCTACGACGCGAGGGGCCGGCCCGTGGACGCGGCCCCGGCGGTGCACGGCCGATCGACCCGACCGCTCACGCGCCGGTCGGACCGGTCGCCAGAATCGCGACCGACCCACAGCGTCCAACGGCAACAGTGCGGCGGAGCCGGACAATTCACTTGTCAACAACATCAAACCACGCGACATCAGACTACGCGCTGAGACGCGCTGACAACCCGGGGCGCAGGAAACGGGCGGCGGTGGCGTCTTGCCAGGTGCCTTCGGCCGGAGGGTCTCCCCTCCGGCCGAAGGCCCAGATTCACCGGTGGTCTGCCCTCCCTCCTTCTCAGGTCCCTCCTGCCCCTTCTTGCGCCGCTCCTGCCGCGGGCCCTTCTCCAGCACCCCAACAGCATCCCGCTGCGCCGTGTGGCCGATGTGGCCAAACCGCTTCGCCATCCTCGCCGTTGTCCCGGCGCTCCAACCGAGAATGAACGCAACCACCGGCAGCGGAACGTCCCCTTCGAGCATCCGAGTCACACACGCGCAACGAAGGTCGTGGAACCGGATCGAAACCTTTGCCGCCCTCCGCGCGAACTCCCACGCCTCTTTCCAGGAGTTGATCGGACGCGTGGGCTCGACGTGGTGGACGCACGGCTTGAAGTCGTCGCCACCGGCGCCGTAGCGCTCGGACGGAAAGACGCTGTGCTCGGGCCGGCGGTGAGGGAACTGCTCCGCCCAGAGCTTTAGCACCTTGGCCACGCGCCCGTTCAGGGGAATCGAACGGCCGGTACCTGCGAGCGTCTTGCTCTTCCCGACCCGGACGCGCCGCTTCCGGAGGTCGACTTGCTGCCACCGCAGCAGCCTGATCTCGGAGTCGCGCATGCCGGTGTGCAGGGTCAACGTGACCGCTGGCAGCAGCGACCGGGATCGGCTGTCCGCGCAGGCGTCGAGCAGGCGCTTCTCCTGCGCGGCGCTCAGCACCTTGCCGACGTCGTCCGGAGTGGGGAGCATGCGCACGTCCGGCTGGAGCCCGGCCCACAACCGGAAATGACGCAGGATGGCCCGAAGCGTGCCCACCTCGAGGTTGACGGTCTTGGGGGCCGCTCCCTCGCGGAGGCGCTGCTGGTAGTCGCTGACCGTGTCGGCGTCGATGTCCGAGCCGCGAGCGGTCGCTACTCCGCCCCATCAGGGTGGGTACAGTTTTGGGTACAGTCAGGCCACCGAATCGCAGGAATGGTGTGGCGTTTCTCGGCCAAGTCGCACAACTTTCGCCTGAAACCAACCGGTGCTGGACCGGCCCATCGGACGGAAGCGAAAGTGCAAATTCTTTAGGAATTTGGCTCCTCGGGCTGGACTCGAACCAGCAACCCTCCGGTTAACAGCCGGATGCTCTGCCATTGAGCTACCGAGGAACGCCGGTGTGGGCGGCCGCGCGCTCGAGGCGCGGCGCAGCGCCGTCGGGCTGGCAGCCACCCGATCGGCAGAACGCAGATGATACCGTCGCCCTGCCGCACCGGTCAACTTCGTGCGGGCACGACCGTGTCATGACGCCCGCGTCGCAGCGTCCGGCCGACCCGGGCGCCGCGACGCCGGCGGGCGTGCTACTACGCGACGCTGGGCTCCACCTCGATGCGCAGGCTGCCACGCAGCGCGTTGGACACGGGGCACTTCCCCTCGGCCTCGCGCGCGACGTCCGCGAAGGTGGCCGCGTCCATGCCCTCGAGCCCGCTGACGGTGACTTGGAGCGTCGAGGCCACGATCTTGATGCCCGCCTCCCCCTTGTCGGCCGTCACCTTCGCCACCACCCGCGTGGTCGCCGCCTTGGCGCCCTTGCGCCCGAGCGTGGCGTTGAGCGCCATCGCGTAGCAGGCGGCGTGGGACGCCGCGATGAGCTCCTCGGGGCTGGTGTGCCCTTCGGGCTCGCCCACCCGCGACGGGAAGGTCACCGGCAGCGCGAAGGCGCCCGTGCCGGCCTTCGCCGTGCCCTTGCCGTCCATCAATCCACCGTTCCACTGCACTTCCACGTGACGCGAGAATTCAGCCATGGGATGAGGTCCTTTGGGGCTTGAGACTGGAGGCTTGAGACTTGAGGCTCGAGACTTGGGGCCTGAGGCGTGAGACTGCGCTCCGCGGCCTACGCGGCCTTGCGCTTGCGCACCGAGGCCCGGCCGCCACCACTGCCGCTGCTGCTGCCGCCGAGGCTCCACTGCACCAGCGCGCCGACGGCCCCGATCGCCAGCCACGCCCACAGCATCCACCGCTGCTCGGGCGCGGGGTTCAACGGGTAGGCCAGCCACACGTCGCCCTTGGCGGCCGCCGCCTGCGCCGCCTTGTTGCCCATGAGCAGCAGGCCGCCCACCAGCCCCGTCCACGCGCCGGCGAACGCCGTGCCCACCACGATCACGTGCTTCTGGATCGACATCGACGCGAGCGCGCCGAGCACGCACGCCAGCACGACGATGAGCGGATGGGGTTCGCCGCCGATGCGGGTCCAGATCACGTGGACCAGCAGCGCCGCCAGCGCCGCGCCGACGAACGCCACGCCGACGAAGTAGGCGAGGATGAGGACGGCCGCGCCCGCCACGCCACCGCCGATGGCCGTGACGAGCGTCCAGGGGGTCTCGGTGGGGGCCAGCAGCGAGGTGGCCAGCAGCGCCCCGAGCACGAAGCCGTAGATCGCCAGCACCAGGCGGAAGACGCGATAGCCGAGGAAGCAGGCCAGCGCCCCTCCCGCCAGGAAGACCACCGCCGCCGGGACCTGGTAGGAGGCCGGAAGCATCGCGGGATTATATGCGGGCGCAGGCGGCGAGGCGCAACCCGGGCGCTGGGACGGGAATCCCCGGGCCCGCGCCCCATCTGCGCCACGGCGCGCGCGGACCGGCGCGCGCCGGCGGGTGCGCTACAGTGTGGCCCGTGCCGGACGCCGCCCCCCGCCCCCGCTTCAGCCGAGCTGGCCTGATCTGGGGCGCGGCCGGGCTGGCGCTGTTCGCCCTGACGCTGCGCCAGACGGGCCTCGACCCCATCCTCGACGGCGTGCGTCGCGTCGGCGTCGGCTTCCCCGCCATCGTCGCCCTCGCCGGCACGCGCCTGTGGCTGCGGGCCAAGGCCTGGACGCTCTGCACCGACACGCCAGGCGCGCTGCCCACGGCCGATGCCTTCCGCGCGGTCGTGGCCGGCGACGCGCTCGGCAACCTCACCCCGCTGGGCCTGCTCGCCAGCGAGCCGGCCAAGGCCGCCTTCGTGCGCCATCGCCTGTCGCTGATGGCGGCCCTCTCGGGCATCACCATCGAGAACCTGCTCTACACCCTCAGCGTGGCGCTGGTGATCGTCTCGGGCACGGCGGCCCTGCTGCTCACCTTCGACGTCCCGCGCCCCCTGCACCTGGCCAGCGTCGGCGCCATGGCCGCGGTCGTGGCCCTCGTCGTCGCGGGCCTCGTGGTGCTGACGCGCGGCTGGCGCCTGCTCTCCGGCCTGGTGGCGTGGCTCGACCAGCGCGCCCCCGCCGCGCTGCGCACGCGACTCGGCAAGCTGCGCGACATCGAGGACCGCATCTACGGCTTCAACGAGCGGCACCCGGGCCGGCTCTGGCGCGTGCTCGGCCTCGACGCGACGTTCCACGTGCTCGGGGTCGCCGAGATCTGGCTGACGCTGGCGCTGCTCACCGGCACCTGGCACGGGCTGCTCACGGTGTTCGTGCTCGAGGCCGTGAACCGCACCATCACGGTGGCGTTCAAGTTCGTGCCGCTGCGGCTCGGCGTGGACGAGGCGGGCACCGAGGTGCTCACGCGCACGCTGGCGCTGCCCACGGGCCTCGGCGTGACGATGGCCATCGTGCGCAAGGCCCGCGTGCTGACGTGGAGCGCCGTCGGCGTGTTCTTCCTCGCGCGGAGGGGATGAGCGTTCGAGGCCGCGGACGTGGGGACCCGCGGCCCCAGGGGTGCGCTGCCGGCTCGGTCAGGACGCCGCCAACCGCACCGCCGCCGCCACCGCCACCCGCACGGCGTTCGCCTCGCCGCGGTGCAGGTCGTCGGCCGACACGTGCTCGCTGCGCGTCCGGTTGACGACGACGCCGGCGACGCAGCCCGCGCGCACGCCCATGGCGCTCGCCATCGTCAGCAAGGTGGCCGCTTCCATCTCGTAGTTCAGCACGTGCAGCCGGCGCCACTCCTCGGTGATGCCCTGGAAGCGCCGCGGCACGTAGCCGCTGAAGGAGTCGTAGCGCTCCTGCCCCGGGTAGAACGTGTCGGTCGTGCAGGTGATGCCGACGCGCGCGGGCACGCCGCGCTCAGCCGCCGCCGCCACGAGCGCCGCCACCACCTCATGGTGGGCCACCGCCGGGTACTCGATGGGGGCGTAGTGCGTCGACGCGCCGTCGAGCCGCACCGCGCCCGTCGTGACGATGACGTCGCCGATGTCCACGTGGGGCTGGATGGCGCCGGTGGTGCCGACCCGCAGGAACGTGCGCACGCCCAACTGCGCCAGCTCGTCGATGGCGATGGAGGCCGACGGGCCGCCGATGCCGGTGGAGGTGACGATCACCGGCTGCCCCGCCGCGCGCGCGATCCACGTCCGGTACTCGCGCTTGTGGGCGAGTTCGCGGGCGTCGGTGAGCGGCGCGGTGCGAGCGATGCCCTCCACCCGCCCGGGGTCGCCGGGCAGCAGCGCCACGGTGGCGCCGTCGAGCATCGAGGCCGTGAGGGCGAGGTGGTAGACGGATCGGTCGGTCATCCGGGCATTATCGCCCGAGGCCGTTCACCAACGTCCCGGTGCCGCCTCTCAGGCCGCCCGCGTCGAGGCCCCCGGCGCGCGCCCGGCGTCGGCCCGGGTCGCGGCCACCGCGAGCCCGGTCGCCGCCGGCGTTCCGGCCGGCGCGCCGCCGCC
>JADHED010000466.1_pt1 | contig 48738 bp, 45 predicted proteins | sample 8952041 | NCBI WGS metagenome assembly JADHED01 (sample SAMN16124423, study PRJNA663239) | bioreactor sludge metagenome | isolation source: sludge (control) | place: India:Bengaluru | collected 2018-09-08 | reverse complement strand
GGGGTCCCTTTTCAACCCGCCGCGGGGTCCCTTTTCAACTTGCCATTTCCATGCGCTTCGACTCCGGCGTCGAGGCCTCCCGCTACGAGGCCCTCAAGGACGACCCCGCCGTCCTCTGGATCGACGTCCACCCCGTCATCACCCTCCCGGGCGCCATCCGCTACCGGGCGGACTTCCTGGTCTCCTACCGCGACGGCCGCATGGAGCTCGAGGACGTGAAGGGCGCACGCCCCCGGACCGAGTTCTGGCGCCTGAAGCAGCTGCTCGACTCCATCCACCCCCTGCGCCCGCTGGTCGTCGTCCGCCGGCGCAGGGGCCAGTGGATCCGGGTCGAACGGCGAGAGGAGTGGGCAGCATGATCGGACCGCCGAAGTGCCTCATCCGGACCTGCGAGAACCCCGCCGCCCTCGAGGACGCCGGGCCGTGGGCCGGCCAGTGCACCGTCTGCACCTGGCACGCCGCCTACTACCGCCGGCAACTCACGTGCGCGAAGTGCGGCGCCCGGATGATCGGCGAGGCCTGGCGCTACCGTCATGGGCTCTGCTGGCGCTGCTGGAGTCGGACCCATGAGGCCCGAGCGATGCGATGGGTGGCCGAGAAAGGGAGGCGGAGTGCTTGAACTTCAGGCAATGCGATTGGTGAGCGACACCAGAAGGGCCTCCGGCTTGCCCGAGGCGAGAGGCCCTTCCGGCTCGGCGACCTAGCTCCGCTTCCTGGTCCTGCGCTTCCGCTCGAACAGTAGGAGGGTGACCAGGGAACCGAAGGCGACGCCGGCGAGCTGCACCGCGATCTCCGGACGCACGAACATCAAAGTACAGCTGGAGAGAATGGAGAACGCCAGCATCACATTCAGCACGCCCAGTTGCCTACCGTCGAGTCGATCCAGAATCGCCAAGTTCGACAGGAGGTCCCCGATGAATTCCCTGCCACCGGGCCTGAACTTCTGCCTGTAGGGTGGCCGACTGGCGGGGCGCTTGTTCTGCGCAGGCCTCGTCTTCCTCCTCGGAGACGACCCCGAGACCTCGCTGCGCGCCCTGTCTGCGCCCTTTGCCTCCGCTCCATCCTGCCGCGGATGTTCGGGCTGACTGCTGGTCTTGCTGCTTTCGCCGGAGGGGACCGCCCCCTCCTCTTTCGGCAAGCCTGCCTGCTCCCCACCAGACGGTCTCCCGCGTGGATCGTCTGGGGGGATGGGCATGCCCACAGAGTGATCGTCAGCTCCTCTCAAGCCTCCTCCTTTGGGGCACAGACCCGACCAGACTTTTCGCATCGCGCCGCCCTTACGCCACGCTGGACTTGCCCGGCCTGACCTGCCCCGCGCCTTAGCCCCGGTCCGCCGTCCTGTCCCCCCGAGTCGGGGTCCTCGGGGGCGGCCTCGCGCTCGTTGGGAATTTTACGGCTGGCCGGAGGGGCGCGCAATCAAAAATGTGCGATTTCTTTGCCCCCGCGGTTGCCTCTTGGAGGCGGGATGGGCTTGGTGGTGGGATGTGGGATCCAGTGGGTTGCGGTGGGGATAAGTATTGACCCACGGTGGACGGGCTGCTAGGTTTGGGCGAGTATGCGGCGGACTAGCCCAAGTGCGTGGCAGTGGATGGCGTCTCGGGTGCTGGAGGCCCGAGATATTGCTTGTCAATCCCGTTCTGGCGCCATATACTGTGGTTGGTGGAACAGACAAGTTTCTCTACTCTGGAATGGGCATCTTTCTCGCAGCCGCAATTTCCAGAAGTTTGGGCCGGTCAACTGCCGATGGGGGCTTGCTGCGAAGCGAGCCGCAGGTCTGACGGAACAGGAGGGAAAAGGTATGGAATCGCTTACGGAACCGGAGGCTGTCGCCATGAGGAGGACCGCTGACTCAGGGGGCACTGACTCGGAGTCGGTAGAGGAAGCCCTGAAGCAGAAGAGGAAGAAGAAGTTGGTCGTGATGGTCACGGACAGGTTCTTGGATAGCCTCGAGAACACCTGCGACCGCACGGGGAAATCCAAGACTTGCGTGATCGAGACCGGGATCGTGCTCTGCGATCTCCTTGTGGATGCGAGTGCGGACGGACTCGATCTGGGCGTGGTCGATAAGAAGGGGAACCTGATTACCCGTTTCGTATCCGTGCTCCTTCCTGCCGCGACAGAGCAAGGCGGTTCTCGCTAGCTGATCTGGCCTGTGGGTCATACGCGCGAACGGAGGGCTCGCGGATAGCAGACTCAGCGAACTGAGAGTTCCGAACTGGTTAGGCTTCGAGGCAGCGGCGTGGCCTGATTGACGCTTGTCAACATGACAGCCATCCTGACGGCGCCATGCACGACTCTGCCCACCAGAAAAAGGACCCGGGCGTCCGCCGCATGCCCGTCTCCGAGCTCCGGCCCGCGGAGTACAACCCCCGCCGCATCTCGGAGCAGGCCATGGCCGGCCTCTCCGCTTCCATCGCCCGCTTCGGGCTCGTTCAGCCGATCATCTGGAACAGTCGGACCAACCGCGTCGTCGGCGGTCACCAGCGCCTCAAGGCCCTCACGGCGCAGGGGGTGACCGAGACCGACGTCGTCGTCGTCGACCTCCCGGAGTCCGAGGAGAAGGCCCTCAACGTCGCCTTGAACAGCCCGGCCATCGCCGGCGAGTTCACCGACGACCTCGATGCCCTCCTCGCCGAGATCCGCCAGACCGAGCCCGAGCTCTTCGACCAGCTGCTCCTCGAGGACCTCGCGAGCAACGCGCTTCGCGAGGCGATGGGCCTGAGCGATGGACAGACCGACGAGGACGCGGTCCCGGAGCCGCCGGAGAAGGCCACGTCGGAACGAGGGAAGGTATACCAGCTCGGCCGCCACCGCCTCATGTGCGGGGACAGTGGCCTGCCCGAGGACGTCGACCGGCTGCTCGCCGGCCAGACCATCCACCTGGTCAACACCGACCCGCCGTACAACGTGAAGGTCGAGCCGAGGAGCAACAACGCGATCGCCGCCGGCCTCAGCTCGTTCCAGGGGACCACGCACCACCAGAAGCTCGACGTGGAGCGGCACCCCGAGAAGGCGAAGCCCACGGGCCGCATGCGCCCGAAGGACCGGCCCCTGGAGAACGACTTCCTCCCGGAGGCCGAGTTCGAAGCGAAGCTGGCCGCGTGGTTCGGGAACATCGCCCGCGTCCTGGAGCCCGGGCGGGCGTTCTACCTCTGGGGCGGGTACTCGAACTGCGGCAACTACCCGCCCGCGCTCCGCGCCTGCGGGCTCTACTTCAGCCAGGCGATCATATGGGACAAGCAGCATCCGGTCTTGACCCGCAAGGACTTTCTCGGAGCCCACGAATGGTGCTTCTACGGCTGGCGGGAGGGCGCCGGGCACCAGTTCTTCGGCGACGCGAACGTGACCGACCTCTGGTCGATCAAGAAGGTGACCCCGCAGTCCATGGTCCACCTCACCGAGAAGCCCGTGGAACTCGCCGTCCGCGCGATCCAGTACTCCTCGCGGCCCGGGGAACGGGTGCTCGACCTGTTCGGGGGCTCGGGCTCGACGCTGATCGGCGCGGAGAAGACCGGGCGCCAGGCGTTCCTCATGGAGATCGACGAGCTCTACTGCGACGTGATCCGGAGGCGATACTCCGAATTCGTGCACGGGCCCGACTGCGATTGGAGGGCGCTGACGCAGGAGGACTAGAAGGCTGCGCTTCGGGACCGGTGCCAGAGCCCGAGCGATGAGTGGCCTCGACCCGAGCCCTGAGTTGTGGATCGGGACTTGGCGACTCCAAGGTTCAGAACCATGGTGAATGCCAATCCAATCCTGCAAATCAGTCTCAAGACAAACGTGGTCGTCTTAGAACGCTTTGCGTTCATAGTGCCTCCTTTCCGGAGGCGCCGAGCCCGACCACGCTCAGGAGCCTTTCGGCATCCCCGCGAGGGGACCTCGAGTCCGGGCTTGCCCGGGTCGAAGCCACTCAACGTATCCATTCTACCGGATGTTTACGTGCGGGGTCCGCAGCTTCTTTGCAGCTCTCTACCGCAGAGGGAGAGGCGGCGGTGAGCAGACGAAAAAAACCCACTGTCCGCGCCCGGAAGACATCGACTGACGACCCCGCCGCCGTCCGTAGTCCGAAGGCCCGCGCCTTCCTCGCCGCCCTCGCCGAGACCGGCAACATCACCGCCGCCGCGCAGGCCGCCGGCGTTGGACGCCGCTCCCACTACCTCTGGATGGAGGACCCCGCCTACCGCGCGAAGTACGAGGAGGCCATGGACACGGCGGTCGACGCCCTCGAGCGCGAAGCCCGCCGGCGGGCCATCGAGGGCGTTGTCGAGCCCGTGTTCTACAAGGGCAAGGCCGTCGGCGCCGTCCGCCGCTACTCCGACACCCTCGCGATCTTCCTGCTCAAGGCCGCCCGCCCGGAGAAGTACCGCGACCGCCACGAGTTCACCGGGAAGGTCTCCCTCAGCTGGGAGGACATGCTCCGGAAGATCGACGCAGATGACGAAGCAGCGTGACTCCGCCGCCGTGTTCGCCCGCCGCGTCGCCCGCTGGCAGAAGGACCCCGTCGCGTTCATCGGCGAGTTCCTCGGCGAGAAGCTCTGGGCGAAGCAGGAGGAGATCTGCCGGGCGGTCCGCGACCACAAGCGCACGGCGGTGGCCTCGTGCCACGAGTCGGGCAAGACCTGGCTCTCGGCACGCCTCGCCTGGTGGTGGGCGCTCTGCTTCCGCGACTCCCGCGTCATCACCACGGGCCCCTCCGACGACCACGTGAAGCGGGCCCTCTGGTCCGAGATCCGCGCCGCCTGGGAGCGCATCGACGAGCGGTGGGGCAGCCTCGGGATTCCGGAGCCCGGGATCAAGCAGTGGGAGATGCGGCCCCGGTGGGAGATGGTCGGCTTCGCTACGCGCCCGGACACCGCGCAGCAGCACGCCTCGCGGTTCACGGGGTATCACGCGCCCCACGTCTTGATGATCTTCGACGAAGCCTCGGGGGTCCACCGCCTGATCTGGGAAGCGGGCGACGGTCTCATGACCTCCAAGCACGTCCGCCACCTCGCGATCGGGAACCCCGCCGACCCCTCGGGCCCGTTCTACGACGCTTGGACGTCGCCCTCGTGGCACCAGATCCGCATCGACGCCTACGAGTGCCCGAACGTGAAGGCCCGACGCCAGGTGCTCCCGTGGGGCGTCACCTGGCACTGGGTCGAGGAGATGCGCGAGAAGTACGGGCCGGACTACGAGAGCGACCCGGTCTACCAGTTCAAGGTCCGCGGCACCTTCCCGACGTCGGCCATCGAGAACCTCATCGCGATCGCCGACCTCGAGGCGGCATTCGAGCGCCGGCCGCCGGCGACGGACGACGCGCCGCTCGCCCTCGGCGTCGACGTGGCGCGCTACGGCGACGACCTGACGACGATCTACGCCGTTCGCGGCGGGGAGATCGTCCACGCCGAGGCTTTCGCTCACCGCGACGGGATGCAGGTCGCCGGCCGCGTGGTGGACACCGCGAAGCGCCTCGGCCTCGGGAAGGAGGACGCCTTCCGGTTCTCGATCGACGCTACCGGCGGGACGGGTGCGGGCCCGGTCGATCGACTCCGCGAGCTCGGGTGGGACGTGAACGAGGAGAACTTCGGCGCGGCCCCGCGCACCGACGACGGGGAAGCCGAGTACCTGAACCGCCGCACCGAGCTCTGGTGGGCGCTCCGCGACTGGATCTCGACGGAAGCCGCCCTCGCCGACTGCCCCTCGCGTATCAAGCAGGAACTCCGCCAGGATCTCCCGGCGCTGAAGTACTCCTACCGCAGCGACGGTCGACGCGCCCTCGAGCAGAAGGAGGACCTCAAGAAGCGGATCGGGCGGTCTCCGGACCACGGTGACGCCCTCGCCCTCGCGCTCGCCTGGCGGACGACGCGCGCTCGGCTCTCCTATGGGCCGGCTCCGCAGCGGACGGTCGCCTCGATCCACGACGAGCGGCGGGACCACCCGGAGGACACGGACCACCCCGGGCACGCGCAGTGGGTGCGGGAGCACAGGTTCGATACCGTGAAGCTGCGGGGCAGTCCCTTCAGACGGTAGGAAGAACGCTGGACTTACAGCCAGTCCCGCCCCGTGTAGTACGCGGTATTCACCTCAGGCACTGTGTCGTCGATCACGCGCTTCCGCCAGAACTCTCCGGGGAACAAAGCCGGGACATTGACGTCCACGCTGAAGTACTCCCAGAAGCCAAGGACCAGTTTCCGATAGGAGAGCCGGAGCGCCCCCCCATTGAAACTCACTTGTGAGTGGTTCAGGATCGAAACATCAATGTCCTCCTCCCCGCTGTCAGAGTAGACATAAACGATGTCACTTGGAGCGCTGGAGGCGGGAACGTCCCACTCTCGAACAAACTGACGGATTCCTCCTCCCCAGCTAGCAGACTTGTATCGCCACCAGTCTACGCTCCAGTTGCCATTGCCCTCGCTCATCCCCTGGATCGTGTTGATATTGATGGTGGTCTGCGTGCGAGGGGGAACAGCTGGGATCTCAAGATCGGCCATCTCCCAGTTGCCAGAGTCGGAATCGCTACAGAGGACGAAAATCACCCCCCCATCGAATGGGAAGTAAGTGTTGTTCTCTATCGTCACCTTCGGCGGCCGTCCCTCTGTGAACGTTGTGAATACTGGAAAGTCCTCGGCGCTGTGGAGGTCCGGCGGGCTATGGACCACAGTCCCTCGGAGACGCTGCTCTGTGAGGTAGGCCGCACTCTCGGTACCTTCCTCCATGACTTGGCCGTTGACCCTGACGACCCTCGAACGCTCCCTAAGTAGCGGTCCGATGCTGGAACCGTAGTACGCTGAGCACGTGTCGGTAATCTCTGTGACTTCGCGCGTTTCGAAATTCGAGATCGTGGTGGTGTCGACCCAGTCCACTCTGCGCACATATGCGTTGTACTGGAATGGCGTAGAGATGTTGCCCATGCCTCGAATCTGCGCAGAGCCAATGTGTCTGAACTTCCCAATGAGCTCACCAGACACAAATGCTTCACCTGTGAGGGAGTACTTGTATGTCTTGTAGTAGCGCATCGTGAGCGGTATAGTCTTCTTGGGCTTCTTGACCTTCAGATCGAAGCCGGCAATTGAGAAGTCGCCGCGGTAGGCGCGACGGCCATCAGATCCCTGAACGATAGTTTCAGCGTCAGTACCATTTCGGTCAGTGTATAGGCGCGCGAACTGGATGCCCTTGGGATCAGTCCATGCTTGATCGCAGTTCTCGGTCCAGGTCTCGCCAACCAGGTTCTGCCAGCGGAGGTAGTCTCCTACGCGAAAGTCTTGGACGATGACCTGCATATCTACGTCTGCCTGCAGAGTCGTTGTGCCGCCGAGTACGAACAGCAACATCAGCAACACAACTCGACAGAACTTTAGGTTCTCCTCCATGACCGTCTCCTGTCGCTGCCCCAAAGACCCGTTCCAGCCTATGTCAGTTCGCCGCGCGTGGTAAGTGAGAGGCTAACACTGGCGCGTGTCGAAGGCAAGGCTGCTTGCACAGTGGAGGATGCACATGAGGGCGGTGGTACTGGAGTGGGACTCCGTGGAGCAAGACCGCCTTGGTGGGCTGGGGGATGCAGACTCTCTGTCAGGGAACCTCGTGCGGGGCACAATCGTGAGCGTCATGTCGGAAGGTAACGTGGGCCCTGGACACGGCGTGGGCAGATAGACTTCCGTCAGGTGATGTAGCTACGATGCGAGCGCCATGGGTTTGCATCGCCTAACCTCGGCGCATCAGGACCAGTACGTCTCGGACCTCCGGGCCGCGTACCTCGGGCTCCGCCTCTACGACCCCGACGATGCGTTCGCCCAGGATCCCCTCGTCTGGGACAAGATGCTCCGGGACCCGGTCATCCGCCACGCCGTGCAGGACCGCTGCTACAAGGTCGCTGGCCGGAAGTGGCAGATGCGGCCGGCCTCCGACGACGAGGCGGACAAGGCCGTCGCGGGGATCGTCGAGGAGCTGCTCGGCACCATCCGCGGCTTCACGGCCGCGCGCTACCGCTTGGCGCAGGGCGTCTTCCACGGGCGGTCCTACGCCTACATCAACGGCGAGCGCCGCGTCCTCGCCGCCGGTGACTTCCCGGTCCGCCGGTGGTGGGTGCCCTGCCGACTCGAGCAGCTCGATGCGCGGGGCGTCCGGTTCGTCCCCGAGTGGGACGCGCTCCCGGACGGCTCGCGCCACGTCCGCCGCGTGACCGAGGTCCGGAGCCTCGACGGGCGCCGCTGGATCCGGCCCTCCGTCGAGGACCTCGCGTCCCTCGTGCAGGTGGTCTACGCCGACGAGGAGAGCCGCCTCGGCTACGGCCGCGGCCTCCAGGAGTCGATCTACTTCTACTTCTACGCCATCTGGAAAGTGCTCGAAGAGGGCCTGTCCGCCGTGGAGCGCTGGGGCCAGGGCGTCCTCGTGGGGAAGGTGAAGCCGAAGAAGGGGCGGACGAACCAGACCTCCGAGGAGATGGCCGACGAGATGCTCGACGTCCTGAACCGGATGCGGGCCCGCCACGGCGTGGTGGTCGACCCGGAGGACGAGATCACGATGCTCTGGCCCTCGGGGACCGGGCACCAGATGATCGTCGACTTCCTCAAGTACCTGCACCAGCAGGTGACGCGCCTCATCACCGGAGCGCTCCTCCCCACGGGCGGCGCACCAGAGGCCGGATCAAAGGCCCGGGCGGAGACGGAGTCCGACGAGGCCGAGGCGATGATCCAGTTCGACCGCGAGGTCATCGACGAGGCGCTCACCGACTGCCTCGTGGCGCAGGTCTGGCGCGTGAACCGAGCGAACTTCGTCGCTCTCGGGCTCGGGGACGCGCGGATGCCGTGGTTCTCGACGATCCAGGAGAAGAAGGAGAACCCGGCGGAAAACGCCCAGGTCGCGGCGACGCTGCTTAACGCGGGTGTCCCGCTGAAGGTCGCCGAGATCATGGAGAAGACGGGCTTCACTCCGCCCAAGCGGAACCCCGAGACCGGAGAGTGGGAGGAGGACGTCATCGAGGGCCGGGCGCCCGTCAGCCCGCTCGATGCCGGCGCGCCAGGCCTCCTCGGAGGGCAGGCCGCGTGAGGAAGGCTCGATCGCCTCTCGACGAACTCGCCGAGTTCCTCTCGCGGTCCGCCTCGCAGTTCGAGGAGCGGATGCTCGACCTGGCGCGGGCCCTCGCGGACGGACGGCCGGCGGAGCGCGCGCGGGCCCGCTTCGCGGAGGCGCTCGGGCAGACAATGGCTCTGGCCGACCTGTATGGCCGCCGTCGCGTGCTCCTCGAAGTCGATGCGGCGAAGCGGCGCCAGTTCTCCACGGGGGAGCCGTGGCCGGTGACGACCTTCGCGGTGACGCCGCTCTTCCCGAGCCTGAGCTTCGAAGAGGCGCTGCGCGACCTCCTGACCCGCGAGCCCCGTCTCGCTCCCGGCGCGCACCTCGTGGCCGAGCTCTACTCCACGCGGCACGCCTTCGCCCTCGCGCGGTCCTCGGAGCTGGAGATCACGAAGCGCGTGCAGGCCGCGCTTGGGAACCTGATGTCCGAGGGTATCACCCGTCCGAAGGCGGAGCAGGTCATCCAGTCGATCGGCGGCTGGTCGAGGGCCTACGCCGACACGGTCTACCGCACCAACCTGAACACCGCCTACACCGCGGGCCGCTTCCAGCAGGCGGCGGACCCGGACGTGGCGGACGTCATGCCGGCGTTCGAGCGGTTCGCGATCCGCGACAGCAACGCCCGCGTGAACCACCTCGCGGCCCACGGGCTCATCGCCGCGACAAACGACCCGATCTGGGACACGGCGGCAACGCCCTCGGGCTACGGCTGCCGGTGCAACATGCGGCTCGTGTCGAAATTCGAGCTGAAGCGCCTTGGGCTCATCGGGCTGGACGGGCAGGTCCTGCGCCGCATCCCGCCGGGCTTCGAGTCCTACCACCCGGACGAGAACTTCGAGGCGGGCCGTCCGGACCGCCGGATGTACCTGGGAGGATGACCATGGCCGACGCCGTGAACCTCACCCCAGCGCAGGTGCTCGAACTGGACCGCCTCCGGGCGGAGGCCGCAGACGCGTGGGTCACCTACGAGCGGGCCGCGGCCCGGGCCATCCGCCGCCTGGGGGAGGTCCTCGAAGCGGCAGGGGTTCCCGAGGTTGAGCGGACGCGGACGCGCGGCTGGCGGATGGTCGTGGAAGGGGAAGCGGTGAAACTCCTGCCCGCGGACGGAGACGGCGATGGCGAGGCCGAGTGACAAGGAGGACCTCGACCCGCGTTTCTGCCCGAAGTGCGGAAGCCGTGTGACGCCGTACGCGCGGGCGATCACGGACAGAGGTGTCCGGATCCGTTACCGGCGATGCAAATGTGGGGCGAGATGGAGATCTGCGGAGGTCCGGCTCGCGGGCTCTCGCGCGGGTGATCCGATCCCCCCGTGTGGGTGATCGACGTTCTTGGACCGCGCTGTCATGCTGCGGGACCACCGATCAGTCGTTGCGGAGACCGCTGCCGCAGGTGCAGTCCGGGGTTACCGGGAGAACGCCTCGTCCATGGCTGGCACGAGCTTCGAGAACGCGCTGAAGTAAGATGCGAGGCAGTCCACGAACCGCTGCCCGGTGCCCTCGGCCAGCATCTTGAGCAGCTCCTCCCCGGACTCCACCAAGTCCTGCCGCACGACATATCCCAGATCTGAAGGCTCGCCGAACTGCCATCGCTTGATCTCGTCTTCCGACATGACCTGCTTCGCCTTCGAGATGATCCGCTTGGCGCCGGCCGCATCCGTGGCGGCATTCTTCGGGTTCCCGCACCAAACACCCATGTAGGGGCCTTCCGCGTCCTTGTCCGCGAACAGCTCCAGGCGCAGGTGTTCAGCGTAGATGCCCGGCTTTGCCCGCTTCTTCGTAACCCACTCTCGCTTGCCGATGCCCATGTAGCCACGGCACCAGAACTGTGTCGGCCTGATTTCGCACCAGTCCAGCTCGTCATGGGTTGACCGAACGGTCTCCCAGACGCCTTCCAAGACCTCGTTGTACTTTTCCCGGATTCGCTCCATCGAGACCTCGATGTCTCGAGCCTGTGTCCAGTTCTGGAGCAAGTAGACCTCTGGCTCACTGAAGGTCCTCTTGGGCATCGCCAACCTCCGTTTCATCGGACTTGGGGACGATGTGGGCGCGGAGCACGCGGGAGTAGTGCGCGGCGAACAGTCTGACATCCGCGGGCCTAGCCAGCAGGGCGAAGTCATCGAGGACATCGGCGACTTGCCGCCACGAGACTGCCCGGAAGTTGCGGTTAGCCGAGCGGCGACCCTCTGGTGTCAGGAAGAGCGCATGCACCGGCCAGTCGGGGAATTCGCCGGGGATCCCCAGTGCCCGTGCGCGACGGACTAGGTCGGCCCACTCCCTGTCGGTCTGTTCTCTACCCTCCGAGCACCAGATCTTGTTCTCGATGTGAATCAGGAAGCGGCCCTTGGCGGCGACTTCGATGTCAACTCTCGACTCGTCTGAGGAGACCTCACGCCGCACTCGGTACTCTCCTGCCGCGTACTCGCCTGGCAGGGCGAACTTCCTGAGGAACAGGCGCAGACCCAGGTTCCCTTGGGCGTGGGTGCCCAAGCCAGAGATGTCCTCGGCAAGCAGCCACGCGAGAATCATCGAGTGCCGTATCTCTCTGCCGGTCAGATGCAGAACCGCCAGGATGTTGAAGTCGTCGGCAGTCGCCTCCTGTGCTTCCCGCCACCGACTTAGCGCTTGCCGGTAGCCAGGCAGCAAGGACTTCAGGTCATGCAGCGACTGCGCGTTCTCCCGGTCCTGCTCGATGGCAGACTGGTTCCATGCCGCACGGAACCCCGCGAAGAGGGTGGCATGCTCGGACGATCGGCGGGGCAGGTCACCCGGTGGGTGGCGACGCGCGTACCCCTCCAAGAGCGCACGATACTGCTGAGCGCCAGTCCCACTGGGCGACCCTAGCCTCTTCAATTTCTGCCTCTCGGTACCGGAACCCGCATCGACTTCCCGGAGAGAGTTACTGACCACCGCGAGGTCTCGTCGGGCCGCGCAGACCAACCCTCGCAGACCTTACCGCTCGCCACTGTTGGGCCACTTGGAGATTCGCGGAGGCGGCAGGCACCTCAGCATCCGTGTTTCTGCGCGCTTGGTGTGTGGCCCATCACCGCTTCCGGTAACTAACGTCGAGGTCCACCGTTTCGACGAGGACTACGTCATCTACACTTGGCTTAGCTGTATGCCCGCGTCCGTTCGGACAGCACCACGGACGCGAGTGTCCGGCTCTAGTACCGGCGCTGCAAGTGCGGGGCGAAATGGATGTCCGCAGAAGTGCGGGTCACCACTCGCCCCGCGTCTTGTCAGGGTCAACGGAGTCGGTGAGTCCAGTCCCAGACCAGATGGCCAATCCGCTGACGAGATACCCTCTGATCGAGGACGACGCGGATCGACTCGGCCGGTGGACTTTGCGGGAGGTTACTTGCTGGGCGGGTTGTTTCCTCTGCCCGGACCGGACGGATTGCCGGTCGTGCTTGGCCAGTTCCCCCCGCTCTTCCCGCCTCCACCGCCCTTACCACCACCGCCCTTGCCACCGCCACCCTTGCCGCCGCCACCGCCACCCTTACCACCACCACCGCCCTTTCCCATCTTGCCCTCCTTGCTCCTCTGGACCTCGGTCCACACACCTCACCGGCCAGACGTCAGAGGAGACCCCTGGCGGGAGTCGACCGCTCGGCATTTTACCACGCCAGGAGTGCCCATGTTTGCCTCGCTCTGTGATGTGAGCACTCCACCGGCGCTTACCGCCTCCGGTAACAGCGGATTGGTCCGGTAACCCTCTCCTCTCCGGATCTGCTTTCCTCGCCCGCGTGACGCAGGCGAGCACCATCCCGGGCGGGCGGTACCGAGCCGAGCAGGCCGCGGACGGCACGTGGCGGATCTTCGACGTGCCGGTGTTCGCGGAGCTGCCGAAGGGCGTGAAGGGCGCGCCCCGGGACATTCGGGGTGACGAGCTGCGGGAGTGCGTGCGGGTCGCGCTGCAGAAGTCCGAGCGCGAGGCGTTCCTCGCTCCGCTCCACATCTACCACCAGGAGCAGCCGACGCCGTCCGAGCCGGCCGGGTTCTTCCTGCCGCGGCGCGTGGCGTCCTACATGCTCGACGGCGAGATCGTGGACACGATCTTCGCGGACCTGGTCGGCGTCCCCGACGGGGTCTTCCGCGAGATCGACCGGGCGCGGTTCCCGTACCGGTCCGTCGAGATCCGCAGTTGGGAGCCCCTCGAGTTCGGCGGCCTCGCGCTGCTCGACTCGCAGGACCCGTACTTCCGGTTCCCGCTCCTCACGATCGGCGACCGCCAGCCGCTGGCCGCCGGATCCGTCCAGCAGTTCGCGCGGGGGCCGCTCCGTGCCTTCGCCCCGGTCGGTGCCGGCGCCGTGGCGCTGTTCCGCTTCAGTGACAAGGAGGCCTCCATGGCCGACGAGCCGAAGAAGGACGACCCGAAGGAGAAGAAGGACGGCGAGAAGTCCTTCGATGGCGGGGAGCTGAAGGGCGCGGTGGACACGATCACCAAGGCCGCGGAGGCGCTCTCGGGGCTCATCCCGGCCCTGCAGAAGCTGGTCCAGCCCGCCGGGGCGGGCGGCGGCGAGGCCGCGCCGGCCGAGGGCCCGGCCCAGATGGCCGAGGACGACGATGACGATAGGAAGAAGGCGCAGTGCCGCGCCGTCGATCCCGAGGTCCGCGCCGAGCTCGCGGCCACCAAGGACCGCGTGAAGAAGCTCGAGCGCGACCGCGAGGTCGAGACGTTCGTCGCCGGCGCGAAGAAGGCGCTCGAGGCCAAGGGCTTCGAGGTCTCCGAGGACACGGAGAAGGACCTCGTCGACTCCTACCGCGTGGGGAAGGCCGAGGGCGACCGGTTCGTCGCCACGTACGCCCGCATCGCGCAGAAGGACCCCGCGAAGAACCTCGCCGACGCCGTGGGCGCTGCGGGCCGCGCGGACCCGGCGGAGGTGGCGAAGTTCGCCGCCGAAGGCCCCGAGCCGCTCGCGGCCGCGCGGAAGTACTCCGCGCTCTACGACCAGGCCGTGACTCGCGGCTTCGTGAACCCCAAGGAGCGCTCGCGGGAGGCGTTCATCCGCAGCCAGTTCCGGGCCGAGAAGGCCCGCTTCTAGGAGGCATCGCCGATGGCTCTCACCGCCAACAGCTTCCCCACGATCGGGATGACCCGGGACCGCCTGGCGCTCCGGGTCAAGGACGGGGAGACGATCTTCGCCGGCGCCTTCGTGGCGCTGGCGGGCCCGGGCCACGCCACCGACGACGGCTACGCGCTGAACTACGTGGCCGACGTCGCCGGCACCATCCCCGTGGGCTGGGCGCTGCAGAAGGTCGTCGGGGACACCGACGCCTCGCCGGTCCCGGACGTCGAGGTCGACATCGGGGGCCGGCTCATCGAGAAGTGCTCCGTGACCGGGGCCGCCGGCGACGTGACCGACGTCGGCAAGCCGGTCTACATGACCGACAACGGCACCTTCACGCTGACCGCCCCGACCACGGGCCAGCGGCGCGTGAAGATCGGCTACATCTCGCGGTTCGTGAGCGCCGGGAAGGCGGACGTCTACACGTTCTCCTTCGCCGAGCTGCTCGCGATCTACCACGCCACGAACGGGGAGATCCCGGCCGTCTAGCAGGAGGCCTCAGACATGCCGAGCGTACAGGTCGAGAGTTCCGCGACCCTCACCGCAGGGATCCGGGACGACTTCTGGGACACCTACGAGTCGACCTACGAGGGCGTGGAGAAGCTGCTCCAGCCCGTCGTGGAGTTCGTGCCGTCCACGCGCCGGAGCGAGGAGTACGGCTACTACGACAGCGCGCCGCACCCGCGGCAGTGGGTCCGGGGCAAGCCGGCCAGCGCCGAGGCCTTCGGCTCGAACTCCTTCTCGGTCGCCAACAAGGACTGGGAGGTCGGCGTCGGCTGGCACCGCAACGACCTCGACGACGACCAGACCCGGAGCCTGAAGCGCCGGGCGAGGCAGGCGGGGCGGAACTTCGCCATCCTCCACGAGCGGGTCATCTTCCAGATGCTCCTCGCGGCGGCAGACCCCGACCTCCTCGAGGCCGTCCCCAACGCCCCGGACGGGCTGGCGCTGTTCTCCTCCTCGACGCGCTTCGGCGCCGCGGGCGGGAACATCATCAGCGGCGGCGGGGTGGCCACGGCGTCGGCGATCCAGGTCGACGTCTACAAGGCGAGGGCCCGCGCCCGCGCCTTCCTCGACACGAAGGGCCAGCCCCTGTGGAGCCCGAGCCTCGTGGACCAGGACGTGATCGTGGTCTACGGCTCGGACAACGAGAAGGTCTTCCGCGAGGCCTTCTTCCAGGAGCACACGCACAGCGTGCTCTCGTCCACCGGCGCCGCGGTGTCGAACATCATCCTCCAGTCCGGCGTCCGCTACGTGCTCATCGGCACGAGCCGGATCACCGACAACGACTGGTTCGTGGCCTTCCCGGCGGTCCCGGTGAAGCCCTTCATCATCCAGACGCGGCAGGACATCCGCGAGGTCGAGTTCACGATGGAGAACGACTCGCAGGCCGCGCGGACGAAGGAGGAGGGGCTCCAGTGGGACGCCCGGTACGGCTACGGGCTGAACCTCCCCTACGGCCTCATCAAGGTCAACAACTAGGAGGAACGAGATGGCGAGGAAGTCCGCCTCGGGGCGCCCCGGCCCGGCCGCCGCCCCGGAAACCGGAGTGCCCCTCAAGGTCCGGCCCGTCCGCCCCGCGACGCCGCGCGGGGAGCGCCTCCCGTACTGGTGCGGGACGCTCCCCGGCGCGCCGTTCGCGCACGTCGCCGCGGGCGGCGTGTCCTTCGAGGGCGACCGCTGGGAGGGCTCGGGCGCGGGGAAGAGCCTCTCGCGCGGGGCCGTGCACCGCCTCGCCGACGCCCAGGTGGAGTTTGCGCGGAAGAAGGTCGCCGAGAAGGTCGTGCGGTCGATCTCCGCGCCGGAGGGGGCCGCCCCCCGGGCGGTGATCCTCGACTCGAGCGACCCGCGCTACCTCCCCGAGAACGGCGACGTCCCTCTCGGCGCCTGGCTCTACATGATCGAGCTCTCGCCCGGGCGCGAGCACCTGCGGCCGACCGACCCCGAGCCCATGTGGTCCGAGGGTGACCCGGTCGAGGACCCGCCCCCGGCGGAACCCGCCAACGGCGCCCCGGCGGAGGACGACGGCCCGGACAGCCCGGAGGGGTAGCCCGCCATGTCCGCCCCGACTGCCGCCGAGGTCCGGACGCAGATCGCCGATGCGGTCAAGCTCCTCGAGGAGCTGCGGAAGTACGCGCACGTCAACGCGCAGAACTTCCTCGCCCACGAGGACGCGTTCGTCCAGGCGCTCGAGACGGACTTCGGGGCGGAGGCCCTCGCCGCCCTCGCCACGATCCGCGCCTCGCTGAACTCGGCGATCCGAGGCGGGTCGGCCCTCGTGGCGCCGCTGCTCCTCACCTGGGCGAAGGTCCTCGGGGTCCCGGAGACGGACATCGACGGGATCCTCGACCGGGTCTTCACGGCGATGGACTCGGCCACGGAGTCGGTGCTGTCCCGGCAGTTCACGTTCGGGAGCCCGGTGGCCGGCGGAGCGAACGTCGGGAACGGGGAGCTCGTGCGGCTCACCACAGACGCCGACGGCTACGCGATCGAGGCCACCCGGGCGGAGGCGCGGACCTTCCGCTGCGTGGGGGACGAGCACTCCGGGGCGAGCGAGCACAACGAGCTCTTCCTCGTGGAGGGCGAGGCCGCGGAACGCGATGCCCTGAAGATCGCCGGGAGCGGGCTGCGTGCCTCGGTGAAGGTGCTCTCCGGCGAGGACTCGAAGCTGCGGAACACCTCGTTCTCCGAGACCACGACCTCCTCCGGGTCCCTCACGGGGTTCCCCGGTTGGACGGTCGGGGCGATCGCCAACTTCGAGTCGGTGACGGCGGACTTCTACAAGGACTACCGCGGGGAGTCCGCGCCGAAGTCGATCCGGTTCAAGGACAACGACGCGATCGAGCAGAACCTCAACGTCCGCCGAGTCCCGATCGGCGCGCGGGTCCCCACGCTCCTGCAGCTCGCGTTCAAGCGCGAGGCGGGCTGCGACGGGACGCTGACGCTCTCCCTCGGGTCGCAGTCGGAGTCCGTGCCCCTCGGCGCGCAGCCGGGCTGGACGGTCCTCCGCCTCGCCCCGGGGACGAAGTGCTGGTTCCCCAACTGGAACCAGGAGGACCCCGTGGTCCGCATCGCGCTCGCCGGGCGGACCGTCGGGACGCTCCTCGTGGACGACGTCATCTTCGCCCCGTTCGCGCGCCTCGACGGCACGTGGTGGGCGCTCGTCGGCGGGAGCACGCCGTTCCTCTACGGCGACCTCTTCACGGCGACGGACACCGAGATCGGGTCGGTGCTCCAGTACTGGTTCTGGAGGCTGTTCGGGCGCTACCTGCCGCACTCCATGGCCCCGACCTGGGTGGACCCGTAATGGCCCTCGCCGACGAGGTCACCGCCCGCCTCTCGAACTCCCTGCTCGTCCGCCTCACGAACCCGGACAGCACGGCGAACACCGTGGACGCCGCGCGGCTCGCCGCCGCGGTGGCGGACGTCGAGGCAGAGTTCCCGGTCTACGCCGGCGAGGCCTTCGCCATCGGCAGCCCGGCCCACGTCTCACTGGCGGTGGAGGGGGTGGAGGCGCGCCTGCGATTCGTCGCCACCGGGGAGGACGACAAGTGGCGGGCCTTCCTCGCGCGCCTCGAAGCCTACGCGGCGGCGGGGCCGCGGGCCCGGGTCACGCCGCGGACGACGTCCCGGCTCATCCCGAGCGGCGACGACTCGACGCTCCCGGCCTTCGACCGGCTCCGGTTCGCCGGGAACGCCCCGGCCGCGCCGCTGCCGGGGGAGGACGGCGCGGGGGACGACGGAGGATGAGCGCATGGCCCACGCCCTCGTCGTCCACCGCAGCGAGGACCTGAGGCTCCTCCGGGAGCGCCTCGCCGCCCCCGACCGCGCTCTGAAGCAGATCGGCGCGCTCCTCGTGTCGCAGGCGCAGCGGGCCTTCGTCGAACAGCGCCTCGGGGAGATGGAGTGGCCGGAGCGCTACCCCGAGGACGAAGAGCCGTTCGTCAACGTCGCCGGCCTGATCTCCGACTTCAACCGCGGGGTCTCCGCGCCGCCCTCGCGGCGGTTCGAGCGGCGCCCGGCGGGGACCGACACCGGCGCGCTCGCGGGCTCGATCTCCTTCGCGGTGCGTGGGGGCCAGGTGGCCGCGGGCTCGAACCTGCCCTACGCCTCGCATCACCAGTGGGGCGGGCTGTCGAGCCAGCCCGTCACGGACGGGGCGAAGCGCCTCCTCGAGGCGTGGCTCGACACGCCGGAGGGGGCGCCGTTCCGCGAGAAGCTCACGCCGTTCCTCGACGCGAACGAGCTCAACACCGAGGTCGTGCAGCGGCCCTTCCTCGGGATCACCGACGAGATCGAGGGCGACATCCGCGAGGTCGTCGAGGCGTGGGCCGCCGAGGAGAGGACCTGATGGCCGCCCCGGACCCGATCGACATCCTGAAGGGCGTCTCCGGCCGGCTCTGCCACTCCCCGACCGACCTCGCGGCCCCGTTCCCGCACGGAGGGACGGCGCTCGGCGTGGTGCGGGACGTGAAGTTCCGCCTCCTCGGGCGGACCCGGCCGATCCGGGCCGAGGAGTGGGGCGGCCTCGCCGTGGACTACCTCGGGACGGATCAGGGGGCGGTCCTCGGCTTCATTCTGCGCTCCTGGGACAACGACGCTCTGCAGGCGGTGTTCGCCGACACCGCCGCCGGCGGGAGCGGGAAGCGCGTGGTCCGGGGCCGGGCCACGACGGAGGGCTGCCGGGCGGGCGGGAAGCTCTCCGCGCGGGCGCGGAAGCTCCTCTTCTCGCCCGACGACTCCCACGACCCCGGCTTCCTCGTGAGCAAGGCGATCCCGCTCCCCGAGGAGAACGCCGAGCTGCGCTTCCTCCTCCCCGAGGAGATCGGGATCCCCGTGCTGTGGCACTGCATCCCGGACGGCAGCGGGAACCTCTACCAGCTCGGGCGCCTGGAGGACCTGACCCTGTGATCGACGTCACCGACCGATTCGCGGAGGGGTTCCTGCGCGCGGGGGGACGGCTCTCCCTCGCCGAGTGGATGGGGCTGACCGCCGAAGCGCAGGAGGCCTTCGCCGCGGCCGGCGACCGGATCCGCCGGGGCCTCCTCGCGGAGATCGTCTCCGGCCTTGTGGCGGGGATCGAGGACGGCGGCGCGGAGCGCGCGCTCGATCTCGGCATCGCCCGGGCCGCCGAACGCCTCACGGGGGCCGCATGAACGAGTGGCAGGTCTGCCGCCAGATCGCCTACCGGCTGCGGGGCCGGGTCTGGGAGGGCACGGGGCAGCCCGTGTTCCCGGCGGACTCCGTCGTCGTCACCGCCGCGCCCCCCCGCGACATGCTGGGGGACTTCCGCAAGCCCATGGCGATCGTGCGGCCCCGCGAGCTCTCCGCCGACCCGGACCACCGCCAGGAGCCCGGGCTCGAGCGCGGGAACGTCATCGTCACGCTCGTCGTCGAGCACCCCGGGGACCGGTCGGGCCAGGCGGCGATGGTCGGGGCCAGCCGGGCGGGGCCGGACCAGTCCTTCGGCCGCGGGCTCCTCGAGGTCGGCGAGGAGGCGAAGGCCGCGATCCGGCTCCTCTCGCGGGACGGCGGGCTCCGGATCCGGTTCGTGGCCGCGGGCGCCGCCACCCCGGAGCTCTTGGACAAGCGCTACACGCTGATCCGGGACTACCTCTTCGAGGCGACATTCACCGACCGGCGGACCTACGAGGCGGCGACGAAGTTCGCGGGGACCGTGGCCGGGCCGTCCGTCAACCTCACGTGGACGCTGCCGCCCGACCGGTTCGACCGGGACAAGGTCGTCCTGGTGCGGAAGGCCGGGGCCTCCCCGCCGGCGTCGATCGCCGACGGCACGGTCCTCGCCCTCGCGGGCGACCTCGTCTCCTCCCACGCCGACGCGCCCGGCGTGGGGACGTGGTCCTACGGCCTGTGGTTGAGGTACGACGAGTACGAGGACGGCGCGAGTTACCGGTACTCGGCCCCGGTCGCCGTCGCCGGCCTCACGGTGACGTGACATGGTGACCCGCCTCGACGACGCCCGGATCACGGTGACCCTCGACGTGGAGGGCGCGAAGAAGGACGCCGAGCGCCTCGAGGAGGAGCTCGCGGAGCGGGAGAAGGGCCGCCGCCGGGAGCGCGAGGACGAGGAGCGGCGCAAGGGCCACGGGAAGGACGGTGGCGGCGAGGGGCACCTCGCGGGCCTAGTGGCGGGTGCCGCGGCCCTGCGCGGCGGCCTCGGGCGCCTCGGGAAGCTCGTCACGATGGTCGGCGGCCTCGCGGCCCTCGTGGAGTTCCTCGCCCCTGCGGTCGCCGCCTTCCTCGCCCGGTCCATGGAGAACTTCATGGGCGAGAAGGTGGCCGGCTTCCTCCGCGACAAGCTCGGCTTCGACCTGCCGGGGATGATCCGGAAGGTCGCCGAGGAGGCGGCCCAGAAGGTCGGGGAGGGCTTCTCGGGCCTGCAGGCCGGCGTCGGGGCGGCTGCCGACGCCGCGGCCTTCGCCCGGGCCCAGACGCTCCTCGGGGCCGGCGCGAGCCGCGAGCAGGCCGCCGCCTTCGGCGTCCTCATGGCGAAGATCCGTTACGCGCAGGAGACCGGCGAGCGCCTGCAGTCCCACCTCGACCGGCAGAACATCGGCGAGACGGTGGCCGACCTCTTGACCGGAGGGAAGAACCCGTAATGGCCCCCGCCACCCCCCGAGAGCTGAAGGTCACCTACGGCGGGCTCGCCGTCGGCGGGTCCGACACGGACTACGAGATCGACGGCTACACGGTGGTCCGGACCGGCGACCGCGAAGGCTCCGTCGAGTTCTCCTTCGTCGTGGCCGAGGCGACCGAGTCCGACTTCATCGACGCCTGCCAGACCGTCGAGGCGGCCTTCCGCAAGCCGTACCAGGACCTCCTCGTCGAGCTGAACGGCTCGGCGATCCTTACCCTCGCCCAGTCCGGCAACACCGCGCTCGACCCGCGGCCGGAGATCCTGAAGCGCGGGCAGGACGGGGACACCGCGCGGAGCCGCATCTACACCGTGCGGATCGCCTACGGGCTCCCCGCGAACACCGGGGCGGAGCCCGAGGCCGGACTCCGGGAGTCCGCGGTCTCCGTGCGCTACACGCCGGCCCGGAAGCGCACCGTGACGATCTCGGGGACCTTCACCGCCGTGCCGGGCAGCGACGCCCGGGCGCAGTACGAGTCCCGCATCGACGCCTTCGCGGCGGCCGTCCTCACGGCGATCGGGGGCACCTACGACCTCGTGGAGGAGACGGCGGAGCACGACACGAACGACCGCCTCCTCACCTTCAGTCGGACCTACGAGGAGATCGTCCAGTCCCAGGGGCCGGTCACCGACGACGCCGACATCAACCGCTTCACGCTGTCCGTCCGGTTCGTCCGCGAGGGCCCCGGGGACACCCCGAAGGCCGGCCGCCTAGCGACGCTCGAGCTCGTCAGCGAGGTGTGGGTCGACAAGACCCGGACCACGAACCTGCCGGCGAAGTTCGACGGCCTGCGCGACTGGTACGTGACGGAGATGCAGAGCACGCTCGGGAGCGGGGACTTCGCCCTCGTCCACCAGGACGTGGACTACGACTCCTTCGAGAACCGCTTCACCGTCCGCATGACGGCGAAGGGCGTGGCCACCAAGGAGACGGTCTTCGAGAACCAGATCACCGTCGAGGACGCGCTCTCGCCCGGCGTCCAGCTGGTGCCCGCGTGGACCGGGAACCCGTTCTCCCGCTACCGCTACGAGGCCCACTCGACGCTGCGGCGGACGTTCTCGCAGCGGAAGACGGTGCCGGGGAGGATCAGCACGAAGGCCGCGGCGGAGGCCGGCGTCGCCCTGCCGAACGGCGTCGTGGCCGGGGTGTTCGGCGTCGCAGGCGGCGGGCAGTGGGAAGAGGTCGAGCGCCGCGCCCGGGTGACGCCCCGGACGCTCGGCATCGACGACCACACGATGGAGGTCTCCGACGTGGAAGTGACGATCGTGATGGAGTTCTGGCGGGAGGCGGCCGGCGGGGACCCGCACGCCTCGGTCCCCACGTACCGGTAGGAGGCAGGCATGGCGACGGGGTCGGCGACCATTGGCGGCGAGGTGATCCTCGCGTCCTCCGACGTGCGCTGGCGGCTGCGCGAGGGCGTGAAGCCCGTCGTCGAGGCGTTCGACGTCATGCCGGCGTCGAAGGGCCGGCTCCTCTCCGGCCCCCTGCACCCCGTGGACCTCGTGATCCGCGGCCCGTCCGGGGAGCTCACCGTCTCCGACCTCTACGTGATCGGGGAGCTGCCCTCCGAGGACCCCAACATCGCCCGGGTGGAGGTGGCGGACCGGCGGTGGTTCTGGGACCGGCCGCACGTGAACCGCCGCTACAACATCCGCCGCAACGTCGGCGTGATGCGCCTCGCGAACCCGGGCACGAAGGAGCTCCAGCCCGTCGTCGAGGATGTCTGGTACGCGCCGTGGTCCCTGAAGGACGAGAAGCCGTGGACCGCGACGGAGGTCCTCCGCGACGTCCTCGAGGAGGTCCTCCTGCATGAGCGGGAGTTCGTCCACGGCCCGGAGAAGGCGAAGGGCGCCGGGGTCAACGTCGTGATCGCCGACGAGTTCGACGACATCCCGATCGAGAACTTCGAGCTCGAGGACGACGGGGACCAGGCCATCCGCCGGGTGCTCTCCTACCTCCCCGAGGCGGCGATCACCGTGGACCCGAACGGCACCGTCCGCATCTACTCGCGCCTCTCGGGCCGTGAGGGCGCCCCGATCCGGGAGGGTGGCCCGGAGACCCGGGACGGCGGCCACGTGCAGCTCGTCACGCGCGAGCGGATCCGACCCCGCGAGGTCCACGTGCTCTTCGGGCGCCTGGTCGAGCTGCGGTTCGATTCCGAGGAGTCCGACCATCCGACGGCGACGGAGGACCAGCGCTACGCGGAGAACGTGCTCCCGGTGCCGGACTTCGAGCTCACGGTCGGCGGCGCGCCGGTGGCGCAGGGGACGTGGATCCCGTTCCACGCCGTGCTCGACGCTTGGGGCGAGGCTCCGGGCCTCGGGAAGATCACCTTCGACCTCATCCAGAAGGCCCTCGTGCCATTCATGGACCTGTGGTCGGGCGTCCTCCTCGCCGGCGCCCTCGATCCGGACGCCGACTGGATGGGCCGGGTGTCGGCGATCAACGACCACTACCGGCGGACGTTCCGCATCAACCGCCGGTGGATGGACCGGATCCTCACGCTGGAGCCGTACCGGGTGGCGATCGTCGACCCGGAGACCGGCCAGCGCGCGCCGGCCATGGCGTGGTCCGACTACGCGCGGATCCCCACCCAGCGGGCCCTTATCGCGCAGGCCGCGGGCGGAAAGGACCTGGCGTGGGCGCTGAACGTCGAGGGCTACCCGCCGGGCGGGAAGATCGACAAGGACAGCAAGCCCGCCCCGGCGGACGTCTCGGTGGCGGACCCAGACCAGGGGATCCTCCACGTCGCCTACCTGACCGACCCGTATCGCATGACGGAGATGGTCCTGCCGTCGAAGGTCTCGATGAGCGATGCCCCGGACCGCCCGGGCCCGACCGGGGACATCACGGACCGCGGCTCACCGATCACCTTCGACACGGTCTCCGACTCCTCGGGGGTGCCGAAGCTCGCGGCGAACCACAAGATCGCCATCCTCCTCACGGCGGTGCCGGCCTCGCCGAACTCCGACCGCCAGCTCGAGCGGATCGTCGTGACCCCGAAGGACGTGGCCCCGCTCTTCTCGAAGATGCCGGGCGCCCTGGCGGGCCTTTCGAACGCCACCGGGCCGGTGGTGGAGGTCCGGGTCCCGACGTCGATCGAGGCGGCCCGGGTGGCGTGGTCCGACGAGGAGAAGGACGTGGCAGAGATCGAGCGGGCCTTCGGGATCGGCGCCGGGGAGCCGCAGCTCAGGGACCTCATCGTGAACTACGACAGCAACGGCCGCGGGGCGAGCCTCGTCGACGTGGCGAAGGCCGTGGCGGCGCGGGTCTGGGCCCGGTTCGCGGACCGCGAGCAGGGCGGGAAGACCGTGCCCCTGAAGCCCGGGCTCCTCCCCGACGGCTGGATCCGCGAGGTCGTGCACAGCATCCGCCGGACGGGCCAGGTCACGACGGAGCTCGTGCTTCGCGACGACGCGCCGCAGCTGAACCTCTTCGCCCTCATGGACAGCGGGACGCGCCGCCAGGTGCTGAAGACGGCCCGGCCGGGGAAGGGGGCGTAGGTGAAGACCGCCGATTCCCACTCCCCGAAGGGCCCGGGGATCCTCCCGCTGCAGCACCACGGCTTCGCGGACGGCGGCCTGAAGCCGCACGAGCGCACGTGCCTCCTCGCCTTCCGGATCGTCGGACGCGAGGAGGACAAGGGGCAGCTCGGGCACTACCGGGAGGACCCCGAGACGCGGGGCGACCTCCTCGGCGCCTTCCACTGGCGGCGCAGCACGCGCGACACCTCGGGGTGGGCGTTCGCGTGGCCGGTGATGACGTACACGGGCTCGACGCGGGCCGGCGCGGCGGAGGCCACCCCGGAGCCGATCGTCGACGAGACGTCCGGGTCGGGCGGCGCGGCGGCGGTGACCCCGGGCGTTCGCGCGGACGGCGCCCTCGTGACCGCGGACGGGCAGATCGACTGGCAGCGCTACGTCCACCTGGCGATGACGGGCCACTACGACGCGGCGACCCGGAACTACATCTTCCAGGCGGCGGCGGTGGCCGCGGGGAAGGTCGTCGCCGGCAAGGTCGAGACGGGCAAGAAGGACGGCGGCGGGAGCAAGACGAAGACCGTCCTCCTCCCCGTGCTGCAGGTGGGGGTGGGAGCGAACACGAACCTCGGCGTGTTCGGCCTCGGGGTGCAGCCGTTCGGGGTGAACCTGTTCGCGGGCGGCGGCGGAGCGTTCGGCATCGGGGTCCAGGCGCTGAACCTGAACCCCTTCTTCGGCAACGTGAACCTCGGCGGCGGGTTCCCCGCCTTCGGCTTCGGCCCGGCGGCGCAGGCGGTGTTCGTCCTCCCGAAGGACGACGAGTACTACAGCCCGAACCCCTCCGGCTTCACCGACGACGGGAGCGGGAAGAAGGGCGGCGGCAAGGGGCCGCAGGGCGCGCCGGGCGAGAAGGGCCAGTTCGGCGACAACCAGCCGTGGATGAGCGGCGACCTCACCGAGGCCTCCCTCCCCACGACGATCCTCCCCGTGGGCCGCTCGTGGCTCGGGGACACCCGTTTCGGCCTGCTGCAGACGGACAAGCCGATCTGGTGGCCGGACTTCCCGCGCGGGTTCTACGGCATCGGGCTCACCGCGACGGTGGAGAACGAGCAGCGGGAGCAGTTCCACCCCACGGACCCGCGGATCCCCTGCCCGAACGTGGCCGGCCCCTCGAGGGTCGGCGCCATCCTCGCCGACATGAGCCCCCTCGGCGAGCTCGATCCCGAGCGCCACGCGCGGATCCAGTCGATCCTCCGGGTCGTGAAGCAGCCCACGGGGACGAAGGGGCCGCTCCGGGGCAACGCGAAGCGCGAGACGCCGGGGAACTGGCTCGCCCGCCAGCTCGGGCCCTCGGGGCAGGGTGACTGCTACGGCGGCCTCGTCATGGACCTCCCGACCGGGATCGGGTCCGTCGCCGCGAAGAGCCGGATCCTCGCCCACGAGTCCGTGCTCCTCGGCGGCCCCCTCGACGTCGGACACTACGGCGACGCCCACCAGATCGGGGTCGATGCCGACGGGAACCCGATCAACTCGCTCCACATCTCCACGGGGGCGCTCTTCAAGGTGCGGGGCAACCCGCTCCTCGACGGTCCGCTCCACTTCGAGGCGGAGTACCCGCAGACGACGGAACTCCCGATCCCGCTCAAGGTCCACCTGAGCTACGACCTGAAGCTCGCGAAGTGGCGGTGGTGGTCCACGACGCTCTTCGAGTACCCGCCGGGGACGCCCACCACGACGACGCCTCCGCCGACCGGGACGCCCCCTCCGACGACGACCACGCCGGGTGGCGGGGAGATCACGCCGCCCGCAGAGCCCCTGAACCCCGACGGCACGCGCATCGGGGGCGGGACCTCGCTCTCCTCCGCGCCGCGGTTCGGCGCCGGGACGCCGAACGAGATCATGGCGCCGGCGATGTCCTTCCGCCCGCAGCGGATCCAGGACGGCGAGCCGGACCTCCGCTTCGACCACGCCGTGAGCATGGGGGACCGGGCGCGCTACAACCGCGAGGCCCCGACCACGATCCGCATGGAGTCCTTCGGCGCGCAGGGCGGCGACCCGTCCGCGCCGTACCTGGCGCAGCGCTCGGACTGGCGCTACACGCAGGAGCCGGGCCGGTCCCGGGCCCCGGCGGGCACGGCCGCCGGCGGCATCGTGTTCCTCCCGCCCGAGGTGGACCTCTCCGACGTCGACGACGACTTCGCTCCCGAGGGCCTCGATCTCTCGGCGTCGCTCGTGGTGGTGGGCCCCAGGACGCGGTTCGGCGCGGGATCCCCGGAGCTCGCCGGCGGAGGCCTCCGCACGGGCTACACCTGGGGCGTGGACCCTGCCACGGGCGACCTGGTCTTCTGGCGGCACGATGCCGCGGGCGTCGCCACGGAGGCCTTCCGGTTCCGGGCCGACGGCAGCCGCGAGCTGAACGACCACGGCAGCCTCTTCCTCTTCGACGCCCTGATGCCGTGGGGCCCGATGCCGCCGGCCTACGCCCCGACGCCGGCCTTCGCCGGGACAGGCCCCCGCCGGAACATGACCTACGTCGGCGGGAACCAGCAGATCCGGGTCGACCGCCCGGGCGTCTACAACGTCGAGATGCACGCCTCCCTCGAGAGCGTGGCCCCGCCGATGGGCTTCACGTTCGGCTTCCACGTGCTGCAGAACGGCGCCGCGACACCGATCGGCGGCCACGTGAGCGTCATGGGTCCCGGCGAGGTCCGGAACATCTCCGCCACCGGGTCGCTCCAGTGCGCCGTCGGCGACGTCCTCCAGGTCGGCTCCATGTCGAACCCCGCCGGCGCGCAGATCAACCTCGTGGACCTTGGGCTGAAGGCCGTCCGCATCGAGTAACGGAGTGGTCTGCTTCTCCCGGCCCTCCCGGCCTCCTACGCTGGGCGGAGACCAAGGGAGAGGCCATGGCGAAGCCGCGCGGACGACTGCTCCACTTCGAGGACGAGCGCCGCCGCCTCGCCGTGCGCGCGGCGGACCGCGAGGCTCAGCGCCGCCTGCGGGCGGAGATCACCGAGGCCGTGCAGCGGTCCCGCCTGCCCGTCGAGCAGACCCTCGCCGTGCTGTGGGTGCTCCTCGAGGAAGCCGGCCGGACCCTCACGGACCAGCTCGTGGAGGAGAGGACCTGATGGAACTCTCGGGGTGGCTCGCCCTCGCGGGGCTCGTGTTCGGCTCGGGGGCCGGTGTTGCGCTGGTCCGCTACTCGGTGCGGCATGGCGAGAAGCACAAGGAGATCGAGCTCCGCCTTGCGTCGGGCGAGAAGCGCTTCGACCGACTGGAGGGGAAGCTCGGCGAGATCGCGACGAAGGTCGACCACGTGGGCGTCGCAGTGCGCGAGGTTCTCGTGGCGATCGGCGAGCGGAAGCCCGGGGCGGGGATCAACGGAGAGACCACCGGCGGCCGGCAGGCCGCCTGACACAGGAGGATCGAGATGAAGCCCGGAGTCAAGACGTCCGAATTCTGGCTGAGCCTGGTCGCGGTCCTGCTCGGCGCGTTCCTCGCGTCGGACTTGATGCCCGCGGGCCACTGGGCCGTGAAGGTGGCGGGGATCGCGGCCGCGGCGCTGGCGGCCTTCGGCTACAGCGTCTCGCGCGGCAACGCGAAGGCCGCGGTGCTCGCGTTCCTGCTCTGCGCCCTCGTGGCGACCAGCGCCTGCTCCCTGACCTTCCACGACAAGCGGACCGTGTTCGAGCCGGGGTCGATCATCAACAACGCCGGGACTCCGCCGTCGCAGGGCGCCCCGATCTTCGATGCCGAGGGAAACGTGATCGGCTTCGCCGAGGCGCCGAAGTCCGCCGGGAACGGGCAGCCGATGGGCTTCGCCGCCGGCACGGAGCCGACGGGATCCGCGGGTGGCACGACCGGGGAGCCGGTGGCCGGCGCGGCCCGCGGTGCCGGGGCCGGGGACACGCGCACCGGCGCGATGGGCTCCTGGGGCTTCATCCTGCTCTCGATCGGCCAGAACGACGGCGTGGAGCAGAAGACCGACGCCGCCGCGAGCGCCGCCGCGAACCTGAACAGCCCGGGCGCGACGGCCCCGCCGGGGACGGCCTCCGGCGGTTCGGGTGGCGGGGCCGGCGGCTCGGGATCCGGATCCGGTTCGGCTGATACTTCAACGACCACCCCGGAAGTGAGGTCAACTGAGGCGATTATCCCGACCAACCGCTCACAGTAGGGTCGCGAACCGCCCGAGGCGCGTCAGGTGCCACGGACTCCTTTCGTCGAAGATGTCCCCAAGGTAGGCGGCCGTCTCGACCTCTCCGGAAAGCCGTCGGCCACAGCGCCAGACGGGTCCTCATCGGAGTACGGCGCAGGCCCAATGATGCCTGCCCGGGTCCCTGAGGCCCGAGAGATTCCTTGCGATCCAGACCGCTGCTTTATAAACTCCACCCCATGGTCCCATCAGTCCAGGAGTTGATCGCGGATATCAGGTCGCGGGCCGCACTGTCGCAGGAGGCTCTAGCGAGGCGGCTCGGCGTCTCCTTCGTGTCCATCAACCGATGGGAGAACGGGGCGAGTAGTCCGAGTGCCGCACAGGTCCGCAAGATCCTGGACCTGCACACTGAGACCCTAGCAGTCTCTGAGGGACGAAGATCTGGTCAAGCTGGAGCCTTCCCTTCAAGGGGTGCTCGGGAAGTCGCACTTCCCTTGTTCGAGCCACTCCTCGAGGCTTTCCCCCTCGCGCCTGAACCCCTGCCACCAATTCTGGAACGACTGGCGAACTCTGGTGGCCATCGAGCGGCTCACATCGGACTGAACGAGATACTTGCGCGGCATGAGAAAGCCACTCCAAGGATCGAGAGCCCGCCTAGGGTCGATCTTTCGGCCGGCAAGAACACCTACACCTACGACGCGCACACATATCACACAAAGGTCCCGCCTCAAGGCATCGCAGAGATACTCAATCACTACCTGCCGCAGGGCGGGCTTGTCCTTGACCCGTTCTCAGGAAGCGGGATGACCGGTGTCGCTGCCTCGGTGGTTGGTGCGGACTGTCTACTTGTCGACCTATCCCCTGCAGCCTGTTTCATAGCGCGACAGTTCGTCGCGCGAGTCCCCGCTAGGGTGTTCGCTGCCGCTGTCAACCGTGTCCTTCAGGAGTTGCGGGATCTACGTCGAGCTCTGTATACGACCAAGTGTCGTGAATGTGGACGGGAGACAGAGGTCCTCTACACTGTCTGGTCATACAACGTCATTTGTCCCCATTGTGAAAAGTCCTTCCGGCTTTGGGACCATTGCCGCAAGTATGGGAAAAGGGTGCGCGATCACAAGGTGCTCACGCAGTTCCCTTGTCCGCACTGCCATCGCGATCTAAAGAAGTCCAGACTGAAGCGGTCGATTGCCGAGCCAGTCTTCCTCGGCTACAAGTGTTGTGGATCGAGGCAGACGGAGGTCACACACCCCCTGAGTCGTGAGGACCTGAGCCAGGTCTACGCGCTTGAGATCTCCGCGCCAGTCGCAGAGGGGTTCTATCCGACGCTTGCCTTGCCAGATGGTGTGAACCTGGCTCAGCCTCGGCGCCACGGACTGACGACGATAGACCGATTCTACACTCCACGGAACCTCGCGGCCATGAGCCATCTCTGGCGGACCATTCACCGCCTAGAAGACCCCGAAGTTGCCGGCGCCGTCGCATTTGTGTTCACTTCGCTCTATCAAAGGGTGACTCGTCTCTCCGAGTTCCGCTTCTGGGGTGGTAGCGGGAACACGCCGCGGTTCAACGTCCCGTTCATTTTCAATGAGGCAAATGTGTTCTTGTCGTTCGAGCGGAAAGCCAGGACCATCCAAGACCATCTTGAGACCACGGGACGAGTCCTGCGAGGCGACGTGCTGGTGAGCGTCGGATCCGCGACCGACCTCAGCAGTCTACCTGACCGCTCGGTGGACCTGATCTTCACGGATCCTCCCTTCGGTGCGAACATCAACTACAGCGAGATGAACATCCTGTGGGAGGCATGGTTGGGACGTCTCACGGATCCGGCGGAAGAGGTGATCGTTAACCGTGCGCAGGGCAAGGGAATTCGCGAGTACGGGGATCTCATGACTCGGGCACTCAAGGAGTGCAGGCGAGTGCTTAGGGACCAGTCGTGGCTTGTGATGGTGTTCATGAACTCCTCTGCTGCGGTGTGGGATACTCTCCAGCGTGCGTTACAGGAGGCGGGGTTCGACCTAGTGCGGGCAGACGTATTCGACAAGGAGCATGGGACGTTCAAGCAGTTCGTGAGTGCGAATACGCCCGGGTGTGACTTGGTGCTGCATTGTCGGAAAGGCGACGGTCGCATGCATGTAGTCGAGGGCCCAGCTGTACGTCCCGTTGAACAATCACTGAACCTGTTCTTCAAGGGCGTCAACCTCGGCGACTACCGTAGGGGCTTTCTCCATGTGGATCGACGGGAGGAGGTGGACTTCCGACGACTGTACAGTGAGTGGGTGGCTCTGCGTCTACAGGAGGGGGGGAGCTCCGTGGGGTTCGCTGAGTTCAGGCGCGCAGTCTGCGAGTACTTCAGAATAGAGACTAAGTAGTGGGAGGCTCTCCTTGGATTCGCTTCTTGGCTTGGAGCTTGTCACGGAGTGCGTCGCGGACATCGTCAGCAGATAGTTGGGTGGGGGAAATGACCCATGTGTCGGCGTTGAGCGGGATCGTGTACAGGACGTAGAACTGCTTGCCGCCGGATGTCCACTTGAAGGTGGCCCGTGGAAGTGGGTCGGTGTTGCGAGCGACGCTGTTGGGGTAGCCATTTATGTTTCGATTGCTGCCTGTTGCACGCCCACTCTCACGCCACCAGTAGTCTGCCGCTGAGTAGAGCGGGACAGGAGATTCCTCCCAGTAAATAAACTCGCGGTCTTCGATTCTGAAGAGGATGGAGATCGCGTCCCAACCGTAACGTCGGACGATCTCAGTGTTGTAGTACTCCAGGACCTTGGCGCCGAGTTGGTCGGGGGTGAGAGACGCGAGCGTCTCGCCCGCCAGGAGCAGTTCGTCCACTTTCGGGCGCGCAACGATCAGATCCTCGACACCACCGAGGAAGTCCGCGGCGTGCTTCTTGTGTCTGTCGGTGCGGAGGCGCTCAGTTTTGACGGAAATCTGCAGGCTTCCGCCCCTTCCATCGGGAGCCGTTACGTCAGGGCGAGGACGATTGTCGCGCTTCTGGCTCCACGTTCCGCCTTTCGCCGCCGCGAGGATCTGCTCCCAGGCCGTGCCGGCTAGGTCAACAGCGAACGGGAGGGAGTAGAGGAGACTCAGTTCCTCTCGTGCTTTCGCGATCTGCGCGTCAGTGAGATAGTTGCCCATACGGCTCTTGCCTCCCGGCGAGCTGCGAAGAGGGACGGCCACGAGAGTCTAGGTTGAACTGGACAGAGCATCCTCGGAATCTCGTGGGAGGCATGCAGGATGGCTGCTGGGCGATCTGAGGAGGCCCATGACGGCTGTGGGACTCCGTTGCGTCCGCGGGGCAACTCGGCCCCTCACACCTGGTCGATCTTCCCGCATCGACCCGGCAGGAGGTGAGCGTACCGATCGGTTACCGCGATCGAGCTGTGGCCAAGCCACTCCTTGATTGGGCAGAGGTTCGCGCCGGCCATTGCCAGAAGGGACCCGCGGCGCAGGCGGTGTTCCGCCCCGGGGCCCGACTTGTGTCATGGAAAGAAGAAGCCACCCGGGCTCTCCGCGGCGAGGTCGTCGATGAACCGGGCCAGTTCCTCGCGAGGCACGAGGACGCGGCCTCCGCCGCAGGGCGCGGTGCGGATGGCGCGGAGACGGCCGCAGCGGATCCAGCTCCGCAGAGTTCTCGTCGTGACGTTCAGGAACTCGGCGGCCCGCTGGGCTCCGACCAGGCGGGGCAGGTCACGGACCAGGTCTTCGCCGCTGATCATTGGGGTCTCGCCTGTCGCGCTGCCTCACGGGCCTCACACCTCATCGATCTTCCCTCGCCTCCCGGGTAGCAAGTGGGCGTACCTTTCGGTGACAGCGATCGAGCTGTGGCCGAGCCACTCCTTGATCTGGTAGAGGTTCTCCCCGGCCATCGCCAGGAGGGAGGCGAACGTCTCGCGGAGGGCGTGGGTGCCGCGGAGGTTCTCCTCGAGGCCGAGATGCTTCCCGAGTTTCCGGACATAGTGGGTCAGATTGTCCGGGTCCCAGGGCTTCTCGCCGCGCAGGGACACGAAGGGCGTGTCGTTCTTCCGGGCGCGGCGCAGGATCTCGGCGAGGTTCGCGGAGACCGGTACCACGCGGAAGCGCTTCGACTTCGCCTGGCGGACCGTCAGGCTAAGACGATCGAGGTCGACGTCCGGCCACTGCAGGCGACAGATCTCCTCGCGACGGAGGCCGGCGAGGGCGCCGAGGGCGATGGGGACCTCGAGCGATGTGCCCCGGGCCTCGGCGATGAGGCGGTCGCGATCCTCGATCGTGAGGAAGCGCGGCGGCTTCTTCTCCTCGCGCTGCGGGCGGACCTTCGACGCCGGGTTCGCGGGGATCTCGTCGAGGAGGACCGCGTGCTGGAGGAACTTGTGGATCGTCGTCCGGTAGCGGTTCCAGGTGCCGGGGTTCTTCGCGTGCTCGTCGAGGAAGGTCGTCACGTGGAGCGGGCGCAGGTCCGTCAGCCGAAGGTCGCCGACCTGCTCGAGGAAGAGCCGGAGGTGGCGGGTCTGGGTCTCGACCGTCTTCTCCTTCCGCTTTCCCGTCTGGTGCTTGAGGAACTTCGCGATGAACTCGGACACCTTCGTCTTGGTGGGGGGCCGGTGGATGCCCAGTTCGAGCTCTGCACAGAGCTCCCGATACTTCTTCTTCGCGATGGCGGGGTTCCGGGTGTTCAGGCACCGGCGGTAGCGCCGGGCCCCGAGGCGGTAGTCGACGAAGTAGACGTTGTTCCGCTTCTTCCGCAGGGTGGGCACGTTCTCCTCCGTGGGCACCGTTTGGGCACCGGAGGAGTATAGCACGGGAGGGGTGCGGCTGTAAACCCTTGATAATACTGGCGTCCCCGGAGAGACTCGAACTCCCGACCTGCGGTTTAGGAAACCGCCGCTCTATCCTGCTGAGCTACGGGGACGCCGTGAGCCTGAAGGCTGGATTCTACAAGACTTCGGTGACTTTCTGACTTTCCGGGTACGGCCCACTGGCCGTCGACTTCGTGGCCCACGGGTGCCCCTTGCACGCAATGGGTACCGCTTAGAGGACCTCGGGCCCAGGGGCTCTCGGGAGGCCGGCCCGATGATCCCACACCGGCGGTTGGAGCGCATGCTCTTCGAAAGACCGGGTCGTGAGGGAATCGGACTCTCGGCCGCGGGCGCTCCTGCCCCGAGGAGGACCGGGCGTTAGGCGCGCCCGCCACTGGCGGGCGCGCTGCACAGGCCGGGGCGGCCCCGCCCGCGCTTCTCCGCCCGGGGGGGGGGGGCGCCGCCCCCCCCCCGCGCCGCGCCCGCCCCCCCCCCGGGCCGCGCGGGCCCCCCCCCCCCCCCCCCCCCCCCCCCCCCGCTTCTCTGGCCGGGCCTGCCCCGCCGGGGCTTGACGGGCGGGGAACTCCCGGTACGCTGGCTGCAGGCTCTTGCGGATCGAGGTGCCTCGTGGGAGTCCGAAGGCTCGTCGAGCCCTGCCTCCGTCGCCCCCTCGCTCTCGCCGCGGGCCTGGTCGCTGCGGCGGTCGTCGCCATCGCCCTGGTCCAGCCGAAGTCCGGCTCGAGCCCTCCGCGTCCGCCCGAGCAAGCTCCCGACCCGCCCCGACGCGAACCGACGACCGACCGGCCCCGGAACGGACCAGGCCACGCCGCGACACGGGCCGCAACGGGGCCGATCGCCGAGCCGGCCACGCAGGCCAAGCCACTCACCGACGAGGGGCTGGAGTCCGAAGACCGCTCGGCGACGGCGGCCCGGATCGAGGGCATTGCCGCCCTCGACACGCGCTCCCAACAGACGCTGCTGGACTATGTGAGGTCTCACCCATCCCCCCTGTTTGCCGGGCCGTTGAGCCGGTCCCTGGAGTACCTGCGCGGCGCTCCGCGCCTCCAGATGCACACGGCCCGCGCGGTCCTTGCCACCCTTGACCTGCACTACGTTGCGGCGCGCCCCCGGTTCTCCGGTCTGGCGAACGCGGAGGCGACGTCCCTGGCGATCGGCTTCACCCGGCTCTGCCTGGGATACCTGGACGAGTGGCCGCCCCGCGCGGCGTCCGACCTGCGCCTCGTCGTTCATCGGACCTGGTGCGCCGTCATGAACATGGTCGGTTCGCCGGATTACGACCAAGACCGGGCCCTCACGGGAGCCGTCCAGCAGGTGTCCGATCGCCTGAACCGTGCCCTGGCGGACCTGGCGGCGAACGCGAACCCACCGCCGGAGCAGTTGCTCGGAACCGTCGCGATGGCGGGCCCGGCGGGGACGTCCGAGACCTCCCGGCTCCTGCTGGAGCTGTATCGAGCCCACGATGCGCTGGGTGGGGGAGTCCACCCGATGCACGAGGAGGAGTACGTGACATCCGTGGGGGCAGCGCTCCGCAGCCTTCCCGACGCCGAGGCGCGGAACCGCTTCGCGGAACTCCTGGCCGACCAACTGAGGAAGCAGCCCACTCAGAAGGTGCTGCTCACGCTCCTGCGCCTCTCCGGGGACCCCGGGCTCTCCCCGGCGGTGCTGGGCGTGGTCCGAGACTTGACACTGAAGGACGAGGATCTCGGGAAGCTGCAGGCGGAGATCCTCGCGAGGAGGCAGGACATCCGTTGAGATGTTGCGCACGGGGGGCACCCGCAACCCGAAGGAAGCGGAGCGGGAGGGCGGACAGGGAGACCGGACGCGCCGTCAAGCAAAGAGCCACGTGCGCAACCGGGACGCCTCCCACGGACGTGCCTGACGGAAGGAGCCGGCGCGATGAAGCTGCGGGCCTCTCTCCTCTGGATCGGGATGCTCTTCGCCGCAGCGCTCTTCGCGGCGTGCGGGGAAGGCGGGAAGGAAGAGAGCGGCGGTGAGTCGCCGGGCCCCGCAACCCCGCCCCGAACCGAACTCCCCGCGGGGCTCACGGGAGTCGGCTCCCGCTGGGCCATCGAGTTGACGCTGTACTCCCGGGGCTGGACGCTCGGGGCCGAGAACTGGGAGGACAAGATCAAGGGGCAATACCGGGTCCAGTGCGAGGTCGTCGGAGAAGGCGGCACGGGGGACGGTGCTTACTGGGTCGTGGAGATGCGGCGCGACCCCTGCCCTACGATGTTCGGCGCCGCCTATCGCCTCCACGTCATGAAGAGGGTCCCCGAGCTGCTGCACATCGAGGTGATCGGTCAGCGGGAAGCCACCGCCGACTTCAAACTGCTGCGGCCTGACCAATTCCCCTTCCTTTTCGGGCTTGGCCTTCCGTCACTTCCTGTGGAGTTCCCGGGTGGCCTCGACAAGCCGGGAACCGTCGAACATCAGGTGGCCGGGTCGCGCCTGAAGGTGCGTCGAACGGTTACGGAAAAGCCCGACTCGGTCGAGGTCTTGCTGGAGGTTCTTGGCGGCCTGGACCACACGATTCGTCAGGTGTGGGACAAGAACCTCCGCTGGTGGTCGCTGTACGAACAGACCATCGATGGCCACCAGGACCTGGTGGCGAGGCCGGTAGCGCCCTGAGAACCCCGCGGGAGGGCGCCGGAGGCTGAGGACCGGGCCCGGCAGGGCTTCCGGGTCCTGCCGACCCCGCGGGCACCGCCGGGGGACTCCGGGGGCGACCTGCGGGCCGCCGCGATCCCGCGCCGGGTGGCGGGCCGCACCGCCCGGCCGTGGCGGTCAGGCTGGCGCGGGGCCGGGTCTCGTCAGGGCCCGCGCGGCATCGAGGGCCCGGTCCAGGAGGTCGGCGACCTGCTGCCTGAGCTCGGCGCTCTCGCGCACCACCGCCTCGTTGGCCTCCATATCCTCGGCGGCCCAGCCGCGGCTGTGCCCGACGAACGGGAACTGCGGGAAGCGGAAGCCCAGCTCGGAGAAGAACGTCAGCAGCTGACCCGCCACGCCCTGGACGTTGTCCTGGCCGCCCGTGATGATGAAACCCGCGACCTTGTCCCGGATCAGGACGCGGTTCCCGACCGTGATCTGGTTCTGGATGCAGTTCATGCGCTCCGCCATCCGGTAGTAGAGCGAGCCGGCGTTGCCCCAGCGGATGGGCGTCGCGATGATCACGACGTCGGCCCAGTGGACCAGCGCCTCGTAGACGGGCTCGAGGCCGTCCTCGGGGTCGAAGGCCGAGAGGGTGCAGGGCCAGGTGCAGGCCCGGGCGGCCTTGGAGTAGTAGCCCTCGCACGGCTTGAACGCGAGGTCGCGCAGCTTGATCAGCCGGGTCTCGGCGCCGCGGGCGGCGGCGTGCTTCAGGCCCTCCCCGAGCAGGAACTCCGACGTGGAGAACCTCGGCAGGGCGGAGGACATGGCGGTCGTGGAGATCCCGGCGACACGCAGCGGCCCCGCCCCGCGGACGATCTCGCGGGCCAGCGGGTGCGGCGGGTGGTCGGCGTGCTGCGCATGGGTGAGCGCGGCGGTGTTGACGAACAGCTCACCGTTCTCCTCCTTCAGCTCGTAGCAGGAGACGGCGGCGGGGATCCCGGGCCGCGCCTTGCCGGTCAGCCGGTGGAACATCCAGCCGTGCCAGGGGCAGACCACGTAGTCGTCCTGGATGTGCCCTCTCGCCAGGGGGCCTCCGACGTGAAGACACTCGGCGGAGATGGCGCCGAAACGGCCATCTCGCCAGGTCAGCGTGATCCGCGTGCCGTCGATGTCGAGTTCACGGAACTCCTGCGTCTTCAGCTCCTCCGTCCGCCCGACCGCGCGCCAGCGCTGCGTGCTCATCTGCCGCCTCCCCTCTCCTTCCCCCTGCCCCGACCTCCTCGCCGCCCCGCGCGGTCCGGACCGGACCTCGCGGCCGATCGCGATCTCCCGGCCGAAGCGCCCCGTCTACGCTGGACCCGCGCGATCCGGGGCTCGGCGAAGCGCCGCCGGCCTCGCCCGATGGTACTGCGCGCACGCGGAGGCGGGAAGGCCGGGCCGGGCTTCCCTCCGTTGCCGCCCCGGCGGTGGGAGGAGGGGACGCCCATGGGGATGGACCCGGACACCTGCGGGGCCAAGGGGCCGCCGGGCTCGTGCCGGAGGGGGATTCTGCCGGAACGGTCGGAGGGCCTGCTTCGCTCTTGGCGGTTCGGGTGGGCGCGGGAATAATCCGGAGTGCGGGCATCGGGGAGCTTCACGGCGGACGTTTGCGGCCTTCGGGCCGGGGAGGGGTGGGATGCGTGGACGGCTTCGCGTGGTGATGCTCGTGGCGGCGGCCCTGTCGCTCGTCGGGCCGAGTTTGGCGGGTCGGGACGGGGCGACGGAGACGGCACGGCCCGCGCGGCCCTCCGCCGCGGCCCCCGCGGTGTCCCTCGACCGTCTGCCGCTGCTGTTCGTCGAGAACCGCGGGCAGACCGACCCGCGCGCCGCGTTCTACGGGCGCGGGCGCGACCTCGACGTGTTCTTCACCGACCGCGGGCTCGTGTTCGCCCTCGGGCGGCCCGGCGCGCGGCACGCCGTCCGCGCCGAGTTCGACGGCGCGGCGCCCGTCGCTCCCGCGGGCTCGGACTTCGCCGAGACCATCGTGTCCTACTTCCGCGGGCCCCGGGCGGAGTGGAAGACCGGTCTGCGCACGCTCCGCGCGGTGACCTGGCGCGGCGTGTGGCCGGGCATCGACCTCGCGATCACCGCCGAGGGCGACCGCCTGAAGTCCCTGTGGACCGTGGCGCCCGGCGCGGACCCCGCCCGCATCGCCACCCTCTACGCCGGCGCCGGCGACGTCCGCGTCACCGACGCGGGCGACCTCGTCGTCTCCACGCCCGCCGGCGACCTCGTGGACGGCCGCCCCGTCGCGTGGCAGGTCGGCCCCGACGGCGCCCGCGAGCCCGTCGCCGCCGCCTGGGACCTCCGCCCGGCCGCGCCGCAGGGCGCCTTCCGCGCCGGCTTCGCCCTCGCCGCCCACGACCCCGCGCGGGTGCTCTACATCGACCCCGTCGTCCTCACGTACTCCGGCTTCCTCGGCGGCACGGCGACCATGTCCAAGGCCATCGCCGCCGACGCCTTCGGCTGCGCCTACGTCGTCGGGACGACGTTCGAGGCGGCCCCCACCTTCCCCGCCACGGTCGGCCCCGACACCACCTACAACGACAACCCCGACGCCTTCGTGGCCAAGGTCAACGCGGAGGGCACCGGCTTCGTGTACGCCGGCTACATCGGCGGCGCGTCGGGCGACGAGGGCTTCGGCATCGCCGTGGACTCCTCCGGCAGCGCCTACGTCGTCGGGACCGCCTATTCGAACGAATCGAGCTTCCCCGTCCTCACCGGCCCGGACCTGACGTTCAACGGCTCGCACGACGCTTTCATCGCGAAGGTAGCGCCCGGCGGCAACGCGCTCCAGTACTGCGGGTATGTCGGCGGCAGCGGCCCCGAACAGGGCTACGCCGTGGCCGTGGACGCCTCGGGCAACGCCTACATCACCGGCACCACGTTGTCCTCCGAGGCGACCTTCCCCGTGCTCGGGGGGCCGGACGTCACCTACGGCGGCGGGATAGACGCCTTCGTCGCCAAAGTCAGTGCCGGCGGCACCGCCCTCTCCTACGCGGGGTACATCGGGGGCGGCTCCTTCGACGAGGGCCGCGCCATCGCCGTGGAACCGGCCACCGGCATCGCCTACGTCGTGGGGTCCGCTCAGTCCTCGGAGGCGTCATTCCCCGTCCTTGGCGGCCCCGACCTCACCTACAACGGCGGCTACGACGACGCCTACGTCGTCCGCGTGAAGGCCGACGGATCGGGCTTCCTGTGGGCCGGGTACCTCGGCGGCACCAACGAGGAGCTGGCCTACGGCGTCGTCGTCGCCCCCGGCGGGACGATCGTCGTCGCCGGCCGGACGCACTCCGACGCGACGGGCTTCCCTGCCGTCGGCGGGCCGGACCTGACGCTGAACGGGGACTGGGACACCTTCGTGACGAAACTCGATGCGACGAGCGCCGCGATCGTCTGGTCGGGCTTCGTCGGCGGCTCCGACCAGGAGTACGTCGGCGGCCTCGCCATCGACTCCGTCGGGGACCTCTACGTGGCGGGCTACACGCACTCGATGGACGGCACCTACCCGGTGTCCGTGGGTCCCGACACGATGCCCGCGGGCTACGCCGACGTCTTCGTCACGAAGGTCCTCGGCGACGGGTCCGGGCTGGGCTGGTCGGGCTTCCTCGGCGGCGGGGGCTGGGAGTCGACGGGCGATACCGGGATCGTCGCCGCCTCCTCCGGCGGAGGGGTCTTCGTGACGGGCCAGCCCGGCGCCGCTGACGAGCCCCCGCTGTTCCCCACGGTCACGGGGCCGACCCTGGGGACCGAGTCCGCGACCTTCGTGGTGAAGATCTCGGAGACTCTCGGCTCCCTCGGGCTGAACCTCGCCAAGGGCTCGCTCAAGGACTCGACGAAGGCCGGCGGCGACTCGGTGAAGGTCTCGGGGACGTTCACGCCGCCCCCGGGGTACGAGTTCGACCCGCGGGGGCTCCCCGCGGAGATCTGGATCGGCGACGCGTCGGCGCCGCTCATCATCGCGATCCCCGCGGGCCCCACCGGCTACAAGACCGGCAAGGGCAAGCTCCAGTGGAAGGGGACGCAGGGCTCGCTGAAGATGGACTTCGTGAAGGGGACCTTCTCGGTGACCGCCGCGAAGGCGACCTTCGGCTCCCTGCCCGCGAACCCCATGCGGGTGCGGATCGACCTCGGCGGGCAGGTCTTCGACGTCAAGACGGACTGGACGGAGGACCCGAAGAAGCCGGGGAACTTCAAGTACCCGTAGAACGGGCTACGGCACGTAGACGACTTCGAACTTGTTGCCCGTCCAGGTGTTCGCGCCCACCGGCGAAAGGTCCAGGCCGGGGTAGGGGCCGCAGTCGGTCGCCTTGTTGCCCGAGAGCGTGCTGCCCGTCCCCTCGACGAGGAAACCGCCGTTGGCGCAGGACGACGCGCTGCAGCCCGCGATCTCGTTCGGGCCGCCCGCGAGGTGGAACCCCCAGCCTCCGCTGTCGGCGACCTTCGTCTTCTCGACCCGGCAGCCGGTGGCGGGGTTGAGCACCACGCCGCCGATGCCGGGCGCCGTCACCGAGTTGCCCGCCGCCAGGATCCCCGTGCCGGTCAGGAACAGGCCGAAATCCGAGCCGGAGACCTTGTTCTTCAGGACCTGGCTGTCGGCACCCGCGAGCGAGATGCACCGGTTGCCGCCGGTCACGGTGTTCCCGGAGATGACCGTGGCGCTCGTCGCCACGGTGGCGCTGTCCGCGGCGATGCCGTCCCACCCGGTGTCGGACACGCGGTTCTTCGAGATGAGGAAGTGCGCGCCGCCCGTGGCGATCCCGTGCCGGGCCGTCCGGGCCACGGTGTTCCCCGTGATCGTCGTCGGCGCCGCGCCGGCGCCCTCCTCGCCGCGAATGACGATGCCGTGGTTCGCGGCGTCCTCGACCACGCACTTCGAGACCGTCGTGCCCACCGTGCCCGGGAGGCCGGAGATCCCGTCCACGCCCACGTTCCGCACGGTGCAGGCGCTCACGAGCACTCCGTCGCTGCCCTCGAGCCGGATGCCGTCGCTCTGCTGGTCCTCGACCACGCACTTCGACAGCGTGCCCCCCACGCAGTCCTCGACGAGGAGCCCGACCTTCGACGCGTCCCGGAAGACGAACCCCGTCACGACCGGCGCCGTGCAGCCGTCAAGCCACAGCACGGAGTCCGCCCCGTCCGCGTCCACGACGACGCCCTTCCCGGACAGCGTCACGTTCGCGCGCCCCGCGAGGTGCAGCGTCTCGTGGTACTCGTCGGCCGCCACGACGACCGTGCCGCCGTCCGGCACGGCGTCGAGCGCGGACTGGATCGTCGGGTAGTCGGCGCTGGGGACGTTGAGCCGGACGCCGGCGCCCGCCGCCGGGCGGACGCCCGCGGCCACGAACAGCGCCGTGACGGACAGCACGAGGAGCCGGACGAAGCCAATGCGCATGCGAGAGCCTCCTTCCGCCGAGTGCGCAGGATGCTCCCAGAGCGGTCGGCCGTTCCAGCGTGAATCCCCGGACGGCTACTTCACCGCCGTCTCCGGGCGGGCGTAGCCGGGCGGCCGCGCGAGGAGGACGATCCGCGCGCCGAAGCCGGCGAGCACGAGCTCGTCCGTGCCGTTGCGGCCGTCCAGCTCGGCGGCGATGAGCGCATGGCCCTTGTCCCGCTCGACGAAGACCGTCTCCGCCCGCCAGCGCCCGTCCCGCCGCACGAGGAGCTCCACGGCCTTCCCGTACCCGTACACGGCCACCGTCTCCGTCGCCGGGTCCTCGTCGAACCGGCCCGCGGCCACACCCCGCGGCCCGGTGGGGCCGAGGTAGATCGTCTCCGTCCGGAAGGTCCCGTCCGCCTGCGCCTCGTGGCGGAGGATCCGCCCGTCGTCCGCCGTCGAGTACAGCACGAGCCCCTCGCCCTCCCGCGCCGGGCGCAGCGCGATCCGGCCGAGGCCCGTCTCCTCGCGGCAGACCTCCTGCCACTGCAGCCCGCCGTCCGTCAGCGTCGCGATCCGGAGCCAGCCCGCCCGCGACACGCACGCCAGCCGCGGCGGCGCCCCCGGCGGCCCGGGGAGCCACACCGCCTCCCGCACGAGCCCGGGCACGTCGCCGAGCGGCCGCGACTCGAACTTCCCGTCCGCCCCCGTCGGCGTGACGAGGTGCGCGGTGCCGGGGTTCGTGAAGACGAGGATCTCCCGCCCCGGGCTGTCCGGCCGGAGATCGGCGGCCACCGCCACGTTGACCTCGAGACCGGGGAACGTCGCGATGAGCCGGTAGTCGAGCCGGCGGTTCCGGTGGGCGACGACCTGGTACAGGTTCCCCGCCTGCCCGCCGACGTAGGTCTCCTCCCCGTCGATCCGCGGGTCCACGTCCGCGTGGGCGAGCGCGTTGAGCCACACGCCCTCCTCGATGACCCGCACCGGCGTCCATCGCCCGCTGTAGGGCACGAGGACCGCCATGCGCCCGCGGTCGTCGAGCCCGATCACTTCCGGACTCCCGTAGTCCGGAAACACGTGGAAGCAGCCGAGCACCCATACCCCCACGCCCTCGTTCTCGAGGACGAGCGAGGCGTTCCAGCCGGGCTCCGCGGGCAGCCGCACCTCGCCCGAGCGCGGGTCGGCCCCCGGCGCCGGGGGCGGGAGCGGCGCGGCCGCGGGCGGGGCGAGCAGCGAGGGCCGCGCCGGCAGCGGCCGCGTCCGCACCTCCGAGAGGCGCAGGTCGTAGCCGTTCCCGTCGAGGGGCAACTCCGTGACGAGGTCGTTCGTCACCGCCAGACGGTCGGAGATGAACAGGGGGACGAGGGGCACCTCCTCGTCGAGCCGCGCCTGGATCAGGCGGAACGCCGCCGCGCGCGCCTCCGGCTTCGGCGTCGTGAACCCCGCGAGGAGCGCGGTCCGCACGGCCTCGTCCCGCCACCGCGGCGGCCGGCTCGAGGCCGTCTCGCCCGCCGGGCGGTCGAGGAACAGCGTCTGGAGGCTGATCCACGGGTCGTAGGGGGCGCCGTAGGTCGTCTCGAACTGCACGTCCCACGCCCCGCGGGTCTCGCGGTCCGCGGCCTCCTCCGGGCTCGCGGGGACGACGACCTTCACCCGCAGGCCCGCCTTCTCCGCCTGCCGGGCCACGGCCTCCGCGCCGCGCCGAAGCCGCGGCGGGGCGCCGGCCGGAAGGACGAACTCGAGCGCGCGCTCCTCGCCGCGGGCGGCCTGCGGGGCGGCCGTCCGCCCGGACTCCGGCCACCCCCCGAGCCCCGGCGCGAAGAGCGTCGTGGCGGGCACGGCGTAGGAGAGCTCGCCCTCCGCGACGAGGGCCGCGCGGTCGAGGCAGGCGGCGAGGCGGCGGCGCAGCTCCACGTCCGCCATCGGCCCCGCCAGCGTGTTCAGCCGGAGGAGGGTCACCGCCGTCCCCCGCGCGCGCCAGACTCGGAAGGCCCCGCCGGCGGTCAGCGCGGCCAGGCCCTCCCGGGGCAGGATCGGGGAGGAACCGTCCGCCACGAGGTCCGCCTTCCCCTGCCGGAGGAGTTCGAGCGCGGTCGGGGACTCCGCGAAGCCGTCCGGCAGCGGCACCATCTCCACCCGCGGGAGCGCCGGCACGCCCCGCCAGTGGCGCTCGTGGGCGCGGAACGCGAGGACGCCGGCCGGGCCCACCGCCTCCAGCGCGAACGGCCCGGAGCCGGTCGCCCGGACGAAGACGCCTTCGTTCGTGTAGGAACCGCGCGCGACGATGTAGGCGGGGTTGATCGCCGCGGCGCACTCCTCGAGGAACGGCCACGCCTCGCTCAGCGTGACCCGCACCGTGAGGTCGTCCACGGCCTCGATGCGGTCCATCCGCAGCGTCGAGCCGATCCACGAGTTGGCGTAGTTGCCGCGCCAGCGCAGGAGGTGGTTGCGGACGGAGGCGGCGTCGAGGCGGCGGCCGTCGTGCGCCACGACCCCCTCGCGGAGGCGGAGGAGGATCGTGCGCCCGTCCTCGGAGACCTCCCACGACGTCGCCAGCGCGGGCGCGAGCTCGCCCCGCGGGCCGAAGGCCGTCAGCCCCTCGTAGCAGGCGGTCTTCGTCCGGAACCCGCCGGAGTAGAGGAGCGGGGTGAGAACGCCCTCCGGGGAGACCCGTGCCGCGACGCCGACCCGGAGGCACGGGCGGGAGTCCGGCGCGTCACCGGCGGCGGACCCATGGGACGCGGCGGTAACGAGCGCGATCGCGGCGAGGGCCGCGGCGAGGCGGGTGTGGCGCATCTCTTCCTCCGTTGCGGGCAACCCCGCGAACGGCGCAAAGACCGTGCCGCCGGCCCGCGGGGGCCGGAGGGAGACCGTAGCGTCCCGGGCACGGCGCGCGGATCTCCCGGGGGAAGTCCCGGTCGACTATCATCCGCGGGGATCGACGAGGCGCCGGCCGGCAGGTCCGGGGGCGCCGGGCGCCCGGGCATGGCGGGCGCGCGGGGAGTGTGACGTGAGAACGGACGCGAGCGTGTTCGGACGGGCCATCCGCCGGTGGTCGGGGATCGCGGGCGTGGCCGCACTCATCCTCGCGTGGTGGGCCTTCGGCGCCGTCCGGCCCGTCGGCGAGTCCCGGCCGCCCGCCGCCCCGGCGAGGGAACCGTCGGCGGGCGAGCGGAGTCCGCGCGGGGTCGATCGCGGGGAGCGAGGTGGTCCGGCGGCCGGCGCACCGGCGACGGGGGAGGAGGCGGACGCGGGCCTCACGATCCGCGGCACCGTCGTGGGGGAGGACGGGGCGGGGGTGCCGGCGGCGTCCGTCACGGCACGGGTCCCGCACACCCCCGGTCGGGGTTCCGCAGGCCTCACGGATGCGGAGGGCCGGTTCGAGCTCCGCATGGACCATCCCTGCCCGGGGAGACGGCAGGCGGATCTGCTCGTGGTCGCCGGGAAGCCGGGCCACCTGCCGGGCTGGACGCGGTTCACCGCGCCCCCGGGCGGAGAGGGAACGGAGCCGCTCGTGATCACGCTCCGGGGGTTCGGGAAGACACTCCGTCTCTCGGGACACGTCACCGGCGCGACCACGGGCGTCCCGCTCGAGGGGGTGCGCGTGTCCGTTCTCCTCGGGGACAGCACGACCGCCGGCACGGTTTCGCGGCAGGACGGGTCCTTCGGCCTCGACGTGCCGCAGGCCTGCGTCGAACGCCTTCTCCTGATCGCCGAGAAGCCGGGATGCTACCGGTACCTGGGGCCGGTCCCTGCGGACGCGTCGCCGATCCTCGTGGCCCTGACCGCGATCCCCCCCGACGGCCGACAAGTCTCGGAGCTCACGGTGCACGTTGTCCGGGAGGACGGAAGCCCCGTCCCCGCGGCGAACGTCACGCTCGCCGGTGCGGGAGGGTCCCCACCCGCCAGTGGACAGCAGGAGGATGGGGCGTCGTCCTTCCTCACCGACCTGCGGGTCGCCACGCAGGTCGAAGGGCCCTGCCCCGGAGACGGCCGGGCCGATGCGGCGGGAGACATCCGGTTCCGGCCGCTCCTGACCGGAGCGTGGCGCGTCGTGGCTTTCGCGGAGGCCGCCGGCCTCGGTGAGACGATCGTCGAGGTGAGCCCGGGAGGCACGGTGGCCACGCTCGTCCTGAAGCCCACGGGCATGGTGCGGATCGTGCTCCGCGGGCAACACAGGGACGGCGAGTACGCGCTGCACGTCGCCTCCGGTTTCGGGCCGGAGGAGCTGCGGGCCCGGGGGGCCGACGGGGTGTTCGAGTTCCGGAACTCGGGGCCGCAGGCGCTGGAGGTCGAGGTCTCCGAGATGCTGGAACTGTCCCCCCTGCCGGAGGTGCGCAGGGACGACCCGGACCGGAGGCTGGTCTGGCGGGGGATCATCGGTCGGATCGCGGACTCCCATGAGGACTGCGAGTTCACGATCGACATCCCGAACCGGCTGTTCCTCGTCCGGGGCCGTGTGCTGGGACCGGAGGGTAGCCCCGTGCCGGGAGTGGTGCTGGAGATCGACCAGCGGCCCGTGTCGTCGGACAGTGCCGGGCGGTTCGAGGTCGATGGCTTCTCGTGGCAGCCGAGAGGGGTCAGGGTGGTCGATGGAGTCCCCGAGGGGCTCATCGCGGCGCCCTGCCGGGTGCCCGAACCGAAGGACGGCGTCATCGACGTGGAGGTCCGCCTCCGCGAGCACCGTCCCCGGGCGGGAACCGTGGTGCGCCCGCTCCGGGAGGATGACGGAGGGGGCGGCGGGGGCAGGTAGGGAGCGCCCGGACGGGGCTCCGAATCTCCGCCGGGCCCCGCGTCTCCCGTAGACTCGGCGCCGCCATGACTCCTCGGGAACGTTGGCTGGCGCTGCTCTCCGGAGAGAGACCCGACCGGGTCGTCACCGACTACTGGGCCACGCCGGAGGTGACGGAGCGGCTGTGCCGGGAGCTGCGCTGCCCGGACCGCGAGGCGCTGTACACGCGGCTCTCGATCGACGGCGTCGTCCACGTGGACCCGCCGCGCATCGTGCGGGGCTTCCCGGGGGACGCGCGGGCGGACATCTGGGGGCTCCGGCGGAGGCGCGTGGCCTACGGGGCCGGCGCCTACGACGAGTTCGACAACCACCCGCTGGCCGCGGCGACCACCGTGCGGGAGATCGAGGGCTACCCGTGGCCCCGGGCGGCGGACCACGACTTCGATGCGTTCCGCGCGGCGCTGGCCGCCGCGCCGCCGCACCGTGCCGTCTGCTCCGGCGAGTACGAGCCCTTCCTCCTCTACTGCGCGCTCCGCGGCATGGAGCAGGCGATGATGGACCTGCTCGTCGAGCCCGACATCGTCCGCGCGGCGCTCGCGAGGGTCTTCCGTTACCACTACGAGACGAACGCCCGGATCTTCGACATCGGCCGGGGCCGGATCGACCTCTTCTACCTGGCCGAGGACCTCGGCGGGCAGACGAACCTCCTCATCGGCCTCCCGCAGATCCGCGAGTTCCTGCTGCCGCACATGCGCGAGATGGCCGGGCTCGCGAAGAGCCACGGGATCCGCGTCTTCTACCACACCGACGGGGCGGCCCGGGCCGCGCTGCCCGACCTCGTGGACGTCGTCGGCATCGACATCCTGAACCCCATCCAGTGGCGCTGCCCGGGCATGGACCGCGAGGGCCTCGTCCGCGACTTCGGCGGCCGCGTCGTCTTCCACGGCGCCATGGACAACCAGCGCACGCTGCCGTTCGGGACGGCGGACGACGTGCGGGCCGAGGTCCTCGACAACCTGCGGGTCTTCGCCGGCGCGCGGTGGGTCTGCGCCCCCTGCCACAACCTCCAGCCCGTCACGCCGACGGAGAACATTCTTGCGCTCTATGAGACGATCCACGCGCACGGGTTGACCCATGGCGCCTGACTCCCCGCTCCACAACTCGATCCTCAAGGGAGACGCCGTCGCGGCGCGGGCCGCCGCCGAGGCGGCGCTCGCCGGCGGAGCCGATCCCGGGTGGCTCCTCGCGCAGGAGATGATCCCCGCCATGCGCGAGGCCGGCCGGCGGTTCGAGGCGGGGGAGTACTTCATCCCCGAGATCCTCGTCGCCGCGCGCGCCATGAAGGCCGCCTTCGCGCCGCTCCGCCCGCTCCTTGCCGGGCGCGGCGCGGCGCCCATGGGTGTCGTCGCCATCGGCACCGTCCGCGGGGACGTGCACGACATCGGCAAGAACCTCGTCGCGACGATGCTCGAGGGTGCCGGTTTCGCCGTCCTCGACCTCGGCGTGGATGTCCCGCCGGAGGCGTTCGTGACGGCGGTGCGGGACGGCGGCGCCACGATCGTCGCCCTGTCCTCGCTTCTCACGACGACCATGCTCGCCATGCCCGAGACGCTCGCGGCCCTCGACGCCGCCGGCCTGCGCGACCGCGTCAAGGTCATCGTCGGCGGCGCGCCCGTCACCCCGGAGTTCGCGCGGCGGATCGGTGCCGACGGCTTCGAGGACAACGCGAATGCCGCCGCCGCCCTCGCCCTGCGACTCGCCGGGGACTGAGGGCGCCGTGCACCCCCTCATCGCGCGCCTCGTCGCGGGCGCCCCCGTGCTCGCGGACGGCGCGTACGGCACGATGCTGCTCGCGCGCGTCCGGCCGGGCGAGGTCCCGGACGCGCTGAACGTCACGGAGCCCGGCGCGGTGCGGGCGCTCACGGCGGCCTACGCCGCCGCCGGCAGCGCCGTCGTGGTGACGAACACCTTCCGCGCGAACCGGATCGGACTGGCCCGGTCGGCCGTCGCGGGGCGGGTCGCGGAGGTGAACGCGGCCGGTGTCGCCATCGCGAGGGCGGCGGCGCCGGGCGCGGCCGTCTTCGGTGCGATGGGGCCGACCGGCGCGCTCCTCGGTTTCGCCGGCCCTCCCGAGCACGAGATCCGGGCGGCGTTCGCCGAGCAGGCCGCGGCGCTGGCGGCCGCGGGCGCCGACGCGCTCCTCGTCGAGACGATGGGCGATCTCGGCGAGGCCCTGGTCGCGTTGGCGGCGGCGACGGCCACCGGGCTCCCCGTCGTGGTGAGCCTCGCCTTCGGCGCCGGCCGCGACGGCGATCGCACGCCCATGGGGCAGACGCCGGAGGCGGCCGCGGCGACGCTCGCGGCAGCGGGGGCGGCGGCGGTCGGCGCGAACTGCGCCCTCACGCCGGGGCGGATGGCCGGCGTCATCGAGCGCCTGCGCGCGGCGACCGCCCTGCCGGTGTGGGCCAAGCCCAACGCCGGGGCGCCCGCGCTGGCGGAGGACGGCAGCGTCTCGTGGCCGTGCGCACCCGAGGAGTTCGCCCGCCAGGCCGCCGCGCTCGCCGCCGCCGGCGCCACTTTCGTCGGCGGCTGCTGCGGCACGACCCCCGCCCACGTGGCCGCCCTCCGGGCGGCATTGCCTCCCGCGTGAAGGCCATGGAACGGCCCGATCTCCCGCGCGCCGGTTGAGGGCGCCGGACGGTTCCTCCCGGAAGATCTCCTCAGAGACGGTCGTTCGGAAGATCTCCTCAGACCCGCGTTTGACACGGAAACGGGGGGTGACCGGCTGGAACCCG
>JADHED010000465.1_pt1 | contig 48763 bp, 41 predicted proteins | sample 8952041 | NCBI WGS metagenome assembly JADHED01 (sample SAMN16124423, study PRJNA663239) | bioreactor sludge metagenome | isolation source: sludge (control) | place: India:Bengaluru | collected 2018-09-08 | reverse complement strand
CGCGATCGGCCGTGAGACCCGGCCAGAACCGCGCGAGGCGGTGAGAAGGGCGGGCCAGAGTGGTGGGTCGGAAGCCCCGCGTCACACCGAGGGCGCCGCCGCGCCCGGCCCGCAAGGAGCGACGAGGGCGCGACCCAGGCTGGTCGTAACGGGCGAGCGTGAGCCGATCACGGGCTCCGGGGGAGCCCGCGACCGGTCGGCCCTCGAGTGCAGCGGATTTCCGACTCACCACCCCACCCACTCCGCGTCTGGACACACCCGGCCAGCCGGAGGGCAGGCGGACGGGAGGGGGCCGGAACCAGCCCGTACCGGGGGGCTCGGAGCGCCGCCAGCCGGTTCGCGAAGAAACGGGCCCGCCCCGGGACTGCGCGCCTAGGGGTGGGACGAAAAGAGCCGGGGCGGCTTTCGGGCCGCCCCGGCTCCTGGTCTGCCGGTCTCCGCGCGCGACTACATGACGCGGTACTTCTTCAGCACCTCCAGGGCCTGCCCGGGCGTCAGCTTCATCGCACCGAGAGCCTCCGCGGCCGCCTTGCGCACGTCGCGCTCGGCGTCACCGAGGCCGGCCAGGAGGGCGTTGTAAGCATCGGCCGGAGCGGGCTGCGCGGAGAAGATGCCGCCCAGCGCCTTGGCCGCCGCCACCCGGATCGGGATGGCGTTGGCGGTCTCGGCGAACGCGCCGGCCACCGCCGCCAGGGAGTTCGCACTGCCGAGGTTGCCGAGAGCGGCGAGGGCCGCCAGCCGGATCTCGTCCGGCTTGTCCGACTTCACCACCCCGGCGAGGGCCGCCTCGGCCTCCGCGTAGTTGCCGAACGCGGTGGCCGAACGATCGAGACCCGCGAGCGCCGAGCACGCCGCGAGCGACGCCGCGAGGGCGCGCTTCTGGTCGTCGTTGAGGCTCTGCGCCGCGGCTTCCTTGATGCGGTCGATGTTCAGCGGATCGATCGCGATGAAGTCCTGCACCTTCGTGCCGAACAGCTCGCGCGCCGCCGTGAGTTCCGTCTCGGTGCCCGTGATGAGGATCTGGACGGCCGCCGTGCGGAAGTCGGAGCGCAGCTCCTGGACGACCGTCAGCGGGAGCCGGTCCTCGAGACCGACGGCCCGGATGAGGATGACGTCGAAGGTTCCGACCTCCTTGGCGCGCCGGAAGCCGGCGACCGCGGTGGTCTCCGCCGTGGCGTACATGCCGGCGTCATCGAGGGCCTTCAGCGCCTTCGCCCGGAGAGAAGCGTCGGGCTCGATCAGCAGAACCTGACGGGCGCTGGCGCCGGCGACCGCCTGGGCCGCCAGCGTGATGACCTTCTCCGAGCCGGGGAACGCGGCGCCCGGATCGACCTGCATGCAGGCCACCGCGGCGGCGTAGCGGACCGTCTTCGGGCCGTCGAGAGCCTGCGCGAGCGGGGAGTCCACGCCGATGGCGCGGCCGTCCCACACGGCGGGCAGGGCGGCCAGCGCGCCGCGCGCGATGCCCTCGTCGCCCGTGGCGAGCGCGAAGGCCAGCGCGCCGAGCTGCGCGTCCGCGCCCTGGCTCGCGGCAAGGAGGTTGGCGTTCCACACCTTCTCCGCCAGCGCCTTGCCCTCGTCCGTGGACTTCGACTCGTCGGACAGCGCCTCCACCGCGGCCCACTCGGCGTAGTGCATGGCCGTCAGCATGTCGCGGGCGCCCAGGCAGGCGGCGTCCACGTTCAGCGCGTCGTAGCAGGCCTCTTCGGCCAACTCGAGGTGGTACAGGAAGGCCGGGACCTGCCGGTCGACCAGCTTGCCGTCCACGTAGTCCCAGATCGTGTAGGTGCCGAGGTAGTTGCGGATGACCGCGGAGTCCTTCGCGTAGTACTTCTGCGCGAGGAGCAGGTACGCCTCGGAGGGAGACTTCACCGGCTGCTCGCCCGCCAGCGCGGCGAGCGCCTGGCCCGCCGCGTCGGTGACCGCCGGATTGGTGGACTTCGCGGCAAGCTCCGCGAGCCCGCCGATCGCCCGGTAGTCGCCGATCTTCTGCAGCACCAGCGCGGCGTTCTGCTGGACCTTGTAGTCGTCGGAGCGCAGCGCCTCGGTCAGCGGAAGCACGGCGTCCGAACCCAGCTCGGAGAGCGCGAGGATGGAGTTGACGCGCTCCTCGCGGTCGTTGGAGCCGAGGTAGTGGTAGAGGTAGGGGACCGCGTACTCGCCGTGGCGAGCGACCAGCATCTTCACGGCCTGCTGGCGGGCGCCGTAGTCCGCGCCCTTCACGGCCTGCTCGACGAGCTCGCGGATCGCGGCCTCGTCCTTCATGCGCTCCTGCTCGCCGACGTGGCCGAGCTCGAGCAGCCGCTTCGCGACTTTCTCGGAGTCGCCACCCGCGGTGAGAAGGTCGAGGAACATGCGGTACTCGACCTTACGGAGCAACCCGTAGACCGCCTCCTGGCTCGGGTCCTCGGCGAGGAGCTGCTTCAGGACGTCGGCCGCCTCGTTGAGACGCCCCCGCTCCCACAGGTCCTTCGCCTGCGCGAACAGGGACTCGATGCGGGAGCCGTCCTGCGCCCGAGCGGGGCCGGGGAGGGCCACGATAAATGCCCCGGCGAGGATCGCGATCACGGCGGAACAGAGGACCGCTTTCCTGGCCCCGATCTTCATGCCATGCCTCCCTTCAATGCCTTCGTGCCTGCGCCCACGGTGGAAAGATTCTTTCGTCCGAGGGAATGCCCACGACCCTCGACACGGATCGCCCGGCTGGGACCGGGGAAACGTGGGCATTCTAGCAATGGTCATGGAACGGTCAAGGTCAAAGGCACCGTCCGGAAGGCCCGAAAACCCCTGTCCGGAAAGGATTTCCCGCCGCCGCGGACGCTTCATGCGGGGGGATTCCCGCCGCCGCGGATCGGGAGGCGCCCGGGCATCGCCCGCCCCTCGAACAGCGCGTGGAGCGCCGCCCGCCGGCACACTTCCGCATCGCTCCATGCGAGCACGGCGGTCCGGACCCCCAGCCCGGCCAGAAGGCAGGGGTTGCCGAACACCACGACGACGGTCTTCGCGGCGTGTTCGCGGAGGACCTCGCCGGCGAAACCGCGCAGCGCCGGGCACAGGCCCGCCCGCTCCTTGGCCATCCGCACGTCTCCGAAAAGCCCGAGGAGGATCGTGTCCGCCTGCCGCAGGGATTCGGCGAGCCCGCCGGAGAGTCCCGTGCCGTCGGGGGTGACCTGCACGATCCCCGCGCTGAAGGCGCGGCGCGCGGGATCGAACGCCCGCGCCCGGCCAGGCGTCGTATCGTCGTCGACGACGAGGCCGAGGCACTCCCCCGGGGACGACGCGAAGCGGCGCAGGAGGCCGTCCCGGTCGGCGAGGACCGTCAGCGACCGTCGCGCGGCCTCCTCGGCGGCGTAGCCGTACTCCGCGGTGAGATCCCGCGCCGGCGGGACCTCGGACGCCAGGTCGCCGGCGACCAGCGCGATGCGGCCGAGGCGCTCCTGCACGAGGTCGCGCGTGACCCGCCCCTCCGCGAGCGCGTCCCGCAGGGCCTCCACGGCCCGCCAGGGGTCCGGAGGGATCAGGAGGAGGTCGGCCCCGGCGCGCAGCGCCTGCACGCCGGGGTCGGCGCCCTCGATCCGCGCGCCTTCCATCGTCAGCGCATCGGTGATGACGAGCCCGCCGAACCCCCACTCGCGGCGGAGGAGGCCGTCGAGGACCGGACGGGAGTAGGTGGCCGGCACGCCGGGGTCGAGCCCCTCGTACACCACGTGCGCGGTCATGACCATGCGCACGCCGGCGCGGACCGCCGCCCGGAAGGGCGCCAGTTCGCGGGATTCGAGGATGTCCCGCGGCGCGTGGACCACGGGCAGGGCGGTGTGGGAGTCGAGGTCGGTGTCGCCGTGGCCGGGGAAGTGCTTCGCGCAGGCGAGGACGCCTTCCTCCTCGAGCCCCTCGATGAAGGCGAGGCCCATCCGGACGACGAGGTCCGGGTCGTCGGAGTACGCGCGGGTGCCGATGATCGGGTTGTCGAGGCGGGTCAGGACGTCCAGGACCGGGGCGAGGACGACGTTCACGCCGACGGCGCGCGCGGAGAGCGCGGTGATCTTGCCGGCCATGTAGGCGATGTCCGGCGCGCCCGTGGCGGCGAGGGCCATCGCCGGCGGCAGCTCGAGCATGCCCTCGACCAGGGCCCCCGCGCCGCGCTCGTAGTCGGCCATCATGAGCAGGGGCCGCCCCGCTTCCTCGCGGATCCGCGCGAGGAAGGGCGGGGTGAGTTCGCGGTCGCCGCCGAAGACGATGAAGCCCGCCACGCGGGCCTCGCGCGCGAGGCGGACGAATTCGTCGCTCCGGCCGTAGTCCCGCGGCAGCCGGATGGCGGGGACGAGGAGCCCCCCGACGTCGGTCAGGGAGAAATCTTGCCGAGGATCACCGGCCATCGGGCCCCCGTGGCGGCGGGAACGTTGTTGGGGTTCCCGCAGATGGTTTCGTTGGCGAGCACGGCAAAGGCGACGGCTTCCTTGAGGTCCGGGTCGATGCCGCGTTCCGCGATGCTGCGGACGGGGATCGGGTCGAAGAGCCGGCGGAGGTGGGCCATGAGCGTCAGGTTCCGCACGCCCCCGCCGGACACGAGGATCTCGCGGACCGGACTCTTCGGGAACACGAAGTCCTCGTAGGCCCTGCGGATCGACCGTGCGACGAACTCGGTCATCGTGGCGAGGACGTCCCGAAGCGACAGGTTCGCCCGCTCCCGGAGGACCGCCATCACGTAGTCCTTCCCGAAGGTCTCGCGCCCCGTGCTCTTCGGCGGCGCCTTCGGCAGGTAGTCATGGGCGAGCAGCCTTCGCAGCAGGTCCTCGTCCACCCGTCCGTGGGCGGCAAGGCGACCGTCCCGGTCGTACTCCTCCTCGCCGCGGGAGTGGATGCGCACCAGCTCGTCGAGCGGCATGTTTCCGGGGCCCGTGTCGAAGGCGAGGAGGTCCTCGATCTCGCCGGTGACGAGCGTCACGTTGGCGATGCCTCCGATGTTCTGGAGGGCCACCGGCACGTTCCGGTTCGCGAACAGGACGAAGTCCACGTAGGGGACGAGCGGCGCCCCGTCGCCGCCCGCGGCGACGTCGCGCGTCCGGAAGTCGGCGACGACGGGGATGCGCGTCCGCTCGGCGATGACGTCGGGCTCCCCGATCTGGAGCGTGGCCGGCGAGATCCGCGGGCCGCGCGGGATGTGCCAGACGGTCTGGCCGTGGGAGCCGATGAGGTCGACCCCTCTCGGTCTGACGCCCGCCTTCTCGAGAAACCGGAGCGCGACATCCGCGAAACACTCGCCGATGTCCACGTTCAGGCGGCACACGTCGTCCACGCCGTCCGCCCGGAGGATGGCGGCCTTCAGGGCCGGCGGGTAGGGGTGGCAGGCACCGGCGACCATCTCGAGGGCGGTGACCGTGCCCGAGCCCCGGATCCTCACGAGCGCGGCATCCACCCCGTCCGCGGAGGTCCCCGACGAGAGGCCGAGGACGAGTCGCTCATCCTTCGCCGCGATGGCGACGAGCCGTTCGAGGGGCTTCACGGGGACCCTCCCAGGGCGGCGCGCAGGAAGCCCCCGGCGGCGGCGAGGCGCCGGCGCGCCTCGTCCGCGGAGACCCCTGCCCGGGCCATGACGACCGCCGTCTTCACCTCGCCGCCGGCCGCCGCGAGAAGGGCGTCGGCGTCCGCGCCGTCCCGCCCCGCCAGCCGCGACAGGAGCCGCCGGGCCCGGTCCCGGAGCTTGGCCGAACCGGCGCGCAGGTCCACCATCAGGTTCCCGTACACGCGGCCCGTGCGGACCATGGCCCCGGTGCTGATCATGTTCAGGACCATCTTCGTGGCCGTCCCGGCCTTCAGCCGCGTGGACCCGGCGAGCAGCTCCGGCCCCGTGGGCAGGGCCACGACCGTGTCGGCGGCGGCCTCGCGGGCGTCCCCGGCGGTGACGAGGGCGGTCCGCGCTCCGCCCGCCCGCGCCGCCTCGAGCGCGCCCCGCACGTAGGGCGTCACGCCGCTGGCGGCGATCCCGACGACGACGTCGCGCGGGGACGGGCCGAGGGCGAGGACCTCCCGCCGGCCGGCGTCGGCGTCGTCCTCCGCGCCTTCCCGGGCGGCGAAGACGGCTTCCCGCCCGCCCGCGATGAGGGCCACGACGCGGTCCGGGTCGACGCCGAAGGTCGGCGGGCACTCCGCGGCGTCGAGAACCCCGAGGCGGCCGCTCGTCCCGGCCCCGACGTAGAGGAGGCGGCCTCCGCCGGCCAGCGCGGCGGCGGCGGCCTCCACGACGGCCGCCACGGCGGGCAGGGCGGCGGCGACGGCCTCCGGCGCCCGCCGGTCCTCCGCGTTCATCAGGCGCAGGAGTTCGGGGGTCGGCAGCAGATCGAGGGCCGGGGCCCCCGGGTGATCCGCCTCCGTCGGCAGGTCCGCGTAGCGCACGGGCAGAAGGTAGCCTTTCGTCCCCTCCCCGACAAGTGGGCCTTGCGCCGGGCGAAACCCGGGCAGAGTATTGGCGGTAGATGGACGAGGGAGGCCGGATGGGATCAGGTTCGCCCGATCGGGACGTGCTCGAACGGGCCCGGCGGGGCGACCGCCGGGCCTTCGCCGAGGTCGTCGACGCATGCGGCGGCATCGTCCTCAACCTGGCCCGCCGGATGGTGCGGGACCGTGCGGAGGCGGAGGACCTCTCGCAGGAGGTCTTCCTCAGGCTCTGGCGCGCCCTGCCGCGTTACGACCCCTCGCGGCCGTTCCTCCCGTGGCTCAGGAAGGTGGCGATGAACCAGATGCTGAACCTGTGCACGCGCGGCGCGGACCGGGCCCGGCGCCGGGTGGAGTCGCTGGACGCCCGGGCGGAGGCCACGGGGGAGAGCCCCGCGGACCCCGCCGCCCCGACGGGCCCCGGCCGGGCGGAGGCCCGGGAGCGGGCGGAGGCGGTGCGGCGGGCCGTCGCCCGGCTCGACCCGGACCACCGGGCCGTCCTGGCGCTCCGGTATTTCGGCGGCGGGTCCTGCGAGGACCTGGCGCGCGAACTGTCCCTGCCCCTCGGGACCGTGAAGAACCGGCTGTTCCGGGCGCGCGCCGCGCTGGCCGCGGAATTGAGGGGCCTGGTGGAGGATGCGCGATGAACTGCGAGGAGGCGCGGCGGGCGGTCTCGGAGGCCCTCGACGGCGCTCCGCTCCCGGAGGAGGCGGAGGCGCACGTCAGGGCGTGCGCCTCCTGCCGCGAGCAGGCGGCGGCGATCGAGGACGCCCACCGGGCGCTCCTCGCGGAGCCCGTTCTGCCGTGGGACGCGGCCCGGACCGCCATGGTCGTGGCGCGGATCGCCGCGGAGGGGCGCCGCGCCCGCGTGCGGGCGCTCGCCGCGGCGGCCCTGCTGCTCCTGTCCGCGGTCCTCGCCGGGGCGGTGTTCGGCGCCGGCCTGGCCTGGCCCACGCCGGAGTCGCTGACCGGGCCGCTCCTGTCCGTGCTGCCGGATCTCGGGAGGCACGCCCCGGACCCGGTCTGGTTCGACACGCTGCTCCCGTTCGCGCTCGCCGCGCTCGGGGGCATCGTCCTTCTCGAAACCGTGCGGGCGGCCCGGCCGGCCCGCGGGAGGTCGCGGTCATGAGGACCACCGTCTGCTCTCTCTCCCTCCTCACGCTCGCCGCGCCGGCCGTCGCCGGCGGCACGGCCGACGCGGCGATCATCGGGCTCGCCTTCTATCCCTGCCTGATCCTGCTCCTCGCCGCGCCGGCGGCGGTCCTCCTGCGGGCGACGACGGCCCTGCCGTCCCGCGTGGAGGCGGGCCTCGGCGCCCGGGGCCATGGCGCCAGGCTGCTCGGGGCGCTGCTCTTCGCGGCGATGATCGCCCTGCTGTCCGCGGCGAAGCATCGCGGCGCCGGCGCCGGGACCTGGCTCGCCCTGGCGTTCGGTTCCCTGCTGCTGCTCGGCCTCGCCGTCGTGGCGGTGCGTACCGGGCGCGCGCTGTTCCGGGACCCGGGCCGCGGGGAGAGCGTGGGGGCGTTCGTCCTCGGCTGGCTCCTCCTGGCCGGGCTGTCGCTCCTGCCGGTCCTCGGCGTCCTCGCCCTGCTCTGGCAGGCCTGCCTGGGCCTCGGCGCGCTGGCGCTGGCCCCCTTCCGCCGCTGACCCGGTGCCACGCCAGATCCCGAGTACTTACACCGGTGCCAGGTCAGATTCTGAGGACTTGCCGCGGAGGCGATGCCGGCGGGGGGGGCGGGCATCCATCGGACCTGACCGGGCGCGGAGCGGCTATCGAGCGCCGGCCGGGTCGGGCTTCGGCGCCTCCACCTTCTGCGAGGCGCGCCCGAAGTTCTGCGTCCAGAAGTCCTGGCTGCGGCCCACCCCGATCTCGGTGTGGTCCTTGCCCAGCATGTTCCGGTGGTGGCCGCTGCTCCCGTACCACTGGAGGAACGTCGGCCGCCCCTCCTGCGAACCGCGGGCGATGTTCTCCGACACGCCGCCCGTGTAGCCGGCGAGTCTGGCACGATGGTTCGGAGTCCGAATGTTGTCGAACTCCGCCCCCGGGAGCGGCACGTCGTGCGCGAAATAGCCGTGCTCGCGCATGTGGGTGCTGTGGGCGCGGGCGCACGCGAGGAGCTTCGCGTTCCACATGACCGCCCGGACACCCATCATCATGCGGTACTCGTTCGTGGCATCGACGCAGGCCCGCTCCTGCTCGTCGGCTTCGGTCTTCACCTCGCGGTTGAACCGGAGGACCTGCTCGTTCCACTCGAGGTGGTTCTTCGCCGTGGAGTCGCCCGGGAAGTGCATCAGGTCGATGGCCCGGTTCACCGCCGCGACCTTCGATTCGAACGGCTCCGCGGGCGGACTCCCCATGTGGCTCAGTTCCAGGGCGCAGGTCTCCGCCCGGGAGTAGAGCTCCCCCACCTCCGGCACCCGGTCGATGAGGTAGGAGATCGGCCGCTCCCAGAGGGCGCGGACCTTGTCCACGAGGCCATCCACCTCCGCCTGGACCGCCGCGTACTCCGGCCCTTCGGGGTGGGGGTAAGGGTACTTCGCCTCGTCGAAGATGAGCGCCAGGGCCGCCTTCCGGCGGTCCAGAAGCTCCTTCCACATCACCGCCTTCAGGGCCGGGTCCCGGACGAACGGGTGGTTCACGAGGCTCTCGACGGACTCGTCGAGGATCCGGGTCAGCGCCCGCACGAGCGCGGTCCGGGAGACGTTGCCCAGTTCCTTCAGGCGCGCGAGGCCCGCCTCCCGGCGCCGGGGGTCGCTCGAGGTCGCGTCCTTCTCCGCCGCGGCGACTTCCTCCTCGAGTTCCGCCTCCTGCTTCTCCGCCGGGGTCATCCACCGCTTGCGGTGGAACACGAACCCGCCCTCCGGCACGGGCATCTTCCGGGCGCGGGCGAGGACGCCGAACGCCTCCGGTTCGAGTTCCGGGGCCGCCCGCAGGGCGGCGGACACGGCCTCGTGCCCCGCATCCTCGTCGCCGGCGCGGAACGCGAAGGCGGCGAGGTGCAGCAACCCCTTCCCGTCGAGGCTCAGCCGCGACAGGACGGCGAGGACCCGCTCGGGCCCCATCCGGGCCCACGGCAGCCGGGACTCCGCTCCCCGGAGGCTCACGACGAGCTCGTCCTCCGTGGCGGCCGTCGCGTTCGCCTTGAGCCCGTGGCCGAGATCGAGGTTCCGGAAACGCTCGGGGTGTTCGCGGACCTGCGCGAGGAGCGCGGCGAACAGCGTCGCGCGCCCCTCGAGATCCCGGGCCCGCCCGCGGAACTCCTCGGCGAGCGCGGGGTCCGGGCAGTCCTCCGCCGCCCGCAGGTAGGCGGCCACGGCGTCCGCGTAGCGGCGCCGGGTGACCAGCGTCTCCGCGTCCTCGGCCGCGCGCAGGTACTCGCGGCGCTGCTCGACCTTGGCCTCCACGACTTCCGGCGCCGCCGTGCTGTCCTCGCGCAGGACCGCGAGCACCTCCAGTTTCTGCCGGAGGTCGAACGAGTGCCGGGTGCCGCGGAAGGCGTCGAGGCGGTCGCGGAGCAGCGCCGCCGCCTCGTCGAACCGCTTCTGCGCGATGAGGGCCTCGGCCTCCTTCGACACCGCCTCGTAGACCTCCCGGGCCTTCACCTGGATGCGCTCGAACTCCCCGGTGGCGAGCGGGATGTCCGGCTTCACGATCTGCGGCAGGTAGATGTACTCGTGCCAGACGAGGATGGCCTCCTGGAAGCGCCCCTCGTTGACGAGTCTCGCGGCCTGCCGCCGGGTCTCCTCGAACCGACGCTCGCCCTCGCCCCGGTACTCCGCCTTCACCTCGTCGAGGAACTTAGGATCGTCGGCGGCGGGCGTGCCCGGGAAGGAGGAGCGGAAGTCGCGCCAGGCGATCTCGAACTCCTCCGGCGACATCTGGTTCCACTGGGCGCGCAGCTCGGCCCGCGCCCGCTCCGCCCGGGCGACGCGGTCGCGCTCGCCGCGGATCTCCTCCACCGCCTTCTGCGCGCGTGTCGCCTCCACGAGGTCCGGGTAGTCCCGCGCGACGGACTCGAACAGCGACTCCGCCTCGTCGACCCGCCCGCCCTCCCAGGCCGCCTTGGCGCGGGCGAACGTCTCCGCGGCGGCGACCTGGCGCTCGGACCGGCCGGAGGTGAGCAGGAGAAGCCCCCCGACGATCCCCGCGGCGGCCACGAACGCGAGGACCGCGTACAGGCGACCGTGCCCCCGCGGTCGCGGGGCGGTCCTCCCGGCGACGAGGGCCGGCCCCACGGGCCGGGGCGGCACGGCCGGGGCGGGCGGAGCCGGGTAGCCGGACGGCGGGGGCGGAGGTGGCGGCGGAGCGGTCCATGCCGCGGGGGCGGGCGGCGCCGCCGGCGCGGCGGGATACGCCCCCGCCTCCTCCATGATGGTGACCTTCGCGCGGCCCAGCGCCACCTGATCGCCGGAGCGGACGAGCGCCTGGGCCACGGGGAACCCGTTGAGCCGTGTGCCGGACCGGGAGCCGTGGTCGGAGACGCGAAGCCCCGCGGGGGTGACCTCGAACACCGCGTGCCGGGGCTCGGCATCGGCGTCCCGCAGCACGACGTCGCAGGTCCGGTCGCCGCCGAGGACGAGGCGGGCGGGGGGCGGCGGGACCGGGATGCTCCTCGCCCCCGCCGAGTCCACCACCAAGAGCGTGAACATCCTCTGACCTCCTACCCCGACAACTCCGCGAGCGACGCGATCTGGCGCCGGAGCGCCGCGAGGCGGGCGGCGGTCTCGTCCCGCCGCTCGCGCTCCCGCTCCACGACCTCCGGCTTCGCCCGCGCCACGAAGTCCGGATTGCCCAGCTTGCGGTCGGACGCCGCGAGCAGACCCTCCACCTTATCGGCCTCCTTCGTCAGCCGCTTGCGCTCCTCGGCGAGGTCGATGATCCCCCCGAGCGGCACGAAGGCGGTGGAGTCCCCCACGACCGCCGCGGCCGCGGCCGCGGGCTTGGCGAGGTCCACGCCGGTTTCCACCCCGGAGAGCCGGGCGAGCACCATGAGGTGACGGGCGTGGCGTCGCACGAGGTCCGCCGCCGCCGCGGTCCGTGCCGACACCACGAGCGGGACCTTCACGGCTTCCGCCACCCCCATCTCCGCCCGCACGTTGCGGACGGCGCGGGTGAGTTCGGCGAGAACCTCCATCTCCCCCTCCGCCTCCGAGTCCGGCCGCCCGTCGGCGGGCTTCGGCCAGGAGGCGCGGGCGAGCGAGGCCGGCGGCTCGCCGAGGGCCGCCGCGAGGTGAGCGTGGATCTCCTCGGTCACGAACGGCACCATCGGGTGCAGGAGGCGGAGCGCGGTTCGCAGGGTCCGGGCCAGCGTCCACCGTGCGGCGGCCCGGCTGCGCTCGCTCTCCGCGTCGGAGGTCTTCTCGTAGAGCCGCGGCTTGACCATCTCGAGGTACCAGTCGCAGAACTCCCGCCACACGAACGTGTAGAGCGCCGAGGCGGCGTCGTTCAGCCGGTACCCGTCCACCGCCGCCGTGACGTCCTCGACGGTCCGGCCAAGGCGCGAGAGGATCCAGCGGTCCTCGAAGCGCAGGTCGCCGTCCGGCACCGCGGCCGGCGTCTCGCCCGGCGCGCCGAGGTTCATGATCGTGAACCGCGAGGCGTTCCACAGCTTGTTGGCGAAGTTACGCCCCATCTCGAAGCGGCTCTCGGAGAGCTTGATGTCCTGACCCTCGGAGCACAGGAGCATGAGCGAGAACCGCACCGCGTCGGCGCCGTAGCGTTCGATCATCTCGATGGGGTCGATCCCGTTGCCCAATGATTTGGACATGCGGCGTCCGATTTCATCGAGGATCGTGCCGTGGATGTACACGGTGTGGAACGGGTCCCGCCCCATGAACTTCCGGCCCGCCATGACCATCCGCGCCACCCAGAAGTAGATGATGCCGCGGTCGGTGACGAGCAGGTCCGTGGGGTAGAAGGCGCGGAGTTCGGGGGTCTCGTCGGGCCAGCCGAGCGTGCTGAACGGCCAGAGCTGGGACGAGAACCACGTGTCCAGCACGTCCGGGTCCTGCTTCAGGTCCGTGCCGCCGCACTTCGGGCAGGCCGCCGGCGTCTGCCGGGACACGATGACCTCGCCACAGCCGCAGTACCACACGGGGATACGGTGGCCCCACCACAGCTGCCGGCTGATCGGCCAGTCGAGGTACTTCTCCACCCACTCGAGGTAGAGCCGCGCGAACCGCTCCGGCACGATCCGCACCGCGCCGGACTTCACCGCCTCGGCGGCCGGCTCGAGGAGCGGGCGCATCCGCACGAACCACTGGGTCGAGAGCAGCGGCTCGGTCACCTCCTGGCAGCGGTAGCACCGCGGCAGGGGCACCTTGCGCGCCTCCGTCTCTCCGGCCAGTCCGCGCGCCGAAAGGTCCGCCAGCACGCGCTTGCGGGCCTCGAACCGGTCGAGGCCGGCGTAGGCCCCCGCCTCCGCGGTCATCCGGCCGTCCTCGCCGATCACGCGGACGAGGGGCAGCCCGTGCCGCTTCCCCACGAGGAAGTCGTCGAAGTCGTGGGCCGGCGTGATCTTCACGGCGCCGGAGCCCTTGGCGGGATCGGCGTGCTCGTCGGCCACCACGGGAATCTCGCGGTCCATCAGGGGGAGGACCACGGTCCGTCCCACGAGATCGCGGTAGCGCTCGTCGCCGGGGTGCACCGCCACGGCGGTGTCGCCGAGCATCGTCTCCGGCCGGGTGGTGGCCACGGACACGGTCCGCCCGCCCTCGCCCTTCACGGGGTAGCGCAGCGTGTAGAACCGCCCGTCCTCCTCCACCGCCGGGCACTCCTCGTTGCTGAGCGTCGTGCGGCAGCGGGGGCACCAGTTCACGAGTGCCTCGCCGCGGAAGACGAGCCCCTCCTCGTAGAGGCGGCAGAACACCTCCGCCACGGCGCGGGAGAGCCCCTCGTCGAGCGTGAACCGCTGCCGGCGCCAGTCGCAGGAGCAGCCGAGGCGCTTCAGCTGCTCGACGATGCGGCTGCCGTACTTGTCCTTCCATTGCCAGACGCGCTCCACGAAGGCTTCGCGGCCGAGGTCCTCCTTGCGCTTCCCCTCCTTCTGGAGGTCCTTCTCCACCACGTTCTGGGTGGCGATGCCGGCGTGGTCCGTGCCCGGGATCCACACGGCGTTCTTCCCCTGCATCCGGGCGCGGCGGACGTACACGTCCTGGATCGTGTTGTTCAGCGCGTGCCCCATGTGCAGCGCGCCCGTCACGTTCGGCGGCGGGATCACGATGACGTACGGCGGGGCCTTCGAGCCGGGGTCGCCGGCGAACGCTCCGCCGTCCTCCCAGGCGCGGTACCACCGGTTCTCGATCTCGGGGGGGTCGAAGCGCGTGTCCATTCAGCGTCCTCTTGCGGCGTACTCCATGAGTTCGGGCGCCTTCTCGATGCGGAGGTCGGCCTCCGCCGCGACGGCTTCCGAGACCGCCGCCTCGCCGGCGCCCGCCGCCCCCGGCGCCCCCAGCACGAAGGGCACGAGGCCATCGATGTCGCGACGGCGGGCGCTGGAGGTTCCGTGGCTCGGCAGCACGAGGAGGCGCCCGCCGGCGGCCGCGAGGGCCGCGGCCAGCGGAGCGACGATCTCGCGGTCCGCCGCTTCGAGGGCGCGGACCTTCGCCGCGGCGTCGCCGGCGCGGCCGGCCCGCAGAGGCTCCTCCGCGAGGGCGACCACGAGATCCGCCTCCGGCACGGCCGCCGCGGCGGCCCGGCCGACGGCCTCGGGCTCCGGACCGGTCGCGGCGGGGGTCACGCCGCCCGCGCGCATGAGCCCCGCGAACGAGGGGTGCGCGCCGACGCCCGCGACCGTGCCCTCCGCGAGCAGCGGGGCCCGGGGGGCGACGCCGCCCCCCCAGAGCCACAGCCCGCTCGCGGGGTTCTCCCCGAGGTCCGCGCGCACCGTGTTCACGTCGTGCGCGACGAGCACGGGCCCGGCGCGCTCCATGACGGACCGCAGCAGGTCCGCGCCCGGCCCTTCCGGCAGGCGCTCCTCCGTCCGGTCCCCCACGAAGGAGGCCGGGGGCACCGTCCTCGTCCCCCGCGTCGCCTCCGGCAGGAACAGCAGCGCCCGCCAGCGCAGGCCGGGGCAGAAGCGGACGCCCGGCGCGCCGAGGGCCTCGGACAGGGCCGCGAGCAGGAGTTCCGCTTCCGCCGCCTTCAGGTCGCCGGACGTGGGGTCGAACAGCCGGCCGTCGAAGACGTTCACCAGGTCCGCGCGCCAGGGGATCTCGCCCGGCCCCGGGGCGAGCCCCAGAGCGGCGGCGAGGAGGCCGCCCGCGGGCGGGGTCCCGGCAAGGCCGAACAGGCTGCCGAGCGCCGCCTCCAGGCACGCCGGCTCGTCCTCCGGCACCGTGCGCACGGCGCCGACGCGGCCGGCGGCGGCGAGCCCGCGCAGCGCCGGCATCCGCGCCACCTCGAGGGGCGTCCTGCCGTCAAGGGAGCCCGTGGGCTCGTCCGCCGCGCCCGCGAGGATGACCACGCCGAGCTTCGCCATCCGCAGTCTACTCCCCGTTCCGCCGCCGGGCCTCGCCCGCGGCTTCGGCGCCCCCGTCGAAGCGGAACATTCGAAGACCGTTCTTCGGGTCGAGGATCCGGGGCAGCTCCTCGTCGAAGTCGGTGACCACGCACTCCACGGCGATGCTGACCTCGGCGCGCATCAGGTGACCGGTGAGGGCGATCATCTCCGGGCCCGCCACGGTGGCGTGGGCGTGGACGAACGGCTTGCCGTCGGCCACCCCGAGGAGCCCGACGAGGTTGCCGAGCTCCATGGGCTCCTCGAAGGTGCGCTTCGCGTACTCCTTCTTCTCGAGGTCGAAGAAGCCCAGCGTGACGCCGCGGACGGCGCCGAGGCCGGTGACCTGCCCACCGGCGATCTTCCGCTCCTCGAGGAACGCGAGGAGGGTCCCGAGGATCTCCTCGCCCCGCTCGATGACGACGACGTAACGACGCTTGCCGGCCTGCTTCACCTGCACGACGCCACCTCCTGGCCCGCGGAAACCCCTATTTCACCGGCCGCGGGGCAAGTCAGGGCGAATCTTCCGGGAGACGGCCGGTCGCCGCAGCCTGCCGGACGTCCGCGCCGCCCGGGTATCATCTCCGCCCACCGGGCACACCGCCGGGACCAAGGGAGGGAGACGTGTCCACGATCCGCCGCCGCCTCGCCATCGGGTTCGCCGCCCTGGCGCTCCTCGCCGCACCGGCCGCCGCCGCCGGCTACCTGTACGGGATCAACGCCCGCGGGAAGACGACCGTGAACGGCTCGCAGGTCGAGAACCTGCCCAGCGACTTCGACCCCGACGAGCCGTGGGAGGACACCGACGAGGCGTGGCGCGACTTCCTCATCGTGGGAGGAGACCGCTTCGCCCTCCGCGGCGACGGTCTGGTCATGCGCAACGGCGTCAAGCTGTGGAAACTCCCGTTCGACTCCGACAGCGGGTGGTACTGGACCGAGATCGAGGAGCACGACGGCGACCTCTACGCGCTGCGCCAGAACGGCAACCTCGCGGTGAACGACGAGGTGGTGGCGAATCTGCCCCGCGGCGACTACTACTTCACGGCGCTCGCGCTCGTGGACGGCGCGACCTACGCCCTCCGGAGCGACGGCCGGATCTACAAGAACGGCGGGCAGGACTATCTCTTCCGGTTCCGCGCCGGCGACGGCCTCTGGGACGAGAACGACGGCGGGGAGATCGACACGCTGTGGGTGGCGCTGAAAGCCGACGCCGCCGGCGAGAACCTGTACGCGCTCCGCTCGGACGGGGTCCTGCGGCGCGGCGAACTCCCCTCGGGCGACGAGGACGGAGAGTACGTGGACGTGTTCCCGTTCCCCGGTTCCGTCTCGAGCTTCGACTACGGCGACCTGTACTGGGACTTCGAGCTCGAGACCGGAGACCGGTGGGTCGTGCTGCAGGGCAACGGCATGGTCTACCTCTACCCCGACAGCCTCGCGGAGGACGTGAACTTCCCCGGGAACGGCGAGGACGAAGGGGAGGTGTTCACGGACCTCGCGCTGTTCGACGGCCGCTACTTCGCGTTGCGGTCGAACGGTTCCGTGTACGTCGAGGGGCTCAGCGACCCGGTCGTGGCGCTCCCCGGGGGCACCTACGGCCGTATCGAGCTGTCCACGGTCCCCCCGAACATCGAGAACGCGAAGAACAACGCCCCCTTCGTCGCCACGTACACGGTCACGGCGAACGTGGGAGAACCGCTGAAGGTCCCGGTGGTCGCGACGGACCTCGAGACGCCCGCCGCCGACCTCGTCGTGACGCCGGTCGACGTCCCCCCCGGCTCGACATGGGACCCCGTGACGCGGACGCTGGCGATGACGGCGCCCCCGGAGAAGGCGAGCTTCTCGTTCTCCTTCGTGGTGGACGACGGCGCGGGCAGCGCCAGGACCTGCACGAGCAAGATCCAGGTGAAGGCGCCCGACGCGGACCCGGCGAAGAACAAGGCGCCCTACAAGCCGAAGATCAAGAAGCCCGTGGCGCTGGTGGGCGTCGAGTACCGGCTGTACGTGCCGCTGGCCGACCCCGACGGCGACCCGGTCACCATGGTCGTGAACCACGACCTCTACCCCTTCAGCGCGGGGGCGTACTTCGACCCGCTGACGAGCGAGTTCGTGTGGACCCCGACGAATCTCGACCTCGGCAAGCAGACGATCCAGTTCACCCTCAGCGACGGCACGACGACGCTCGCGGTGAAGCAGAAGATCGAGGTGAAGAGCCCCCTCTTCGTGCCGCCGCCGCTCTCGTACTGACGTCGCCCCGGAATCGAGAACGGCCGGCGCGGCTCTCCGCCGCGCCGGCCGTTCCTGTCGTCGGCCGCGAACGCCCTACTTCGTCGGCACCATCCCGAACTCCTCGAGCCGCTCGGCGATCTTCTCGCCCCAGTAGGAGAACACGTCCTTCACGTCGCCCCAGTCGCTGAACATGTTCAGCGGGTTGTTGCCGCCCACCCGCCGGTCCACGGCGGCGGCGAGGCGCACGCCCTTGGCGTCCGTGAGTTCCATCTCGCCGGTGACCTCGCCCTGGTTGATGAACTCGCCGCTCACGACCTGCACGCCCCGCGAGAGGAGGCGGCCCCAGGGAATGAGCCTGGTGAACGGGGTCAGCGCCCCCGTCGCGTCACCGGCGTTGGAGATCGCCATGCGGAGGACGAGCGTGTCCGCCGCCGGCTTGTCGGTGATCTCCCAGTTCTCGCCGAGTTCCTCGCGGAACGCCGCATCGAGGGAGGAGAGGATGTAGGTGAGGTCCTCCTCGCCGATCTCCTCGCGCTGCTCGGCCGTGATATAGGCCTGCGGCGGCTGGATGCAGATCCGCTTGTACGCCGCGAGGCTGAGGCCCGGCGCGACGTAGACGTAGCCCGCCCGGTCGTCACCGCCCGGCTTCAACTGCGAGTAGTCCTTCAGGAACCCGGAGAACTTCACGTCCTCCATGTCCCCCTGCAACGTGGATGCGCATCCGCAGATCGCCAGGGCGATCACGGCGCACAGCGCGAGCCCGGTCGTCCTCATATTCCGTTCCTTGTCCGTGGGAAGCCACGGGGCCGTCTGCGCCCGGCAGACCCGGGCATTGTATGTCCCGGCCCGTCCGGAAGGAAGCCCCGGCCGAAACCGGAAGGGAGGCGCCCGGGCGGGTTTATGCTAGCGGCATGGTCGAGGAGTCCCCCGCCAGGGTCCGCCGGGTGCAGATCGTGGTGAACCCCGTGTCCGGGGTCCCCGCGCGGCACGCGGCCTACCTGCGCTTCCGGGCCGCGCTGGCCGCGGAGGGGGTGGAGGCCGTCGAGACGCCCACCGAGCGGGCCGGCCACGCCCGGGCGCTGGGCGCGGAAGCGCCGGGGCGCGGCATCGACGCCGTCGTCGTGGCCGGGGGCGACGGCACGGTCAACGAGGTCGCCAACGGCCTCCCGCTCGACGGCATTCCGCTCGGGGTGTTCCCCACCGGCACCTCGAACCTGCTCGCCCGCGACCTCCGCCTGCCGTTCGACCCGGAGGCCGCGGCGCGGGTGCTGGCGGCGGGCCGGCGCCGGCGGCTCGACGTGGGGACGGTGAACGGCCGCCGGTTCCTCATGGTCGTCGGGATCGGCTGGGACGCGCACGTGGTGGAGGCGGTGAGCGCCCGGCGCCATGGCCACCTCGGCCGCCTGCGGTACGTCCGGCCCGTGCTCGAGGCCGTGATGGGCTACCGCTTCCCGCCGCTGCGGGTGTCGTTCGGGGGGAACGGCGGCGCACGCCCGGCGGTCCTCGCCTTCGCCTGCAACACGCGGAACTACGCGGGGTGGTTCGCGCTCGCCCCGGACGCCGTCCCCGACGACGGGGTGTTCGACTTCGTCGCGGTGCGCCGGGGCGCGCGGCGGGACGTGGTGCGCTGGATGTGGGCGGCGCTCACGGCCACGCTGCCGCGCTACCGGGAGGCGCACCTGCGGACGGGGAAGGACCTCCTCGTCACCGCGGACGAGCCGGTACCCTACCAGGTGGATGGAGACCCCGGCGGCACCACGCCGGTGCGCATCGGGATGGAGCCGGGAAAGATCGAGGTGATCGTGCCGTGAGCGACAACCCCGTGACCCGCATCGTGTCGGTGGGCCGCGTCCGCTTCGGCGGCGGCCTGCCCGCCGCCCTCATCGCCGGCCCCTGCGTGGTGGAGGACGAGGAGACGCCGCTCCGCATCGCGCGCGTCCTCGCCCGCGTGGCGCAGGACCTGTCGCTTCCGCTCGTCTTCAAGGCCTCCTACGACAAGGCCAACCGGACGAGCGCGACCTCGTTCCGCGGCATCGGGATGGCCGCGGCGCTGCGGGTCCTCGAGCGCGTGCGGGAGGAGACGGGACTGCCCCTGCTCTCCGACGTGCACTCCGTCGAGGAGGTGGGCCCCGCCGCCGAGGTCCTCGACTGCCTGCAGGTGCCGGCGTTCCTGTGCCGCCAGACGGACCTGCTCCTGGCCTGCGGGCGGACGGGGAAGGCCGTGAACGTGAAGAAAGGCCAGTTCCTGGCCCCCGAGGACGTGAGGAACCTCATCGAGAAGGTGCGCTCCACGGGGAACGGGAACGTCTGCGTGACCGAGCGCGGCGCGTCCTTCGGCTACGGGAACCTCGTCACCGACTTCCGCGCCGTCCCGAAGATGCAGGCCTTCGGCTGCCCGGTCGTCTTCGACGGGACGCACTCCGTGCAGCAGCCCGGCGGCCTCGGGGACCGGTCGGGCGGGGAGCGGGAGATGGTCCCCTTCCTCGTCCGGGCCGCGGCGGCGGCGGGGGCCGACGCCTTCTTCCTCGAGGTCCACGACGACCCGGACCATGCCAAGAGCGACGGGCCGAACATGCTCCGCCTGCCGGACCTCGCCCCCCTCATGCGGCAGGTGCAGGGCATCCGGGCCGCGCTCGGCAAGGCCTGAGAACAGCGGGGGCGGCGGGTCTCCCCGCCGCCCCCGGTTGCGTGTCTCAGGCTTCCCCGTCTACGGCTTCTTGCCCGCCGGCCACACGTCACCCGTCAGCTCCTCGAAGGACTTCTGGAGGAGCTGGATCGCGTACTTGTGGTTGTGGACGCCGAAGGAGCCGTCGAACTCCACCCAGTACCAGTTGAACATGGCGCGCAGGAGCGCCGCGTCGTTGGTGGGGTCGAGCAGATCGGTGTTCGACTCGTCCGCCGCCACGGGGCTCGCGCCGCCCCGGGCGATGAGGAAGTACTCGCCGTCGTGGCTGATCGTCACGTCGGCCGTGCTCGGGGTCTCCTCGAGGACCTCCTCCTTGAGGAGCTCGAGCAGCCCGCGGACCTCGTCCTGCACACCCTCGGTGGTCCCGTCGTTGTCGTAGTCCTTGCCGGAATAGACGAGGTTGAAGTCCGTCTCTCCCGCATGGCAGCCCGTGCAGCCGGAGATGTCGGGTTCGAACGTGTGGCCGCCCGCGGTCTCGTTGTAGTGGCACGACACGCACTTGTCCGTGTTGAAGAAGGTCGTGTGCATGCTGTTGCCGTACGTCTGGGCCGGCACCTGGCCGCCGTCCACGCCCGCCAGCATCTGCTTCTGCGGATGGCGGACGATCTCGCCGTGGTCCCGGTAGTCCTCGAACAGCACGGTCTCGTTGTTGTGGCACTTGCCGCAGAGGTCGGCCTTGGGGAACCGCAGCGGATTGGCGCCCGCCGCGTAGGTCCCGCCCGGCCCCTTGCCGTGGCAGGCCTGGCAGGTGATGCCGCGGTCGTGGCGGATCGCGTCCTTCACCATCGCCGCGCGGGCCGCGGCATCGCCGCCGCCCGTGAGGTCGTGGATGCTCCCGTTGACCTGGATGTCGACGAACCCCTTCGTCGTGTGGCAGGCCACGCAGGCCACGCCGCCGTCGCGCTCGGGGTTCGCCACGCCGTTCTGGAAACTGCGCGGCGTCGAGGCGTGGAACACCCCGTCGCCGTCCGGGCCGTCGCTCGCCCACTCGTCGATGGACTCCTGGGCGACGTCCGTCCCGCTCGTCGGGTGGCAGGCGCTGCACGAGTTCGTGACCGCGCCGTTCTCCAGCACCGAGACGTTCGGCCACACCGGGGTGAACGTGTGGGAGTAGAGGTCTCCCGTCGCGTTCCCGTCGGCGTCCGTGCCGCCGGCCACGGTGGTGCCGAGCATCACCATGTGGCAGGTCGTGCACCGGCCCACGGCGGATCCCGCCGGATCGTAGTCGCCGGAGTCCACGGGCATGGCCGCCTTGTCCTTCATGTGGTCGAGGACCGCGTTCACCACCGCCACCGGCGCGAACGTGTCGGTGATCGCCTCCACGTCGGCCTCGGACAGCGCGGCGAAGTCGCCGTGGCCCTTGTGGCAGGCGAGGCACAGCGAGTTGTCGTCGACGCTCGTGCCGGAGACGCCCTCGACCTCGGTCCGGATCTGCGCCCGCGGACCGGCGGAGTGCGGGTCGTGGCAGTCCGAGCAGGACGCGTCGTACGGCTGGTCCGGCGCGTGTCCGCCCGACAGGAGGTCGAGGTACTGCTGGTGGTTCCTCCGGGCGCCGAGCCACGTGTCATCGCTCGTGTCCGCCGGCGTCGGGGAGAACCCCATGGGGTTGTCCTTGTAGCGCCAGTAGTCGCTCGCCGTGGTGGACGGCGTGAGGTAGCCGTCGAGGGTCAGGTTCCCCGGCGGGAAGGGCGAGTTGCCCTCCTTCCACGCGTAGTCCACGGGATGCGGGGCGCCGGCCGGCGTGTCGCCGTGGCCGCGGCTGTGGCACTGGGCGCAGAGGAGCGTCTTCGCCTTCACCGAGTCGACGCTGTAGGCGCTCCAGTCGTCCGGCCCCTCGATGGCGGCCTTGGACATCGTGGACGCGTGCGTCGCGCCGGGCCCGTGGCAGGCCTCGCAGCCGACGTTCAGCTCCTGGTACCAGATCTGGTACTGGCTGGAGACGTACTGGACCGTGTAGCCGGTGGTGTGGCAGCCCGCGCACTCGCGCTCCCAGGACGTGGAGGTGTCGATCGTCGCGAGGACCGCGCCGGTGGTCCCGTCGTACCAGTGCCCGATCTCGTACGCCGACAGGGTGCCATCGGTCTCGTTGAACTGCACGGGGGCCACGTAGTGGCTGTCGCCGATGAGCACGACGTAGCGCTGCTTCCACCTGCCGTTGCCGCCCATGACGTACTGCACGCCGTAGGTGGTCGCGCCGATGGTGAGGCGGTACGGCAGTTCGGCGGTGGCATCGTAGGACAGCCGCAGACCCGCCAGCGGTGCCCCGCCCTCCGTCCGGAAGATGTCCGGATAGGCGGCGACGAGGTCCGTGTTCGCCTTGAACAGGGCGTCCATGGCCGGCGGGATGACGTAGCCGGCGGCGCCGGACCGGTGGGTGTATCGCACCATGGCGTTGTGCATCGTGCCGAGAGTCGACTCGTGGATGGCGTCGTGGCAGGTCTCGCACGTGTTGCTGCCCGCGTAGCCCACCGTGGTGACCGTCACGTTCGGGGACGGGTCCCCGCCCTGCCTCGCCTCGAGCGGAGAGCGGAAGGCGTCGCCGAGGGCGACCTTCTTGCGGAGGGACTTCGCAGCCTTCAGCGCGACGGAGTAGCTGGCGGAGCCCTCGGCCCCGGTGCTCCCCCACGCCAGCGTGTAGGTACCCGTCTGCCGGAGGATGACGCCCTTCAGGGAGGCGGCGTTCGCCGGGATGCTCACCGTGCCGCCGCTCGGGGTCCGCAGGGCCGTGAAGATCGGGACGACGCCGGCCCCGGCGGCCTTGAGGCTCGCCGAGAGCGAGGCGCCGGCGGTGCCGGCGAACCGGATCTCCCCGGTGGCGTCGGTGCCCGACACACCCTTCGGGAACTTGCCCTTGCTCGCGAAGGAGTAGTTGCCGATGGTCCCCGTGAGCCGGACCACGCGGACCTGGAACCACCCGCCGGAGGGCAGCACGTAGCTCTTCACGCTGACCGGAGTGGCCTGGGTCGCGCCGAGGGCCAGCCGGGTGCTGCCGCCCGCCCACAGCTCGATGGCGTAGGTGCACTCGTTGGGCTTGCCGGGCTTCACGGAGAAGCTGACCACCGTGTCTTCGGGCGCGAAGAACCAGTAGTCGTGGAATCCGGGGTCTTCCGTGCTGTTGAACGCGGCCGTCCGCGAGTCGCCGAGGGAGATGGTGTCCGTACCGTTCCAGGCCGCCGTCGCCACGCCGGCGGTGGAGAAACACAGCATGGCCGCGGCGCAGAGAACGAGAAGAGTGGGGAAACGAAGCAGGTGATGCATGCGATGGGCTCCTTGGAAGCGCCCCGGACCCCCGTCCGGGCCAACCCGACTCGTTGATTCTATCAGCACCCGCCACACGAGAGTCGGGAAATTCGCCACGGCTGTCGTAGCCATTCAATTCAACGACTGCGGTGATGGACGGTCTTCACGGACCCGGCGGCGCGGGATGGTTGACGCCGCCGCCCGGGGGCCGAGGTAGGATGGGCCGACTCGAGAGGTCGGGAGGGATCGCCATGGACCCGAAGGAAGCCCTGAAGGTCGCCATCGAGTTCGAGCACAAGGTCCGGGACCACTACCTGAAGGGCGTGGAGAGGATCCAGGACCCCCGCGGCAGGAAGGTCTTCGAGACGCTGACCCGCGAGGAACAGGGCCACGTGGACTACCTCGAGAGCCGCCTCGCGATCTGGACCCAGACGGGCCGGATCGAGCCCGGCGACCTGAAGTCCGTCGTCCCTCCCAAGGTGGACTGGATCGCCGCCGCGAAGCGCCGGGTCGCCCGCGGGCCGTCGAAGAAGGTGGCCTCGCAGACCGAGCTGGAGCTCCTCCGCACCGCCCTCGACCTCGAGCGGAAGGCCAGCGCGTTCTACAAGGGCCTCGTCGAGACCCTCCCCGCCGCCCACCGCCCGCTCTTCGAGCGGTTCCTCGAGATCGAGGCCGGCCACGTGACCCTGGTGCAGGCGGAGATCGATTCGCTGAACGGCAACGGCGCGTGGTTCGACGTCCTCGAGATCTCGCTCGAGGGCGGGTAGCCGTCCGCTCCCCCCTTGCCGCGCGGCGGTAGAATGACGCGCGGAAAGAGGTGGACCATGCGCAGCGCGCCTCGTGCCGCGGTCCTCGCGGGAGTCCTCGCCGGCCTCTCGGCAGTCGTTCTCGGCGCCCCGCCCTGGCGGGCGCCCGGCTCCCCGCCGGTCGCGCCGCCCGGCCCGGCGGGCCGCGTCGAGGTGGAGGTCCTCGACGCGGGGGGCGCGCCCGTCGTCGGCGCCGCCGTCTCCCTCCGGCGCGTGCGCCGGGAGCCCGTCTTCGAGTTCCCCCTGGAGGGAGTCACGGACTCCTCCGGCCGCCTCGTGTTCCCCTCCGTCCCCCGCGGCCGCTGCGCCGCGCGGCTGGATCTGGCTGCCGGGGTCCGCCCGCTCCGCTGGCGGCCCTTCTCGTCGGAGGACTACGAGGAGCCCGTCACGGTCACGGAGGGGCCGGCGCGCGTGCGGTTCGTCCTGGAACCGGCGGGCGCCCTGCGGGTGGACGTCGACCGCGGGGACCTCGCTCCGGCCGAGGCGGTGCGAGTCGACCTCCGGTGGCGCGGCGAGGACGGCGCCTTCCGCAGCCTGCCCGCCGCGCCGGAGGCCCTGGAGGACGGGGCCCTCTATCCGGCCCTGCCGCCGGGGTCCTACCGGGTTCTCGTCCGGGCCCCGGGCCGGACCACCACGATGACGCTCGCCGAGGTGCGGGTGGGCCGGACCACGACGGTTCCGGTGGCGGTGGGGAGCCCCGGAACGTGCCGCGTGACGCTCCGTCCCGGCGCGGGCGCCCCCGGCCCGGGGCGCTTCCACCTGACCGGCATCGGCGGCGCGGCCCGAGGGGGCACGGCGCACGGGATCCTGAGGTCGGAGCCCGCCCGCATCGAGGCGCTGGCCCCCGGCCGCTACATCCTCCTCCTCCGGGACCTCCGGGTCGCGAGGTTCGTGGACGTGGCCGGGGAGGTGACGGTCGTGGTCGATCCTCCCGCCGACCGCCTCCTGCCGGGCCCCTGCGCCCTCGAAGTGGAGGTCCTGCGCCGGGAGCGACCGGTGCGGATGCTGTTCGTCGGGCTGCTGCCCGGCGCGGAGGCGGAACCCGCGGCCGGCGCGTGGATGCGCTTCTCGGAGACGTGGCCCGGCGCCCGCTTCCCCGCGCTCCCCCCCGGGGAGTACACGGCCGTCGCGGTGGACGCCGTGTTCGGCGCGGACGCGGGCTTCGGTCCCGAGCCCCGATTGCGGCCCCTGAGAGTCGCGGATCCGGCGGCGCGGCTCGCGATCCCGCTCGACTGATCCGAACGCCTCGGCCTCACTTCCCGCGCGGGGGACGCTTCTTCACGCCCTCGGCGTAGGCGACGAAATCGGCCACGGGCGTGGCGGCAATGATCTCCCCGAGGACCGGCAGCGGCAGGTCCGCGAGCTTCCGGAACCGCACGCAGGAGGCGCCGGCGTCGAGACGCTTCCCGGCGGCCCGGAACCCGTCCTCGAGCCTCCGCCGCAGCGCGGGCATCCCGTAGGCGTTCATCAGGTACACCGACATGTGGGCCCTCTGGCTGGCGAGGGCGGCATACAGCAGGGGCTTGCCGTTGTACGTGTCGGGGCAGGTCGCGAGCGGCACCTCGTAGCAGATCATGCCCCAGCTCATGACCTCTTCGTAGCCCCGCGGCAGGTGGGCGAGGATGGTCCCGCGGACGGCGGAAAGGGCGGCGCGGCGGTCCTCGGGGAGGGCGGCGAGGTAGGCGTCCACGGTGCGGGCATCGGACTTCATGGCACCCCCTGTATCAGGGCTCTGCAGTAGCGCGAAGGCTCTCACTCGATGCGGTAGACGGTCCCCGACTCGGGGCCCACGGCCTCGATCCCCGACGTCGCGGCGTTGCGGACGCCGAGCCCCACGCAGAACCGGCCGTCGAGGACTTCGAACGACCAGGGCAGGCCCGGCAGCGTCACGTCCGCCGACAGGGTCCACAGGGCCAGGTCCGGCGAGGAGCGCACCGTGCATCGGTACCGCTCCGTGTCCCCGGCGATCCGCTCGGCGGCCATGACGTGGCAGATGCCGTCGCGGGCGACGATGTCCCTCACCCTTTCGCCCCGGAACTCCTCCACGGTGCGGGCGACGGCGCCGTCGGAGACGTCCGACGCGGACAGGACGTAGACCGGCGCGTGCACGAACGCGAGCGGAGTGGCCGGGCTGTAGACCACGCGGTCGCCGACGGAGGCGTACCGTCCGACCGTGCGCCGGCTGTCCCCCGGGAACAGGTCGAGGAACACGGCCTCCGTCTTCTCCCCGTCGCACCGCCGGACCTCCGCGGGCCCGACGACGAGGAAGAACCCGGGGAACGGGAGGAACCACCCGCCCGCCTCGAGGAGCGGCTCCCAGGTCTCCCCGCGATCCCTCGACCGGAGCGCGGGCGCGGTGCCGCTCTTCGTCGTGTGCCACACGAACCAGGACTTCCCGAAGGAGAGGAAGTCCAGCACGTGGAGCGCTCCCGGGATCGTGCGCAGCTCCCGCCACCGCCCGGAACCGCCGCGCTGCGGGTCCTTCACGTAGAGATTGCCGAACTCCCAGCCCTCCCGCGGGTCTCCCGCGGGGATGACCAGCGCGTCGCCCGCCTCCCGGATGACGGCAAGCTGCTCGTCGGGGGCCGTGTACTCCGCCTCGAACCCGCGAGGGCCGAGGGCGTAGACCGGCACCGGGCCCTTGTTGGCGTACAGGTCGCCGCAGGCGAGGTAGAGCCGCTTGCGGTAGACGTGCATGTCCCAGACGGAGCGGGCGAGGGCGTTCGTCGGGTCCGAAGCCGGCCAGCGGTCGAGGCCCGGCTGGCCCAGCCGGACCGCCTTCGTCCGGACACGCGGCGCCGGCGGCTCCGGCGCCGCCGGCGCCGCGGGGGCGAGGAGCAGGACGGCCGTGAGGAACCCCGCGAGGCGGCGCGGCACTTTCCGGCCCATGGTCCTACGAGTACTTCTCGTAGAGCCCGGCCATCAGGCGCAGCGACTTCTGCATCCCCTTCAGGCCCGCCGCCCACTCTCCGGCGTTCCACCGCGCATCGCCTTCCCTGGCCGCGTCGCTCACCTTCCGCATGCCCGCGTCGAGTTTCTCCTGCTCCTTCCCCGTGAGCGAGGGGATCAGGGCGTCGATGAGGTCCGCCAGCCAGTTCCCGAAGCTGGTGCACCAGTTCATGAGAGCCGGCATGCCCTCGATGATCCCCGTGTCCTGGGTCGCCGACTTCTCGATCGACTTCGCGGCCGCGACGAACAGGTCCAGCATCTCGAGCAGCGCGGGGATGTCCGCCGGGTCGGCGGCCCCGCCGAGGTTGCCCTGGATGACCATGGCGGCCTGGAGCGGCGGATCGGCCTTCACGAGGTTCTTCAGCTCCGCGGCCTGCGCCTTCGTGGGCGGCACGGGCATGGTCGCGATCCGGAGCTGGACGGAGTTGACGAGGTCCGGGGGCTGGGCCGCGCCGGACGCCAGGAGCGAGCAGGCGAGCACGGCCAGCGCGATGACGGACATCCGTCTCATGTGGATACCTCCGCACCGGATTCTCCCTCCGCGGCGATCGGCGCGCCACCCCAAAAGCGGCTCATCGGGCGACAGGGAGGGAGACGAGGCCAAGGCCCGTCTCCGTCTCGCCGTGCGCGCAGGCCCGCAGGGCGAGGCGGGCCCACGGCAGGACGGGAGGCAGGCGGAGGACGACGCGGAAGGTCCCCCCCGCCGGTGCGACATCCGTGGCTGCGAGGACGACGCCGTTCGCGCGGCGGTGGTTGGCGCGGAGCACGGCAACCGCCGCGGCGGGGTCCGCCGGCACCGGTTCGAGGCCCGGGGCGTCCGGGCCCGGCGGCCGCTCGAGCGTGACGCGGACCTCGGCGTCCGCGAGTCCGGGAGGCAGCGTGCCGGAGACGGCGATCTCCTCCCCCGGGGCCGCGCGCCCGTCGACCGCGAGCGGGATGGGGAGCGCGGGCGGCGGCAGGCGGGTCGCGGGGTCGCCGAGAAGCGTCCACATCTCGAGGTGCTCCCGCCGCTGGTCGGCGAGCGGGACCCGCCCCCCGCTGCCGTCCGCCATGTCGTAGAGTCGGAAGGTCAGCGCGTCGATCTCGCCCTGCGCGAGGCCGTCGAGGACGGCGAGCCACAGGTCGGAGAGGCGGACGGGGAAGGCATCGCGGGCGAGGGCCGCGAGCAGGCCGTCCGCGGCCAGGCGTCCCATTGCCGCGTAGGACTCCCCGAGGGCCCCGATCACCGCCGCCGGGCCGGCGGGGTTCCGCATCGCCGCGAGGCCATAGCCCTCCCCTCCGAAGCCCGTCACCTGGCAGCCGAAACACCCGCAGGAGAACAGGACGCCCGCCCCGGCGCGGACCCGGAGCGCCGCGAAGTCCTCGCGGGTGAGGAACGGCGCCTCTCCGGACCACAGCCCCCGCGCGCCGGAGTGGCCCATGTAGATCGACAGGAGCGCGCCCTCCTCGAGGATCGCGCGCGCGACCGGGCGCAGGTCCGCGTCGGGGACCGAGAACGGGGAGGACGGGGAGTGGACGACCGCGCGGACGGCGAAGCGCGGGGGCAGTCTCGCGAAGCGGGCCGTCAGCGCGCCCCCGACGAAGAGCCCCGCCATCTGGCGCTCGAGGGGCGTGGCGCCGCCGGGGTCGCCGACGACGAGGGCCAGGCGGTCGCGCCACGGACCCGGCGGCCGGCCGGTCTCGAAGGCCAGCGTCTTCGCCACCATCGCCCGGGCCTCTTCCGCCGTCCGCGCCGGGAACCGGCCCACGGCGACGGCGGGCCGGGCTCCCCCCGCCGGGGACGCGTAGGCGTGGTCCGTGGGCTCGCCGGCCATGCGGCCCGCGGTTCCCGCGCCGGGCGGCACGACGGTCGCGGGGTCCGCCGTGATTCCGTCGCGGCCGGGTGTGCCGGCGAGGAGCACGTTCACCGGCCCCTTCCCGCGGGCCGCGAACTTCCGCACGCGGTCCACGAGCGGGCCCGCGTCGCCCGCGGCGATCTGCGCCGGAGTCAGGACGTCCGTGGTCATGACGACCAGGGGGAGGAACCCCTCGGCCCGGCGGTGCGCAACGAGGGGGGCGAGCGCCTCCCGGTGCGCGGGCGCCGTGACGAGGATCCAGAGGGGCGGCGCGTCCTCGCCGGCGGGCGCCGTGGGCGCACCGAAGAGCGCGAGGACGAACAGCACGAGGCCGATCCGCATGCACGGCGTGTATCATCGACGGACGCCGCCGCCAACGTTCGCCCGGAGCCACCATGCCCATCCTGCCCCCCGCCGACACCCGCCGGGCGTGGCTCGACGCCCGCCGCGACGAGGCCCGCCTCGCCGCCGGCGCGGCGGAGGTCGCGCGGCGGCACGGCCTCTGCGGGCCCGTCGTCCGGTTCGCCGACGGCTCGCTCCCGGTGTTCGCGCTCGGGGACGAGACGGTGCTGAAGCTGTACCCGCCGTTCTACCGGGGCGACTCCGCGGTGGAGGAGAGCGCGCTGCGGACCCTCGAGGGGCGGTTGCCCGTCCCCACCCCCGCCGTGCGCCACGCCGGCGACCTCGACGGCTGGCGCTACGTCGTGATGTCCCGCCTGCGCGGCCGGTCGCTGGCCGCGGCGTGGCCGGAGGTCCCCGGTCCCGACCGCGACGCCCTGCTCGAGGACCTCGGGCGGGCCATCGCCGCGCTCCACGCGGTCGATCACCGCCTGGCGGACATCCTCCGGCCGGACTGGCCCGCGTTCCTCGCGGAGCAGGCCGCCTCCTGCGTCGAGCGCCAGCGGGCGCACGGGCTGGCCGAGGAATGGTGCCGGCAGATCCCGGAGTTCCTTGCCGCGAACGCCCCGCCGCCGGACGCGCCACCCGTCCTGCTCCACACGGAGGTCATGCGGGAGCACCTGCTCGTGGAGCGCGCGGGCGGCCGGTGGCGCCTCTCGGGGCTCCTCGACTTCGAGCCCGCGATGGCCGGGGCCGCGGAGTACGAGTTCGCCTCGGTGGGCCTGTTCGTGACCGCCGGCGAGCCCGGCGCGCTGGGGCGAGTCCTCTCCGCGTACCGCGGGCGCCCCGCGGCGCCGGACGCGGCGGAGTCGCGCCGCTTCCTCGCCTTCGCGCTGCTCCACCGCTACGGGAATCTGCGCTGGTACCTCGAACGGCTCCCGCCTCCGCCCGGCGCGACGCGGCTCGCGGACCTCGCGCAGGTCTGGTGGCGGGCGTGAGGAGCGGCCGCCGTCCGGCCCTCACCACGCGAGGCCGCGGAACCGCAGGTCCGGACAGCCGGGGCCATGGCGGAAGCCGGGGACCCCGTACCCGAAGACCTCGTCCCGGGGGACCGACTCGACCCTCCCGGTGTTCCAGAGCACGATGACGCTCTGGAACTCTATCTCGCGCCGGCCCTCACCGAACCCGTCGCAGGCGAGGACGAACGGCAGGCCGGCCTCCCCGCGGATGAAGCGCCGCGCGGCGGCGGCCGTGGGACCGCTGTAGGAGCAGTGGAGGGCCCGCCGGTCCTGCCGCTCCGGGGGGGCATCCGGGTCGAAGGGGCAGCAGAAGACCCGGAGGTCCGAATCGACCGCGATGCGGCTCTCGAGCTGGGTGAGGAACCGCCGTCCCTCGCAGGGCTCGAGCGCGCCCGCCGCCCGGGCCTCGCGGAGGAGGAAGTCCAGCAGGTAGAGATTGTTCATGCACGTGGACCGGTGGTACGTCGGGTCCGGTCCACGCTCGCAGCCGCCGGAGAGGACGAGGATCGCGGGAAGGAACGCCAGCGCGAATCCCCTCGATCCCGGGCGCACGGAGCCGCCTCCTCTCAGTCCCAGCGGGCGACCTTGCGTTCGCCGCGGATGAGGTCGTCCCAGGTCTCCCGGGTGCGCACGACGTAGTGGAGATCGCCCGACACCAGCACCTCCGCCGGTCGCGGGCGGGAGTTGTAGTTGCTGGCCATCGCCATCCCGTAGGCGCCGGCGGAGAACACGGCGAGGAGGTCTCCCTCCTTCACCGGGGGCAGCATCCGCTCCTTCGCCAGGAAGTCGCCCGTCTCGCACACCGGCCCCACGACGTCGGCGGGGCTCAGCACGGCCTCCGTCTCCGGGGCGCCCCTGCGGTGCTCCGAGGTCACCGGCCAGATCTCGTGGTGCGCGCCGTACAGCGCCGGGCGGACGAGGTCGTTCATCCCCGCGTCGCAGACGATGAACCGCCGGTCGCCGCTCCTCTTCACGTAGACGACCCGCGTGACGAGCAGGCCCGCGTTGCCCACGATGAACCGCCCGGGCTCGATGATGAGCCGGTAGCCCGTAGGCCTGAGGAGCGGGATCAGCACGTCCGCGTAGTCGCGCGCCGGCGGCGCCTCCTCCTCACGGTAGTGGATGCCGAAGCCGCCGCCGAGGTTGACCCACTCCACCGGGTTGCCGAGCGCGCGGCAGCGGTCGGCGAAGGCGATGGCCTTGCGCAGCGCGGCCGTGTGGGGCTCCACCTCCGTGATCTGCGAGCCGATGTGGACGTGGACGCCGGTGAGCCGCACGCCGGTCCGCCGCGGCAGGTCCGCCGCGAGGCGCTCCGCCGTCTCGAGGTCGATGCCGAACTTCGTCTCCCGCTTGCCGGTGGCGATGTAGGTGTGCGTCTTCGGGTCCACGTCGGGGTTCACCCGCAGCGCCACGTCGGCCACGGTCCGCCGCTGCGTGGCAATGAGGTCGATGAGCCGGAGCTCGGGTTCGGACTCCACGTTGAACATGAGGATCCGGCTTTCGAGCGCGAACTCGATCTCCTCGGCGGTCTTGCCGACGCCGGCGAAGACGATCTTCTTCGGGCGACCGCCGGCCTGGAGGGCGCGGAACAGCTCGCCCCCGGAGACCACGTCGAAGCCGGCCCCGAGGTCCCGGAGCACCTGGCAGACCGCGAGGTTCGGCAGGGCCTTCACGGAGTAGCAGATGAGCGTCTCCACTTCCTTGAAGGCCTCGACGAGGCGCTGGAAGTGGTGCTGGATGATCTCCCGGCTGTAGACGTACGTCGGCGTCCCGTGCTTCTCGGCGATGCGCCGGACGAGGACGTCCTCGCAGAGCAGCTCGCCATCCCGGAACTTCACGTGCAGGTGTTCCACGGGGCCCTCCCGGCGGATCGCAGTGCCGGCAGGACGCTACCACGAAGGTCGCGCGCGGGGAAGGCTCAGAAGTCGGCGGCCGCCGAGGCCAGCGCGGAGCGGACCCGCTCCACGGCGCGGGCGTGGACCTGGCTGATGCGGGACTCGGACAGGCGAAGGTGGTCGGCGACCTCCTTCATGGAGAGCCCCTCGAAGTAGTAGAGGGTGACGATCTCCCGCTCCTGGGAGTCGAGGAGGGCGAGGACCCGGTCCACGAACTCGCGGACGGCGATCCTCTCGGGGGGCGCGGTCTCCGACTCGTCGGGGAGGAGGTCCACGAGCCGGGCGGCGCCGTCTCCGTCGCCCTCCTCCATGAGGGTGGAGAGGGACACGAGGCTCGCCGCCAGGGATTCCCGTCCCATGTTCCACAGCCCTCGGGCGTCCACGCCGAGACGGCGGGCGAGTTCGGTTTCCGTGACTTCCCGGCCGAGCTCGCGGCGCAGCGTGTCGCGGGCGACGCCGAGGCGCGACGTCCGGGAGCGCATGGGCCGGGGCACCCAGTCCTGGGCCCGCAGCTCGTCGAGGATCGAACCCCGGACGCGGACGGAGCAGTAGGTCTCGAACTTGATCCCGCGGCCGTGGTCGAAGCCCTCCACGGCCTGGATGAGACCGAACACACCGGCGGAGCGGAGGTCGCGGACGTCGACTCGGCGGGGCAGGCGGGCGAAGATGCGGTCGGCGATGATCTTGACGAGGGGGAGATAGCGGAGGATCAGTCGCTCGCGGGCGGCCGCGTCCCGGGTCCGACGGTAGCGCCGCCAGAGACCTTCGACTTCCAGGCTCGTCTTCACCACGGTAGCCGTCTCCTTCTCTCGCCCGCTCCCGACCCGGCGGCGTCCTCTCACCGCCCCCCGGAGCCCGAAAGAGGCCCTACCGCCCGGGGCTCCGCCGTGATTCCCGCGGTGCCCCCACGTTGAACCGGAGTGTAGCGACCGCCCGGAGACGCATCAAGCGCAATCCACCAATTTGTCGGACACCAACACAATTTCCCCCCCGCAGATGGTGTCCTCACGCTGGTGCCAGGTCAGATTCTGAGCCCCTGCGCGCTGACGTGGGAGGGCCGAAGCCTCGAAGTCTGGCCCGGCACCGCTCGAAGCAGGGCCGAGTCCTCAGAATCTGACCTGGCACCAACTGAAGGGGGGCAGTGCGAAGAAGGGGCGAGTCCTTAGAATCTGACCTGGCACCAAGTGAAGGGGTCAGCGGCGGCTTTGCTCGACGTAGCGCATCCGCAGGTCGTAGAGGAGCGAGAGCAGGATCTGCGTCTCCTCCGCCGTGCGGTTCCCCTCGGTCTTCTCGCGCAGCATCTCGAGGGTGTCGATCGAGTACTTGGCGGCGGGCAGGTCCACCTTCGCCTCGGCCTCTTTCCCGGGCGGCGTCACGCCGAGGCACACCATCGCCTGGGAGGCGATGGAGTAGCAGAGCAGCCCGAAGTCCGGCTTCCCGGGGATCCGCTCGGAGTCGCTCATGACCGGCCTCCGTGGGCCACCGCGGCGGCGACGAAGTCCCGGAACAGCGGGTGCGGCGACGTGGGCCGGCTGCGGAACTCGGGGTGGAACTGCACCCCGACGAACCACGGGTGGCCCGGCAGCTCCACGATCTCCACGAGATCGTGGTCCTCGTTCACGCCGGCCGCCCGCAGGCCCTTCGCCTCCAGGACCTCGCGGTAGCGGTTGTTGAACTCGTACCGGTGGCGGTGGCGCTCGAGGATGAGGTTCTCGCCGTAGGCCCGGTGGGCCAGCGAGCCCGGGACGAGCCGGCACGGGAAGTTCCCGAGCCGCATGGTGCCGCCCTTGTCCCGCACCTCGTGCTGCTCCTCGAGCAGCGAGATCACCGGGTGCGGCGTGTCCTTCCGGAACTCCGTGCTGTGGGCCTCGGCGAGCCCGGCGAGGTGGCGGGCCGCCTCGATCGTCGCGCACTGCATCCCGAGGCAGATGCCGAAGAACGGCACACCGTTCTCGCGCGCGTGCCGGATGGCGCGGATCTTCCCCTCGATCCCACGGTGACCGAATCCCCCGGGCACGAGGATGCCGTGGACGCCCGCGAGGGTCTGCTCCGCGCCCTTCTCCTCCACCTCCTCGGAGTGGACGCGCCGCACCTTCACCCGGACGCGGTTGGACACGCCGCCGTGCGCGATGGCCTCGTAGATCGACTTGTAGGCGTCCGTCAGCGTCATGTACTTGCCGACCACGGCGATCTCGACCTCGCCCTCCGGGTGCAGCACGGCATCGAGCATCCGCTCCCAGGCCGAGAGGTCGGGCTGGCGCGTCGCGTCGAGTCCGAGGTGCTTCACGATGAGGTCGTCGAGGCCCTCCCGGCGCAGGTTCACCGGGACCTCGTAGATGGAGAAGTCGACGTCGCGCTCCTCGATGACCGCGTTCACCGGCACGTTGCAGTAGAGGCTGATCTTGTCGCGGTGCTCCTTGATGAGCGGCGCCGACGTGCGGCAGATCACGACGTCGGGCTGGATGCCGATCTCGCGGAGTTTCGCCACCGAGTGCTGGGTGGGCTTCGTCTTCGTCTCGCCGGACGTCGGCAGGTAGGGCAGCAGCGTGAGGTGAATGAACATCGTGTTCTGCCGGCCGTCCTCCAGCGCCATCTGCCGGATGGCCTCGAGGAACGGGAGCCCCTCGATGTCCCCCACGGTCCCGCCGATCTCGGTGATGACCACGTCGCTCCGCCCGTCGAGACGGCGGATGCTCTCCTTGATCGCGTTCGTGATGTGCGGGACGACCTGCACGCAGGCGCCGAGGTAGTCCCCGCGCCGCTCCTTGCGGATGACCTCGTTGTAGATCTGTCCCGTCGTGTAGTTGCTGTGCCGGTTGATGACCGCGTGGGTGAACCGCTCGTAGTGCCCGAGGTCGAGGTCCGTCTCGGCGCCGTCCCCGGTGACGTACACCTCACCGTGCTGGTAGGGGTTCATGGTGCCGGGGTCGACGTTGATGTAGGGGTCCATCTTCTGCATGGCGACCCGGAAGCCGCGCGCCTCGAGGAGCAGGCCGATGGAGGCCGAAGTCAGGCCCTTCCCGAGCGAGGACACCACGCCGCCGGTCGTGAAGATGTACTTGGGCACGCCATCACCCCTTCCGCGCCGCCTGGCGGCGCACGAATGCCTCGTAGGATTCCCGGGTGTCGATTCCCGGGGGTGCCTCCGCCACGAGCGCGACCCGGATCCGCATCCCGTGAGCGAGCGCGCGCAGCTGCTCGAGCCGCTCCGTCCGCTCGAGCGGCGTCGGCGGCAGCGAGTGGTAGCGCCGGAGCGCGTCCGCGGTGAAGCCGTAGATGCCGACGTGCCGCAGGCCCGGCGCGGTCCCTCCGCCGTCCCGGTCGAACGGGATCGGGGCCCGGCTGAAGTAGAGGGCGTTCCCCGCCTCGTCCCGGACGACCTTCACCACCGCCGGGTCGGCGAACTCCCCGGGCGAGGTCAGCGGCGCGGCCAGCGTCGCCATCTCGGTCCCCGCGGCCTCGAGCGTGCCGATGCACAGGTCGATGTCGGCGGGCTCGATCTCCGGTTCGTCGCCCTGGAGGTTCACGAAGAAGCGCTCCCCGGGGTGGCGGGCGGCGGCCTCGGCGATACGGTCGCTGCCGCACGGGTGGTCGGGGGCGGTCATCTCCACCTCGCCGCCCGCGGCGCGGACCGCCGCGGCGATCCCCGCGTCGTCCGTCGCCACGATGGCCCGGGACACGAGCCTCGCGGCCCGGGCGCGCTCGAGGACGTGGACGACGAGGGGCTTCCCCGTCTCGGCGAGCAGGGGCTTGCCCGGCAGGCGCTTCGCCCCCATGCGGGCGGGGATGAACAGGATCGCCACCGCGCTACCTCCGCGGCACCGGTCCCGTCGGCACGCGGAAGATGCGGTCCGGGTCCTGCGGCGCCGTCGGCTGGAGCCACATCGTCCGGCGGTGGAACTCGAACACCACGAGTTTGGCGTTCCGGTAGACCTCCGGGAGATCCGTCTCCGCCATCCCCGGCGCGAAGACCAGAGCCCAGTTCTGGTCGCCCTGGCGCAGGTGGACGACACCGTGCTGCCCGGGCCCGGGCCGGAACGTGTCGAGCGCCGGCCCCTTCGTCGCGTGGTCGAAGAAGCCCACCTCCTTCAGCGCCTCGAGAACCGTGGACATCTCCTCGTCCTCGATGGGCTTCACGCCGTTGTAGGCGGCCGGGTTCCGGTAGAGCTCCTTGAACTCCGGCGAGGTGCGGTTGATGAGGCCGAGCGGCGGGTCCTGCCGGCGGGTGCTCAGGTTCCGCCACTCGACCCGCACCGGCTGCCCGGTGATCCCGGTGACCGACACCGGCGCCGACGGCTCGCCGTTGCCGCTCTCCGGCCCGTCCGGCGTCGAGGAGCACCCCGCGGCGCCGGCAAGAAGCAGGAACGGAATCAGGATCGGTAGGCACACGCTTGCGGGAGGTCTCATGGCCGCTCCAGGGGACGGGTGACGACGGGGCGATTGTATGCCGGCCGGGGACCGGGACAATTCTTTCCGGGCTCGGCCCGGGACATACGATGCAGCCCCCCGGCCATGAGACCGTCACCGCGCCCGATCGCCCGCCCGCTCGCCGCCGCGCTCCTCGCCGTGCTCTCGGCGGCCTGTTTCGGACCGGACGCACCGGATACCGCCCCCGTGACGCTCCTCTTCACGTCCGACCTGCACTCCGCATTCCTGCCCGGACGCGACGGCCGCGGCGGCCTCGCGCGGGTGGCGGGCTATGCCGCGGACCTCCGCGGGCGGCAGCCCGGCGTGCTGCTTCTCGACGGGGGCGACGCGGTGTCCGGCACCCCCGCCTCGAGCCTCGCGCAGGGGCGGCCCGCGTTCCACCTCATGTCGCTGGCCGGTTACGACGCCATGGCCGTGGGGAACCACGAGTTCGACCACGGCTGGCCGCTCCTCGCCGTGTACCGGGCGCTGGCGACCTTCCCTCTCCTGTCCGCCAACGTCGACGGCCCGGACGGGGAGCCGCTCGCCGACGCGGCCTTCGTCATCCTCGACGCGGACGGGGTCCGGGTGGCGGTGATCGGTCTCACGGCGGAGACCACGCCGGACTTTGCCCCCCCCGCCGCCACGGAGGGCTGCGTCTTCCGCCCCGCGGGGCCGGCGCTGGCGGCGCTCCTCCCCGACGTGCGCGCGCGCTCCGACGTCGTGGTGGTGCTCTCCCACCTCGGGCTCGCGGCGGACCGGTCGCTCGCCCAGGCGGTGCCCGGGGTCGACGTGGTCCTCGGGGGGCACTCGCACGAGCGCCGCCACGTCCCGGAGCGCATCGGGAGGACTCTCCTCGCCCACGCCGGGGACCGCGCCCAGAGCCTCGTCCGGGTGGACCTGGAGGTCGACCTCGCCCGCGGCGGGTTGCGCTCCGCCGAGGCCTCCGCGGTCCGGGTGGACGACTCCCTCCCCGTGGACGGGACCGTGGCCGCCGCCGTGGAGGCGTGGGAGGAGAGCGTCCGCGAGCGGGTCTCGGCGCCGGTCGCGGAGTTCGCGCAGCCCGTCGCGCAGGAGGAAGTCGTCCGTCTCGCCGCGGAGGCCTACCGGCGGGCGCTGGGGACGGACCTCGGCTTCCAGAACGCGGCCGCCGTGCAGTGCGGCCTGCCCGCCGGGGACGTGACGCTGCGCGAGGTCTGGGAGGCGCTGCCGTTCGAGAACACGCTCGCCACGGTGCGGGTGCGCGGCGACCGCTTCCCCGACTGGGCCCTGCGGGTGCTGCCCGCCCCGGAGCCGGGCCGCGTCTACACGGTGGCCACCACCGCCTTCGTGGCGGCCCACGCGGACCGGTTCTTCCCCCGGGGCCACGAGGATGCGACCGGCTCCGACCGCTCCGCCCGCGAGGCCCTTGTGGAGTTCCTGAGAACCAATCGCAAGGTCAGGTAGCCTCCTCGGCCCGGGAGGAGGACCGCCGCCGATGCGCCACGCCCTGCCCGCCATCCTGCCGGCCGCCCTCGCGGCCTCCGCCGCCCCGGGCGCCGCCGCCGTGCCCGCGAGCAGCACCTTCCGGTATCCCGCCGGCACGGTCTCGCCCTCGATCCGGGCGAGGAGAAGGTCTCGCGCTGGCCCTCGCCCGACGTCACCATCGGTCCGCTGAAGGGCCCCGCCGGCAGCCCGTTCCGGTCGGACGTCTCCCTTCACGAGGGGCTCCGCCTCCGCCCGTCCGGGCTCTGGGAGCAGGACGCCACGGAGAGGCCGGCGCTCTGCACCGGCGATCCCGCGCGGCCCCTCGTCGAGGATCCCGAGGCGCCTCTCCTGCCCGGGTTCACCGACGCTCTCGGCAGGGCACCCGACCCGGTGCGGGTCGAGGGGACGGAGACCCCGGCGAAGGCGAGGACGTCCTCCCGGGCCGACGGCGACGGGCTACGCTGGCGTACAGGGTCCGCGGGAACGTCACGGCGAGTCGCGGCGCGGCGGCCGCCGGCCGCCAGGTCACGCCGACCGTCCAGCGCTCGGGCAGCGGCAGCCTCTGGCGGCTACTCCACGACGGCGGCGGGGGTGAGCCCCTTCACCGCTTCGACGCCCTGGGCCTCGGACAGCACCCTCATCTCGATCTCGCGGCCCGGACGGTCGTCGAAGTAGAGCGCGCAGTAGTAGGCCTTCCCCGCCTCGCAGCGGAGCGAACTCACCGCCTGCTTGACGCCGCCGGCGATGACCGCCCGATCGAGGATGACCTCGAACCGGGCCAGGCCGGGCGCTCGCTCGTAGCACAGGTACTCGCCCTGCGCCACCTCCCCGATCTCCTGCCCGTTGTCGATGATCCGGACCATCCACATCTCGCCGAAGGTCTGGTTCGCGCGGCCGATGTACACGCGCGCCTTCGCCGGGTCGGACACCGCGACTTCGGGGTCGGGCAACGGGACGCGCTGCCAGGATCCCGAGGCGGCGCTCGAGGCCAGGGACGCGACGACGAGGACGAGCACGAGATGACGGGCCATGGCGTTTCCTCCCTCGAAGGGCCGGACGGGAGGATACCGCGCCGCGGCCGGAACGCTCAGTCCTGTTCCACCTGACGACGCTTCTCCACGACGAAGTTCACGATGAGCTTGAACATCGAGTAGTCCTCGGCGATCTCCTTCGTCATGGCCTCGGTGATGGCGCCGTCGAAGAAGCCGCGGGCCTCCAGGGTCCGGATCTGGTCGAGGGACAGCCCGAGGTGGTCGGCGGCGAAGATCTTGCGGTCCTTCGCCGTCGTGCGGCTCGTGAGCCCCTCCTCCTGCAGGTAGAAGTGGGACACGCAGTGCTCCACCTTGCCATGGCCGTAGTCGAACACCGTGGCGAGGGTGGACGAGCCGTACCGCCGCTCGAGCATCTGCAGGCTGTCCACGAGGATGTCCGTGCGGAAGGGGTCGATGACCTTCATCGGGTAGGCGATGACCTCGAGCCACCACATGAGCCGCGTCGTCCGGTCGAAGACGCCCCGCAGCAGCGGGTGGGAGGGGTCCGCGGCCTCGATCTCCACGACGTCGTTCCCGGTCTTGGCGCTCTCCTCCCGGTCGATGTAACCGGGGAACGCGCGCACGACGGCGTTCTGCAGCGCCCAGTCCGTCGTCATCAGGAACCCGCCGACGTGGACGAACCACTGCAGCGCGTCGATGGCCTCCTTCTTCCCGATGGACCCCTCGCAGTTGATGAGCAGGAGCTGCTTCGGGTTGAGGCCGATGGAGAGGATCTCCTGAGGGCGGATGACCGTCGTGCGGATGCTCAGGTGCTCGAGCACCGTCTCCGCGTGATCGTACTTCCCGAGGACGCAGACGATCTGGGCCTTGTTCAGGATCTCGATCAGGTACTTCGTCTTCGCGTAGTAGTCGTCCGGGACCTCCTCGTGGAAGCCCCTCTTGGTGATGTCGAGCTTGCCCTTGTTCTCCGCGTACCAGCGTTTCCACTCCTCCACGTCGGGCCCCTTGCTCGACTGGGAGAGGATCTGGAGGTTCTTCAGCGCGGCGCTCGAGGCGATGGGATCGCGGTCCGAGAGCCCCTCGATGAGGTAGGGCACGACGTCCATGTGCCGGAGCTGCCCCAGGGCTTCGAGCACGGCGGCGCGGACGCGCCAGTCCGGGTCCGCCCGGCGCTTCGCCACGATCTCCACCTCTCCCACGTGGCCGAGGCGGCCGATGGCGATGAGCGCGGCGGTGGATTCGAACCAGTCCGGCGCGTCGACGAGCCTCGCGAGCGGCGGGATGGCCTCGATGCCTCCGTCGCGGGCGAGCAGGACGCAGGCCCGGATGCGGATCTCCGGCACCGTGTTCCCGAGCGCCTTGACGAGCGCCGCGATCCGCGCGGCCTTGTCCTTCGTGAGCCAGGCGAGGCTCTCCAGCGCCATCCGCCGCACGGTGGCGTCCGGATCGCCCTCCACGAGGGCGGCGAGCCGCTCCGCGCCCTCGGCGCAGGCGGTGAGGCCGACTCCCTTCGCCGCCCACGCCCGGACGACGGCGTCCGGATCCCCGAGGAGCGCGACCAGCGCCGGCCCCGCCGGCGGGTGCCCCAGGTGCGCGAGGACGCGCACGAACCGGGCGCGCCGGTCGGCCTTCTTCTCCGCCGCCGCCTGCTCCCCGAGCCAGCGCACCGTCGCGGCGGGGTCCATCACGCGAAGGGCCCGCGTGATCCGCTCGATGAAGTACGGGTCCTCCGCCGCGAGCAGGGCGTCGCGGAGACCGCCCAGCGCCTCGGGTCCCCCGATCTCCCCCAGCGCCTCGATGACCCCCGCCTGCACCCTCACCTCCTTCTCCCGGAGGACCTTCAGGAGATAGGCGAGGGCGGCCGGGCTCTTCGTCTTCCCCAGCGCCCGCGCGGCCGCCGCGCGCACCTTCGTCTCGCGGTCGAGGAGGTAGGGGACGAGCGCATCGTAGTCGGATTCGCGGGCGAGGGCGCCGGCGGCCTCGATGGCGTGGACCTTCACCATCTCGTCCTTCGCCTTGCCCGCCCCCTTGAGGAGGCGCCGGGCGGTGTCCGGCTGGTCGAGGGCCCGGAGGGCCGCCACGGCGGCCTCGCGCACGAGCAGGATCTCCCCCTCCACGGCCTGCCTCGCGAGGGCCTCCAGCGTGTCGGGCGCCTTCAGCGCGCCGAGGGCCGAGAGCGCCCGGATCCGCACCTCCCAGTCCGCGTCCTCGAGGACCGGCAGCAGCGCCTGCGCGGCCTCCGGTCCCCCGAGGGCGCGGAGGGAGTCCACCGCGGCGAGCCGGACCTTCGTGTCGAAGTGCTTCAGGTCCTCCTTCAGGTCCCGCAGGGACTTCCCCGACCCGGCGCCGGCCCCGTCCTGCGCGGACGAGAAGGGGGCGAGGAGCAGGAGCAGGACGACGGGGAGCGCGCGGGGCATGGGCACCTCCGCCGTCCATCATAGCGTCCCCCCGGCCCGGCCGGAGCCGGGACAGGGGGGGAAATCGATGGTCCGGCGGCGACCGGCGCTTAGGCTTCCGGGGATGAAGACGATCCTCCTCGCGTTCGCGTTCCTCCTGCCCCTCGCCCCCGCCGCCTCCGCGGAGGACCCGCCCGCGAAGCCGGTCCTGCCCGACGGGGTGGCCGCCATCGTCCACGGGGAGCGCGTGTCGATGGAGCAGTTCCGCGAGACGCTCGTGCGCCGGTTCCGGGCGACCGAGACCGGCCAGAAGGCGCTCGACGACCTCGTGGAGCGGACCCTGATCGCCGTGGAGGCCGAGGACCGGGACGTGGAGGTGGACGACGACGAGGTGGAGGAGTACCTCGAGAAGGTCGAGAAGGACGTCGTGCGCGCCTCCGGCGGGACGCAGACCCTCGCCAGGCTCCTCGAGGAGAAGGGCGTCTCCCGGGAGGAGTTCCTGCGCGTCTCGCGCGAGTTCCTCCTCCGCCAGAAGATGGCGGCGGAGGACCTCGGGACGGACGGGGAGGTCGGCACGGCCCAGCTCGGCGTGTGGATCACCGACCTGAAGCGCAAGCGCGGGGTCAAGGTCGGGACGCCGGACCTCCCGGCCGGGGTCCTCGCGCGGGTAGGCGACCGGGACGTCGATGCCGCGGCGTTCGGGGAGGCGCTCCTCGGGGCCCTCACGCCGGCGGAACTGGAGTCCGCCCTCTGGGACATGGCCGTGACGATCGTGGTCCGCAAGGACCTGGCCGCGGCGGGGCTCAGGACCGAAGCCGCGGACGTGGACGCCGCGCTCGCGGACCTCAAGGAGGAGTTCCAGTCCGACCCGCGGTTCAAGGACACCGCGTTCACGTTCGAGCAGTACGTGCAGGGCGTCCGGCGGATGACCGTCGAGGAGCTGCGCTCCGACCCCCAGTTCCTCGCCCAGGTGGGCCTCGGCAAGAAGATCCGGCTCGCGCTCACGGAGGAGGAGATCGCGGCGTACTTCGAGGAGCACCGGCTCCGGTACGGCGAGGAGCGGACGTTCATCCACCTCCTCGTGAAGGCGAGCGACCGGGAGACCGCGTTCTCCCGCGGCGGACAGAGCCGCTCCTACGAGGACGCGAAGACGATGATCGACGCGCTCTACGCCCGCTACCTGCGCGGCACCCCGTTCGAGAAGCTCGTCGCGGAGGCTTCCGAGGACCGCACGAACTACTCCCGGGCGGAGCGGACGATCGTGGTGAACCGCGAGACCCCGCTCCCGGACGCGCTGCGGGCGAAGGTGTTCGAGGCCCCCCCCGGAGAGGTCGTCGGCCCCGTGCGGACTCCGTTCGGCTGGCACCTCGTGAAGGTCGTGCAGACGCGGCCGGCGCGCGAGTACGCGGAGGCGAAGCCGGAGGTCGTGCGCGACCTCGTGCGGGAGAAGCGCACCCGCGCCCTCCTCGAACTGCGGCAGGACAAGGACATCCTCCTCAGGTACTGAGGCCGTCCGCGGCCGGAATCGACCGGGACGCCGGCCGGGGGACCGGATAGAATCCGTGCCGCGAACCGGACGCGGAGGGGTACATGCTCGTCCTCACCTTGCCGGTCCTGGCGCTGCTGCCGTGGGTGATCGGCGTCATCGTCGTCGCGGTCATCGTGACAATCGCGCTCGTCGCCCTCGCCGCGTCCCTGGCCGCCGCGAGCGACGACGCCGACGAGAACTTCAGCGAGGACTGCGTCGGCGGGACGGAGGCGACCTGACCCTGCGAGCAGCCCCGGTGGGTCTGGGACCCGCCCTACGACGCCGAGAAGCGGCACTACGTCAACCTCCCTTCCGACTGGGACGAGGCGAACAACAGCCGCGAGGTCACGCTCCGCGGGCACGTGGAGCCCCGGCAGGAGGACGTCGAGGTCGTCTTCAACCTCATCCCCGATCCCGGCAACGACGCGGAGACCGGGGAGGCCGAACTCGACGAGGAGTCCATCGAGACGGACGAGGAGGGGAACGGCAGCGTCACCCTCGAGCTCCCCGTCTACGGCGGCGCGAAGTTCAAGGTCGGCGGGAAGACCGAGCACCAGCCGGAGCCGGTGGAATCGGGCCAGGTCACCGTGTGGAGGAAGGTCTTCTACCACGTGACGGAGATGGAGCCCGCGCCGGACCGCACGTCCTTCACGGCGCCGACGGACATGATCTCGGCCGTGGCGGCTTCGTTCGAAGACGTCTTCTTCGAACTCGCGCCGGGGACCACGAGCCACGGCACGACGCCCTACCGCGCGCACCTCACCGCCGCGCAGCGCGACGAACTCGCGGGACAGCTCGAGCCGACGGTGGAGGACGACCGCTCGCCGTTCAAGATGAACATCGTCATGATCGACGCCGCGGACATCGTCGGGGAGCAGGAGTTCACCGGCACGTCCACGGACGGCAACGTCTCGGCGGGCCCCTTCCGGCGGTGGCCCCACGAGGACACGGTCATCCGCGCGGAGTACGAGCGCACCCTGTGGTGGTCGAACCTGACGAACGTGGCCGTCGTGGCGGACTCCTCGGGATCCGGGAACGTCCGCGTCACGGCCACCATCCCGGACTTCGAGGCGGGCTCCTCCGTGAACTGGCGCGTCAGGGTCCGCTACCAGCGCGGGAACGCCGGCGGCTGGGGCGGCACGACCGGGACGCTGTACATGTGCATCGGGTACGACCGGCGGCGGAACGCGGCCACGCCGACGGGGGCGGACCTCCAGCCCTGCCTCACCCACGAGACGGGGCACGCGCTGGGCCTCGTGCCCACGGACGCCTCCTGGCGCGACACCGACCCCCGCGACGACGGCTACAGCCTGCGGCACTGCGGATACCAGGACTCGGCGACCCCGTCCCAGCCGCGGTGCGTCATGTGGTACATGCTGCCGCCGACGGCCTCCGGGCCGCGCACCCGCTTCTGCTCGAGCGACGGCCCGAACGACTGCGCGCACTTCCTCAAGCGCACCGACTACGAGGACATCGACTGGATATGAACCGGGGCCGAACATGACGACGCCGGTGGGAGTCAGCCTCCAGTTCCCGCAGCGGACGCTGGCCGGGGCCCGCGTGCCCATGAAGGTCGCCATGACCGCCGACATGGCGGTCTACCACGCCGTCAACGGCATCCTCGACCGGGCGCTCGAGGTGGTCCTCGTGCGCCGGGACCGGCCGGGCCTCCGGTTCCTCGCCAAGATCGACCCGCGGGCCTACATGCGCCCGGAGCCCCCGCTGCCGCCGCCGGACCCGGCCTCCGCGGGCGTGCGCGTGACGGAAGAGCGGACCTTCGACCTCCTCGACTACGGCGCGACGCACTACGGGGGGGCCTCCTACAACGTCTTCGCGACCTTCGCCTCCGCCTCCACCGACGTCCGGCCGCTGCTCATCGAGGACCGCAGCCACAGCCACCCGTTCCGCCCCCCCGAGGCGGCGCCGCCCCTGCCGGAGGACGCCGAGCCCCCGCTGCCCGAACCACCGAGGCAGAGCGGTCTCGTCGCCGCCGTCGCGCGCCGGGGGGGCTTCCGGGTGGAAGGCGCGCTGCGGGAGGCCGTCCGGCCGCCCCGGTTCGCCAGCGAGCCGCCGCCGGCGCCCTTCGTCACGATCGTGGTGGCGCACCTCGGTCCCCGCGGCGGCGCCCGCGGCGGTTCGTTCGCGGTGGAAGCGAAGGTGGACGGCCGGGACCACGTGGCCCGGTTCTCGATCCCCATCGACCGGTTCGCCCCCCCCGAGAGCAGTCCGTGCCGCGCGTTCCTGTTCTCCGGCGACTCGCCGCCGGTGGTCCGGGACTTCCTGTGGAGGAAGGATGCCTGATGCGCTCCGGCTCGCCCTGGCCGCGGCCGCCCTCGGGCTTCTCGCCTGCGCCGGGAACCACGACGGGGGGGCGGGCTCCGGGCACCCGCCGGAGGAAGCGAGCATGACCGAGACCGCCCCGTCGCGGACCGCCCTGGTGGCGCGGGCGACCGCCCGGATCCTCTCCGACGCACCCGCCGCGGGCGAGTGGCCCGTCCTTCTCAGCGTGGGCCCCGGGAGCGAGGCGGCGGCCGTCGCCGCGGAACTCCGCCGGGCCCTCGGCGGGGATCCGCGCGTCCGGTTCTCCGAGGCGGCGAAGAGGCCCGCACCGCCGGTGCCGGACCCCTCGGTGCCGGGGGGGCATGTCCACGCGGTCGAGTGGACCGTAGAGCCTCCGCCACGCCTCGTCGTGAGGGTCTTCGAGGACCCCGGCCTGGTGACGGTGGCGGCGCGCGACCCCGGCGAGGACCCGCTGGGGCCCCCGCTCGCCGGATGGCGGTGGCAGGTCCGCGGACCGTAGTCCGCTACCTCGACTTCAGCCACTCCTGCCAGTCGGCGATGACCTTGTCGCGCTCCCCGTGCATGAACCGGTAGACGGCGTCCGCCTCGGCCTGCACCGGCGCCGACGGATCGAGGACCTCCGGCGGCAGCCCCGTGTCCCGCCCGGTGATGCGCCGGAGTTCGCGGATCGCCCGACGGACGTTGCGCGAGTCCCGGTGGCCCAGCATCCGCACGAGGTGCGGGAGGCGGGCCTCGTCGGTGTACCGCGGCGGGTACTTGTCGGCCCACGCGGCGAGCGTCTTCTCCTTGCGCTCCGCGTCGACCATGAAGTCCTTCACGATCTTCGAACGCGCCTCGCCCTCCTGGCCGCCTTCCAGGTAGCGGTTCCAGACGTAGTCCTGCCAGACCTCCTCGAATCCGAAGTGCGTCTTCGTCAGTCGGAACAGGGAGACGACGGCCTTCTCCACCACCACGGGATCGTCGTCCGTGAGACACCAGGCGGCGAAGTGCACGAACTCCTCGCGGCCGTAGATGTCGACCGCCGTGGCCAGGTCGCCGCGGATCGGGTTGTAGGAGTCCTCGCCGTAGAAGTAGATGTTGTCGAACACCGCGGGGGCCCGCTGCGCGATGAGGGAGTTGATGGCCCCGCGACGCGCGACTTCGTTCTCGTCCTCCGCCAGGTAGAGCAGGATCGGGACGACCCGGGGGTCCTTCACCCATTCCAGGTTGTTGGCCACGACCTGCCGGTCCAGCACGCGGGTGGACTTGGCCGCGATCCAGAAGATCTCCGGGTCGCCCGCGTAGCCGCCGGCCGAGAGGGACTTCCACGCCTCGAACTGGACGAGGTCGGCCTCCTTCTCGCGACGCACGAGCTCCTCGAGGCCCGCCACGACGCGCGGCGCGGACGGCACGTAGGTGCGGAGCGACTTCACGGCCTGCTCGCGGTTCAGGTTCGCCCGCCCGACCCGGAGCATGAGTTCGTTCCCCGACAGGCCCTCCGTGCCGTCCTCCGACCGGGCGAGCGCCAGGGGCAGGAGGAGCTCGGGGATGCGCGGGTCCCGGTACGAGCCCAGTTCCGCGAGGGCGCTGTCGAGCCACGGCGAGTGGATGTCCCGCACCCACTCCGCGAGCACGGCGAACACCCGGTCGGGCACCGGCCCGGGCGGCACGGTCACGTCGCGTCGGAGCAGGGCCGCGGCGGCGCTGCGACTCACCACGGCCTCGTCCGAGGCCAGGGCCTGCTCGACCGCCGCCCGGCCGTAGTACGGCTCCCCGAGCAGGACGAGGGTCAGCGCCATCTGCGCCGGGTAGCCGCGGCCGCCCCGCAGGAGAGCCCGCTCGAGGGCCGGGCGGTAGGGCAGGTCGAGGGCGCGGATGTCGTCCATGCCCTGCGCCGGGTCGTCGTCGATGCCGGAAAGCGTGTAGAACACGACGATGTCGCGCCGGGCCACGGCCGCGAACACGCCCGCCGCGACGAGGACCAGCACCGCCACCGCCACCCAGACCTTCGCCGGCAAGCCGAGGAATCTCTTCGCCATGTCGGACCGTACCTCCCGCCGGATTGTAACCGGGTTTAAGATGGCGCGAGCATGACCGAGGAACCCGAGGAGTTCGAACCCGACTTCGACAATCTGGTCCGGCACCGCTACACGGCGGAGAAAGTGGACGACGGCGTCCGGATCGACCGGTTCCTCGTGGTCCGCTTCCCCGGCTACAGCCGCACGCTCCTGCAGAAGACGATCCGCGGGGGGTTCGTGCTCCGGAACGGCCGGCCCACCCGGCCCGGCGTCCCGGTGGAGGAGGGCGACCAGGTGGAGGTCCGCCTGCCGACCATGACCCGGGCCTACGCGCGGCCGGAGAACATCCCGCTGAACGTGGTGTACGAGGACGAGGCGCTGGCCGTCATCGACAAGCCGGCCGGCCTCACGGTCCACCCCGGATCCGGGCAGCGGGAGGGCACGCTGGCGAACGCCCTGTCCTACCGGTTCGGCGAGCTGTCGAACGTGCAGGGACAGCTCCGGCCGGGAATCGTCCACCGCCTCGACAAGGACACCTCGGGCATCCTCCTCGTCGCCAAGACGGACCTGCACCACCACTACCTCGCCACGCAGTTCCGGGAGCGCACGCTGCAGAAGGAGTACCTCGCGATCTGCCACGGGGTGGTGGAACTCGATTCCGACCTCATCTCCCTTCCCATCGGCCCCGACCGCCACCGCGAGCAGCGGATGGCCATCCGGCACGATGTCGGCCGCCCCTCGGACACCTTCTACGAGGTGCAGGAGCGGTTCCACCGCCACTCCTTCGTCCGCGTGCTCCCGAAGTCCGGCCGCACGCACCAGATCCGCGTCCACTTCGCGGCGCTCGGGCATCCCCTCGTCGCGGACTCGCTCTACGGCGGAAAGACGGACGGACTTCCTCCGTTCGTGCGCCGCCAGATGCTCCACGCCCACCGCATCACGTTCCGGCACCCCATCTCGCTGGAACGCGTCACCTTCACCGCTCCGATCCCGGACGACATGAACCGCCTCCTCGAGCACCTCCGGTCCTCATCGGGCGGATCTTTGTGACTCGTCGCCGTTAGGGTTTCCTATAGGTTTCACCGCAGGGCGTTTTTCGCGCCGAGGCACTCGTCTGCCGACCCGGCATCCCGCGTGACCCGGCGCCTGCTGCCACCACCAGTCAGGGAAGATCCTCATGAACGACCGCAGGGATTCGCAGGACCGGCGCCGCGGCGCGCCTCGCCGGCCCGAGCCTCGCAACGCCTCCTCCGAGGAGCGCCGGCCTCCGCCGCCGCCCGCCGACGAGGCGCGCCCCCTCTCCGACGAGCGCCGTCTGGACCGCGACGAGGTCGCGGCGCGGGAGGCCGGCATCTACGGGACTCCCGAGACATCGCCGCCCGCCCGTGCGGATGAGGATCGCGAACCCCGCCGCGGCCGCCGCCACCGGCGCCGCCACCGCCCGGACGAGGAGAACGGCGGCTCGGAGTCCGCGCCCCGGCGCGAGCCGCGGGAGGAGCACCGCGAGGAGGACGCCCCGGAGGCGGGCTACGAGCGGCCGGAGGAAGACGAGGAGTTCCTCTCCGGCATCGACGAGGGGCCCCCGGAGCAGGACGTGGACGCGCGGGCGACCGGGGCCGCCGGGCCGGAGGAGGACGAGCAGGAGGACGACGGGTTCTACATCCCCGACGAGGAGCCCCCGGCTCCGCCGCCCCCGCCCCCCCCCCCGCCCGCCCCGCCCCCCCGGGGCCGCCGGGCGCCGGCGCCCGGC
>JADHED010000460.1_pt1 | contig 48780 bp, 32 predicted proteins | sample 8952041 | NCBI WGS metagenome assembly JADHED01 (sample SAMN16124423, study PRJNA663239) | bioreactor sludge metagenome | isolation source: sludge (control) | place: India:Bengaluru | collected 2018-09-08 | reverse complement strand
CCGACGCCTTCGCCGGAGGTCTCCTCGCTCTCTGGATCGCTGGCGAGACGTGGAACATCAGCTCGATCGTCGGAGTGATCGGTCTCTTCGGCGTCGCGGTTCAAAACAGTGTCGTATTGATTACCCAGGCGAAGGAGCTGATGGCGCGGGGGCTCCCGTTCGAGGAAGCGCTTCGCGAGGCGTCCATTGGGAGAGTGCGGCCAAAGCTCATGACGGCCGGTTCAGCAATCTTGGGTCTTCTTCCGATGCTGTTCGGATTCGGGGGGAGCGAACTCGAACGTCCTCTGGCTGTGGTCATGGCCGGGGGGCTCGTCACGTCGACCCTCTTCACTCTCCTCGCGCTGCCAAGCTTCTATGCATGGCTGGCAGCTCCCCAGCTCCATCAAGCGAACCGTTGAAAGGTCTTTGAGTTAAGTCCTTGTGTTTTGTTGCTGTCATCCTTTTTGGCGCGCCAGGAGGAGACAACCTCGAGAATTTGGAGCCGAAAGTAGTCGAGCCCCACGAATACTCTCTCGCCCGGTAGGTCGAGGAACCTAGAAAACTCACGCAGTTCTCTGTCACATCCTTCATTCACGCCGGTGTCGAGGACCACGAGCCTCGATGTAGTCTCCCTGAAGAATGCTCGCGCGGTTTCTTGATCGAATCCCCAGCGCTCAATTCTCTGCCGCCAGTTCATCAGCCATCCAGGAGTCATCAGGTAACACCCCTGGCTCAGAAACCCCTCGATGACCTCCCGGGGGGCAAAAAGAAAGAGACAGTGGTCAACCCGATTCACGAGAGCCGGGTCGACGAATGGTGGCAGGGGCCGTTTCCCTATCCAAAAGCAGAACCCTAAGAACCCGAGATCTGAACCGTCCTCCGGCAAAAGCGCCGCCTCTGGAAAAGGGAGCGCGCTGTCCTCGGGGCACCAACCGCACGCCGCCTCGTAGGTGCGAAGCCGCAGCGAGGAAAACTCTGGAGCCTGAAGAACCGCCCGGGCTTCCATTTCGAAACTCGCGCAGACCCCGAGACAGAGCTTCACGGGGGCTCATCCTCGAGCGGGTAATAGCCCCATTTGTGAACCGCTTCCGAAATTGCCAACAGGACTTCGTCCGGAACCTGCCAGGGGATTTCGCCGTGGTTGTCGGCCAAGATGAACCCGCCACCGCGCCCGGCGTCACGGATGGCTTTCCTGACGTTGATCTCGGCCAAACCGGGAGACCACCGCCGCATTTCGAGTGCATCAAGGTTTCCGACGAGCGAGAGCCCGGGAGGACACACCCTCTTCAAGTCCGATAGCTTCTCCAGAACACTGACACCAACGGCAACGGTGCCAGTCTTGGCCACATCCTCGAGAATCTCGCGGCAGCGGCCCGAGGCGAAATGCGTGGCCGTGGGGCCTTTGATGCGCGGAATCGTTCTCCGGGCGGCAATGAGTCCCGTGTCGACGTACACCTCTGGCGGGATGATCGTCGAGGACGAAACAGGGTCGAAGTAGCAAATAGCCGTAGCTCCCGCCGCCAGTTGCGCGTTGGCCCACTCCACGGTGAATTCCTCGTTTACCTTCAAGAGGCGCTCGAGCAAGTCGCGCCGGTCGTAGATCATGTCGAGGTACCTCTCAAACCCCAGTTGCATGACCGGAAGAGAAAACGGTGACATCACGACCCCGATGACGGGGACGCCGTCACCCGCCCGCTGCCGCAGACTCCTGATGGCATCCAGCACCTTCTGGAGGCAGGGACAGTCCCGCACTCTGGGCGCCTCGAGTTGCTTGACGGCGCTGAGGGTGGAGAGGAAGGCCCTTCCCGTGTTGGGTGGTCCGTCATCCACGTAGACCACCTCGCCTCCCCACGCTTCGATCTCGATCGGCGCGTAAAAGAAGGCGTAAAGACAATCATGGCGGAAGCGGGCCCTCAACCGCAGTTGCCCTTCGACGACATTCCTGGCGGAAGCAAAGTACTCGCGAATGGAGATCCCCAGTTCCCTGGCCCCATGCATGGTCAGAAAGAGAAAGAACGGAACCCTGTCAGGCTCCCTGTGCCCCAGAGCGGCCAGGACACGCTTCATGGGGGACAGGGTTTCGCTCACCCGAGGCCTCGTTTCAGGTTCGTCACAATTCGGACGGCATCTGACGCCGTTGCTCCGGAGAAATCGGCACCGACCTCTTGACCAAGCTCTCGATCGAAACGGAAAGGAGCCCCTCCAACAACGACGATGGGCGGCTGGCCTTCGTCCCGCAACCGGGCAATGAGTTCTCGAATCCGAAGCGCCGATGGCAGCATCAGAACCGAGATCAAGAGAACCTCGACCTTCTCGGAGACAACCCTGGCGACGAGCGGACCCGCCGCCATCCGGCCGAAGTCAATGACGGGGAACCCGGAGGCGCGTAAGGCCGACGCCACAAGCCTCTTACCGAGCATGTGGTAGTCGTCGAGCACCGCGATGGCCATTCGCCTGGCCGCCGTCCCAGAAGGCACTGGTTTTTCGGATGCAGAATCGGTCAGCTCTTCGCATAGCCGGCTGCTCAGATACAGCTGCGAGAGCGAAGCGGACCCACACTCCCATCTCCGTCCGATCTCCTCGAGCGCGCCCACGATCAGCGTCTCGAGAGACAGGATGGGGAAAGACCCCGAAACGCCTCGCGTAATTTCCGCCACACGGTTCCGGTCGCTGGATAGAAGAGCCGCAACAAAATCATCCAGCGGGTTGCCGGTGTTTTCCGAAGATGTCATCGTAGCCCAGCCTGAGCCGAATTCTATTCGCGAGACCGGCGGACGAAAGGGCCTTTTTCAGCGGAACCGGTAGAAGGCCGAAAGCACGGCGTACTGGTTTGATTTCCCAATATCGGCGGCGAGATCGATGCTGAAGGACCGGCCCAGCCGCACACCAACCCCGAATGAAAAGTGGTTCTCCGCGGTCCCGCCGTCAAACGTCCGGCGGTAGGCGTCACTGAAGGGCGGTTCCGAAACCTCTATCGGCGGGCCATCGTCTGGGCGCCGGTCCCGGTCGGCATCCGGGTAGAGATCCACCTTCATGCCGTGCGCTGGCTCGAGGTAGTACCCGGCACGCATCACGATCTCACGCTCACGGGAGTACGTTAACGCATATTCGGCCCCAAACCTCACGAGCGTTCCATCTGAAGCCGTCCCCTTGGAAACGGCACGGTTCTCGGCCGGGCAGGGGCTCACCGCCGCCTTCTGGCAGTAAACAAAGAGTGGAACATACCCCTCGTTGAGTTGCGAATAGAGCACCCACTGGACGTCGACCGAGAAGAGGAGCCGGTCCGTGGGCCGGCCAGACATGCCGAAAGAGAAATCGTCCGGGACGCGAAACGTGCCGCAGGCACTCGCCCCGCTGCCGGGTATTCTGGGGTCGTCGCGTCCGCAGGAGAAGTCCGCGAGACTGGCCCCCCCCTTGTTGAGATTCGCCTTTACGCTGTACCCCACATCAAAGCTGGCGCCCCTTCTGTAGACCGCACCCAGAGAGATCCGGCGGGCTTCGTCGATGTCGGCCCGGATCCCGAAAATCCCGCCGAAACGCGGACTTGAATCCACATCAGTAGTCACGCGCGTCGTGTAGGGAGCCCCGGCCCCGCTCCCGAGGGTGTTACTCGCGTTAACAATGAACAGGTGCTCGCCCGAGGAGCCCGCCCCCGAAAGCTCGTAACGCAACTTGTTCAGTGTGACGCCACCGCCAACCGAAACTGGGCCAAAGCGGGCCCCCAGAGAGAGCCCATAGACCTCGTTCTGAATGTCGATCTCGCCCTGTTCGTCGAGCGACAGGTAATAGGTGGATTCCTGGTTGATCAGAAAGGCCCGGAAGTCCTCAAACCCGTGCCGGGCCGTATCGATCCGGTAGCGGAGATTGACTGCCCTGTAGGCCGCCATGGAGATGTTCGGGGCAATCGGCCCCACAACAGAGAGGAACTCCAGATCGGTGGCCTGGCCTCCCGGTTCACTTTCGAGCCGGTCTCCCAGGTATTCGTACGTCAGGGGCCGTCCAGATCCGTAGTACTCCGGCGCCCGGAGCAGCGGATTCGCCACAAAGAGCTTGCCTGAAACCCCGGCCTGCCAGGCGCCGAGTTGAGGAAGCCCCGCGGGATTGGCAAAGGCAGCGGTGGCGTCATCCGCGATCGAGACGAACGCACCTCCCATGGCCATCGACTTCCCGCCCGGGTTCACGAGGTTGAGCTGGATTTTCGAGAGAATGGGAGACTCGAACTGCGCCTCGGCAAATAGGGGCACCATTGCCAGGACCACGAGAAGACCTCTTTTGATAACTGGCTGCATATCTCGTCTCCCATTTCTATTCCAGAAGCTGAAGCGGGCTTCCGTTAATCGCGAACCGGATAGAAGAGGCCGTTGTCTCGCCAGGCTTGACCTCAACCTCGATACTCTGTGGCTCTGCCCCCGATGGCCCCGCCACCGTGAGCACGTACCGCCCGGGCGTCAGCGGTAGAAGCAGCGGAGTGACAAATTCGCCCGCCAGGGGAAGCGTCCTGCCAGTGGATTTCTCCGCAATCGATGTGACGCGTCCCCACGGGAAAGCACTGAGAGCCAGCATTCCGGGACTCACCGCCACTGGAGAGCTGGCAAGCGTCGGAACCGGTGTGGTTTGCACTCCGTGCTGGGTCCTCACATGATCCTCCACGTCCCTATTTGCGATAGAGAAATAGATGCCGGCGATCACAACCGCAAGACAGGCCCCGCCCGCAATCAAGGGCACGTGGGAACGCCGTGGAGGCATGGGAGCGGAGGGACGCTCAACTGGCGGTCCGGCTGCTGCCGGCGCCTCGACAATCGTGGGCCCCTCGGCCGCCACGACATCGATCTTCTCTGAAATCCCCTTCGGGAACGGAGTCTGGGTGGGGGGCCCAAACCCTGGCAGCTTCATCGTCGAGTCTGTTCCAGAGGGGGTTCCCGGAGCGGTCGCCGGCGTGAGGCTCTCCCTGGCAGGCGGACCAGAAATCGCAATCGACGCGCCCGGATCCGCGGAACCAACCGTTTCCAGTTCTTCCTTCTCGGGTATTCTGGCAAGAATCTCCGCCAACTCGTCTCTGATAGCAGCAAAACTGGCCGGCCGCCTGCGCCGGTCCTTGGCCATCATCGTAAACACGAGTTGCCGCAGTTTTTCCGGGACCCGGGGCTTGCCAACCGGAACCACCAGTTCCCGCGGGTTTAGATTGAGGTGAGCGTAGGCGTACGTGTAGGGGCTGTCCCCCGTGAATGGGTAGGCTCCCGTGAAAACCCGGTAAAAAATCACACCCGACGCGTAGATGTCGCTTCGGAAATCGAGATTCTGATCCTTCGCGAGCGTTCCGAGCATCTCAGGAGACCAGTACGGAGGCTTTCCCATCAGAAGACCCGTCTTGGTGAACTGAAAGAGCGTATCCGTCCGGCCGGTGTCCTTCGCGAGCCCAAAGTCCAGGATCTTGACAACGGCTTCTCCCTGCTCCTTGACGACGAAGACGTTGTCGGGGGAGAGGTCGCGGTGGATGATGGACCGCGAGGTCAAGTACTCCATGCCGTCGCAGAACTGAATCAGAAGCGGCAACACGTCCCTGTAGGGTCTGCCAATGTAAGCGCCCAGCGTGCGCCCCTCGAGCAACTCCATGGCGACGTAACTCTGTTCCCCGACAAGCCCTATCTCGAAGAGACGCACGATATTAGGGTGCTCGAGTGACTGCAGGATCTTCGCCTCGCGCTCGAATCGCCGGATGTTATCCGTGCCCCCGAAATCCTCCTGCACCATGACCTTGAGAGCGACGATGAACCCGGGTTTACGCGAATCCTCGGCCCGGTACACGACGCCCATTCCCCCTTGACCAAGCTTGGAGATGGGGCGGTAAGGTCCGATCTCGGAAGGCAGTGTTTCTGGCCGCACTTCGTGTCACTGTAGTGCGATCTCGCCGCTGGAGCAACGGCTGGCGGTAGACTTGGGGTCCCGTGACTCGCCTCCTCTTGGCCGTTTTCGTCCTGACGCTTCTCCTTCCGGGCAAAGCGTGGGCAGACAGGCGCGACCAAAAGGCCGCGGAGCTGTACCTCGATGGGGTGGATGACATCAAGAGAGGGAAGTTTCGTGAGGGGAAACGCCTGATAGACCAGGCCTTGGCGCGCGGCGCCACGGAGCCCAACGAGCAGCAGGGCTCGGAGAGCCGGTACATGGCCCGTCCATATCTCCCCTACTACTGGCTCGGTGTCGCGGAGATGGAACTGGGCGATTTCGAGAAGGCTCTCATCAATTTCGAGAAGGACGAGAGCTTTGGCGTCATCAAGAGGTGGCCGCAGGAATTCGCGGACCTGACACGGCGGAGATCCATTCTGGAAAAGAAGATCGCCGGCTCAGTCCCGGCTCCCGTGCCAACCGCGCCCCCCTTACCGGCACCTAGCGCAACTCCCTTGCCCCCAGCACCACAGATCGCGCTTCCCACGCCCACTCCGTTTTCCGTCGCGGAGACGAAGCCGTCTCCGGCCCCATCTCTGGCCGTTTCGGACACCAGGAAAGCCATCGCGAATCCAAAGGTAGACCGGCTCCTTCTCGAGGGTCTCGAGGCTCTGGCCCGGGGCGACTTCCAGACCGCGCTCTCAGGCGCTGCGAAGAGCCGGCAGCTCGAGCCTGCCGATGCCAGGCCGTATGCACTGGAGGCCGCCGTTTACACAACGCGCTACATCCTGGGCGGACGGCGCGATGCCCAAGAACTCGAGAGCGCGCGCCTGGCTTTCTCGGCGTGGACATCCCGCTCGGCGTCCAGGCGCCCGTGGCCCGGAATCCTTTCTCAACCCATGCAGGAGTTGTTGAAGTAAGGCTCCACGCCTGCTTGAAAGACCTTCGCAAGAGGGCAACACATTGCCAGACTTCTACCGGAGCGGGTAGAAGAAGTTCTCCACCCGCAGAAGCGCTGGTTTCATGACGGACCGCCAGTAATTCCAATCGTGGACCCCGCGCGTTAACTCATACGTCAACGGCACATTGTTCTCCTTGAGCAAACTCACAAGCCGTTCGGTAAAGGGCAGGACGAGGTTGTCGCTCATCCCACACCGGATATCAAGAGTTGCCGCCACCTTTCTTCCGGCTTTCAGTTCGGGCCCGAGTTGGTCCAGGAATTTCCCATCCCGGCTGCCAGGGCTCAACACCATCGCGTGCCCAAAGAGTTCCGGATGGCGGTAGGCCAGATAGAAAGCCCCGAAACCGCCCATGGAGGTTCCACCAATGGCGGCCGCGCCCTTTCCCTTCTTGATGCTGTACTCGCGAGCAACAAAAGAGTAAACGTCCCTGACGATGAAGTCCTCCGAACGCCCCATGTAGAACTCGCTCGGCGATCCCGGCATGACCACAACCCAGGGGTGTAACTCTTTCTTGGCTATGTAACGGTCCAGGTAGTTCTGTATGCCGCCGGAGATCCACTGATCGTGGTCCATCTCAAAACCGTGGAGAAGAAACAGCACGGGATAGACGGTCTTTCTCGAGTACCCGGGAGGGGTATAGATAGTGACGGCTCTTTCTTCCCCGAGGGCTCTGCTTCTGAACCTTCTGGTTTCGACCTTGCCGTGCGGAATGCCCTCTTGCGGCTGGGATTCGCGGTCGTCATCAAGGACAAAGAACGAGCGCCGTCCTCCCTTGCCATCGTCCACCGCAAGCGATGCGTCATCGAGCACTGGCTTCCCATCGGCAAGGAAGACGTACTCGATCCGGCCAGGCTCGATTTCGGCGTTGATGTAGAAGACCCCTTCTCCCGTCCTCCTCATCGGCAAGCTGCCAGTCTCCCAGTTCGTCATGTTCCCCACGAGAAAAGCAGACTTGACGCCAGGAGCTTTGAATTCGAAGTGAACCGTTCTCTTGTAAACCTCCGGCGGAACCGGTTCCTCTGTCTGTGCAAGCCCGATACCTGCCGGGATCAGGCCCAGCATGAAAAGCGTTCTTACGAGCATCTTTCCTCCTCGAATCTGATTCACGGGGACCCCGCCCTCCTGTCACAGACCGCCCCCCAATTTTCTCGCAACCCTCGAAGGAAGTCTTGAAGTAACGTCTCAGCATGCGATGGAGGACTCTTCTCGCCGCACTCTTGCCGCTCCTCTCCTTCCAGGTCAGAGGCGAAGAGCCGGGATTCCATCTGAATCTTCAGGGGTTCCTGGACACCCGGCTCGTCAGTGCCAGCGACACCCGCAGCTGGCTCGACAGTGGACTTGGCAAGGCTCGCTACGGGCCCGGCACTAATGGCTCCGAGACCTACCTTCGACTGTCCCAGGCGTCAGCACTTGTGAGGCTTCGGGCGGGCGACACGTTCTGGGCGAAGGTGCAGATCAACATCGACACGGATCCACATTCCGCATCCGGTCTTTCTGGTGTCGACCTGATCGAGGCATTTGCGGTCTTTCAACCGGCCCTCTCCAAGACGGTTGACCTGCGGCTCAAAGGGGGCCATTTCTTTCCCCCTATTTCTCTGGAGAATGACGGCCCGGCATGGACGGCCTCACGAACTCTGACCGCATCTGCCATCAATAGCTGGATCGGCGAGGAGATCCGGGTCACTGGGCTCGAGGCCTCGCTCATCTGGCTCCTCCCGTCAAGCGAAGTCAGCCTGACAGGCTGTATCTTCGGCTTCAACGATCCGGGTGGCACCCTCATCGCCTGGCGAGGATGGGCTCTCGAGGATCGCCAGACCGGGCTCTCGGATCGCCTCCCCCTGGCCGCTCTCCCGAGCATCCAGAAGGATGGTCTCTTCCCAAAACAGGCTCCGTGGGTTTCCCCATTCCGGGAAATCGACAACGTCCCCGGCTGGTACGCCGCGGCTTCCTTCAAGAAGCCGGAGGCTTTCGAGGCTTATGGCCTCGTTTTCGACAACCGCGCGGATCCCACATCCTTCGCAGACGGCCAGTATGGCTGGAGAACGAAATTCCACGCTTTCGGCCTCCGGGTCGAGCTTCCCCGGCGCGCGGAACTTCTCATGCAGTACATGGACGGCTACACGATCATGGGCCGCCGTTCCGCCATTTACGCGGGCTACGAGTCCTGGTTCCTGCTGGCGTCCCTGCCCATCGGGCCTCACCGCCTGTCGGCGCGTTATGACCGGATCTTGATGGAAGATGAAGACAGGTTCGAGACCGAGGATCCAAACGGCGAAGATGGCTTTGCTTGGACCACGGCTTACTCCTACGCCATCACATCCCGTCAAACCCTCAAGCTCGAGATGGTTCACACCTTCTCTCGCAGGCCGGCGCGGCTCTTGATGCAGTGGCCATACGAGGCCTCCGAAACCGTCTGGCAGCTGAGTTTTCAGTTTCGGTTTTAGGAGATTGGCTCAGAAAGACCAATTCGCATCCCGGGCCACGAGCGAAAGTTCACTCCCGGGAGGACCTCCAGGGAAAACTGTGCCGCCGATGAACCCGGCATGCTCGCCGCCCGCGGATCACTGCTGGACCTGTGTTTACGCGTGTGCTGGCGGGCGCCTGATGAGCCGCAAGAAACTCACCAGAATGAGAACCCCGACCAAAACGGGGGCGAACGGTTGATTCAGAACGATGGCCGCCGTAAACGCCATGAGGTAGGCCGCCACGGAAATGGCGGTAATCCACAGAAGGGCCTGCCGCCAGCCGCGCGCGATTCGGAACGCCGTCCAGGAAGGGAAGAAAACGAGGCCAAATGTCGCCATGACACCTATCGACTCCGTGGAGAGCGCGATCCCAACGGCCACGAGAACGTCAAAAGCGAGGTGAATCCTCCACGCCGCCACTCCGTTGACGGTGAGGTGCTCGGGGAAAAACCGCTCTGTGAGAAGCCGCTGCGACAGGCGCGGAAGGAGTGCGACAACGGCCAAGCTAAGGATGAGCGCCGACAGGAGATTTGGAATTCCGGTGAAGTAGAGCTGGCCATCGAGAAGCCGGTGGCTCAACTCCTCGCCTTTCACGCTATTGGCTGCGCCGATCAGGGCAGCGCTCCAACCAAATAGGATCAGAACACCATAAACGTCATTGCCCGCCCTCTCGGTCCTCCCCTTGACGATGGCCGCGATGATGGCGGCACAGATGGCTCCAGCCAGAGGGTGGACCCCAGCGAGCACGGCCAAAACACCTCCGGCAGCCGTCGTCTGAGCCAGCCCCAGAGCCGCTAACCACTCTTCGCGCAGCCGGATGTAAGCGCCGAGCAACGGAATCGTGAGCGACAGCAAGAGTCCATCCAGAAACGGAACACGAAACAGCGGATCGAAGACGAGAGCGAAATTCATGATCCGACCTCCACGGTCCGGGCTCCGATCCGCTTGAGGAAGGACATCTCGTGGCTCACCAGGAGCACGCCCCGAGACTCGTTTTTCGTCATCAGCATTTCCGAAAGCGCGCTGACGGCCGCGGGGTCCATATTGTTCGTGGGCTCATCCAGGATGACGAGTTGCGCGCCGCTCGCCAGGACAGCCCAAACCTCGAGAATCTGGAATTGCCCGCCGCTCAGCCTGTCGATACGTTCGAGGAGTAACGGCTTCAGGTTGTCTGGCACCGGGGCGTGCCCGGCACCCGTCAGGTGCAGAAGCTCCCGCCCCGTCAAGGGAATTCCCGCTGGCCGGGCGGGCCGCTGCCGTTGATACGTCACGGAGATTCCCGGTTTCCTGACGATCTCGCCAGAGAAAATCCGTGAAGCCCCTGTCAGGGTGCGCAGCAGTGTTGATTTGCCAGCTCCGTTCGGCCCTTCCAAGCCAACAATTTCACCTGTTCTCACATCGAAGGAGACGGGGCCCACGAGGGGCCCCGTGTACCCGGCAACAATCTCGCGGAAGGAGAGAAGGGGCTCGCTCACCTCGCAGATGCTATCCCGTCCACCCACCGGTCGATCAACTTGAAGTAGTCCTCCGCCTTCGCATCCACAGCTGGCTCGAGCGGCAGCCTTACTTTCGGCCAGTTGAGATTCCTGGCGAGAAAGTCGGGACCTTGCCCCGGCTGATACTCCGTATACAAAATGACCCCTTTCTGACCCGAAAGACGGCCGATCAGCTCTTTGAGGTGGCTCGCCGTCGGCGGGACTCCGGGCAAGGGCTCCACGTAGCCAAGAATGGGGACACCCAGAAGAGCCGCCAGGTAGTTGACATCCTTGTGGTAGACAACAATCCCTTTTGCGCCTGCCGCCTTCTGCTTCCAGATTGGTAAGCGCGTTTCCAAGATCTTGCGAAAGGCGAGGGCATTCCCCTTGTACCGGGCGGCATTCGGGGGGTCGAGACTGCCCAGACGGCCCGCGAGAGAATCGGCGATCACCGCCATCCGCTCGGGATCCATGTAGACGTGAGGATTTCCCATGGGGTGAACATCGCCTTGTGAACGGTCCGCGGCGCTTCCCCCCTCTATCAACGGAACCTGGGCCGCCGCCTCAAAGTATCCGCGTGTCCCCGGCAGGATCTTTCCGTTGCTGGCTCCCTGCAGCGCGGCTGGCAACCAGCCAACCTCAAGCTCCGCTCCCACCAGGACAAGAAGATCGGCGTTCCTGAGAGCAATCATCATGTTAGGGCGGGCTTGCAACACGTGGACATCACGGTCCGGAGGCGCCAGAACGGCGACTTTCACGAATTCGCCACCAACCGAACGGGCCAGGACGCCCATGCTCGACGTGGACGCGACGACATTCACGGCAGAGGAGGCGGGGAGAGACGCCAGGACAAGAGCAAGAACGGCCAGAGTCTTCTTCAACATGGCATCCTCCTAGAACTTGTGCGCCCCATGTGCGCCAACACTGAATTGAACCTGAAGAAAGAACTGATCGAAGCCCTGTTTCTCGCCCCCTGCCCAGATCTCCCCCCGGTTGTACTGGGCGCGAATGCGCGAGAACTCGGATGGATTGAAGGTCAGGGCCAGGGAGTAGCGTTTGGAGGTCTCGTAGTCTGTCTTGATTCCGGCCCGGACACGCTCATTCGTCATTCCAGCAGCATCACACCGTGCCGCCACCTGAAAACGCGGCGCAAACCCGTAAACAGCCTGGAAGTAGATCCCGTCCTGTTTGAAAAGAGCTTTCGATGACGTGCCCAGGATGTCGAGGTCCTTTTTTCGGTAGAGATACTCGGACTGGAAGATGAAATCACCGGCTCCATACTCTCGGGGCGAGTCGTACTTGTAAACGAGATCGGCGCCAAACAGCTCCGCCGTGCCGTCCAGAACGCCTTCGGGGTTTCCATCCCCATCGTGATCATGGACTTCCTGGTGCCTCTGGCTCGAGGCATACGACAGGCCCAATTGAAGAGCCGAGGAGTACCCGAGGTTGGGGCTCACTTTGAGGAAACCCGTAAAGAGCCTCGGCCCGGGCTTCCGTGCAAGCACGCGCGGCTCGCTTTCTTCAGTCAATCCGGGAAACTCCTCTGGTCCCAAGTAGTTTGCGAATTTCTCGTTTTCGCCCTGAAGAATCTCTCCTCCCAGCTGCAAATAGAACGGGAGCTTGGGAAGCCACGAAATCTGTAGACCTTTCTCACTCAAACCGTGCCCGCCGAGAAGCAGTTCGTAAGCCAGGTTTTGATCGGCGAAATCCCACTGGTGCGGGTGCTGCTTGTTCGCGTACCCAATTCCGCTGAGGAACTTGCCTCCCTTGATCTGGAACCCGGCCGGCAGGCGGCGCGTCTGGAAGTAGACCTCCTCGGCCTCGAGTCCTTCCTCGCTGGCGGCGAACAGTGCGGCAACATCGAAGTACGGGTCCACCGAGGCCGTGAATGCAATTTCCGTTTCACGAAGGTTGAAACCCTCGGTCAAACCGCCGTGTGAGTGCCCATGTTCATCCTCTGCGTGGACCCCATGGAACCCATCGGCTTCCTCGATTATCTCGAACGCTTCCCCTTTCTTGCTGTCACGGTAGTAAACGGCATCGGGAATCACCGCAATGGATGGGTTGAACGCCGTCCCGGAAGAAACCTGGCCGGTGCTGCCCCAGTCGTAGGAGAGCGGCGTAAGGCCAGGACTCTCAATGGGGCCAGGCTTCGGAGGGTGCTTTTCCGAAACGTCTTTGCGCAAAGACTCGAGATCCCTCGTGAGGCCGAGGAGTTGTTTTTCCAGAGCGGCGATCCGCTCGCTCACATTTGACGAAGAGTCCGAGCCCGTGCGATCGGCAAGAGCCTTCTTGAGACTCTCCATCGCCTTCTGGATTTCGGCCTGCTGAGATTCGAGAAGCTGGATCTTCTCTTCCAGAGCCTTGCGATCTTGTTGTGTGGACCCCTGGGCGTGCAGCCAGGGGGTAGTAGCCAGGCACAGCAGCAACGACGCCGCGCTCCCAAGTCGAGCGAACTGAAGCATTCCTTCTCCTTAGTAGATGACAAGCCGCAAACGTGGCAGTCACGTTTCGAACTGGAGGACAAAGGTCAGGCGTGCTTCAGGGCAGGAGGACCGCGAGAAAACGCGTGGGACGGGACTCCTTTCGATAGGGCGGCTTTCCCGGCCGTCTCGGAAAGCCACCCTTCCAGAACGGGAAAAGCCACTCCGAGTTGGAGTGGCGCAGAAGGGACAACGGATCCGTTTCCGGAGACCTGGCACGCCACACAGGCTTGTTCCTCGGTTCCGGAGGCGTGAGTGTGCGGGGCTGAGAAAAGAACCTGCAGCCCCACAACCAAGGCAACAGCGATCCATACTCTCTGGCGCTGCTTCACCGGATTCAGGGCCTGTTTCACGCCGTCACGTTACGGGCTCTTCCAGCCTCCTGTCAAGAAGCGGTCAGCAGCGGCCCCGGCCCCGGCCCCCAACCGGAATGCCCGTCTGCGGGTCACGAAGATCCAGCTTGAAGCCCGAGGACGCATCTTCGAGCGTCACAACGACCCACTCTTCGACTCCATCAACGAGAACCGGGACCACCGTCAGCTTCAGACGGGCTCCCTCGGCAGGAAGAAAACCGGAGGAGGCCAGCACACGATATGGGGAAAGACGGTAGGTTTTGTCACCAGCGGCCGTTGCAAGGACGAGTTCCGGCTGCCCCTGTCCCGGCCCCCCCTCGAAGCTCTTCACTGTTCCCTCCACGACGGCGACCCGCGCCATGTCGGGACCCGCCCCCTGGCAAGAACCGTTGGGACCATTGCCCTGCCCCTGACCCTGCCCCTTCCCATGTCCCCTGTAGCCGTTTGGGCCCCGCCAGAGAGGGACACCGTCAGCGGACCGCAACTTCAAGGTGAGGTTGCGAGTAACGTTGACAACTTGCGCCACCGCCATTCCGTTCTCGCAACTCGTGCAGACGTAGAAGGTGACCTTGACCGTGTCGCCAGCCTGAGCGGCAAACTGCTGGGCCGTCAGATACCTGTACGGTCCCAGAACGAACGTATAGTCTTTCGAACCATCACGCACAGCAAGGGTGGGCATCCCGCTCCCCTGGCTGGCCGTGAACGAAAGGACCTTCCCTTCGACCGTGACGGTTTGACTGACATCAACCTGTGGGGTCCCGGTGCCCTGCGAGCTGCCCGGACCGGCCCCTCCCGGCTGGTTTCCATTGCCATTACCGCGGCCCTGCGCCAAAACGGTCGAGGCTGCCAGAACGGTGATTGCTGCCAGGGTGAGGAAGTTCTTCTTCATGTCTTCTGCTCCTTCTTTCGCTTCTGAAGAAGCAGGACGCTTGCCAGAGGGAATCCACCGAGAGAAACCACTTCCTGCCAATAACTTGAGACACGACAGAACCTGGCGAGAAGTCCATCGGCTGCAAGTTTTGCAGGTTACGTGCAGGGAGTTGCAGACTCAAGAGAGTCCAAAATGCCTCAGCCGGTAATAGAGCGTCCGAACAGAAATCCCAAGAAGGCGCGCGGATTCCTCCCGGTTTCCATGCGTTTGCCTGAGGGCCTCCATGACTGCCTCACGCTCTCGCTGGTCCTTTGAGAGAACCGGGACGGTCCGGGCCGCCGGCCGTTGCGTCAGTGCCAGATCCGCTGACTGAATGGCGCCATCTCCCCGGACGATCAGGGCGCGCTCGAGCACATTCCGCAGTTCCCGCACATTCCCGGGCCAGTGATACGCCTCGAGGGTACTCAAGGCCTCTGTGGTGAGACCGCTGTTCCTTATTCCATGCCGCTTTGAAAGCACGGCCAGGAGGTGGTCCGAAAGAACAGCCACGTCACCCGGGCGTTCCCGCAGGGGGGGCAAGTGAAGCGTGACGACCGCAAGCCGGAAGTAGAGATCCCCCCGAAAGCCTCCCCGCTCGGACTCGGCAGCAAGATCCCGATTTGTGGCGGTGACGAGGCGTACATCTACCGGAAGGTCGCGGCTCGCTCCGAGGCGCCGGGTCTTCTTGTCTTCCAGCACCCTAAGGAGCTTTGCCTGAAGGGCCAGGGGTAGTTCCCCGATCTCATCGAGGAAGAGCGTTCCGCCGTTTGCCTCCTCGAACCGCCCGGCCCGTGGCTGCTCGGCTCCGGTAAAGGCGCCCTTCTCGGCCCCGAACAACTCGCTTTCAGCCAGGCTTTCGGGCAAAGCCGCGCAATTGACCGCTACAAATGCCTGGGCAGCCCGGGGTGACGAGCGATGTAACTGACGTGCGATGAGTTCTTTACCTGTTCCAGACTCTCCGGTTATCAGAACGGCGACATCGCGTCTGGCCACCCGTTCAACGAGCGCGAGGACTTCCTTGACGCGAGGGTCGGCGGTGACGAAATCCTCCGTTGGGGTCTCCTTCCGAAGTGCCCCCTCGACGGCCGCAAGAAAAGCCCCGGGAGACGGCAACGGCTTCGTGATGTAGTCGATCGCCCCCAGGCGGACGGCCTCCACGGCCTCTGGAATTGTCCCGTACGCCGTCATGACGATCACGGGAGGCGGCGATTCCAGTCCCTGCATCCACCTCAGAAGTTCGATTCCACCAAGTCCTGGCATTCGCCGGTCCGTCACGACGAGGTGGAACGTGCCCTTCTCCAGAAACCGTTGAGCCTCCACTCCATCCCGGGCTTCCACGACGCCGTGCCCGGCCTCTTCCAGGATGTCCCTCAAGAGGCTTCGAAAGGGAGCCTCGTCGTCAACGATGAGAATCCGTGCCACGCGTTAGCTCCTTGCGAGGGGAATGGAGAGCCGGGCAAGACAGCCGCCGCCTTCCCGCTGAGAGAGTGAAACAGCCCCTCCATTTGCTTCCGCGAGCGTCCGGGCGATGGCAAGCCCCAGTCCCGTTCCCTCCGGACGAGTGGTGACGTACGGCTCTAGAAGCTGATCCATCGGAAGGCTTGGTCCCGGCCCCCTGTCTGCCACCGTCAATTCCGCGTTTTCCCCGCTCCGCCTGACCGAGATGACCAGTTCTCCCTGCGGATCGAACGCACGCGCATTCGCCAGGAACTCCTCAAGGATACTCACGAGGTTCTCGCGATCGGCCCGAACGACAGGGGAATGACTGGCCTCAATCTTGACGGGCGACTCTAACTTCACGGCAACCTCTCTCACAACTTCTTCCAGGAGAAACACTTCCGGATGGTGCTCGGGCGGCCGGGCGAAATCGAGAAGGCGGCTGATGAGAGTCTCGATCCGCTCACTCGAGCTGACAATCCGGGACGCCCGGGCGCGAGCGGGCTCATCCAGTTGGGTCTCGAGCATCTGGGCCGTCCCCTTGATGACCGCCAGAGGATTTCGCACCTTGTGGGCAAGCCCGGCCCCCGCGAGCGCCACCGTCTCCAGGCGGTGCCTTTCAGCCTCCATGGAATCCAGGCGCTGCCTGTTCACGAGATTCCTGGCTGCGATGAGGGCAAATGCCACCAGGGCGATGGCGACGGTACTGGCTCCCGTCACGACGGCCAGAGCGAGCCGGCTGGAATCGCCAACTCCCGAGGCCGGAAAAAGCAGAATCCGGAAGGGCGAGCCGGGCGGACCGGCCATTCCGAAGCCCCTTTTGCCGCTTGACTGGGCCAAGCCCCGCCATGCGGGACCGAGTGATGCCGGCATCTCGAGGGGAGACGTCTGCGTGCTTCCCGCGGATACGATCACGGCCCCTCTGGCCGAAACAGCGGCACCACTCAGCAATCCAGCATGCCCAGCGGCAAACGACTCGAGTGTTGCTTGCGCGCCCTCCGGTCCGGACTCTCTCAGCCCCGTCTCGAGAAGGTGGCCGAGTCTCGACAGCAAGCCGTCTCTCACCGCTTCATCCCTCTCCTTCAAAACGCGCGCGGTGAGAAGAGAGAGAAAGACCAGTCCGCAGGCCAAGATCACGGCGGGAACCGTCAAGACGAGAGCGGGGCGGCACCGGCTACATTCCCGGATGGTTGCTGCACGGGAGGCGATGGAAGGGTGAAGCTGTCCGCTCAAGGGCGAACAGCAGCGGCCACGATCTGACGAGCAGCCTCGGGTAAGGAAGTGAATCGTATGATGAACGTTCCATGGTGCGCTTCCCCGACGAGCACCTTGGCGTAGACATCAACCTCTGGCGCCGCTTCGAGCCGGAAACGAAGGTTCTTGAGCGGGGGTACATCCGCATGTGCTCGCACTTCCGCTTCCAGGAGATCGGCGGAAACCGCGACGATGGCCGCTGGCCACTCATCGCCCCGGGCGTCCTTGCCTTCGACGATGATGAACGTGGACGTCAGTTCTTCCTTGATGGGGTCCCGTTGCGACTCGTGCCGCTCCAGGCGAACCCCGAAGTTCTCGCCGAGGCCTGTCAGGTCATAGATCGTCACGGGGTGCATGCCCTTGGGGTGAACTCTGAGTTCCGAAGCGATCTCCGCGACGGCTCCAAGAGCGTTGCGCAGGGTTTCTGAAATGAGGATTTGTCCGCCGACGGTGTAAGACTCCACCCGGGAGGCGAAATTGACGGCCCGTCCGACAACACCGTATTTCGCGCGCAGGGCCGAACCGATATTGCCGACGACAACCTCCCCGGTATGGAGGCCGATCCCCATCTCCACGGCGGGAAGCCCTTTTGCTTGGTTTCTGGCATTGACACCTGGCATCGCGAGTTGCATCTCGATGGCGCAGGCGGCCGCGCGGAGGTGATCATCTGGCCTGCGCAGCGGGGCCCCGAAGAGGACCAGGATGGCATCGCCAATGAACTCGTCAATCGTACCCGACCACTTCTGGATGATTCCCGTCATCGTCTCGAGAAACCCGTTGAGGAGCGTCACGACTTCTTCCGGGTCGAGACCGTCGGCGAGCGCGGAGAATCCGCGCAAGTCGGTCATCATGATGGTGACGGTGCGCTTTTCCCCGCCCAGAGCGAGGCCTTCAGGCGCCTCGAGGAGCCCAGTCACGACGTCGTCGGAGAGATAGCGTCCGAACGCCTCGCGAATGAAGCGATTGCGGATTTCGAGCTGACGCTTGTTCTCGGTCAACTCGGCTTTTTGGCGCTCGATCTCCTCGTAGGCAAGCAGCATTTTCCTCTGGTAACCATCGCCCAGACGCGTCAGCTTCGTTGCCTGCTTGAGGAGCTTCTCGTACTGGCGAATCACGGTGGCAAAGTCGGAGAGGCTCTCCGCCGATGCTCTTTCCGCGGCCTTGAGCGAAGTCTTGGCTTTGTCCAAGATCGCCAGTTCTTTCCCAAAAAGATCCTCTCGCTCCGGGCTTTCCATTCCTGCTCCCGCCTACCGCTCCACGAACTGGATAGGGAGTTCCGTGTCTTCGGCGATATCCTGGCCCATCGTCAGCGTGTCTTCGTCGTCTTTCGAATAGAACCAGGTGACAGCGACCTCGGAACCATCCGAGCGGAACCGCTCAAACACTTCCATGATGTCAAGAAGACACTTGGTCGAACTCGTGTTGAGGTAGTCGAGGCTCAGCTCGACGTTGACGTTTGGGGGATTGGTGGCGAGATATTCCTCGAGCCAGGTAAAAACAGGTGCAAAAAAGCCGCGGGCGTTCTCCGGGTACGACTCCCCCGCAAAACGAAGTTTTGAGGACACGGGGTCCAGGTCAATCTCCAGGGTGTACTTGGTCCGGTCAATCTTTAGTCTGTCCACCTTCGCTCCCCTTGATGAAGTCTTGAGCCGAGAGGATTTGCGAGACCGCGCTGGTGTCCTTCCTGATCTCGACGAAAAGCTCGATGAACGAGACTTCGTCGTCGACGGCGTGCACACTGTAACTCAGTCCCCCTCCGGATCGCTTCGCGATATCGAAGAGGCCGAGACCAGCTCCAACGCTCCCCTCGGGCGGGGCCTGCTTGATTTGCTCCCGGTAGAGCCTTTTCAGGGCATCCGTCGGAAGGCCTTTCATCTTCTCCAGGCGATCGAGCACGAATGCCAGCCGGGTCTTCTCGATCAGGTTTCCAGAAGCGATCGTGTAACGTCCGTCTCCCTCGCTCACCACGATGATTCCGCTGCCGGCGCCGCTCTCCAGACCGCCGACGGGACGTTCAGCCGAGTACCGGTTGATGTTCTGGGCCAGCTCGATGAAAACGGAAAACACCGAACGGATCTCCGACATCTTCTTGGACGCCAGGAAAAGGTCTTCCCGGATCATGTCGCCAAACTTGACGAGAAGCGCCTGAGACATGCTCCCCTTGAACATGAAGACAATCCCATCCTGCCCCATCGTCCGGTAATGGTCGTAGATGCTCGTACGATCCATGGTCACTCCTTGCCCTTCAAGCCCCTGGCCCTTCAAGCCCCGAGAGGCGCCCCCTTCTTGCCTGTCTGAATCCTAACCCCCACGACCGTGATGTCATCCCGTTGTTTTTCCTCTCCCTGGTGCGCATCTAGCTCCGATTCCAGAATATGCCGTTGCCCGGCCGTGCCCTCGGGCGCGACTTTGCGCAACAAGGATTTGAGCGGCTCCGCCCCAAAACGCTTTCCCGACTTCCCATTCTGGTCCGAGTAGCCGTCTGTTGTCAGATACACCATGTCGCCGGGTTGAACCGGCAGCAACCGCTTCGTGAACGAGCGGGAACCCTCTTTCTGACGCCCTCCTATGGACATGCGGTCGCCCTTGACCTCGACCAGTTCCGGTTCGCTCCCGTCATTTCCCGTGTGAACGACATAAAGAGGCCGCTTCGCCCCCGCGAACGAAACATCGCCAGTCTCCTCGTCAAAGACACACAGGCAAACGTCCATTCCGTCCTGGGCACCCAGGCGGTCCGCCGTCTGCTGCAGCGTCTCGCGCACCCCAGTGTTGAGATACTCGAGAATCAGGGCGGGATCAGAAACTTCCTTCTCGACGACCACACCGCGCAAGAGACTGCCGCCAATCATCGACATGAACGCCCCGGGAACACCGTGCCCCGTGCAGTCTACAACCGCGAGCACTACCTTGCCCCTTCCACGGTAACACCAGTAGAAGTCACCTGAGACAATGTGGCAGGGCCGGTAGATGACGAAGTGCTCCGGTAACGCCACAGACAAGACTTCTGGAATGGGCAGAATCGACTCCTGAATAGTCTGGGCGTAACGAATACTATCCAGGATTTGTTCGTTCTTTTCGTGAAGCAATTCGCTCTGGTGGCGGATCTGTTCGTTCTTCTCCTGAAGTTGTTCGTTCTTCTCCTGAAGCTGGCCATTCTTCTCGAGAAGGAAGGCATCTCTCTTCTCAACCTCCGTGAGCATGTGGTTGAACCCGTCGATGAGGAGCCCGATCTCGTCTGAACTCTCTTTTCCGACGCGAATCGAGTATTCCTTCTTTTCCGATACAGCCTTCGTGACTTCGACGAGAGCCAGGATGGGCCGCGAAATCAGGTTCTGTAACTGCGAGGAGAGAAGAATCGCGAGCAGGAGACCCGCGCAGAAATCCAGCAATAGGATCTTGGAGTAGTCGGCCTTTCGCTCCGAAAGCGCCGTCATGTCAAGCAAGAGATAGACCGAGCCCACCTCTTTCCGGCCGAATTCCATCGTTCGAAAGAGGGCGAGGTGGTCTTTCTCGAACCGGTGGCCCGATGGCTCCCTCTTGGGAGGATCCCAGTTCGGTTCCCCCTGGCGCACATATTTCGCAAAGACAGCACCATCCTTGGCGTAAATGGCCGCCGCCACGACCTGCGATTGTGCCCGCAGGGTCGAAAGAGCCTCTTCCGCGCTTGCCGTGTCATCAAAGACAACAGCCTGGCCGCAAGAAACCTCCAGCATGTTGGCAAGAACGACAGTGTCCTTCACCATGCGGTCCTTGAAGGAGATGTTGTCGTAAGTGAAGATGGCCGCCGCGACCGTCAAGAGCACCGTGACGGTGGTCAGGAAGGCAACGAGAATAACCTTCCAGCGGATGTTGATCCGCCCGAAAAACGCTCTCACGCTCGCCCGGCTCAGGACGGCACCTCCAGAGCTTCCGGCCCCGCTCTCAACCCGGACGCCTCCAACCATGATTGAAGCCCTGCACCCGGTGCGCTGCCCGTCATGCCATCAGAATACCAGTTTTTGCAGAAGGCCGGCCAGTGCCGGGGCCCCCGGCGCCGGGCTCCCCGGCGCTGGCAAACCAATGACAGCTTCATTTCTTTCCGCCACGTTTTGCGGCCCCTGTTACGTTCGCGCCGAGAACGTAGGTATCCACCCTCTTGGACGCCGGGTCATTCGCGATCCGGTTGACGAGAGCGACGGCCCTTCCCTTGCCCGCGACCGCCTGGATCGCGATCTCGATGTCCTTGAAATCCGTCACCCCGGCCGGCGGCTTGACGATCTCGAGAATAATCCGGTTGATCTGCCTTCTTTCGTTTGGAGCGAGATTCACGGTCAGCGGCTCACCCAGGGCCGCGCCTCCCGTCTTGCGCAAGACGACTTTCACGCGAGCGCTCTCTCCCCCGAGTTCCGCCAAAACCAGGTTCGTTCTGAAGTCTGGGCTGTCCTCGATCGCCGGGAGCGAAACCTCTTGTTTCACCGTGTCTGTATCCGTGAGTTTCACTCCCAGAACTTCCTGCGAGTTGACCGTGAAGGCTCCCGGGAAGTTCGGGTCCGCACCCGGCGCTGGGTTCATCGACGCCAGAGCGTAGCCAAGATCCGGATTCGATAGATCGATCGGTGTCGTGGTCTCGGAAGCGAAGACAAGTCCCGTCAATTCGCCCTCGAACTTCAGCATTCCCCGCGTCATGTCTTCGATCCCGAGAAGATCCTTGACGGCGTCCCCATAACTCAAAGCTTTTGGACCGTCCTCGCCTTCGATCTCCACCCGTTTCGGAATGACCAGGGTCTTCGGCTCTGGGATTTCTCCAAATCCAGGCTCCGGAATGTACGTAACCCTGATCGTCGCATCCGCTTCGGTTCCGTTGGTGATGGAGAGCCGCGTTGTATAGAAGGCGTCGCTCGTCAGCTCGCGAGCTATCGTGGGAATGTAGGCTTTACTTTCGGCACGCAGAGCCTTGCTGGGCGCACGCTCCCTGGAGAGGATCGTCCCGAGCCGCGTCGCGTAGCTCTGTGATGTGTTGTCAAGAACTGTTGCAAACGCTGAAACGGTCCCCTTCCCGGAAACCGGGGTGATTTCCACGGTTCCCTCGGAATAGGGAACAGGGAAGAGATCCGGATCTGTACTGCTGATCTGAATCTTTGAGTAAGCATTGATGGAAACTGACTTCTCTCCGAGCCGCTTTCCGCCCGTATCGTAGAGCCGCGCCAGGATCACAATGCTCTCGCCGCTCGTTTCCGAACAAATCACCGTGCTTCTGTAACCAGAAAGCGGCCCCTTGAGCCCGCCGAGGACGATGACCTCCTCGCCCGTTCCTTCACCCGGTACAACAACCCCCTGGCCGGAAACCCACAAAGGCACCTCGCCGCCGTACTGCGTCAGCGCACCTTCCCTGGAGAAAAGTGTGTCCACCGTCGAACGGACGGTCAGCTGGGGGAGTTGTGTTGAGCGGAGTTCGACCTGACCGCTCCCGCTCTCACCGAAGAGGCCCTGAACGAAATCAGAGAGCCGGTAGGCCGTGTACCCCTGAAGAGTGAGGGTGTTCTTTTTCACTCGGGGATCAGTGATTCCCTCGGCGCCATCGGGCGTGAAGTAGAGATCCACCGCAACCGGGCTGGAACTCCGGTTGCGAATCCAGCCATCCGAGAAGTACTGGGCCTGACTTGCGGCCCTGAGCCCGCGGGAGGAAGCTGGTTGAGTTGTACTGACCGAAGAGCCGAGAATCAGCGAGAACTCTGTGCCACCGAGATTGGACCGGTTGGTCCCCGGAACCGGTGGAAGCGGCTCTTCGTCAAAGACGAAAAAGACGGCCGCATCCGCGGGGTTCCCATCGATATTCTCGATTCGCAGCACGGTACTGAGGGGCGGCGGCCCGTCGGCCGTCGTCCGCCGGCTCCTGTCGACGCTCAGGATGAACGTGCGCTGAGAGTAAGGCGGCATGGGGGAAACAAAGTCTCCCTCCACGGAAAGCCACGAGCCTCCCGGCCCAATCGTGGGGGTGATCCGCACCGGCAGGCCGCCCGAGTTCAAGACAATGATTTGTTGTGGAGGCGGGTTCCCCTCGAGCTGACGGAAATAAACGTAGCTTGCGGAAACCGGCTCGAGGTTGATGCCAGCAGTCGCCTGGTTGTACCCCTCGAGAACCGTGAGTGTGATGGGCGTTGCAATCGACTGAGGCGCCCCTCCCTCGGGGGTCCACAGGCCGATGAGTTCTCCCGTAAAGACCCCGGCATTCGATGTGGTATCGGCCCCAAAGGTGATCTCGACCGTTGTGGAGATTCAGAGTACCGGAAGCGTCTCCCACGTTCCTGAAGACCACCGTGCCCGCTGGTGGCGGTTCTCCAGGCCGTACACGAGCAAACGGCGTTTGCCCCTGAATGACAATGAACTCGGCTTGAAGTGGACGCGACTCCACGACGGCAGGCTCCGAAAGCTCAGAGACGAAATCGGGCGGACAGTTGCCGCCAGCAACGGCTCTGACCTGTATGCAGTAGGCCACCGTAGCCCCCGGTTCTGTCTCAACCGTTATCGACAATCCTTGTGTCACGGTCGTCACCGGTGCCGTGCAATCCGGGTTCGTCGAAACGTTAACTTGATAGAAACCGTTGGGCGTCAAATTCAGAACGGGCGCCCACGCAACAGTGAAGCTGTTTCCGGCAATGACAGGAGCTTCTGGATAACTCGTGATCTCTGGTTTGACTGGGACAACACAACCCGAAGCCTGAACGACCGTGAAGGTCTTGCCGGCCACCGTAAGAGTTCCCGTTCTCTCGGGATCGCTGTTTACAGCAACATTATAAGTCACTGTTCCATTGCCGCTGCCCGCGGCACCAGAAATAACCGTAATCCAGGAAACATTCGAGACGGCAGTCCATGGACAGGCTGCCCCCGCCTGAACCTGTATGACCTGGCCGGCGGCCCCCTCCGGAGTGATACTGGCGCTTGACGGAGTGACCGCCATCTGCGCCGTGCACCCTTCCTCCTGGCTAACCGTGAAGACTTGGCCTCCCGCCGTAATCGTTCCCGTCCTTGCCGGGCCGGGGTTGGCCGCTACACTGTACGTGACAGCCCCGTTCCCCATTCCCGAGGCTCCACTCGTTACCGTAATCCACTCGCTGTTTGGCTCCGCCGTCCACGGGCAGCTGCCAGATGTTTCGACCGCGAACGTGAGTCCGCTTCCTCCCTGCGACGGCACACTCCTCCCAGAAGGATTAAGCGTCAGATTTCCTTCGCAGCCACTGTCCTGATTGATCGCGAATGCGACGCCAGCAGCCGAGATCGACCCCGAACGGGCCGGGCCGTTGTTTTCGAGCACGTTGTAGATAACGGTTCCCGTTCCCGTTCCAGAGGCGCCGGAAACGATACTGATCCACGCATCGCCAGAAACCGCCGTCCAGGAGCACTGTGCCGGAGCCAGGACTTCTACCGAACGCCCCGTCACGCCCCTTGCTGGCACGGAGTCGCTGGAGGGATTCAACACCGTGTTGGCCCCGCACCCATCGCCCTGCTTCACCGTGAACGTCTGGCCTCCCGCCGTTATCGAACCTGTCCGGGCGGGGCCTCCATTCGAAGCTACCGTGTAGTGTACTGTGCCAAATCCAGTGCCAGCCCCTCCGGAGGTTATAGTTATCCAGGGAACATTGGACGCCGCCGTCCATGGACACGGCGGGGGCGCCTGAACCTGGAAATTACCGGACGCCCCCGACGCGGGCACGTTCTGCGTGGCGGGCACGAGTGCCGTGTTGCCCGTGCACCCCTCCTCCTGATTGACATTGAAGGTCTGGCTCCCAGCCGTAATGCTCCCCGTGCGTGCAGGTGCGGAGTGCGCCGCCACGGAATAGGTAACCGTTCCCGTGCCAGAACCACTCGCCCCCGAAATCACCGTGATCCACGTATCGTTTGCCGAAGCCGTCCACGCGCATCCACCGGCAACCTGAACCTGAAAGGTCAGGGCTGTAGCCCCGGAACCGGGGACCGTGGAACTCGCCGGACTCAAGGTCATGTTTGCTGAACAACCGTCCGCCTGCGTCACCGTGAACGTCTGCCCGCCAGCCGTAATGGTTCCCACTCGCTGTGGTCCCGCGTTCGCTGCCACGCTGTACGTCACCGTGAACGGACTCGCCGCCCCACTCACCGTCACGCCCGTGACCCAGCTCGCGTTCGAAACCGCTGCCGGCGTGGCACACCCAGCGTCACTCGCCGTCACCGTGAACACCTGGCCTGAAGCCGTTCCCGCCCCGAGATTCGCGCTCGAGACGGGCAGTGTGTAAACGCAGCCGTCCGCTTGCGTCACCGTGAACGTCTGCCCGCCAGCCGTGATGGTTCCCACTCGCTGCGGTCCCGCGTTCGCTGCCACGCTGTACGTCACCGTGAAAGGAGTTGCCGCCCCACTCACCGTCACGCCCGTGATCCAGCTCGCGTTCGAAACCGCTGCCGGGCTTCCAGCTCGCGTTCGAAACCGCTGCCGGGGGAGCACACCCAGCGTCACTCGCCGTAACTGTGAAGACTTGGCCTGGAGCTGATCCAGCTCCGAGATTCGCACTAGAGACGGGCAGTGCGTAAACACAGCCGTCCGCTTGCGTCACCGAGAATGTCTGCCCGCCAGCTGTAATGGTTCCCACCCGCTGCGGTCCCACGTTCGCCGCAACGTTGTATGTCACCGTGAACGGAGTTGTCACCCCACTCACCGTCACGCCCGTGATCCAGCTCGCGTTCGAAACCGCTGCCGGGGGAGCACACCCAGCGTCACTCGCCGTGACCGTGAAGACCTGGCCTGGAGCCGATCCTGCACCGAGATTCGCACTTGAAATGGGCAGTGTGTAGACGCAGCCGTCTGCCTGAGTCACCGTAAACGTCTGCCCGCCAGCTGTAATGGTTCCCACTCGCTGCGGTCCCACGTTCGCTGCAACGTTGTACGTCACCGTGAACGGACTCGTCACTCCACTCACCGTCACGCCCGTGATCCAGCTCGCGTTCGAAACCGCTGCCGGGGGAGCACACCCAGCGTCACTCGCCGTGACCGTGAAGACCTGGCCTGGAGCCGATCCTGCCCCGAGGTTCGCACTCGAGATGGGCAGTGTGTAGACGCAGCCGTCTGCCTGAGTCACGGTGAACGTCTGCCCGCCGGTGGTGATCGTGCCCACCCGCTGTGGGCCGAGGTTTGCAGCCACATCGTAGGTGACCACGAACGGACTCGTTGGGCCGTTCACGACGACACCCGTGATCCAGCTCGCGTTCGAGACGGCCGGCGGAGCCGCGCACAGAGAATCGCTCGCCGTGACGGTGAAGCTCTGGCTCATCGCCGCCCCTGACCCAAGCGTCGCGCTGGCCACCGGAAGTGCATAGGCGCACCCGTCGGCCTGCGTCACCGTGAAGATCTGGCCGCCTACTGTGATGGTCCCCACGCGCTGCGGTCCCGCACTTGCCGCAACGTTGTATGTCACCGTAAACGGAGACGTCGCTCCACTGACGGCAACCCCCGTAATCCAGGCGGCGTTCGAAACCGCTGCCGGGGCGAGGCATGCCTGGTCATTCGCCATCACTGTGAAGTTAAGTCCCGTACCCCCAGAAGCCGGAGGCGTACTCCCGGTGACTGGCAAGGAATAGATGCACGCGACGGTAGCGGCCATGATCTCGGCGCTCAGGTCGCTCGTCACTGCGTTCGGGTTATTGGCGTGAGACGAAGTCGATGTCTGAACGGCAAAATAGTACGTCGTGCCGGGGCTAAGCCCAGTGACGGTGAGTCCGGCCGCAAGCTTATCGGATGTCAAGCCCGCACTCGTGTACGGGCCTCCAGGGCTGAGGCTCTTGAGGACTTCGTATTGTCCGGTATCGGCCGTATAGGAGATGGGCGTCCAGGAAAGCGCTAGGGACACTGCCGTGGTTGTGCCGGCGGCAAGATTCGCGGGTGCAACCGTTTGGGTGCTCACCCAGTTTCCCCCGTACTGTTTGGAGTCGAGGAAACTGGCGAGAACCGGATCACTTGTGAAGAGTCCATTCCAGCGAATATCCAGAGAATCCGGCGAGAGGTTCGTGAGGTTGGCCAGGGACGCTGGAAGTGTGCCCGTGAGCTGGTTCGACTCGAGCCAGAGCGCTTGAAGCGCCGTCAGGGTCCCGACCGCGGCCGGGACCGGCCCTTCCAGTCTATTCCAGTCAAGTGCGAGCACTTGGAGGAGAGACAAGTTCGCGAGTTCGGAGGGAATCGTGCCCGAAAACTCGTTGACGCCCAAGTCAAGTTCTCGCAGATCCGTGAGATTTCCAACCTGCGAAGGAATATCCCCAAAGAGACCGTTTTCAGGCACATTGAGGTAAAGGAGATTGACGAGATTTCCTATGGTGGAGGGCAACGTGCCTGTGAACAAGTTATTGCCGAGGCACAAATTGGTCAAGTTGGTCAGGTTCCCGATCCCGGCGGGGATACTGCCAGAGAGTTGGTTGTTCGAGAGCCTGAGATCGATCAAACCAACCAGATTCATGATGGAAGCTGGGATCGTTCCCACCAAGTTGTTATTCGACAAGTCAAGAACCGTGACCGGGAGGCCCGCATCTTGGAGGGCGTATCCTGGCCTGGCAACTCCACACGTGACGCCGTACCACGTACATTCGGTTCCCTCTGCTCCCCCCCATCCGGTGCTATTCGTCCATCCAGGGCCGTTGGTGGCGTTGTAGAGGTCGAGGAGGGCCTGGCGCTCGACAGGAGAAACTCCGGCGTAAGCCGCCTGATTCACGGTGAAGGTCTTATCTCCCACCGAGATATAGCCTGTCCGGGCCGGTCCCGGATTTGCCGCAACATCAAAGGTCACGGTTCCATTCCCCTCGCCGGCCGCCGGTCCCTTGAGGGTGATCCAGCCGCCGGCCGTTGATGCTGCCCACGAACACGCCGCTGTCACGGCAAAGGAAAGGTCAGAAGCAGCCAGAGAGGCGATGGCCACCTCGGAAGGCGTGAGCGTTACGGGGCAGACGAGCGTGGCCCCGGTCACCTCCGTGCTTGGACCGCTCGTAACTGCATTTGGATTCATTTCATGGGAGATGGTCGTGGTGCGAACGACGAAGTAATACGTGGTTCCAGAGTCGAGCCCGGTCACCGTGAGCGAACTGGCGGACTTGTCGAGCGTCGAGCCGAAATTGAGGTAAGGCCCGCCTGACGCCTTGCCAAAGAAGACCTCATAGTAACCAGGATCGACGGTGTAAGTGACGGGTGTCCAGGTGACCTCTAACGACGATGTTGACGGAGAACCCACGGCCACGCCGTTGGGAGCGACGGTCTGAGACCCTTGCCAATCTCCGCCGCCAATCTGTTTGGAATTAAGAAACGAGACGAGGGGGCCATCACTCGTGAAAAGTGCATTCCAGCGAATGTCCAACCCCTCTCCAACCCCCTCCCCACCACCACCGGAATCCGGAAGGTTCACGAGGTTCGTCAATGATGTGGGTATCGGGCCTGCGAGCTTGTTGGACGATAGGTCCAGGGTGCTGAGTCCGGTGAGATTCCCTATCTCTGCCGGGATCGTCCCCTCGAAAGCGTTCCCATACAGATACAAGCTGGTTAACGCGCTCAGGTTTCCGATTTCCGAGGGAATGGGACCGGTAAACGCACAGTACGCCAGATCAAGAGTGTCGAGCGACGTGAGATTCCCGATTTCGGCGGGGAGGCTGCCCGAAAGCTCCGTCACGGCCAGGCTGAGATACTCGAGCGCCGTGAGGTTTCCGATGGTTGTGGGAACGCTTCCCGTGAGCCCGTTGTATGCGAGATCCAGGTACACGAGAGAAGTGAGGTTTCCGATCTGGGAAGGAATCGTTCCAGTGAGATCGCAGAAGGCGAGGTTGAGGTACTCCAGGTTTGTGAGGTTGCCAATTTCGACGGGGATGGAGCCCGAGACATGAAGCCGTTCTCCCTGTTTCTTGCCCATGCCCTCGCTGGAGTTGAATGACAGGTCGAGATAGAAGAGATGGGTCAGATTTCCGATCTCTGGCGGAATCGCTCCCTCGAGATAATTCGCCGAGAGGTCGAGGACTTCCAGACTGGTCAAATCTCCAAGTGAGGCCGGGAGAGTTCCTGACAGCCAGTTGCCTGGAAGTTCGATTCCGGTGACCGAGGGGACGCCATCGCAGGTCACTCCGAACCAGGTGCACTCGGTTCCCGGCGTCGCATCAGCCCAGCCTGAATTGTCGTCCCAGTGGGCGCCGTCCGTGCTGTTGTAGAGATCGAGCAGAGCCTGCCTCTCCTGAGCGGAGATGGGACCGGTCGCGGCCGACTGCGTGATGGTGAAAATTTCTCCCTCGACAAGAATCGTCCCAACCCGTTCGGGACCACTGTTTGGAGCAACTGAATAGACGACACCGCTCGGTCCCGCATCGTTCAGTTTTCCGGTGGAAGCGAGTGCTCCAGTTGCGGCCGCGGGCCGCGGCTGTCCGAGCGTGATCCAGTCCTCGCTGGTGCTTGCCGACCAGGAGCAGCCTGGTTCTGCCGTCACACTGAAACTCTGGAACTCCACGCCGGCCGCCGGGACTGTCACACTCTGAGGCGTCAGGGTGTATGTGCACGGAAGCGTCGCGGCGGAGGCTTGGGCGCTATCAACACTGCTGACGGCGTTGGCATTATCTGGATGTGGATCCGCAACAGTCTGGACCACGAAGTACCATGTGGTGCCCGGGGGGGTGAGTCCCGTCGCAACGGTCGAACTCGAGGATATGCCCGGCGCCGAGCAGCAATAAAAGTAAGGGCCTCCCGGGAAAGGACTGATGAAGACCTCATAGGAACCTGCTTCTGGAAAATCTGCGACAGGTGTCCATGAAATCTCGATCTCGGTTTGACTGATGGCCGTGGCGGCAACGTCCGAGGGAGCGAGCGTCTGGGTGCTCTGCCAGTCGCCGCCACCAATCTGCTTACTGTTGAGGAAGTTGACGAGGCCCGTATCACTCGAAAAAAGAGCGTTCCAGCGAATGTCGAGGCCCTCTCCATTGACGAGATTCGAGAGACCCGACATGGTAAGGGGCACCTCGCCCGAAAGCATGTTGGACTGAAGCGTCAGATAGGCCAGGCTGGTGAGGTTTCCGAGTTCCGGGGGGATGGCGCCAGAAAGGGAATTACTTTCCAGATGGAGTTCTCCGAGAGCCGTCAGGTTGCCGATCTCAGGGGGAATTTCGCCAGTCAATTGATTGTTCTGAAGGCCGAGTGCGGTCAGGCCAGTCAAACTACCGATCTGGGACGGAATACTCCCCATCAAGTAATTCGCGGTAAGGTCCAAGGTGGTGAGATTGACGAGGTCTCCTATCGAAGGTGGAAGATTGCCGGAGAGGTTGTTCTCCGCCAGGTTCAGTCCAACGACGGCAGGGGTCAAGTCGCAGACGACGCCATACCAGAGGCACTCCGTACCCGCGATCTGGGTATCCCAGCCCAGGTTATGCGTCCAGGAAGCTCCATTTGTACCAGAGTAGAGATCCAGGAGGGCCTGCCGCTCGGCCGGGGAAATGGAGGGGGTGCCTTCCGCCTGGTCGACGGTGAAGATCTGGGATTCAACAGAAATAGTCCCCGTCCGCGCAGGACCGGGGTTTGGGACCACATCGAACGTCACCGTTCCCGAGCCGGGCCCTGTCGAACTGGGATTGACCGTGATCCAGAGATCGGCTGTTGAAGCGATCCATGGACAGGGAGCATCAGTCGTGACGGAGAACGTCTCACCCGTGGCTCCGCCCGCCGGGATATTCGCCAGGGTGGGGAGAAGCGCATAAGAGCACTGATCCGTCATGTCCGAGGCTTCGGCGCTAATGGCACTTGTCAACGAATTCGGATTCGAAGGGTGCGAGGGCGTGACCGTTCTGACAACGGCATAGTACGTCGTACCGGGGCTCAGCATCCCGACAGTGAAGGAATTCGCGGATTTGTCGCCCGTCTGTCCCGCGCTGGTGTAGGGTCCACCCGCCGTCTCACTCGTAAGAATTTCGTAGTACCCGGAGTCTGCCGTGTAGGCGATCGGCGTCCACGAAACCTCTATCGAATCCTGGCCCTGTGCCAGAGCAGCGATTCCCGTGGGAGGCAGGGTCTGGGTGCTCAGCCAGTCACCTCCGTCCACGTGCTTGGCCGAAAGAAAACTGAGAAGCATGGGGTCTTCCGCGAAAAGCATGTTGAAGCGAAGGTCCAGGCCCGATCCATCGAGAAGGTTCGGCATCACGGTGAGGTCAGGTATGTACCCATCGAGCACATTCGCCGAGAGATTGAGCGACTGCAGTTGGGAAGACGCGGACGCGATATCGGCCGGAATGCTCCCGCTCAGCTGATTGCGGCTCAAATCGAGGGCCGTGAGCGCCATCATGAAATCGCCGATTCCGGGGGGAATACTCCCGCTGATCTGGTTGTTACTCAGGTTGAGCGTTTCGAGGTACATCAGATAACTGGCAATCTGATCGGGGATAGTCCCTGTCAGGGAATTCTGCGAAAGATCGAGAGTCACCAGGTTACTCAGGTCGAGAAGGGAAACTGGAATTGTTCCCGCGAGGTTATTGTTCGCCAAGTTAAGCGCGGTAACGAGATGTGCCGATCCATCCAGGACACAGGTCACACCATGCCACGAACACTCGGTCCCGGCGATCTGCGTCTCCCACCCGGTCTTGTTCGTCCAGTTGGCTCCATCCGTGCTTGCATAAAGATCGAGAAGGGCCTGGCGTTCCAGGGGAGACACATCCGCCAGCGCGGGACGGCAGAAGAGGCCAACGATGAGGAGAGTGTAGAGTGCCAGGAGACCTGCGTGACGGAGTTGATGCTGGGGGCGGGAACTCGAAGGTGCGTACATGAGGGCTCTCCTCTCAGACCTGATGGGCCACGGGGCCATTTCTCGTGACCCCTTCGTGAAAACCAGGGCGTTCATCTCAGAACCGGACCTCACATCCCAAAAGGGCCGAACGGCCCTGGATTGGAACATAAGACAGGACTTGCGTTGGACTTGCGGCTAGCGTGCCATGGACATTGAATAGATTGCGGATATCGAGTGTCAACCCAACCGGGTAGAGGGCGAGCCGGGTCTTCCAGATGAGGCGCATATTGGCCTCCACGAAGTTTCCGGCCGTTCCCGTCTCGTAGAAGTTCGGGTCCAATTCTTGTTCGCCGACGAAGCGGGCGGTGAGGGAAGCCGTCAGATCACCGATGCCGTAAGAAACGCCGCCCGACGCGAGCCATTCGGAGTTTCCTGGAATGTCCTTGTCGGGCGTCCCTGACCGCTCGAGGTGAGACTGTGAATAGGCGAGGTTCACGTATCCCCTCAAATCCCCCGCGCGGCCCTGAAACGAGATTCCGGCTCCCCGGGAAGGAACGTCATCGAGGGCGGCATATCCCCCCTCGCCTCCTGAAAGGGCACGATCCCGGATCAATCCGGTCAACCGGCTGTCAAAGGCATAGGCCTGCAAGGACACCCTGCTCGAAATGTCCCAGAGGATAGAGAGTTCGGCGGAACGCATCTCCTCCGGCTCGAGAACCACTTGGGTACCAGTCAAGGGATCGACGTAGGGGTTGCTGGCTTCATAAAGCGAAGGAGGCCGGAACCCGTAGCCATAGAGGGCTTTTATGGAGAGGCGGGGTTGAGGTTTGTAAATTACAGCTATCCTGGGCAGTAGCTTATTTCCGCCCGGTTCTGTATCAGCGAATGTCAACCCGCCGATGAACGAGAGCTTGTTGACGGGCCGCCACTCTTCTTGCAGATAAGCGACGAGCAAGTGGCCGCTTGTCTCGTTCATTGGTCCATTCCACAAGACTTCCTTGGAGTCCATGTCTTCGTCGTAATAGGTGTCCTTGTCGCTGCGAAACCGGTATTCGAGCCCGAAGGTCAATAGATGGACACCCTTCTTGTAGGTAAAGCTTGCTTCTCCCCCGGCATCCCAGGTATCCGCCTTCAGAATGGTGAAATAGGCGTTTAGTTCAGGATAGTAAGGCTCGCCCGGGTAGGTTGCCCGGCTCCAGTACTTGTAAGAGTCGGCGAAGGCCCTGACGAAACCCTCGAGGTTCCCTGGCAGCTTGGGACGCCACTTCAGCTCCAGGAAGTTCTTTGTGTCCTGGCGGACCTCGTACGGCGAGCCATAGATCTTCCCGTACTTGGCGAACACTTCACCGTGGTCCCGGTAACCGGCCCGGGCCAGGAGCGAGAACCGTCCCTGTGAGATCTTCAGGAAACCGAACGGGGCCTTTTCGTAATCAGTTCCAGACTGTGGGCCGCCCCAGATAGTCCCGCCATCGAATGTGACCGGATACCCGAGGTCAACTCTCGGGAGATCAAGGTTTTCCCCGCGAGACTTGTAGTACCCCGCCGCCGCCAGGATGCTCCAGGGTGTTCCAGACGTATCCTCCGAGTCAGACGGCAGGACTCCCGAAGCTCCGTACGACCCAACGATCTCATAGGTGTCCCAGGTTCCAGCCGAGGCGCGAAGCCGTGCACCCGTCAAACTTTCGCCGCTACTCGTGACGACGTTGACCATTCCATACAGGCTGTAACCGCCGTAAAGGAGGGACGAAGGACCCTGAATGACCTCGATTCGCTCCACCAAGTCAAGGGGAACGAGCATTTCCCGGCCAATCCCGGAGAAATTGCTCCAGGGTTCATTCATCGGGTGTCCATCGAGCATCACGAGGATTCGTGTGTTGTAGTCCTCGAAGAAGGTGAGACCACGCCCGCCGGCGAAGTCCCAGGTACGGTCAGTTGCCGCCATGTAGCCAGGAATGGCGAAGTTGAGGACGTCGGCCACTGTCCGGAAACCGTAACGCTCTATGTCTTCCCTGGTAATGATGGTTGCTGTTGCCGGAGTCTCGGAGAGTGCCTCGGTGTGCTTGGAGGCTCCCTCTATCGTGCGAGAGAGGAAGTAGTCTTTTTCCTCCTCGAAAAAGTCTGACTGTCCCAATGCGGGGAACGAAATGGGCAGGCAGAACGCCGCGATCAGTGCGAGCACGGTGCGCAGGGGAATGTGTTTAGCGCACATCGTTTGCCCCCAGGCGTGTCTTGTCGAGTTTCAAGGACTCCGCCGCCTTCTTCGAGAGGACGATCGTCATGCTGTCGACCTCGACGCGTTTCTTGCCCTTGATTCCAGAGAACTCCGAAAGTTCCACCGCCTTGGCGGCCACTTCCGAGGGAATGGGAACGAGACACACGGCAGCTCCGAGAGACGCGAGTTCACTCAAGAAACCGATGGCCGGTTTCTTCTCCTTGATTGACTGCTCCACGATCAAGTCGACGTTGCGGGGTTCGAGCATCAACGGGTCGACCGCAAGAAGGAGAACGTCGATCTGGGGCAGCATCTCCTTCATCGAACGGGCAAGTTCCCCCGGAGAGGAAACGGCTATCGGATTGAATCCGATGCCCTTCGACTGAGCAACCTTGGCGAAGACGAGGGCCATCTCCCCGTTTTGAGAGGGCGTGTGAAGAAAACCAACCTGTTTTGCGCCCAGCTTCTCCTGGAGAAACGCATAAACGCGCTCGAGCTTCGGGTAGACGGAAAGGTAGGTGCCCGAAGTGCTAACTTTTGCGGGGTTGGCTATGCCGAGCGCGATGACAGGCGCGTTCTTGACATCCACGGCACGAGCCGTGGCATCCGCCCCCATTGTGTAAACAGCCGTCGCGGTCTTGGATTCCCGGCCGACGAGAGCCCCATCGGCGATGGGATCACCACTCAGGTCGACGAATACGGGGCCTTGGCTGCCGGGCTTCTTCTTGATCTCGGCGGCAAGAGATTCTGTCAAGAGGGCCAGAGAGCCCTTCCCAGGCCGGCGGATGATCAAGGAAGCCGAATGCGCCGAAAGGCAGACCAGCAACAGACTGCTCAGGAGAGCGCCAGAAACTGCGCGCCTCTTGATCACCCTGCGGGGCACGAGGGATTCATCTCGTGGACCCGGACTCATGAGAGGAAGACTACCAGGAATCTCGTTTTGGGGACCGAATGAAGGACCGAAACCCGTACTTTCACCAAGACTCCTCTACTTCTTCGACGTGACTAAGGAGGCCGAAAAAGGACTTGCTTCTAAACTCAATTTCGCTTCCCCAAGAACCCCTCTCCCGGCCTCACGGCCACCCTCTCCCCGTTCACCGGGGAGAGGGGAAAGAGAAGGAGAAGGACGAATTGTTTTCCATGGTGTACTTAGCCTAATCCTGACCATGGACTAACTCTGCGGCTTGATCCAGGTTTCTTTTGGCCCGTTCGAATTGCTCGCGAATCCGGGGGAGCAACTCACGCGTAAGAGAGGGTGTTTTCTGGCCGGGAGAGCACTCCAGGTACCGGCAAAGCTCCCCTAGGCCGCGCGCGCCGAGCGTCAAGCTCGAGCCGGCGATCTTGTGGCAGGCGAACTTGATCGATTTCACGTCGTCACGGTCAACCGCAGCCTGCAGCCCTTCCACATAGACCGCGGTTTCGGCACTAAACGCCCGCTTGATTCCAGGAAGGAGATCAGGTGGAAGACTCTTTAGAGCCTCCCTTATCGTCTGAATCTCGCCCTCCACGGCATCTCTTGGCGGCGAAACCTGCCACCTCTTCTCGATGATCCTGTCGAGAACCATCGAGACTCTCCCGGCATCTATTGGAGGCTCCAGGAGAGCGTCCGCCCCCGCCAGATGGGCCGCCGGCAATTCGAGGCCTCCCGCCTTCTTGACCGCCATGAGCACCACGAATGGCCGCTCACCGAAATCCGGGGAGGCGATTCTCCCCAGAATCTTCGAGAGTCCCGAAAACTGCGGGCTGGCGAAAAACCCATCCCAGCGGCACGAGAAGAACTCCTGCTCCAATTCCGTGGCCGAGGAGACTATGACGAGTTCGTGTCCGGAACTCTCAAGAATACTCTCGAGCAGCGTTTCCGCCACGGGATCGTCAAGAGCAAAAAGGAATTTCATGGCAGCCACCCTTCTGACCCCAGGTAATCTCGGAGTTGAACGAAGGCAGCGTCCAAGCCATTGATAGCGTCTAGCCCAGACGTGGCCGGCAGGTCAAGAGCCGCTGTTTCGATGAGCGTGGCGGCCCTCTCGATACCGGCAGCTCCCAGGTTCGCGGCGGAGCTTTTCACGGAGAGCGCGACGCTGGCGATTACCTCCCGGTCATTTCTTGAAGCGGCATCGCGCAAGGCCTCGAGCCTTCGGGGAAAGTCCTTACAGAATCTGCCCAGTGCCTTTCGAGCCGCGGCTTCATTGCCGCCAAATCGTGAAAGAAAACCCCCGGCATCAAATACTTCACTGGAAGAGGCCTTTTCGTCCCTGCCATTCTCAGGGAGAAACCCCGCAAGAGTTGCTGCCAGGACGTCTGTATCGAAGGGTTTGGAAAGGTAGGCATTCATGCCCGCACTCAGACAGCGCTCGCGGTCGCCCTCCATGACTTGTGCCGTCAGGGCGATGATGGGGATTTGAGGATTCCGCGCGCTTGAAAGCGGACTTCTGATCAACCTGGTTGCCTCGAGGCCGTCCATTTCGGGCATCTGCACATCCATCATGACGATGTCGAAATCCTCTGACACCAGGGCGTCGATTGCTTGAATTCCGTTCTCCACACTCTTCACAGAGTACCCGAGTCTCTCGAGAATAGCCGTTGCAACAATCCTGTTTACCGGGTTGTCTTCGGCCAGGAGAACGCGGCTGGTGCCTTTCTTGGGATCAAGGCCGCCGGGACGACGCTGACCACGCTCTTCTTCCGTCTTCTGCAGACTCGAATCTTCCGAGGGGACCGGCTCCCTGAAGGGAACGAGAAACCAGAAAACCGAGCCTTTTCCCAGCTCGCTATCGGCGCCGATGGTCCCGCCCATCTGCGTAACGATTTCGCGCGAAATGGCAAGCCCGAGACCGGTTCCCCCGTGCTGCCTTCTGAGGGAGCCATCGACCTGAGAGAAGGCGGTGAAGAGCGAGGGGAGCTTCTCTTTTGGGATCCCGATCCCGGTGTCCTCGACGGAAAAGCGAAGCGATTCGGCCCCCGCCGGGAGGTGTTCTCTCAGAACCCGAACCGCGACGGATCCCTTCTCGGTGAATTTCGCCGCGTTACCGAGAAGGTTCAGGAGCACCTGGCGCAAGCGTCCCGGGTCAGCCACGATCTCTTCCGGGACGTCATCCGCCACCGACAGGATCAACTCCAGCTTTTTCTCCGCGAAGGCCGGAGCCAGGATGTTACGGATCTCCAAGAGGGATCCCCTCAAATTGACGGGCACCTCCTCGAACTTCATCTTCCCGGCCTCGAGCTTGGAGAAGTCCAAGATGTCGTTGATGATGTTCAAGAGGTGCCGGCCACTGGACTGCAGCAAGTGCACATACTCTTGCTGCCTGTGACTGAGAGGGGTTGCCAGCAGCACATTTGTGAGCCCAATAACGGCGTTCATCGGCGTACGAATCTCGTGGCTCATGTTCGCCAGGAACTGTGCTCGCGCTCGGTTGCTGGCCTCGGCGGCGGCCCGTGCCTCCTCGAGCGCCTCTTCCGCCTTCTTACGCGCAGTTATGTCTTCCTTGACAGCCACGAAGTGACTGATGACACCAGTATCCCGCCTCACGGGCGAAATCGTGGTGTATTCCCAGACGAGCGAGCCATCTTTCCGCCGGTTACAAACCTCTCCGAACCAGTCATGCCCGTCCTGGATCGTTTGCCACATCGCATCGTAGAACTCTTTGTTGTGGACTCCGGATTTCAGCATCCGCGGGTTCTGTCCCATCACTTCACGTTCCGTATAACCCGTTGCCCTGAAGAAGGCTGGATTGACGAACTCGATTTTTCCATCCAGGCTCGTGATCACGATGCTGCTGGCACTCTGGTCGACGGCGCGGGACAATGTGCGGAGCTTTTCTCGTGTACTCAGAAGTTCCACCAGGCGCTCTTTCCTCACCTTGTACACGATGAGACGAATCAGGAGGTAAGCGGCGAACACGACAGCAAAGACGAGGCCGGCGGCAAAGCCCTTCGTCTGTGTCAAGCGAGGCAAGATCTCGAAATTGACCCGAACCTCATTCGTGACGGCGGGCCAGTCCTCATGAAATGCCCGGGCCCTGAAGGAATAGGAGCCAGGCATCAACGCGGTGTAACTGGCGTCCCGGTCGCGTCCCGCGTCACCCCATTCCTTATCAAAACCTTCCAGGAACGTCTGGAACTGGATTTTCCCTGGTTGCCGAAAGACCGGCAGGGAAAGGCGAAACTCGAGCCGGGACGGGGATTCATCCAGCGTCAAGGGCCCCGGCTCGTCCAGGAGGCGTCCGTCCGCAAACACCCGGATGGAAAGGAGATCCAGATTGGGGTGCACCTCTTCGGCCAGCCGTCCAGGATCGACGACCGAAAGGCCGCGTGTCGTTGCAAACCACAGGCGTCCATCCCGGGCACAGTAGGAACCCGGCTGACCTCCCCCGCTGGCTTCCGCGCTCGTGAGTCCGTCGCTCGTGTCGAAGACCCTCAGACGCGGTGCAAACACCTTTCCCTGTGCCAAATCGACCAGGTCCTGGGAATTTACACGGTACAAACCACGAAGCGTCCCGAGCCAGAGAAACCCGTCCCGGTCCTCCTCTATTGTCATCACGGCCCTGACTGGCAAGCCGCCACCCCGGAGCGGCACGGCCCGGTCACCCGAAAGGACGGCGAGGCCCCGGTCTGTTCCGGCCCAGAGGGTCCCACGCCGCGAGGCCAGCAACGCTGTCACCCTATTGTGCGGAAGCCCCTGCTCCTTGCCGAATCGCTGTACTTTTCCTTCTCGCAGGTGAAGCACACCGTTCCCCAGGGTTCCCAGGTAAAAACCACCGGCTCCATCAGCAGCGATGGAGGAAAGAGCCGTGTCCGGTATCTCACTCACGCGAGTCACCGCGGGGCCCTCAATCTTGAACAAACCATGAGACGTCGCGGCGAAGACAGTCTCCTCAGCCACGGAGAGCAGCGCCATGACGGTACCAATATCACTTCGGCCGTCCCCGGTCTGGGAGTCACACAGGGGTTCCACGCTGTGCCCTCCGGGTGAAAGGACGTTGACTTCGCCCGCCCAGCCACCTGTCATGAGCGCGCCAGCGGGCGTCCTGGCAAGCGACAGCACACTGCGGGGCGCCCGCCCCACTGACGGCGCAAGAGGCCTAAATCTCTCCCCATCCAGGCGATAGAGGCCATTCCCGGTCCCCGCCCACAGCACGCCATCCCCGTCTTGGGAAATGCTCCAAACGGGGACAGACGTCAATCCGTCGGCCTCCGAATAGGAGATGAAGCTACTGTCGGAGTAGGAATGAAGTCCCTCCGTGTGTGTTCCGGCCCACAAGGTGCCATCTCGATCTTCCATGAGACAGTTGATGACGCGGTCTGGAGCACCGGCGGTCTGAGGAATCAAAGTCAGGCCCTTTCGGTTGATCCTGGCCATCCCGTGAGTATTGGAGCCCGCGAAGAGATTCCCGTTACGGTCTTCCACCAGTGAGACAGACAGCCTGAATGGGACCGGCCAGCGGTTTTTGACGAGCGTACCTTCGTGGTTAGCTTCGACTATGAACCCTGGAAGGGCAAACCACAAGGAGTCCTTGCCCCGGAGAATCGCGCGGGTGTCCTCCCCTTCGATCAGCTCCAGTCTTTCGGCTTTGCCCTTTCCCAGACGGAAGGTGCCGGCTGCCGTGCCCACCAGAACGGCGCCGCCAGGCTCGGGCACCAGAGTGTTGATGGTGAGGTTTTCCAGGCCTTGCGGCAGGGGGACCTGCGAGAAACGGCCGTCCCCGAAGAGGGCAAGACCAGCCCTTGTTCCGGCCCAGATGCGGTCATGGCTATCCTGTGCAAGAAGAGTGATTGTGCCCGACGGCAAACCGTCGCCCGTTGTAAACACTGTCCACTTCCCGAGGGCAAACCGGACGACACCGCCTCCGAACGTCCCGGCCCAGATGGAGCCGCGCCGGTCCTCGAGGAGGGACGTGAACCAGTCTGTTTCAAGTCCCAGGATTCTCGTGGAATCGAAGACCTCGAACGAGACCCCGTCAAACCTGGCCAGCCCAGTTTGGGTCCCTGCCCAGAGATAGCCGTCTCGTGCTTGCAAGAGAGCCGTCACGGTGTCCTGAGGGAGACCCTGCTCGATGCGCCACGACTGGTGCCGGTACTGACCAAAACTCCGCTCCGGGTCCAGTGCAAGGACTTCCCGGGTCACGAACAGAGCGGTCAGCAGGACGGCCGCCCATGTCCGGTATTTCGCAAGCGAGTACAAAGGGTCTCATCTCCTCCGGCTGAAATGTCCCAGGGCCTACCCGGTCGTCCGCTGGCCGGCGGCTATGGCATTGACGGTCAATAACAGACTGAGGAGCAACTGTTCAGAAGCGGCTGTCTCCCCCGCCGCCTGCTTCTCGCGCCACTCACCAAGAAGCTGGATCTGCTGCCGGTGAAGCCTGCGAAGTCCATCGTGACGAAGAGCCAGGGTTCCGAATAGGCGAGGTCTCCTTTCGACAAGCGGCCCGCCGTGAATCATCTCGAGCATCTTGCGTGTTCTTTCGAGTTCCGCACCGATAAGACCAAGGAAATGGCTCCGGATCCGCTCGTCCTTGACGAGTGCCGCATACTGATGCATGACATCTTCATCCACAGTCAAAACGCTCGTGCTCGCGTTCGTCAGCACATATCTGAGAGGAGGCCAGTCCCACATCTCCTCTCGCAAAGCGGCAAACGAAGCCGGATCTTCGCGTTCAACCGCTTCCAGGGCCGTGCCCGTGCCGTACCATCCCGAAAGGTAAAACCGCGACTGACTCCAGCTGAAAACCCACGGTATTGCTCTGAGGTCGGCGAGGCTTTTTTGTCCGCTTCTCCGCGAAGGCCTGGAACCGATGCGGCTCGCCTCGATAACGTCAATTGGTGTTGCCTGCCGGAAGAACTCGACGAATCCATCCTGACGAATCAACCCCTCGTAGGCCTTCTTACTCTCTAATGCGAGCCGGTCCATGACGGGCTCGAGGACGTGCTTTTCTTTCACACGGTGTTGTTCCTCGATGGCGCGGCCGGTGACACCGGCCAGAAGCAGTTCGAGGTTGTGAGCCGCCGTCATCTTGTTGGCATATTTCTGCGCGATACTTTCGCCCTGCTCTGTCATGCGGAGGTCCCCGGCAAGCGCCCCCAAGGGGAGGGCAGCCAGAAACCTGTGTGTGGGTCCAGCACCCCTGCTTATCGTTCCGCCCCGGCCGTGGAAAAACCGGATTCGGACTCCCGCCTCGTCACCCGCGGCCTTCATGGCCTCCTGAGCCCGGAAAAGCCCCCACTGGCTTGCCAGCAAGCCCCCATCCTTGTTGCTGTCGCTGTACCCAATCATCACCTGTTGAACAGGCTTATCCAGACCGCTGGATTCGCGGCAGGCCGCAAGGCTTCGTTTCGTCATCGGGTGTGAAAGGAACTCGCGGAGCACCGCCGGACTCTTCTCCAAATCTTCGATTGTCTCGAAAAGTGGAACGACAGGGATCTGGCACACGAGCCCCTGTGATGTGGAAACGGCGAGGCCTGCTTCCCGAGCCAGAAGGTAGACAACCAGAAGGTCAGATGCACTGCGCGTCATACTCACAATCAGTGAACCCAGACCATCTGGACCAAGCGACTGAACGTGTTCAGCCAAGACGCGGTAACAGCGGATGACCCCTTCGGCCTCCGGGCCGAGGGGGGTTTCCGCGTGAGCGAATGGCCGTGGCGATTCCAGTTCCTTACCGAGGAACGCGATCCGCCTCTCTTCGGGCCAGTCCGCAAAGCCCGTGTCTTTCTCTCCGGCGGCCGCCATGAGTTGAGCGACCGCGAGGTCGTGGTAGCGGCTGTTCTGGCGGATATCCAGGGCAGCGAGGTGAAAACCGAACGTCTGAACGGTCGCCAGAACCGGTCTGACGTCAGACTCCGCCAGGCGCCGGGCACCAACGGCGACGAGCGAACCGTACAGGACGAGGAGGTCCTCTTCCAGCTCCGAGGCGAGACGATAACGATCCGAGATGGTGGTGATTCGGGCTGGCTCGGTGGGAGCCGCCTCGATGGGAAGCCTGGCCAGCATGAGATTGACGAACTGCCGCCAAGCCTCCGCCTGATTCCTGCCCACCGCCCGGGCTCCGCGCTCACCGAGGGCCAGGGCGCTTTTCTCGATCTTCTCAGCCAGTTCCCGAGGCGGCGGCTGCAGCCGGTCCGAGAGGCTGAGCCGGACAGCGAGGCCGAGGAGCTGGCGCCGCAAGACCAGAAGCGCATTGAGCCTCAACTCGAGAAGCGTCTGCCGCGTCACCTCGGCGGTTACGAGAGGATGTCCATCCCGGTCTCCTCCCACCCAGGTTCCAAAAGAGAGCCTCGGCAAGAAGCGAGTTCCCCTGATCAGCTCGGGATCCCAGCCGGCGCTTACCCATGCGGCGTGGAGCCTTTGCCCCAGAGCCGGCAGCACTTCGGGAAACACGTTACTGAGGTAGTGGATGATGTTCCTGAGTTCCGCCGCCACGTCTGGCTTGGCGAGGTAGATGTCACCAGTCCGCCAGAGTCTCTCCAGCACGGACTTGATTTCATTCCGGATCGATTCCTGCTCGCTAGAGGTCCACATTTGGTTTTCCTTCTTGACGATCAGGAGGTAGAGGTCACGATAGTGTCCGAGGACTGTGGCGCGCTTGGCTTCGGTCGGGTGCGCCGTGAGCACGGGTTCCACGAGGACAGAGTGAAGCGCCCTCGCCACCTCCGCCCCGGTGCTTCCCAGGGGATGCAGCTGCATCAGGGTTTGGCCCCATAACCCAGGTTCCTGAGAGAGCCCAAGAGATTCTTCCCGTGACCTCCGGCCCTGGTTCGAGGCGTTCTCCTCCGCCATGTTCAGCAACTGGAATGCGATCGAATACGCCTGGGTCATCCTCTCCGGAAAACGCGTGGACTCTTTGGGCAGCGCCGTGCCGCCGAAGGGGAGAATCGCCGCGATGTCGTTTTCACCAAGTTCCTCCAGCACCTCGGCAAAACACCGAATGAGGAACTGGTAGTCTTGTTCGGCTTTTTCGAGGTCGGCGCTGCGGCTTCTCATAAGGGCCTCACTTTGTCTTGTACCTCAATGAAGTATAGAGCGGCCCTGCTCTGGCTGGGGAGCAGCCCTCCATCCGGCACGGCAAGACACGGGCCGCTTGTCATGGAATTTGATGCGGGCTAGGATCTGCCGTGATGCTACCCCCGAGCCTGCTGGATGCGCTTGCTCTCGGGGGAGGCTTGGCTTCGCTTCTCATCACCAGCCTCCTGGCGCTTGCTCTGGTGCGTCCCATGGGAAGGGGGGACTGGTTAACGGGGGTCTGGGCCCTTTGTTTTGCCGAGATCGTCTTCTTGGCCCAAGTCCTTTCCGAGATCCGTTTGCTCGGACGCGCCGGGTTCCTGGCGGGTCAATTCGTTCTGATGGCTGTCATGACCGGCATCTGGATCCGCTCTGGCCGGCCGGGGGTGTTCGATGTGTGGGCGGGCACGCGCGAGCAAGTCAAGCCGTTCCTCAGAACGTCCCCTTTCCTCGCACTCCTCGGGCTGGGAATCATTGGGGTTGCTGTTGTCAATCTCGTGTTTCCGTTCCTCTATCCGCCGCTCAACGGTGACGCCAATGCCTACCACTTGCCGCGGGCCTACTACTGGCTCGAATTGGGTACCGCCCGGCACTTTCCTGCATCCGACTTTCGTCTGAACCAGTTCCCTCAGAACCCGTCGTTCGTGTTTGCCTGGATCATGGCCCTGTCTGGCGGATTCGCGGGACTGCACCTATTCCAGTGGTTTTCGGGACTCATTGTCTCGTGCGGGCTGGGGAGCATTGCTCGCCTCTCCGGGGCCTCACGCTCCCAGGCCCTCTTCGCCAGCTTCTTTCCCATCATGTTTCCTGGTTTTCTTCTTCAGATGGGCTCTGCGCAGACCGATGTCGCGGCCACGGCCGCGTCCACCGCTCTCACGCTTTTTGCTTTGCGGTGTCTGATCCCACCCGGGCGGCCGTATCGAGCGGACCTCATCCTTTTTGGCGTGACGCTCGGGCTCGGCGTGGCCACCAAGCTGTCTGTTCTGATCCTGCTCCCGGGGCTCAGCGCCGGGATGGCGCTTCTTCTGTTCAGAAAACCGGCCCAAAGGAGGTACATCACCGCCGGCACCTTGGTGGCGAGCGGCATCGCCGGTCTCCTTGCGCTGGGGAGTTACAACGCCGTTCTCAATACGGTTGAGATTGGCAACCCCTTCCTCAAGCACCCCGAATCACTGACATCCGAGAAGCACTCCGCGTGGAAGACCGAACAGTCACTGAATCTTATCCGCTATTCGTATCAGTTACTTGACTGGCCAGGGCTGGCATCGGGGCCGGAGTCCCCCATAGTGCAGGGAAGCAGGCACGTCTTCGAGTCCACCATGAGGATGCTGGGCGCTGATCCGGATTCGGACGGCGTCTCTCAAACACTCGAGTCGAGCCGGTGGCTGCCAGACGAGGACCGCTCTGGATTCGGTCCCGTTGGGTTTCTGCTGCTCATTACGGCGCCGCTCTTTTTCTTCTACGACCTTTGGGTTTGGCTCAGGACTCGTCAGTCCGCACCTCTCGTTTGCATGGTGCTCATCCTCATCAGCATGATGTGGGTGCTCGGATTCCTCTCGGCCAACCAAACTTGGTCGGCCCAGAAGATAAGGTACTTCCTTGTTTTCATGCCTCTTCTTTGCGCGGCGGTTCTCCCCCGCTTCTTTGGGAACGGAGTCCCGAGGAGGGTTCTCGCAACCCTTCTGGCCGGCGTTTCTCTTCTTGTCGCGGCTCGGGTCACGGCTCTGGGTCCAGGAGGAATTCGTGCGGGCGGCTTCCGTGACCCGAGGCTTCAGGACAACGTGCGGGAAGAAGTCATCTCCGAACTCGTCAAGGACCTCCCGCGGATGTTCCCCAGTGGTTCCGTGTTCGGAGTTGTCTCTGAATACAACGATGTCCTCTTCCAGCTCTTCAGGAGTCTTCCGGGTTTTCACTTTCGACCGGCTGAAGAAGAAGAGATTTCACGGCTCCTGAAAGAAGGCAAGGTCGACGCCGTAATTGCCGGTCAGTTTCGCAACGAGGCAGGCCAGGGCGTCACGAAGCCTGGAATTCCCATTCCAAGAAACGCCATTATCGTGAAGGACCCTGCCCAGTTCTACAGGAAGCACCCGAAGCAGTACCGTCTCGAAACGTTCGAGAGTAATGGCGCGATGATTGCTTTCATCCCGTTTCCAGTCCCTTTGTCGTGGCAGGAGGGCTCGCAGCGTTTCCGCATTCCTACTGGCCTTGCCGTCTCGGCCGCGTCCGGGGACGGGGTATCGGTCCTCCTCACCTCTCAGAGGACCGTGGGCGAGGAAGATGGCATCACGGCTTCGTGTAATGGGGATGCGGCGGGTGTTCGCGCGGACGGGACGGACATCATCGTCACCTTGCCGGCACGCTGCCTGGCGGTGCGGGAAGGCTTCCTGGATTTGGAACTGTCACGAAGAAGCGGCCCGGCTCTCTCCTTCAAGGAAGGGGCGTGGCTCGTCTCGCAAGAGAGCGGAAACCCCCGGCTGACGGTCTACATGGAGAGGCTATGGGAGCGTGGGACACTGAAGGTCTGGCCAGATTTCGTCCCCCCTATTCACACATCCGGGTTCTATCCCGCCGAGGCGAACCCGGAAGGCCCCTTCGTCTGGACGAAAGAGAAGTGTGAGATTGTGGTGCCGGTGTCTCCCAGCAACCCGCCACGGGCCCTCCGCATCGAGCTTCTGGGATACCGCAACGATGCCTCGGCCGAGGTGGTGGTGAACGGGAAACGGGTTCTCGAGGAGACTCTTCCTCGAGGGTTCCTCTCACGCGAGCTTCCCCTGAATGTCAATTTGGAGACTGAAGTGCACATCGAACTCAGAGCCAACGCCTTCCAGCCGCCAGGGGATGGAAGGCGCCTCGGTTTGTGCCTCCGGTCCCTGCTTCTAATTCGTCCCGAAAGTCCTGGTTTGGGGAGCCAATCAAAATGAGCAAGTCGAGCGAGTCCATCAAAAGCCGCATCGCGAGCGCCAAACGCATCGTCGTCAAGGCTGGAACAAACGTCATCATGCGGGACGATGGTGCTCTGGCCCTGGGGCGTCTTTACGGGCTCATCGAGTCTATTGCCGGCCACGTCCGCGGCGGCCGGGAGATCCTGATGGTCTCGTCGGGTGCCGTGGGACTTGGGAGTCTCTCTTTTGGGCTCGATGCCAAGCCAAAGGAAATGGCATTCAAGCAGGCTTGTGCCGCGGCCGGGCAAGGGAGGCTCATGGCGGTTTATCAGGACGCGTTCGCAAAACTCGGGATCGTCGCAGCCCAAGTTCTTCTGACGGAGGAGGACTTTTCCAACAGGGTGCGGTACCTGAATCTCCGCGCGGCCATGAATAAGCTCATTGAACTGGGCGCCGTGCCGGTGATCAACGAGAACGACGTCGTCTCGACACTCGAACTCGAAACAAGCGAGGGCGGGGGAAAGACCCGGGTGTTTGGAGATAACGACAAACTTTCGGCTCTCGTGATGAGCAAGGTCGACGCGGATCTTCTCGTGCTCCTGTCCGACGTCGACGGGCTCTTCACCAAGAACCCCGCGCGGAACCGGGATGCGGTCAGGATCCCCGTTGTGGAGAGAATCACGCCGGAAATTGAGGGTTATGCGGAGGGAGGAGGCTCACGCGGCCGTGGCGGCATGCGCACCAAGATCGACGCTGCCCGGATCGCCACGCAGTCAGGAGGGCTCGCCATCATCGCAAACGGGCGCCGCCTGGGAATCTTGGATCAAGTCTTGAACGGAGAAGACACCGGCACCGTTTTCTTGCCGCGGGTTCCCCTGGCAGGAAAGAGGCGCTGGATTGCTTACGCCGCAACCGTCTCCGGCACCGTAACCGTCAACGATGGAGCCAAGAGGGCCCTTCTTGAAGGAAAGGCGTCCCTCCTTCCAGCGGGCGTGACCGCCATTAGCGGCGAGTTTTCGAGAGGGGACGTGGTCGAAGTTCTCGACTCGTCAGGCCGAATCATCGCCCGCGGCCAGGTCAATTACGCACAGAGCGAAGCGCTCCAGTTTCTCGGGAAGCATTCGGCGGAGATAGAGAAACTGGTGGAGGCCAAAAACTACGACGCCTTGATCACACGTAACCACATCGTCATCTCTGAAGGAGAGGAAGGATGAACACCATGTCACCGTCAGAGGGGCATCAAGAAGACATCCGGACCGCGGCCGTCGCCGCCCGGAAGGCCCAGAGGGTCCTCGGGACTCTCCCTGAAGAAGCAAAGAACGCCGCGCTGAAAGGAATAGCCGAGACACTCTTGAACCAGAAAGGCGAGATCCTGGCGGCAAACGCTGAGGACGTGGCGGAGGCCAGGGACGATGTGGATGCCGGGAAGATGTCTCCTTCTCTCCTCGAGAGGCTTCTTCTGGACTCTGCCAAGATCGAGAGCATGGCGAATGGCGTCCGGGCCGTGGCGGCACTTCCGGACCCTTCGAACCGCATCCTGGAAAGAACCCTCCTCGACGACGGTCTCGAACTCCATAAGGTGACGTGTCCGCTCGGCCTCCTGGCCGTCATTTTCGAATCTCGCCCGGATGCAGTAACGCAGATCAGCGCACTCGCGCTGAAGTCGGGGAATGCCGTCATTCTCAAGGGGGGGAAAGAGGCGGCTCGAACAGCCGCGGAGATTGTCAAGACCATTCAAGCCGCTCTCCACGCCCAGGGGGCCATCCCGGTCCAGGCGGTGACCTCGATTGGCAGCAGGGCCGAGGTAGAAGCACTCCTGAAAATGGAGGATCTAATCGACCTGGTGATTCCCAGGGGGTCGAATTCTCTCGTTCGGCACATTCAGAACAGCACCCGGATTCCCGTTCTCGGCCACGCGGAGGGCGTCTGCCACGTCTACATCGACGCTTCGGCTGCTCTGGAGATGGCTCTTGCCATCGCGGCCGACAGTAAACTGCAATACCCGGCAGCTTGTAATGCCGCCGAGACCATTCTGATCCACCATGCCGCGGCGCCAGACATCCTGCGGCCTCTCCTTGGCATCTTGTTGGAAAAGGGAGTCGAAATCAAAGCCTGCGCCGAAACACGCAATCTGGCGCCAGGATTTGCCTTGAAGGAGGCCGCGGAAGAAGATTGGAGAACCGAATACTGCGGGCCCGCCGTGTCCCTGAAAATCGTCGAGAGTCTGGACGAAGCCATCCAGCACATCAACGCTTACGGATCACACCATACCGACACGATTGTCAGTCAGGATCCAGAAGCAGCCCGGCGTTTCCTCGATGAAGTGGACGCCGCGGGCGTCTACCTCAATGCCTCCACACGGTTTGCCGATGGCTACCGGTACGGCTTTGGTGCCGAAGTAGGCATCTCCACAAGTAAGCTGCACGCGCGGGGCCCCGTGGGCCTTGAAGGGCTCGTCACCTACAAGTACAAGCTGTACGGATCCGGGCATTGCGTCTCTACTTACTCGGGGAAAAACGCGCGGCCGTTCAAGCACGAGAAACTCGGGGTGCCGGGATGAGGCACTATTACGCAAGACGTGCCGCGCTGCGATGGCCGTGTCTCGCAAACCGAGTTGGGATAAAAGACCAGTAGCGTTCGCCTTTCGTGCCTTACGAAAACGCGGGCTCAAGGCGGAGGATGCCTAACCCAGCCATGTCTGGGAGACGCCGGGTTGAACCTTGGGCAAGCGACCGTTTGCCAAAGCGCCAGCGGTTTTTCTCGAGCC
>JADHED010000464.1_pt1 | contig 48814 bp, 43 predicted proteins | sample 8952041 | NCBI WGS metagenome assembly JADHED01 (sample SAMN16124423, study PRJNA663239) | bioreactor sludge metagenome | isolation source: sludge (control) | place: India:Bengaluru | collected 2018-09-08 | reverse complement strand
GCGCCTGGAACAACCGCAATACGGCCGGCGCGGTCACCGTCAACGACTACGCGATGACCATCGGCTACTCAAGCAACCGCAACGCCGTGGCCGGCACGCCGCTGACCGTTGGCGCCCGCTCCATCACCATCGGCAACGGCAACAACTACGACTCCGGCGGCGTCATCGGCGAGAATGCGATCGCGATCGGCTCCGAGTGCGACGTCTCGGGCGAAAGCGGGATCGCCATCGGCCGGAGCTGCGTCGTCGGCAAAGCGAACGCCGTTGCGATCGGCAAGGCGCAGACGGTAGTCAATGCAGGCGAGCTTGCCTTCGGCCCTGCTGCCAGCCATGGCATGGTGACTTACGTGCTCGCCGCCACCACCACCGACGGCTCCACCGTCGAGCTCACCACCGACGGTGCAAATTACATTACCATTCCGGCCGGCAAAGTTTTCTGCTTCGAGGCGTTCCAGACCACTTGGAACCGCACCGATGGCGCGCACCAAATGTGCCGGTTCTCAGGCGGCGTCATCAAGAACAGCGCTGGGACGACGACGTTGGTGAAGGCGCCGGCCGTGATCGCCATCGACGGGGCGGAGAACCAGATCACATTCACCGCCGACGATGTCGGTGACAGGCTCGCCGTGACAATCGCCGGCAAGGCCGGCAAGACCATCGAGACGCGGGTGATTGTTACGGGGGCGTTCCTGGGGATGTAGAAGGCCAGTACCGCGGTAATAAGCAACGCTTGCGACCTGCCCGCTCCCGTGGCTGATTACCGCGCCGCTCACTGAGGGCAGTTGGATGCCGTGGTCTCCTCTGTGTTCCACGTCGGGGCAGCCGGACGCTGGCTGAAGCGGCTGGTGCGGCGGCAGGAGGCGGAGGCGCAGATTATGTTGCTTGAGCTAACGAATGCCGCGGCTCGCCGCCCTCGCGATCGTAGCGATGTCGCTGAGCGGCTGCGCGACGGCCGGTTCTGAGACTGTCGGGCTCGAGGCTTGTCCGTCTTTCGTCGCGTACGGCCGGGAGTTTCAGGCGCGCGGCCGAGGAACTCGGCGCGCTACCAGAAGGGTCCGCCATCGCGGACATGCTGAGCGACCGCGCGGTGATGCGGGAGCAGGCCCGGGGATGCCGTTAGTGCCGGGAGATTGGAGGCAAGTGCGGTCACAAGATAAAGAATTTTTCAGGAACACCAGGGCATGCTATACGAGTCTTATCGACTCTGACTGAGTCAAGCCGATATACACGGGCCAACGGAGATGGCGGCGGATGACTGAACCATGGGTTTCCGTTGATCAGGTGGCCGCCCATTTGGGGGTCGCCAAGGACACGGTCTACCGCTGGATCGAAGCCAAGAGCCTGCCCGCCCAGCGAGTCGGGCGGCTATGGAAGTTCAAACTGAGTAATGTTGATCGCTGGGTAATGGATGGGATGGCAGCGGAAGGTGGAATGTCCATCCCCAAGAAGCCGATGGGGAGACACGAGTGATGTGAGAATGGTCACTTAAGAATGCCGATACCTGACCGCCCAAAGATTTACCACATCGTCCACGTGGACAGGTTGCCCTCAATCATTGCCGAGGGATTTTTGCTGTGTGATGCAGAGATCGTTCGCCGCGCCGCCGCTATTCCCGCCCACGGCATGGGAACGACGATCGGCATGAGCAGCATCAAGCAGCGGCGCCTGTCTGAACTCACCTTGACGAGCCATCCCGGTCTCTATGTCGGACAGTGCGTGCCCTTCTACTTCTGTCCGCGCTCGATCATGCTGTACCTGATCCATTGCGCCAACCATGCCGAGCTTGCGTATCGCGGCGGCCAGGGGCCCATCGTCCATCTCGAAGCCGACCTGAAGGCGACGGTCGATTGGGCCAATGGCAGCGACCGCCGCTGGGCATTCACGTTATCGAACGCCGGCGCTCGCTACTTCGAGGATAGAGCGGATCTCGCACAGCTTGGCGAGATCAACTGGGATGCGGTGCAGACCATCCGCTGGGCGGGAACTGGCATTTCCGGATCTGTTAAGGAGGGCAAGCAGGCCGAGTTCTTGTTGGAGCAGTCGTTTCCGTGGGAGCTCGTGACCAAGATTGGTGTACGGTCGCAGCAAGTTTACGGGCAGGTTCGAGCGGCACTAAGGGCTTCTGACCAAAAGCCGCATGTCGTGATCAAGCCTGATTGGTATTATTGAGAGGGAGGGAGGCAATAATGTTCGAGTACAAGACGGGCAATATTGTTGCTGAGGATGCAGAAGCCCTCGTCAACACCGTCAATTGCGTCGGAGTGATGGGCCGCGGCATTGCTCTCCAATTCAAAAATGCGTTCCCCTCAAATTTCGAGGAGTATGCGCGAGCCTGCAAACGGGACGAAGTACGTCCCGGCCACATGTTCGTCGTGGAGACGGGCCAACTGACCAGTCCACGTTACATTATCAACTTCCCGACCAAGCGACACTGGCGCGGCAAGAGCCGGATAGAGGACATCGATGCCGGTCTTCGTGACCTGCAGCGCGTGATCCGTGAGAAAAACATCCGGTCAATTGCCATCCCACCTCTTGGAAGCGGCCTAGGTGGCCTCAATTGGAACGAGGTTCGGCCGCGGATCGAAGAAGCTCTGAGAGGCTTCAACAACGTCCGCGTCGTGATCTTGGAGCCCAAGGGCGGACCGGAAACCGATCAGATGGCCAAACGGAAGACGGCGCCGAACATGACCCCGGGCCGCGCTGCGCTCGTGGGCCTGATGAACCGATACCTGAGCGGCCTTCTGGATCCGTTCGTGACCCTCCTCGAAGTACACAAGCTCATGTACTTCATGAAGGTAAGCGGGGAAGATTCGCTGGAGCGGCTGCGGGTTGTCAAGGGACCCTATGGGCCATACGCCGAGAACCTCACCCACGTTCTGCGTGAGATCGAGGGATACTTTATCTCAGGCTATCGGGATGGCGGTGACGCTCCCAACAAGCAACTCGAAATCGTGCCGGGAGCGGTGCGTGATGCTGATGATTTTCTTCTGAAGCATCCGGATACTCGTGCCAGGTTCGATCGAGTTGCCGATCTCGTCGCGGGTTTCGAAACCCCATTCGGACTGGAGCTGCTTTCTACTGTGCATTGGGTCGTCGCTGCCGAGCATCCCGCAACGCTTAAGGAACTCGCGGCGCGCGTTTATGCCTGGAACGAGCGGAAGAAGCGGTTCTCACCGCGCCAGATCGGCATCGCCTTTCAGACCCTGCAGAGCAAGGGTTGGCTCGCAAGCGCCTGATGATACCTGTCACGCTGATCCCGTGCTGACGAACAGGTTGGCGCGGTGCCAGGCGAGCCGTTTTCGGTGCTTGTCGGTCAACGGGATCGGGTCCCGCCAGCGCAGTTCGGCGCGGGCCACGTCGCTCAAGGACGGCGAGAATTGTGGCCGGCCTTCGTCATCGAAGGTCACGAGGCCGCGGTCGAAGGCGGCGTCCCACAACGCCGAGAGCAGGAGGCCGTTGTAAACGTCGAGGCGCTCGGCGTCGCCCGTGCACTCCTTCCACGGCACGATGTGCGAGGCGCGCAGCAGCGCGGTGTCGGTGATGCCGGTCAGCGGGCAGCGGCCCTGCCAATAGTCGATCAGGCCCGAGCGGAAGATGTCCTGGCCGATGCGCTGGACAACGAGCCGCTCGGCCTCGGTCGTTTTCGGCAGATCCTTTACCTTCGCCTGGAATTCCCGCAGCGGCGCATCGGGCAGGCTGGCGGCCAGCTGGTAGACGCGCGGCAGCACGGCATAGACTTGGCCCAGCGTTGCGAAGGCGTAGCGGGCAAGACCGGGCCCCGGCATCTCCACGGCGGGACCATCCAGCTCCTCGATGACGCCCGCATGATCGAGCGCGAGGAACCACGGGCCTTGCGCGCCGGCAGCGGCGAGGTGGACGGTGCCGGGCACCGTGGTCGAGCCAAACGCCGCCCAGCCTGCCTCTTCTCCCAGGATGCGGCGGAAGCCGTTCTGTGACGCCGCTTTCTGGCACTCCTCGCGGACGATGAAGGATTGGGGCGCTTCGATCATCACATCCCCATCGCCGTGAATTCGCCGTTCGCTTCCATCCGGTCCCAGGCGGCCAGCACGAGGCGTTGCGTTCGGTATTCGCCGTACTGGCGGATTTCCTTTTCCTTCAGGACGCGGAAGGTTTCCGAGGGGTAGTCGGGGCCCTTCACATCGGCGGGGTCGAGGATGTAGCGCAGCTCGTCGCGGGTCAGGCCGTAGGCGCGGGCGTAGAAGGCGTCGAGATCAGCGCGGAGGTGGGCGCGGCGGTCCTCGTCCCAGGCGAAGGGCGGGCCGTCATGCCCCAGATCACGGGCGAAGGGGGCGAGGCTGTGCGAGGTGTAGGTGAGTTCCAGCACCTTCGGGGTGATGAAGGCGAGGCGGTCGTTTGAGTAGTATGCCGGAGCGAGTACCGGAAACTGAGCAATAGTGTTCTTTCGAATATGCGTCCCACCAACCTTGGACTGCGCGGCATAGTCCAGGGCCAAGCTGTTCAAGTTGCCAAGTAGGGAAGCGATCAATTTTGTATCTTCAAGTGTTGGCAACAGCAGCGAAAGCGTGTCGTCCGTAGCCGAGAAGGGGATTGCTGCCGATATAACCGTTCTTTCGTTAGTTGCATTGGTGATGTCGCGCCAGCCCAGGAGCCAGTCTCGTCGCCAACCCTTTTCGGCTAACCTGGTTTCGACCTCCAATCTCGGCACGAACCTATCCGCATCAATAAACTCGTGCCCCCCCTTTCGAACCTCTTCAGGGGCTCCATATCTATGATCGAACTGAAAAACAGATCCCCCTCGGCGAACTGGAAGAAAGTTTGGATCATCTTTCTTTCCAACGAACTCTTCGAACATTTGTGCATCAAGGCGGTTCGAAGATGTAAAGAAATTTTGAATGACAATTGGCTCGAATGGTGACCTTTCGACGCTTCCTTCAATCTCAATTAGTATCTCGCTGTTCTTATACATCTTCGTAATAAGATTAGCGTCTTGGCGAGATCTAAATATTGGCAGTGTTCTTGTATTTGGGTTACTTGCGGCGATCTCGTCGCGCGAAAGGGAGTAGTATCGCTCTTTGTCGGCCAACTCCTCGATGCGCAAAATATATGAAGTGAAATTTGGCCGATCACACCCTCCGCAAAGTGTGAGCAAAGTGAACGGAGTATCCGGATGAACGGCTGGGAATATTCGTAGCTGATTATCGAACATAAGCGCAGAGTAGATGCGTTTTTCACGCACGACAAAATCAAAGAAGTGGCGGCGAAAGAAATCCGTCGCTATGCCCGCAGGAACAATGATACCTGCTCGACCGTCGCTCTTCAGCAACCGTAGGCTTAGCTCCGAAAAGAGCGCGTACGTGTTGATCTTCCCTTGCGCAGAAAGGTCGAAACGGCCAGACGTGCGCGCGAACTCGTTTTGGGCATCGGCAGTTCGTTTGGCCTCCTGATAGAAGGCGAACTCACGCGGCGATTCAATCTCCAGGTCGGCAATCGCCCGCTTTCGCGCCGCGCTCTTCAACTTGGCAATGTCAGGCCGTCTAGCCGAAAAATATTCTTCGTCAGATACTTGGGTCACCTCCCAAGGCGGGTTGCCCAACACCACATCGAACCCGCCGCGCTGCATGATGTCCGGGAATTCCAGCGGCCAGTGGAACGCCCGAGCGCGGCGGGCGGCCTTGGGCGCGTCCATCATCGCATGCCGGATCTTGCCCTGATTGAGGGCCATCCACAGTTCCTCGGTCGTCGGCACGGTGCGGGCCGATGCCCCCGCCGGTGCGCCCCCAACCTTGGGCAGCAGGAAGGCCGCGACATAGAGGTTCGCTGCCGCCGTCGCCCGCACAAAGGCCTGCCCCTTGCGCAGTTCCTTGAACCGCGCGGCCTTGGCGCCGATCTGTTCCACCGTATCCTCTGGCAGGTCGCGGAAGCCGGAGAAATCCAGCGCCAGCGGTTTCATCTCGGGCATGGCGACTTGCCCCGTGCCGAAATCGAACCCGCCCTGACCCGAGGTCGCGGCGCGGTTGGCCTGCAGGTAGTAGCGCGCCGTATCCTTGTCGTCGCCGGTCAGTGGCTTGTAGGCAGCATCGGGGATGCCGTCCTGCAGCACCTTCAGGTCGAACACCCCCAAGAGCGAATCGCCGCAGCGGATCTGCGCGTCGAAGAAGCCGAGAGGAAGGCCGGGGTCCACCGTCTCGATCCAGAGCGCGACCTTGGTCAGCTCGACTGCCATCGGGTTGCGGTCCACCCCGTGCAGGCAGGACCGCGCGACATCGCGGAGCGCATGACGGAAATCGGCGAGCGAGGGCGTGCCCTCGGCGCGGATGCGGGCGAGGCGTGTGGCGATGCGGCGGGCGGCGGCCAGCAGGAAGTGGCCCGAGCCGCAGGCGGGATCAATGACCGAGAGCTTCAGCAGCGCCTTGGCCGGATCGTCCGTTTGCGTTTCGGTCTTGTCCAGCACGGGGTCGAGTGCTGTGTCGAGCAGCGCCTGAACCAGGCTGTCGGGGGTGTAGTAGGAGCCGGTGGTCTTGCGCTGGTTGCCCTTTTGCTCGGCGGCATCGGCGGCGAAGAGCAGCGTCTTGCCGTCATCGCCCAGCTGCGGCTGGAGTTCGAGGAGGGATTCATAGACCGAGCCCAGCTCCTCGGTCTCCATCGCGCGCCAGTTGACGGGAACCATGCCGGTTTTGTCGGCGAGCCAGGACAGGCGGTAGAGCGCCTCCATGAAGGCCTTGTTGCGCAGGCGGGCGACCTCCAGGTGGAGCAGCTTGTCCTCGGCGAAGAGGCCTCCGAGAGCCGGGAGCGCCAGCGCCTGTTGCCCTTGGGCCAGCGCGCGGAAGACGATCTTGATGCCTTCGTAGCGGTCATGGTGCTTGTCCCATGACGCGGCGTGGGTGCACTGGGCGCGCAGGACGGCGAGGCTATAGCCCTCGGCGTAGAGCTTGCGGGCGTCCGCCTTGGCCTTCTCGGGGTGCAGGAGGTTCCGGTCCTCCGCGACCATCAGGAAGATCAGGCGGTAGACGAGGCGCAGCAGTTCGTTGAACCATTCGGTGAGGTTGACCTCACCTGAGCGCAGCTTGGTGCCCACGTCCGGGTTGGCCTCGAGAAAACCAGAGCCGAGCACCTTGAGCGCAAGCTGGACCTGGGTTGCAAGACGGTCTCTCGCGGCCTCACCCTCGCGCGATCCGGCCTCGCGCCAGCGTTCCAGCGCGCAATCGGTCGCCGGGGCGCCCGCCGCGCCGAAGCGGGTGCGGTGGATCAAGAGCCAGAGGATGGCGAAGGAGGCGGCGTCCTCGTTGGTGAAGATCTGGGCGAGATCGGCCTCGATATAGGCGGGGCGGGTCAGCGAGGCGTTGTCCCGCATCAGGCGGATCAGGGCGCCGTTGGTGACAAGGCCCCACAGCGCATCGTCGTGATCGTTCAGGCAATCCTGGAGGGCAAAGGCGGGCGAACGGGACCGGTCGGTCGAGAGCGTCGGGCTGCGGCGATCGAGCTTTTCCTCGCCCGGCGGGACGACCACGACCGGCACGCGCCCGCCGGCGGTGAACGACACCACGCTATCGCCTTGCGCCAGATCGTCGAAGCCGAAGGTCTCCTGCAGGAATGCCTTGATGAACCGGCGCGTTGCATCGGCCGAGGGGATTGCGATCTTGGCGAAGGTGTCGAAATGCGATTGGCCCACGCGGAAGGCGGTCGAGATTTCCTCGCGGATCGTCAGGCCTTTGCGGATGCGGTAGCTGGCGCGGGTTTCGTCGTCGTCCTTGGGGGCGGCGATCTGCGCGACCATGGCCGGCGCGATGAGGTTGCCCTCGAGAGCGAGGGATGGCCACGCCGACATGTCGGTGACGGGTTTGCGGGCCATGGCTCACGCCTCGCTCGGCATCAGGACGAAGAGCCCGATCACGTCGGGCGGCGTGACGGCCTCGACGGTGACGCGCGACGCGGAGCCCGCAGCGGCGCGAAGGCGCGCGTGGTCCTGGCTGAGCTCCTGGGCGCGGAAGCTGACGAAATCGGCCAAGGGACCATCGAGAAGGGTGGGCAGATCCCCCTTCGCCCTGGTGATGAAGCGTTCGCGGGCAGTCGGAGCCAAATCGGCCGCGGCCGGTGTGTTTAGGAGGTTTCGGGCCGCCTCGCCCGTAGCCACAATGGCGGATCCCTCGATCGCGACAAGGGCGGCCTCTTCCGCCAGAAGCAGGCGTTCCTTGCGTCCGTGGATCGTCAGCTTGTAGCGAATGCGGAGCAGAGCAAGGCGGGTCATCTGCTGAACAGCGGTCGTGGGCCACGCGCCGACCCGACCGATGCCGAGACCCGACAGCGACTCGGGGTCGAGCGACGCCTCCACCAGCGCTTCGGCCAGCGTGGCCGTCAGCGGATGCGTCCGGGTCAAGAGCGCGGTTCCCGAGGGAGCTGGCTCCGCCATCGCGAGGCGGACAGAGCCGGTCATGTTTCGCTGGGACAGGCGCTCCTTCAAGCCGCTGTCGAGCGCATGGACGTGCGCCAGCAGCAGGGATTTCCGGGACTCGAGCGGCACGCCGAAGCGCGACATCGCGCGTTCGACGAACAGCTTGACGTCGGCCGGGGAACCCAGCAGCGATTGCGCTTTCTCCCACTCAGGCGCGACTTCCTGCGGCTTCATCGCGTTCTGGGCAAAGCGGGCGCGGGATTTCTTCTCGTTTTCGGAGGCGTCGCGCCAGCACGCCTCGATCGCCCTTGTTCCGTCGTCGAGGCGAAGATCGAGGGCCAATTGGCGCGTCCCTCCTCGCCGCAGCATCATCGAGGCCATGAGCGCATCGGTGACCGGTCCACGCTCGTCCGGAAGCGGCACGGTAACGCCCGTCGTTTTGCGGATCTCCTCGGCCTTGCGGAGGATGACATCCAAAACCGCGCCGTCGATGGCGCTGTCGGGCGAGAACATCATGATGGAACGCACCAGTTCGGCAGGCTGACCAAACCGGTCGACCCGGCCTTCCCGCTGCTGATGCTTGGTCGGGTTCCAAGACAGGTCGTAGTGGATCACCGTGTCGAAGAGCTGCTGGAGGTTGATCCCTTCTGAAAGGCAGTCGGTCGCGACCAGGATGCGCTGCGCCTCTTTCGCGTCATCGGCCGGCGCCATGTCGGCCACGCGATCGCGACGCTCATCAGGGGTAAGGACGCCGGTTACCGCCTCGATGATCAGCTTCGGGAATGCCTTGCGCAGGCCATTGCGGACGTGCTCCGCCGTGGCCAGATAGCGGCAGAAGACGACCGGATTCGCACCCTTCTTGACGAGCGGCGTCAGGGCATCGATGAGGGCGGACAGTTTCGGGTCGGGCTTGCCGACGAGTTCCTCGGCGCGCCCGATTAATGCGAGAAGCGCCGGGTCGGCATCGAAGTTCGAGCTTGGTTCGATGTCCACGGCATCTTCGTCGTCCCCATCCTCGTCGTAAATCTGCGGTTCCAGCCGATCGCTTTCGTTTGATGCCCGGTTTCGAAGAGCGCTCAGGGCAGCCGCAGGTGAGGAGCCGACGCATCGCATCAGGGCCAACGTGCCCCAGAAGGCAAGCCGCCGCTCATGTTGGCCGGTGCCGGCCCTGGAGACGACGCCGAAGCAGTAGTCCAGAACGGCTTCCTGGAAATTCAGGTGGTCCTGCGAGAGCCGATAGGGGAACTCGGTCGTCTGGTGTCTTGGGAACGCTCGATCCTCGCCCCATTCACCCGAAACGAGATCGATCCGACGGCGCTGCACGAACTGTCGCGCGAGGCGTTCCCGATACCGCGCGTCTTCGAAGTTCATCGATCCGAACGACGGATCGATCAAAGAGAGAAGGCGCGCGAAAGCCTCTTCGTCCCCCGAATGCGGAGCGGCGGTCAGCAGGATCACCCGCCGTTCGGGATCGCGTGTCAGTCCGCACAAGAGCTCGAACCGCTGCTGCTTGCCTCTGTGGGTACCCACGCAAGCGTGGGCCTCGTCGACGATCACAAAGTCCGGGCAGGCTCTGGCAAATCCCTCCCGCCGCCTTTCAGCTTTGATGTAATCGAGACTGACCACCGTGTGGGGGTAGGCATCGAACAGCGTCTGGGCGAGGGGCAGGCCGCGTTCCAGTCGCGCGGCGGTGCCCGAGGTGACGGCGACGGCCTCGATTCCGAAGCGAGAGTTGAGTTCTAGTATCCACTGCTCAACAAGGTGTGGCGGGCAGAGCACCGAGAAAGCCTCAACCTCGCCCCGGTCCAACAGCTCACGGAGAATGAGTCCGGCCTCGATGGTCTTCCCGATCCCCACATCATCGGCAATGAGCAGGCGGGGCACCTGAAGCCGAAGAGCCATCAGCAAAGGAACAAGCTGGTAGATCCGCGGCTCGAAAGTGAGCTGGGCCGCCGACCGGAAGGGACCAGCTCCGCGCCGCAGGGTCAGCCTCATGGCATCTGCCAGAAGAGCAGCCTTTGCCTGGACGGTCGTTGCAGCATCATCCGGGAGGTCAAAGCGGGCTGGCCCGACTGGGAGTATTTCAAGCGCGGGGTCGAGGATGACGGTGTCGTTTTCGCTGCCGGATAGCGGCCGCAGAGCCAATATGCCGTCGCGATGGGACGGGAGCGCGACCCATTCGCGACCACGAGCACGGACCAGATCTCCGGGGGCGAAACTCATGGTCATCAGGTCATTCCTTGAGCATGGATGTCAGTGCGGCGGGGACACCCGCTGCAGTGCTCTCTGGCAATTCGAACAGCGTCCAGCCCTTTGCTTCGGAAACTTCGCGGGCCGCCTTGATCAGAGGCGAGGTGGACGCAGCGACAAAATGGCTGCGCCAGGCAAAGAGCATCTCCTGATCCCCGAAGCTAACGGCCGCTGCATCGGGCTCCGGGATACCCGCATCCTTGAAGGCGCTTTTCCATCCACTTGTCTCGCCGTAACTCACCGGCGTTGTGGCCAGAACAACCTCGCCGCGCGCGAGGTCGATCAGGAGCTGCTTGGTCTCGTCGCTCGTGCGATCGATCAGCTCATGATCGGGCTGGTTGAAATAGGAAAGGAGGCAACGATAACAACCACGAACACAGGCCTCGCCCTCCCGGTCGACAAGTATGTTGGCATCTCCGGCGGCGATCGCCTCGTCGACCTTGTCGAAATGCATCAGGCTCAGTGCTTGCCGCGCCACCTTGCCCAGGGCCGTTGGATCCTCCACCAGTCGGCTCAGCACGCCCGCACCGCCCTCCGGCGCCTCATACGCCAAAATGGACCGGCGATTGTCGCGAGCGGGCAACGGTTCTCCAAGAATCTCACCCTCCTCTAGTTGATAGACGACTTCTATCCCGCGCATGAGGGCATGGTGGACGGTCGCGATGGTTTGAGGGGCATAGGCTTCCGGTTCGCGAAAACGCAACAAGAGCGCGTTCTTTCGATCTCGGACAATCGGAACGATGCGAACGGGCCTGACCACATCCGGCGGCACATCGACTTCCGGATCCTCGTCCTCAGCTTTCGCCCAATAGCCGCTGCGAGGGTCGATATTGAAACCGAAGACAGTCTGATTCCTGCGCCGCTTCAGCCCTTTATTGATCCTGCTAATCTCGGCGCTGTTGGCATATTGCAGCGAAAGGATGGACGTCTCTTCGCAGCGGAAATCTGCCTCGGTGATCTGAACGCGACCATCCCGTCTGGGCCAAGAAAAGACAGTCTGGATGTCGAAGCCCTGACGGACCCGTTCCTCGTCATTTGCGGTGATCCGATCGACGGGCGCGGCTTCGACGTTGTCAATCCGGAGCGTACGCTGCACCGGAATTTCGCCGGCCATCAGTGCATCGCAGGCGTGGCAGCGCTCGACCTCGCCTTCATGGCAGGCGCCACAGTTCGAACAGATGAAAATATCTCTTGTGGCCAGCTCCGACCCGTCGCTGGTGCGAGCTTCCGGTGGCAGCTTCGCCTTCATGACCCGGTAAGCGCGACCTTCATGATAGATCAGACTTCGCGGCCCAAACTCGGAGATAGCGAGGAACCGGGCGCGCTGCAGAAATGAACCTGCCTTTCCTTCGCCCGGAATGAATGCGTAAAGTGGCAGGCGGGGAAAATTGTAGCCTGGAATAAACCCCTCAGTCGCAAGATACCGATATGAATAGAAATCCGAGCCGTTCGAAGCCTTGCCCTGCTCAAGAATAGCGATTTGATCGCTTGCCTGCATTTGTGCGGCTTTGATTTTGCGCCGGTCAGCGCCACAAAGCCCCGTGATCTCGGAACGGGCATTGGCTTCCAACAACTGGGTTCGTGCTGAATTGTAGAGTTCACGCCATCGGTCGAAGGCTTGATCAAACGCTTCGGGAGCCCGCATTGCGACATCGAGTACGAATGTATCAGGCGCCCCCATCCAGACCGGCTTAACGCCATCGACGGCAGCCAAGATCTGGTCAAGGACTCGTTTCATCGGAGCCCGCGACTTCGTAACAAGCGCCGACTGGCGAATGCGTTCGAGGATTTCCTGCTTGAGCGGGAATTTCGCCTGCTTCAGATCAAGAATTTCCGGGATATCCGGGGAGAGAGCGAGTCTCGCCTCGGCCAGCCAGACCGCATGAAGATGTGACCGCACCAACTCTTCGTTAGTTATGTCAAGAGCTGGCGGGCGGACGACCCCGGCAACCATTTCGTTGCGTCGTTCGAAGAAATACTGGTCATGAGGGGACTGGGCCGCACAGTAGGTGACGATGACCGCAGCCTGGCCCGATCGTCCGGCTCGGCCCGCTCGCTGGGCGTAATTCGCCGGCGTTGGCGGGACGTTCCGCAGATAGACGGCGCTCAGCGCAGAAATATCGACGCCCAGCTCCATTGTAGGAGAGCAAAAGAGGGCAGGCAGGAACTGGTCAGACTCGCCGGCGGCCTTTATCTCAACGCTGTTCTCCTTCAGACTCGCTCGGTCGTCGTCCTCAAAGCGGAACCGCCATTCCCTCCATTCCCGTTGCTTTTGGGCAACCTGAGCAGTGTGCTCGCGGCCTTCGAGCCCCCAGTAGCTGCTTCGTCCCCGTTTCAGGTCGGCGGCAATCGCGTTATAGAGATCGTGGAAGTAACGGTTGCCTTGAGCCTCGCCGCAGCGGATTGCCTGTCCGGGAATCAGGCGGACGGCAGACGGCGAAAGCCGCCAGCCATGAAGATCAGCCTCGATCTCAACAAGAGACACCAGCCCTTCGCGGGCAAGAAGCTCTATTACGCTGGTCATGACGGTGAGGTAGTCGGTCTTGTTGAGCTTCGTTCCGATGACACTCTTGCGATTGATGCGTCGACCGATGCGGGAATTGTGACCCGCACGGATAATGGTCTGCTCCTCTCGAAGCCCGACCCGATTTTTCCCTGGAGCCTGCAGGAACATTGTTGTGCGACTTCTCGGAGTCTCCTTCTGATCGATCGCCCACGGAGCGCGAAGTAGGTTCCGCGACTTTTGGGCGACGGTATCAAGAACGGTTAGGTCAAGCGCCTCGGTACTGACGGCGAGGCCCTCCAGCATCGCGCCGAGGATTTCCCTCAGCACATTGCGCCGTTCCATAAAGTGAAGAGCTCCAAGCTCGGGCAGGATCGCTGCCAGGGTCTCTTTGTCCTCAGCGATCTCATCGAGCCCGATGAATTCGACATCGATGAGTTTGAGCACTGCCAAGCTAGGGTTGGTGTACCGCCACCCGCGACGCAGATCCGTCCAGACGCGATGCGCGAGAACCTTTGCCAGAGCGCGCTGCGCATCTTCCCGAACAACAGCTCCTGCCTCAGGGTCCAGCATCCAATGGATCCGAGCGTCTTTGTTTGATGCAGTGAATCCAAGCGCTTTCAGTACACGCAGTCCAAACTCGTCCTCGGACATGCCGTCATCGCCCGCATCGAGGACAGCACGCAGGATTGCACCACGAAGAAGGCTGACGAATAGGAAGTCGTTGAAGTGACCAGCCTGAAGGGCTGCGTCCTGACGGTTGTCAGTGAAACCGAGAAGCTTACGCTTCTCAGGCGGAACTCCGCTGCCCCTTCCGTTCATCCATTCGAGCGCAGTGGAGACCAAGAGCGTAGTAGCGGAGCTTCGGCCCTCGCCGGACAGACCCGCCAGCTTGCTTCGTTCCCGCATGCTGGGATGAGGCTGATCGAGGCAGAAGGGACAGAAGCCAAACCGGCCTGGAATGAACCAGAAATTTTTCCCCGCCGGATGATTTCGACCATCCGGGCTCACAGTTAACATTTGAGGCAGGCGAGATTTCCGGTTCGAGCGAAGGCGCTCGACGCCATTACGCTCCTGACGCCAGTCTTCAGGATACGTCTCAACTTCACCGGTGAAGGTATAGTCAGGGTCACCGTCCCCAGTGGGCGTCAGGTAACCTGCGAGGTCTCCATCCTGGTCTTCAAGCGGTGTGTCATCAATATTGCGCGGTAGAAAGAGCACACCATCGTTATCGTCGCTCTTGGTGACCACGTGGACTTCATGACCGCATTCCCGGCAGAAGCGGGTAGGATATAGACGGTTGTTTGGTGCTTCAGGATCTTCAAGCTGGCCCTCGAACAGGACCCGTCGGGGGCGCTCGGTCAAGGTCGTGAAGATTTCGCCTGCGCCAGAGATGAATCTGTGCAGCTTGAAGGCCAGAAATGCCGCTGTCCCCGATCCTCCTCGTTCCGTCTCAGGTAAGCTGATGCGGGTCAGAAAGCGCTCAAGAGAGTTCCGGCAGATCTCCGGTTCGACGCCGCTATCTGTGGAAAGCAGCTCGACCGCATCCTTGAACGGGATGGGCTTCTTCCGCTTAAGTTCCTGGCCGTCTTCGAGGCCAATTGCGAGCTCCACCCACACGGCGAGAGGATGATTACGTAGGAATTCGTCTAGAAGGGCCTCGGGAAGATCGTTGGTAAGGATCTTCGCCAGCTTCGGTCTGACATCTTCGAGCTTCAGCCGGTCGTCCGTCGCACGCTGCAACGATTCATCGATGACCGCCTCCGGACCGATCGAGGTTCCGAACAATCGTGACGCTACATCGGCGACAGCCTCTGCCCGGCCGACGTTTGAACCTTCGCTTGCCATTGTCGCAGAAGTCCCGATGCAAATCGGAGATCCATCCGGGTTACAACGGTTTCGAAGGCGCCGGACAAGGATCGCTACGTCCGCGCCCTGCCGGCCGCGGTACGTGTGCAGCTCATCAAGGACGATGAATTCGAGCCCCTTGGCGTTGTCGATGACCTTGGCATCAAGGTCATCCTGGCGCGTCAACAAGAGCTCGGCCATCATGAAGTTTGTAAGCAATATATCCGGTGGATTGTCGGCGATCCGTTGCCGCTCTTCCCGGCTTTCCTGCCCTGTGTAGCGCCGCACAACAGGCTTCAGGTCCGCAGGCAATTCCGATTGCGAGATGAACTTCTCGATTTCCTTGATCTGGCTGTTGGCCAGCGCGTTCATCGGATAGACGATAATCGCCCTTGTTTTCCGTGCTTGTCCGCTCTTTCGATCTCTCACGATGGCATCGACGATCGGCACGAAGAAGCAAAGCGACTTGCCCGATCCCGTTCCGGTGGTTACCACATAGCTCTGGCCTGCGTGCGCCTTGGCTATGGACTGCGCTTGGTGCCTGTGGAACCGGAGCGGTGTCGCGCCGAACCTAAAGATCTTGCCAGTGGCGTCGCCGAGATCTCCAGAAGCAACCAGATCATCGACAGTCGGCCCAGAGAGAAAGCGCGGGTTTAGCGATAAGAGTGCGTCGGGCCAAAAGCGCCCAACGTCATACTGAAGTTTGACTTCGGCACGCAGATCGTCTGCTCGAATAGTCGTAAAGGATCGTGAGAAACGGGCGTAGGAATCGATCAGATAGTGTTCGAAATCAAAGGCCTTCATTGATGATCCCCGATCATGCTGCTGCCCAGTGCGCTGCCTAGAATCATTTCTCGATTCAGCAGGATGATGATCGGCTGATCTGCGGACCGCCGCGCAGCCGCATCCGTGTCCAGGCCCAGCCTCTCGAACGCGTAATAAAGCAGCGCCTTCCGGACGGGGATTTTGGCTTTCCCGCCCCGCATCCCGTATTCGAGAGCGATGACCTTCTGCTGCGATCCTTCGACCACATAGCGCCTCTGGCGCACATGAGCAATCCGACGCAGCTCCGGCTGGTTGCGCCGCACTGGCTCTGGTTGTCCGGCCTCGTTCATCGCTTCGCTTATAGCGCGACTTTGGGAGGCGGGACATTGGCTTAAGCGAAGCTTTCTGGCGCCATTAACCCAAGCCTGCGGCGATCACCGCCGACACCTGCTCCGCCGCCGCCTTCACCGGATCGGCGGCGAGGTGGGCGTAGCGCGCCGTCGTCTGCACCTGGGTGTGGCCCAAGAGCTTGCCGATCATCGGCAGGCCCTGGCCTGCGGAGACGGCTGCCGATGCGTACGTGTGACGAAGATCGTGGATGCGCACATCGGTGAGGCCGGCGCGAGCGCGCGCCCGCTCCCAGACGGCCTGAAGGCCGTAGAGGTGCGTGCCGTGCTTCTTGCCCCAGATTACCCACGGGTTGCCGGGCAGCCGCGGGGCGGTGCGCAGGACATCGAGCGCCGGCTGGCCGAGGTAGACAACCTTGGCGCCGGTCTTCGAGTCCGGGAGATTCAGCACGCCGGCATCGAAATCGACGTGCTCCCACTTGAGCGTCAGGATCTCGCGGAGCCGGCAGCCGGTGAGGATCAGTAGCCGGATGGCGATAAGCGTCGACGGCATTTCTACCCGCTCAGCCTCCATCTCGGACAGTACTTGGCCGACAAGGCGCAGTTCGGCCGCGGAAAGAAACCGCTCGCGGCTTTCTTCCCGGTACTTCTTGATGTGTCGGCACGGATTGCTGCCGTCCGACCGCAGCCCCCACAGCTCGGCGAGATTGAACATCTTCGAGAGGATGGCGAGGCAGCGGTTGGCAAAATAGGGAACGTCCCGGTGCTTGTGGCGGAAGCGGGCGATCTCCTCGCGGCTCACTTCGGCAACCGGGCGCCGGCCGAGGAACGGCAGGATCGCTTTTTTCAGGGCCCTGCGGTACTCGGCTGCGGTCGAGGGCTTGGTGTGCACGGCGATATGCTCGGCATCAAACCGCATGGCAAGCTCTCGGAAACTAAGCGCGTCGCGGTGGTCCTCGCGGTCGGCGAGCGGATCGCGGTGGTCCTCGATCGCGGCGAGGTGCGCGATCGCCATGCCGCGCGCCTTGTCCGGCGTTATCACCCGGGTGTAGCCGAGGCTCATCGTGCGCGAACGGCGGCCAATGCGGTATTGCAGGACGAACGTCTTGCGGCTGCTCGGGTGGACGCGCACCCCGAAGCCGGGGATGTCGCCGTCCCAGAGGATGTACGCCTTCTCCTTCGCCGGCGCCGCCTCGATAAAACGTTTGGTGAGCTTGCCCATGCCCGCGTTCCGATCGACAGTTGGCATCTTGATGCGGCGGCGGCGTTTCCTCCCGAGTCAGCACTAAGTCAGCAATGGGCGAGGAAATTCGTCGTAGCCGAGCGCAACGGAGCATGCCGCGCCGGCTCACGGAAGTCAACAATATCAGTGAGTTAGCGTATTTCTGCGTAATCGCGCGTAAAGGAGCGAAGTCCTGGCCCTCGCACTACGGATCAGAAGGTTAGGGGTTCGAGTCCTCTCGGGCGCGCCAAATTCTTAGCCGATATCAGTGCGTTAGCGGGAGATCCGACGATCCCGCCGGCGTGCTACCGCGCCCCGTGTCAGCACTATGTCAGCAGAAAAGCGCGAAATCGTGCGCAAACGCGCGCAGGCGATTGGGGCGGGCGACCGCTTGCAGCCTATAACGCACGGCGTTATAGTCAGCGGCGATGATCAGGGGCTTCGCCGATCCCGAGACGGAACGCATCTGGAGCGGCCGGCGAAGCCGCAGGCTGCCGCCCGACATCCAGGCGGTCGCCTTGCGAAAGCTGCGTCTTCTGAACCAGGCGAAGGTGCTCGGTGATCTACGCATTCCTCCCGGCAATCGGCTGGAGGCGCTCAAGGGCAGTCGGGCCGGTCAGCACAGCGTGCGCATCAACGATCAGTGGCGGATCTGTTTCGTCTGGACGGAAGGAGGGCCGAGCGATGTCGAGATCGTCGACTACCATGACTGACGACGAGCGGCTGCCGAACCCGCATCCTGGCGAAATCCTGCTCGAAGACTTCCTGAAGCCGATGGGCCTGAGCCAGAATGCGCTGGCCCGCGCCGTCCACGTGCCGCCCAGACGGATCAACGAGCTGGTCCTCGGCGAGCGCTCCGTCACGGCCGACACCGATCTCCGCCTCGCCCGTTACTTCGGCATCTCGGAGGGCGTCTTTCTCGGCCTGCAGAACGACTACGACCTGATGGAGCGGCGCCGGCAGATCGAGGCCGAACTTCAGTCCATTGAACCGCGTGCCGCTTGAGGGATGTGAAAAAATCAGCATTCCTCAATTGCTCGGGGCTTCGCGCCGTTGCGCAGGACTACGCAGAAATACGCCCTGGCTCATAACCTGAAGGTCGTAGGTTCAAATCCTACCCCCGCAACCAAATTCTCTTTATGATATCAAATAGTTAGCTGAATGCTGTATCGGCAGTAAGCAGCGGCACATTGCCCCGAGTCAGCACTATGGAAGCAAGAGGGCGCGAAATCCTGCGTACTCCAGCGCAGTCGCGCCAACGTCGCCGCTGCAACGCACGCGAATGTTGACGTCAGAGCGGCGGAGCGAGCGGCTTTATCGCTTTATCTCGCAAACGTCGATTTCAACCCAAGTCATGCTGTGGCCGCAATGGGTTGCAAAGCATACAAGGTATATAGGGTGGATCCGCGACAGCGTCCTTCGCTGGGTTCCGGGATCAAGATAGCGCCGGCAGGTGCAGCGAAGCGCGGAGTCCACCTGACTCCGAAGATGGAGCGAAGACGAGCTTCCCGCCGTAGGACGTGACCAGGTCGCGGACGACGCCGAGGCCGAGGCCGGTGCCTGGCACGCTTTCGTCCAGGCGCGTGCCGGGCGAAAGCGCGCGTTCGAAGACTTCCGATGAGAGGCCGACGCCATCGTCCTCGACGCTGACGATCAGCTGCTTGCTTTCGCGCACAGCCATCACGGCAACCGCTCCTTTCGCCCATTTGCAGGCGTTGTCGAGCAGGTTGCCCAACATTTCCTCCAGGTCCTGCCGATCTCCGGCGAACGTGAGCCCTGCTGGGACTTCGGCGCGGATCGCGAGGTTGCGGCTGGCGTGGACTTTTTGCAGGACTCTCACCAGCGCCGAGACACAGTCAGCGACGTCCGTCCCCGTACCCGGCAATCCACGCGAGGCCGCCGCTCGGGCGCGCGCCATGTGGTGATCGATGTGCCGACGCATGGTCGCCACCTGCGAAAGCACGAGCCTGGCCATCTCAGCGTCTTCACGTTGCGCATCAGGTCTGGCCAGGCGCTCCGCTTCGTTGGCAAGCACCGCCAGGTTGGTCTTGAGACCATGGGCGAGGTTGCCGGCCTGCAGCCGTCCCCGCTCGACCACTTCGTCGGCGTGGTCGAGCAGCGCGTTGAGGTCGTCGATCAGCGGCTGCACTTCACTCGGCATCGGTCGCTGGAACCGCCGCTTGCGTCCGCTGCGGATTTCGGCCAGTTCGTCGCGCAGCCAGCCGAGCGGCCGCAATCCGAGCGTCACCTGGACAACGGCAGCGACAGTTAGCACAACCGCGAGGGCCGCGAGAGAAAGCGCCAGAGTGCGATTGAACGCCCGAAAGGCCGCATCCAGTTCCCCGAGGTCCTCGGCGACCACGACCTGCAGCGACTCTGGCCCCTCCGGCAGCAGCAGTGAGCGTTCGAGGCCGTAAAGCGGCTGGCGCTCGGGGCCGGCGATCCGCCACTGACGCACGCGTCCGTCCTCGGCTGAAGCGTCCGCTGGCAGGGCGAGCGTCTGATCCCACAGGGACCGCGAGCGCAGGACAACGCGGCCGTTTGCCGACACCTGCCAGTAGAGACCTGACAGCGGACGGCTGAAGCGGGGGTCGGGGAGCGGTCGAACAAGGTCGGGCTTGCCCTCGGCATCGATGCGCAGGCTCGACGCCAACTGATCGAGGTGATGTCCGAGCTCGACCGCGAACCGGTCCTGGACGTGGCGTGCAAAAAGCTCGGCGAGGACCAGGCCCGCGATCACCAGGGCGAGCAGGATCCAGACGGCAGCGCCCAGCAGCAGGCGCAGACGGAGCGAGCCGACGGGAGGTGTCACGGGGCGTCGTCCGGCGGGATCTCCAGCCGGTAGCCCAGGCCACGGACCGTCTTAATGAGATCCCCACCCAACTTCTTGCGCAGGCGGCCGATGAACACCTCGATGGTGTTGGAATCGCGGTCGAAGTCCTGGGCGTAGACGTGCTCGGTCAGCTCCGTCCGCGACACCACCTCGCCGGCGTGGTGCATCAGGTAGGAAAGGACGCGGAATTCGTAGCCGGTCAGATCGAGCGGCTGACCATCGGTGGTGACGGTGCCGGTCCGCGTGTCGAGTACTACCGGCCCCGCCCGCAACTCGGATGAGGCATGGCCGCGGGCACGGCGGATCAGCGCGCGAAGGCGGGCGAGCAGTTCCTCCATGTGGAAGGGCTTGGCAAGGTAGTCGTCGGCGCCAGCGTCGATGCCCAGCACCTTGTCGTGCCAATGATCGCGAGCGGTCAGGATCAACACCGGGATGCTGAGGCCTTCCTCCCGCCAGCTACGCAGAACGGACAGCCCGTCTCGCCGCGGCAGACCCAGGTCGAGGACAATCGCATCGTAAGGTTCGTTCGATCCAAGAAAGGCGGCTTCGGTGCCGTCGATTGCTGCATCGACCGCATAGCCCTCGGTGCCCAATCGCTCGCGGAGTTGGCGCAGGAGAATTGGATCGTCTTCAACCACCAGGAGGCGCATCCCTCTCACTCGTCGTCAGGACGGCCATGCCGCCAGCGATGATGTTCGCGCCGCCGACCCCGCTCGCCGATGAGTTCACCGGTCGCCGCGTCGTAATCGAGCTCCAGGATTCGCCCGTCCACGGTCAACAGCTTGAGCTCGTAGCGATGACGCGGCAGCCGGTTCCGATCGCCATGGTCGTCGTCGTCACGCTCGTACTCCGCATCGAGGATGGTACCGCCGAACTGCCCCGTTGCCCGCTCCACAATTGTCGCCAGCGGCAGGATCCGTCCGGCCGCCACATCTTCGCGCGCCCGGTCCTGATCGTCGGCCATCGCCGTCGATAACAAAGGCAGGACGGTGACCAGGAACGCGGCCACGAGGTGAAGACGCATGCTGCGCATGGGCGATTGTCGCTTTCCGTATCTGAACCGGAAATGAACGGTCGCCTCAGCCGTGGTTCAGGTGTCCGGCGATAGACTGGTTGCTGCACCAGATCGGAGGAGAGCAGTGGATGCTGTGGAAGATGGGGCGCCAAACCCTCATTGCAGCCGCCGTTGTCGGCGCCCTGGCGGCAGTCTGGCAGTTGTCGGCAGGGCCGGGAATCTTCGTGTCGCCGGACAATCAGCCGCGGAGCGAAAGAGTATATCACGATGACAATTGACACACGGCAAGCGCCCGTCCGTCGCAGACCCAGGGCGATCGAGTTCAGCCTGCTGTACGGCTGGCATGCACTGCTGTCGGGGGCATTCATCGTCGCTTATCTGAGCAGCGACGAGGACACCTACGCCATGCACCAGTTCGCCGGCTACACCGTACTGGCGGCCCTCGCGCTCCGGGTAATCGTGGGGGTGTTTGTCGCCGAAGGAAGCCCACTGCGGCTGCCTCGTCCGACGCTGACGCCCCTTCGGGAGTGGGTAAACGGGGCGTTGCAGGGCAGAAGCCAGTCGCTGCCGCGTCGTCCGTTGTTGTCGCTGGCCGCGGTTGCGCTGCTCATGTTTGTCGGAGCCGCTGCCGGCAGCGGTGCCGTTGCCGACTTCGTCCCTCCCGTTGAGCACCTCCACGAAGCGACCGGCGAACTCGCGCCCTGGTTCGTGCTTGCGCACGTGGCGATGGTTCTGGCCCTCTATTGGCGGAAAACGCGCCGTTCACCGGGCGGTTCGCCTCGCGCACGCCCATCCTCCCTCCGGCGGCCGAAGACAGGTGCGGGAACGGCGGCCGTACTGGCGGCGGGGCTGCTCTGCCTGAGCGGAGTCGCCATCGCCGGTGAGCCGGCCCGCGATGTGATCCTCGATACGTATGCCCGGCAGGCGAAGGCGGAGACGCCCGACTTCGCCGGCTTTTCCGCGGCGCGCGGTGAGGTGCTGTATCGGGGACCCCACGCGGGCGGTAATCCGCAGACGCCAGCTTGCGCGTCGTGCCATACGGCGGATCCGCGCATGCCGGGTCGCAACGTCAAATCCGGTCGGCCGATCGAGCCAATGGCCGTCTCCGTCGAGCCCAGCCGGTTCACCGACGCCGCCGACGTCGAAAGGCGCTTCCGCCGCGACTGCCAGAACGTCCTCGGCCGACCCTGCACCGCACAGGAAAAAGGGGATTTTATCACCTTCCTCAGCGGACGCTGATGGGAAAGCGAGAACCACATTTTCGCTGATCCTCACCGACGCCTTGCTCGCTTCTGCTGAAGTCGTCGTCGAGGAGCTTGAGCGTGTTCCCTGCCAAGGAGAGTTTCCTCGCGGCGGACGTATCGATCAACGAATTATCCGCTTAACACTTCGTCGCACTTGCGAATGTTGGTTTCGTGGACGGAAAGCATGTCTGCAAGGTCGGCGTGCAGTGTTTCATCGGCAATCCGCGGCAAGGCTTCCTGCAGCTTGCGGACGACCCATCCCTGGCCGTGGTTCAGCAAGCGCAATCGGTTGTCCAGTCCTTCCAAGGCGAGAACTTTCTCGCGGAAGGCTCCGGTACGCTGGCTGGGGTTGGCTTCCAGTTGTTTAATATGCCTCGCGAGCATGGCGCAGAACCGAACTTCGTCAGTCGCCAACATGGCGAGGGCCTCACCCGTCGGCCCGGGGCCCACCTCCGCCGTCAACGTCCGCGCAACCTTGGCGCCCGCGCGTTCCGCCTCCAGAAGTTCGTCGAGCAGCGCGAGGACCTGGGTGCGCTCCAGATAACCCTGGTAGGCTGGTTCGGCGTTATGCAGGAAACAGGGCGGAGACGATAACGTAGGTGCGTCGTCTCGCTCCCCGATCCCTTTCTTGTTGTCCATGTCGATCTCTCCATTCTCACGATGCCTGCCGCACGCGCGGCCGAACCAGCATGGGTCCGAATACGCCGAGGAACGCGCCGAACGCGGCCACCCAGGCGATTGCGGACGTCATGAGCAGGGGCGTGAAAAGCTGAGGCTCAAGCGATGCCCAGACCCGGCTGATCCCCGCCACCAGGACGAGGAGGTAGATGACCGTCGTGCCCAGTCCGGCATGCAGCTCATGGCCGGTGTGGCCGAGCGTCGCCCGGGTCATCACGGCCAGGATCATCGATGCGATGGCGCCGGCGGTCAGGGCGTGGAGGCCGGCGGACGGTGCGATGCCACCTCCGAATGCGGTGATCGCGAGCAGCGCGAGGCCCACCGGAACCCATAAGAAGGCAACGTGGAGGATCCACAGCAGCGGTTCCGGCGTTGTCCGCTCACCCGCCCACCGTGCCAAACGCGCGAGGTTGCACGCTGCCGCGCCGGCGGCGGCCACTCCGGTGAGAGACGACTGAGGCTCGTACGTCCAGCAGGCCATCGCAGCCAACGTCACCGCCAGCGCGATCTTGTCAAAGCCATTGAAGCTCGCCGGCAGGCGGCTCTTTCGCTGCTTCGTCAGCCAGTTCCGGGTAAAGCTCGGAATGATGCGTCCGCCAATCAGGCAAATGAGGACGATGAGCGCGGCGATCGCAAAGCGCGCCGCCGCGGTCGTTCCGTGCGAGGTGAGTGCCCCAATGTGAAATGCCATGTTCGCGCCGCAGAGCGCGGCCAGGGCAGCCACGATGGGGAGGTTTCGCCAGTTTCGGCCGGCAACGATCTCACGGGCGACGGCAGCCAGCAGCACGGCCAGGAAGGCGACATCGACGACAGCTGCCGTCCAGCCGCCGATAGCTGCCGACGTGATCACGGCAACTCGTCCCGCCAACCACAGCCCGACGAGAAACAGCAGTGGCCCTCCCTGCAACGGCAGCCGCCCCGTCCAGTTCGGCACCGCGGTCAGGACAAAGCCAGCAACGGCCGCCGCGGCGAAACCGAACAGCATCTCGTGGCTGTGCCAACTCACCGGATCGAACGCGGTTGGCAGGAGAACGAACCCGAGAAAATCTGCGATCCACAGCAACAACGCTATCGCAGCCCAACTTCCGGCAAGCAGAAAGAACGGACGAAACCCGTAGCTGAGCAGCGCCGGTCCTGCCGTGGTTCGCAGTCTCGGAACCGGACCCGCGGTCGAGGCTGTGGTCATGACTTGGCTTCCCTCCCGATCATCATCAGCAATCCCACAATCACCGCGATCCGCTATTCACCTGCACGGCAAAAGACTCTGCGGGACCCAGCGGCCTGCCCAGGCTGGATTTGAAGATGCATGCCGGATGCATCTTGTGCGTCAGCAATTAAAGATGTATCAGACATACATCTAATTGGCAAGACGCCCCGGGCATGTGGGCGGGGACGGCTTCCATGCCGAAGTCCGTCGAGGCATGGGCGAACGGTCGCACATGGCGATCGGGTGCAGCCTGACCGGTTCCCTGCTGCCTGGAGAGAGAGGAGGGTTTGAGTTGCACAACATCCGGCGTCTATGGATCGTGCTCGCGATCATCGTCGTCACCTCGTTCGTCGGTCTGGGCTTCATCGGCCAGCAGATCTGGGTGCACCGGCCGCCGATTCCGTCCGCGGTGGTAACACCGCCGGGGGAGACGCTCTTCACTGCCCAGGATATCGAACGCGGCCGTCAGGTGTGGCAGTCGATGGGCGGCCAGCAGCTCGGTTCGATCTGGGGGCACGGCGCGTACCTCACGCCCGACTGGTCGGCGGACTGGCTGCATCGCGAGCTGACCTTCATCCTCGACCGCTGGGCCATGCGTGACTTCGGCGTGCCCTTTGCCGAGGTAAGCCGGGAAGCTCAGGCGGCGCTTAAGGAGCGGCTGCGCGAAGAAATCCGCAACGACCGGGTCGATCCGGCGACGGGTGTCCTGACGGTCTCGGATGATCGCGCCGCGGCGATCCGCGACAATCAGGCGTACTACGAAGGCCTGTTCGGGTCGGCGCCGCAGCAGGCGGTGCTGCGCGAGCAGTACGCCATGCCCGAGAACCCGATCCCCGACGCCTCGCGGCGCGCGGTGTTGACCACGTTCTTCTTCTGGGCCTCGTGGGCGACGGCGACCGACCGGCCCGGCGACACCGCCACATACACCATGAACTGGCCGCACGAGCCGCTGATCGGCAACCTGCCGACGACCGAGGCGGTCGTGTGGTCGGTGGCCTCGTTCATCGCACTGATCGGCGCGATCGGCCTTCTGGTGTGGTATCAGGCGGCCCAGATTCACGAAGAACCGGCGGCGGGTCCGCCGGCCAGCGATCCGATGGAAGCACTGCGGCCGACGCGATCGATGCTGGCGACGCGCAAGTATTTCGCCATCGTCATGTTGCTGTTCCTGGTGCAGATCGGTCTCGGCACGCTCACCGCGCACTACACCGTCGAGGGCCAGCACTTCTATGGCTTCCCGCTGGCCGACTGGCTGCCGTACGCCGTCACGCGCACCTGGCACACTCAGATCGCCATCTTCTGGATCGCCACGGCGTGGCTCGCCACAGGCCTCTACATCGCACCGGCAATCTCGGGATACGATCCGCCGTGGCAGACGCTGGGCGTCAACGTGCTGTTCGCAGCCCTGCTGGTCGTCGTCGCGGGCTCGCTCGCCGGCGAATGGCTTGGGGTCCAGCAGCGACTGGGGCTCGATACCAACTTCTGGTTCGGTCACCAGGGCTACGAGTACGTCGATCTCGGCCGCTTCTGGCAGATCCTGCTGTTCGTCGGACTCCTGCTGTGGTTGTTCTTGGTCGGGCGGGCGTTGTGGCCGGCGCTGCGCAAGCCCAGCGACAGCCGGTCACTGATTGCCTCGGTCTTTGTCTCGACCGTCGCGATCGCGCTGTTCTATTCCGCCGGGCTCGCCTGGGGAAAGCACACTCACCTGGCGATGGTGGAGTACTGGCGTTGGTGGGTCGTCCATCTGTGGGTCGAGGGCTTCTTCGAGGTGTTCGCGACCGCCGTCATCGCGCTTCTGTTCATGAAACTAGGGCTGGTGCGGGCGAAGATCGCATCCTCGGCAGTCCTGGTCTCAGCCATCATCTTTCTTTCGGGCGGAATCATCGGCACGCTGCATCACCTCTACTGGTCGGGTACGCCCGCCTCGGTGATGGCCTTCGGCGCCGTGTTCTCGGCTCTGGAAGTGGTGCCGCTCGTGCTGCTGGGTCTGGAGGGCTACAACAACTACCGGGTGACGAAGACGGCGACGTGGGTGTTCGCCTACCGCTGGCCGATCCTGTTCTTCGTCGCTGTCGCCTTCTGGAACATGCTGGGGGCCGGCGTGTTCGGCTTCCTCGTCAATCCGCCGATCTCGCTCTACTACATCCAAGGGTTGAACACGACGGCGGTGCACGCGCACGCCGCCCTGTTCGGCGTCTACGGCATGCTGGGGATCGGCCTGATGCTGTTCTGCCTGCGCGGGCTCACGGCGCGGGACGCCTGGGACGACCGCCTGCTGAAATGGGGCTTCTGGGGCCTGAACATCGGCCTCGCGATGATGCTGTTCTTCTCGCTGCTGCCGATCGGCGCCATCCAGGGCTGGGCGGCGGTTGCCGAGGGGTTCTGGTACGCCCGGTCGGTCGAGGTGGTGCAGTCACCGCTGGTGCGCACCCTGGTGTGGATGCGCGTGCCGGGCGACATCGTCTTCGGGCTGGGCGCGCTGCTGATCGGTCTCTTCCTGTTCAAGCTGTGGCGCGGCAGCCTCGGGCGGGTGTCGCTCGAAACCGGGCGCAAGGGCGAAAGCCCGCTCGCGGCGGAGTAAACCGCATGCCCGCCGGCGGATATCCCGGAAAGACCACTGATCTCAGACGGTCGCGGTCAATTCGAGACAGCCGCCGGCGGGTGCTCGATGTGGACGGGAAACGATCGTGCCAAATCTTCTGCGGGTGCCAGCAGGTCCGCGAGCGTGTAGCCGTCGAGGGTCTGGAGAAAGCGGTCCAGGGCTTCGCCCAACGCATTCTGGAGGATGCAGGTCTTGACGATCCGGCAGTGGATATCGGTGTTTCGAAAGCACTCGACGAGCGCCATGTCCGGTTCCATCTGCCGGATGATTTCGCCGATCGTGATCGCCTCCGGGCGCCGCGCCAGACGAAGACCGCCTTTCTTGCCGCGCACCGTCTCGACGTAGCCAAGCTGTCCCAGCACATGCACCAGTTTCATCAGGTGGTTTTTCGAGATGCCGTATTGCTCGGCGATCTCCTGAATGGTCGAGAACGCGTCGCCGCGCAGCCCGAGGTACATCAACACCCTCAGCGCGTAGTCCGTATAGGTCGTCAGGCGCATGTGCAGCTCCGGTGACGAGCCGCGGACCCTCGCCACGCATGCAGGCGGTTCAATACATATACCGACGATATATCTTTTTTCCAAACGGGAGGATGATCGGAATGACCGAGACGCTGTACCCGCAATCGACGAGGCAACTGGCTCAGAAGCGACACGACCTGGCACCGGAGATCGACGCGGCGTTCACCCAGTTCAGCCGGGCGGTCTTCAAGGATGGAGCACTGCCGGCCAAGACGAAGCAGTTGATCGCCGTCGCGGTCGCGCATGTCACCCAGTGCCCTTATTGCATCCGCGGCCATGCCAAGGCGGCACGCCGCAGCGGCGCCAGCGCGGCAGAGATCATGGAGGCCATTTGGGTCGCCGCCGAAATGCGGGCAGGAGGCGCCTTTGCCCACTCCGCCCTCGCTCTCGATGCCATCGATCCGGAAACCTGATCGTCGAACGCTGGCGTTTGCACCGGTCGGTGTCTTCGGGGCTTTGGGGCGGAGACCTGAGCGCAAGCCGGTGCAAGACCCGGGAATGCACATTGACCGTTTCATTGAAAAGCAGCCGCGAAAGACCTGCCGACACGGACGGTTATCGCATCCTCGTCGACCGCATCTGGCCCCGAGGGATATCCAAAAAGGCGCTGGCCTTGGATGAATGGGCCAAGGAGATTGCGCCGACGACCGAGCTCCGCAAATGGTTCGGCCATGACCACAGCAAGTGGCAGGAGTTCAAACATCGCTACTTCCGTGAGCTGGACGAGCGCCCGAATGCGATCGCAAGGCTCGTCGAAACGGTACGCCGGCAACCCACAACGTTGGTCTTCGGGGCCCGTGACGTCGATCGGAACAATGCGGTCGCACCCAAGGAGTACCTGGAGCGAAATGCTGCGAGGCAAGACTAATGACTGCCGAACCGGTTCTGCACACGCCTCTGTGTGATCTCCTTGGCTGCCGATATCCCATCTTGCAGGCGGGCATGGGTGGTGTGGCGCGAGCGGAACTGGTGTCGGCCGTATCTGACGCCGGTGGTTACGGCTTTCTTGGCATGGTTCGGGAACAGCCGGAGGTGATATCGCGAGAGATCGATGCCGTCCGAGAGCGAACCGATCAACCGTTCGGCGCGAACCTCATACCCGCAGCCACCGACCGATCGCTGCTTGAAGAGGAGCTGGCAGTCTGCTTTGAAAAGCGCGTTCATTCGATCTGTTTCTTTTGGGATGTTGACCAACATGTTGTCATGCGCGCCAAGCGCGCTGGGTGCCTCGTGCTGTATCAGGTCGGTTCGGTCGGGGCAGCAGTCGCGGCGGAAAGGGCCGGGGCGGATATCATCATTGGCCAGGGTTTTGAAGCTGGCGGGCATGTCCGAGGCGTCGTCTCATCCCTCGTTCTGCTGCCGCAGTTGGTAGACGCTGTTTCGATTCCGGTCGTTGCGTCGGGCGGATTCGCTTCCGGAGAAGGGTTGGTCGCGGCATTGGCTCTTGGAGCCCAAGGGATCCACTGCGGGACGGTCTTTCTGGCGACCGAGGAATCGTTCGCCCACGAATTTCACAAGCGGCGGGTGGTTGCCGCCGGCTCGGAAGACACGGTCTACACCGACCTGTTCGCCATAAACTGGCCACCGGAATCGCCGGTTCGAGTGATCCGCAACAGCATTACCGAAGACAAGTCCGTCAAGCTTCGCGGTAATGATCCCGGAAATCTGCCGAGAGAAATGATCGCGGACGAAGATGGTCGTCCCATTTACAAGTTCAGTACGGACTCACCGCTCAGGTCAACAACAGGCAATCTTGAGGCTCTTCCCGCATTTGCCGGTCAAGTCGCTGGACTGATTGCCTCTGTCCCCAAGGCGGCAGATCTAATCGCCGAGATGAAACAATCGGCAGTCCGGGCGCTTGATCGGCTCAAAGCCATCCGAACAGCGTGAAGTATGGGATTCCCCGCTGAAAAGACGCCGCTGATGTATCGCGTTGGGGTCGCTCCACAAACAAGAATTACGTACTGCCAGGTTGATGGGAACTCACCATGTTTGACCGAAGCAATGCCATCGGCTGAAGGACGGAGGTTGGACGTGCGGAAGATCGACACATTCGCCCATGCCGCCAAGGTCGTCGCGTTATGCCTGCCGCCAGTGGTGATGTCACTGATCGGGCTCGCGGCACTCTCGCGGAAGAAGGGCGAGGCAGTTCCGGCCGTCAAACGGCGAACACCGATGGCGCGCACGACATCATCTCGCACCGGCGGATGATGCCTGGACCCGATGACCAGTCCGCTGCTTTTCAGCCGGGTAAGCCGGTCGGCAACATCTATTATGGCGCCTGCAGCTGGACTGATCGAACGCTGATCGATGCCGGCACCTTCTATCCACCGAGCGTTAGGACGGCGGCTGAGCGGCTCGCTCACTATGCCAGCCAGTTTCCGATCGTCGAGGTGGACGCGACCTATTACGCGCTGCCGTCGGAGCGCAACGCACGCCTTTGGGTGGACCGAGCGCCGCTTGGCTTTGTTTTCAACATCAAGGCCTTCGGCCTTTTCACCCATCACCCCGTTGTCGTCGAGCGGATCCCAGCAACGGTCAAGGAACTGTTGCCAGCCGACGTCACCGACAAAGCCCGCGTCTACCTGCGAGATGTGCCGGAAGACGCGGCTCAGATGATCTGGGAGATGCAGACACAAGCCCTGGCGCCACTGGCGGCCTCCGGCAAGCTCGGCTGCGTGCTATTTCAGTTCCCGCACTGGTTCACCGCTAGGCGCGATCACATCCATTACCTGGAGCAGCTTCGCGACCGCAGCGACTGGCCGATCGCGGTCGAGTTCCGCGGCGGCGGCTGGATGACCGACAACTACCGGGCCGAGACGCTCGCTCTCCTCGAGAAGCTGGGCCTCTCCTATGTCGTTGCCGACGAGCCGCAGGGTTTCCGCTCGTCGACGCCGCCGGTGGTGGCTGCGACCAGCCCGCTCGCCGTCATCCGCTTCCACGGCCACAACACCGAGACTTACGAGAAGCCGAATATCAGCGCCGCCGAGCGCTTCCGCTACCTGTACACGGAAGAGGAACTGAAGGGCTGGGTCGATCCGATCCGCCGCCTCGCCGAGAGCGCGGACCGGGTGCATGTGCTGATGAACAACTGCTACGGCGACTATGGCGTGCGGAACGCGCGGCAATTGGCCGGACTGCTGGCAGCTGGCTGATCATTGCGCGATCTGCCACATCGCGCGGATCTGCGCCTTGAGATCAACGCTGGCCGACGGAGGCGCATCGGCGATCTCCTCGCCCGTCCCGCGATAGAGCCGGTCGCCGACCAGTTCGAACGCGTCGAGATCGGTGCAGGTAAGGAATCGGCTGCGTGGTGCGAGCACGTGCGCGTTGCCGCCGCGAGCCTGCCCACGAATGAAGAAACGCAGCGGCTGCATCAGCACGAGATTGTCGCGCGCCCGGGTCATCGCCACGTAGAGCAGCCGCCGCTCCTCGTCGATCTCCTCCGGCGTCCCCGTTGCCAGATCGGACGGAATGCAGCCATCGACGACGTTGAGAACGAAGACTGCGCGCCACTCCTGGCCCTTGGCAGAGTGGATGGTGGACAGCGTGAGCCAGTCTTCGTCCTTGAGCGGCACACCGGCTTCACCGCCACTCGCTTCCGGGGGATCGAGCGTGAGGTCGGTCAGAAAGCTCGATCGTGTCGGATGCTGGGCAGCCATGCGCTCCAGCTGATCGAGGTCGCCCCGGCGCGGGCGGGGATCGTCGTAGAGCAGGTCGAGGAGCGGATCGTACCATACCCGCAGCCGCTCCACCTGCCCTTGCCAACGCTGCGCCGCCGCCAGTTCCATCATCACGCCCACAAAATCCGGCCACGCTTCCGCTGCCGTTGACGGGGGCGGCAAGCGGTCGAGGGCCGAGAGGCTGTGGCCGTCGCGCTCCACGGCGACAAGAACCCGGCGCGCCGTCTTCGGTCCGACGCCAGGGATCAACTTGAGAACACGCAGGGCGGAGACCTGGTCGCGCGGGTTCTCCGCCCAGCGGAGGACGGCAAGAATGTCCTTTACGTGGCTGGCTTCCAGGAACTTGAGGCCGCCGAACTTGACGAAGGGAATGTTCCTGCGGACGAGTTCGACCTCGAGTTGGCTCGCGTGGTGCGACGTACGGAAGAGGACCGCTTGATCGCGAAGTTCCGTGCCCGCTTCACGGTTGGCGAGGATGCGTTCGATCACGACGTCGACCTGAGCGGTCTCGTCGCTCACCATCGCCAGGAGCGGCCGTCGGCCATCGGCCCTGGTGGTGAACAGGGTCTTGGTGACGCTCTCGCCGGCATGGGCGATGACGCGGTTGCAGGCCTCCAGGATGGGCTGGGTCGAGCGGTAGTTCTGTTCGAGCCGCACCACCTCGGCCGGCGGATCGAAGCAGCTGGGGAAGTCGAGGATGTTGCGCACCGTCGCCGAGCGGAAGGAGTAGATCGCCTGGGCGTCGTCGCCGACAACGGTGACGCCGGTGCCGTCCGGTTTCAGGCTGACCAGGATCGACGCCTGCAGAGCGTTGGTGTCCTGGTACTCGTCGACGAGGATATGATCGAAGCGCTCGGAGACCAGACGTGCGATCTCGCCGGTCTGCATCATCTGCGACCAGTAGAGCAGCAGGTCGTCGTAATCGAGCACGGCCTGCGCCTGCTTGGTCTCCACATAGCGGGCGAACAGACCCGTCAGCGGCTCCGCCCATTCCCTGCACCAGGGAAAGGCGCGGTCGAGCGCCTCCCGAACCGGGATCTGCGCGTTGACCGCGTAGGAGTAGATGGCAAGGCACGTCGCCTTCTTCGGAAACCGGCCGCCGGTCCTTGACAGTTCCAGATCGTCGCGAACCAGGTCCATCAGGTCGGCGGCATCGCTACGGTCGAGGATGGAAAACTCCGGTTCCAGGCCGATGTTCTCGGCGTAAAGCCGGAGCAGCTTGGCGCCGACCGCGTGAAACGTACCGGACCATTCGATCGTGTCGCCGACGGCGAACGTGCGTCCCTTCAGCGCCGTTGCACAGATGCGCTCGACCCTTCGCGTCATCTCGGCCGCCATCCGGCGGGCAAACGTAAGAAGGAGAATGCGGCGAGGATCAGCACCGTTGAGAATGAGGTGGGCCACACGGTGCGCGAGCGTGCTTGTCTTGCCGGTGCCCGCTCCGGCGATGATGAGCAGCGGCGGCGTCGATCGCACTGGTCTCTCCGCCGCAACTCCAAAGACAACCGCGGCCCGCTGCGCCGGATTGAGCCCGTCGAGGTAGGATGAGGGATCCTGTGCCGGCAGATAGTTCATTGCACCCCGCTCTCGGCATCGTGTGCGGGCGTGGCATGGCGACCCGTCGCCATTGCCTCCAGGATTTCTGTTCGGTTGGCGAGGACGATCTGCTGCTCGGCCGGGCGACGGCCGGATCCAGTCTCGTCGAGCCGGAGGCGCTGCAAGAAATAGAGAAGGAACGCCCGCTTGACCTGGATGACGCGGACGCTGTCGACCATGCCGTAATCGAGCGCGATGCTCTTCCGCTGCGCCTGGGACAGATCAGGATGCGGAGCGATGACGACGGGGACGGTTTCGATCCACGCTCGATCCCCTGCCGGATCGACATCGCCGGGTCGCGTGCCCCGGAACTCGTGGATCCTGGCGAATACGAAATCCTTGAAGAAGCCATCGAGGTGGCAATAGGCGCGGATATGCCAACGAAGGCCGTCGAAGCCAATGGCGTGCGGCGAAATCCATCGCCATAACGGGTCGGGTCGGCTCATCGACTGATACAGCACCTCGATCGCGGTTTTCTGTCGGATCGACGCGAGGACCGCCTTGAGGATCGAGGGATCGATCGGCCGGCTCGGCAGCGGAAGGGTGAGGAAGCTCGGGATCTCCAGCATCCACGCCTCTTCCGGCTGGATCAGCTTCTCACCCAATGACCGCAGTTGAGCGAGGTAGCGGCCGCTGTCGTCGACCTTGAACAGCGGCTGGTAGGCCGGCGCGGCGAGATAGCGCTTGGCGCTGCGGTCGTAGACCAGGTTGCTCGGCGCCAGGTCCTGATAGCGGGCGATATCGGCCGAGGCCTGCTGCACCGACAGGGCGAAGGCGCGCATGATATCGCTGCGGTTGATCCGCCCCTCCCAGTAGAGCCGGAAATCGATGAATTCCAAGCGCCGCTCGATCCCCCAGCGCAAGGCCCGCTCGGGCTCGGCTGGTCCATCCGGTTCACGCACGGGTACCTCCTTATGTCCGTCTGCAAATACGATTGACCCATTTGAGCCGCTCCGCTACTCTCTGCGCTTGTCACGCGGCGGTCAAGCATCCGGGATTAGCTGATCGGATCGTGGTGCCGCGACGTCGGAGGGGGACGATTTGTCACCACACAATCGGCATCTCACCGCGGCTCTCGGGCCGCGCAAGTGGCGCCTTTGTGCCTGCTCCCGGCGTGATTTCCGTGCGCTTTGTCCCATTGGCTCCTTGAGGCTTGCATCATGGCGTCGTTGTCGCGTTTCGTTCGCAGCATCCGTCCGCACGATTTTCAAGCGCACCTGCAGATCCGACGCATCGCCGTTCCTGACGGAATCGATTGGAAGGCGCCCCACAATGAGATCGCCGCGCGCTGGCTGCGATCGCTGGACCGGCTGACTGATGACGAGCGCGACCGCCTGACCGCCGATGCCGAACGCATCTCGGCAATGACCGACGAGGCGGGGCAGGCAGCCCTGCTGGCGCTCGGTGATCATGGCCAGGAATTGCAGGCGATCGAGGGCGCTTACGCCCGCGCCCACTGGCTCTTTGTCCACGCGCCCGACGCCTTCCGCAGAGCCGAGGAGATCCGCTACGCCGACGAGAACCGCAATGCATTGCGGCTGTGGGACGGCTTCGTCGGCCCGCGCCATCGGCCCCTTCGCAGCGATGCCGGGACGGACGAGCGGTTTCGTGCGCAGCTGCGAGAGATCCTCAAGTCCGGCCGGGTCGTTCTCGAACCCCTGACGCGGATGCGCGGTGAAGGCGACCGCAAGGCCCGTCCCGTCGAGCAGATTGCGATCTATAATCAGGGACTTCCCGCCGACGATCTGCGCTTCGACGGCGAAACGGTGGTGGCCTTCACGCACCGGCCGGTGATCGAAACCGTCATCGTCTACGAGCCGGAAAGCGGCACTATCGAAGTGATCGGCAGCGTCAAGAAGCTGCGTGAGCGCATCGCCAGGGTTTTCGCCGACATCAAGCTCGGCGTGCCGATTCCAGGCGAACGGCTGCCGCGCCGGCACTTCGAGCTGACGCCGCTGCTCGATCCAGGGCATGCGCTGGCCACCGATCCTGCCGACCGCATCGCCCGCGTTGGGCTCACCATGCTGACGCTGGCGAGCTGGTACGACGGGCTCACCCATCGCTTCGAGATCCCGTTCGAGGAGGGGGCGAGCAGCCTGCACGCGGAGCTGGCGGCGGCGTACGGCGCCGACAATCCTCTTCTGTCGTCACTGCGGCCGATCTGCGCGCGGATCGATATCCGCTTCCAACCGCTGGCCGACCAGCGCCGAGGCAAGAAAATCTCGATGGTCCTGAGCACGCCCAACCGATGCAACGTTCGGGGGAAGACCGAGCAGGAGCGTCTGCTCCTCGAGAAGTATCTCCGCGCGTGGGGCCTGCTGCGCGGCAGATGACGCTTGAGGCCGCAGCCCGCGCTGGCCAGGAACGCAGGGGAACTCCTGCTGGCGCTGTTGGAACAGCGCCAGCCGGCCCTCTCCGGCAGCGTGCTCACCGACCTTGACCCCGATATCCGCCTCCAGCTTCGCAGCAGCGGCTGCCTGCAGCGGACCTCGGTCCGCCAGTCGATCCAGGTCGTCGGCGAGGCTGGGGCGGCGGCCGTCGACCTCACTTGGCTTGGGGACCGCGAATGCTACGGCTACTTCGATCCAGCCGACGGCTGGGTAATCCCTGATCCCGAGGAGATCACGCTCTATCGGCTCGACACCGCCTGGTGGCTGGCGTGGCTCACCGCTGAGCTTGATCTGATCAACGCCGGCCGGCCGATCGAACTGGTTCCGGATCACGCCTGGGACCTCGGCGACTTCCGCGCCTCGCGCAAGCGGGTGGTGCCGCTGTTGTTCGCACGCCGCCTGCGCGCGCCAGACGTTCGCGCTCAGCTCGCCACCGCGCTCGCCCGGCGGGCCGGCCGCAGCGGCGGGGTGATGGTCACCTCCACCCGCCGGGTCATCGAGACGCTCAACCTTCCTGGCGCGCATTGCCTGATGCCGGTGGCCGAGAGCCTGACAGCCGATGCCGCCCGCTTTCGCCTTGATGCTGCCCTCATCCAGGGTCTTTACCTCGGACAACCTCCCGACGCCACACCGATGCCGGTGCTCGATCTGTCCCCAGACGGCATGACGCTGTCGATCCACGGCGACGTTCTTCACTTCCGTGGTGCCGTTCAGCGGTCGATCGTCAAACAGCTGGTCGATGCCCATCGGAGCGGCAAGCGGCTGCGCACCAGCGTTGTCCTCGCCAAGGCCAGCTCATCGGCGGACAGCCTCATCAAGGCGTTCAGCGGCAGCCCGCATTGGCGAACCCTCAGCCGCTATCTCATGCAAAAGCAAGGCTGCTGCTGGTTCGAGCCTTAGCCCGATCCCTGTGTCCTCTCTTGTCTGTCCGGCTTGGCGAGAAACGCGCCACAGTTTTCACCTCAAGAGCGTGATTTGCCGAACTCCTACGTGATCTCCTACGTTTCTCCGGAGTGATCTCCTACGTTCTTCCGTGGTTCGCTGCCAGCACGATTTCGACGTTGCTGGAGCAGCCACCGATGACCACCCCCTACCTCCGTCCGCACGAGCTTGCCGAGCGCTGGTCCATCTCGCCAAAAACCTTGGGACGCTGGCGATGGATCGGCGCCGGGCCGCGGTTCCTGAAGGTTAGCGGCAAGGTTCTCTACCGCCTCGAGGACATCGAAGCGTTCGAGGCGGCACACCTCCGCTCACGAACCGACGAGCGCGTCACATCGGCGGTCATCCATCCCTTCGCGCCGAAGCGCGGCAAGCGGCGCGAGCCGGTGATCGCAGCCATCGCGGCCGGTTCGCTTCGCCGCAGGCGGGTCGCGAACTGATGACCGGCAGCACCGCATCAGCGATCCGCCGCCAAGGCATTCTTGCGCGCCTGGGAAGACATCGCCGGCTCGTCAATCAGTCAAGGGCCGCCGTGACGGTGCCCACCGGCACAATCCGTCAACAGAGGTTCGCGAATCGCTGTTCCAACACCAGCCACGGCGAAGAACGCGACCTGCGCAGAAGTACGCTCTTTTTCGCTCGATCCTGGATCGCTGGTTTTCGCTCCAATGCGCTCAATTTCGCGCGATTGCGCAGAACTACGCTAAGTCGAATTTTTTGCTTGCCGACAACTTTAGAGAGCCTATCCGTGATGACATCCGATGCAGAGGTGACGCCATGAACGCCCTCCTTGAAGCCACCGCGCCAGAACCTGCCGACCTCACCCCGGCCGACGCGTTTGCCGCGTGGGCGCTGTACGGCCGCCCCGGCGATGTCTGCGCCTACCACCACGGCCTTCTCGTCGTCGATCGCGATCCCGTGGTGAGTAAGCTCAGCGCCCCGGCACGCCATGCGCTTACCGCCGTCGCCGATCTGGCGGTCGCCTTCGCCGCGGCCGGCCGGGTGCTGCTGGTTCAAGAGCGGCTTGGCAGCGGCGTGTTCCGCTATTTCGCGGTGATCGCGGCCCGGCAGAAGCACGCGGCCAAGCCGATGTCCCGGCCGATCGTGCTCATCCCGCAGATTTGCAGCCGCGCAATGCCGGTGGCGGCGGAGGATCTGCCATGACGACGATAGCGACGACCCTGAATGAAGGAGCGTCGCCGGGTGAGCAGGCCGTTTGTATTCGCGTCGCGGCCCAGATCGGCAGGCGCCAGAGCCAGCGGACGGACAAGGGTGAACTTCTGGCAGATCTGCCAGAAGTGAACGCTGGGGAAACAACGTGTCACTTCGGGGCGAGCAAGGCTGGCTTCAGCTCAACGACAACCTGCCGTCAGGCTAAGTCCGTCGTCGAGCAGGGCGCGCCCAATGTCGTCGCGGCCACCTTCTCCTTTGCCGAAAGTACCGTCCGGCGCTGGATGAACGCCGCCGAGCGGTGCGTAGCCAAAAGCGAAGTAACTTCGGTTTTGAAGCGCGTGGTGCCGCTGCAGATGGCCGAGGCGATCACCGCCTTCCTGGGCTCGCGGCTCGATGATGCGCCGCCGTCACCCTCTCGTCACCAGGCTCACGCGCGGACAGGGCAGCCTGCGGACGGCGAAAGCCCTGCGCACGAACGCGCGGAAGTCATCCCCCTCACACCAGCACCAGTCCCCTGTCAGAAGGAGCATACCCGATGATGGATCATCTCAGCCTTGACCAGCTTCGCCACGCGCCGCCCGGCCAAGTGGCGGCACAACCGATCGAGGTTCTCAGCGCGCTCGCAGCCGGTATCGCCGAGACGAAAAGCCTCGTCGCCGAGGCGGAGGCACGGCTCAACGCCGGCCTCGACGTCCGCTTCAGCGCCCGTGCCGCTGCGGCCCGCGCCCAGGCCGGCAAACAGGCCGGCACTGTCCGGTTCGACGACGGCGATTTCGTCGTCATCGCCGATCTGCCGAAGCGGGTGAAGTGGGACCAGGCCCGTCTTGCCGAGGCGATGGAGATCATCCGCCGCGACTGGAACGACGATCCGGCGCAGTACGTCCGCATCGAGCTCAAGGTGGCCGAGACGGCGTACGGCTCGTGGCCGGCGGCCATCCGCCGCCTGTTCGAACCCGCACGCACGGTGGAAATCGGCAGGCCCGGCTACCGCATCGAGCCGGTCAGGGCGGAGGCGGCCTGATGGCGATCTCCCTGAACGAACTGAAGCGGACGACCGCGCTCTCATCACCGCGGATCCTGGTTCATGGCGTCGCCGGGGTCGGCAAGACGACGTTTGCCGCCGGCGCGCCGGCACCGGTGTTCGTCTGCACCGAGGATGGTCTCGGCACCCTGGAGGCGACCCACTTCCCGCTGGCTAAGACGTTCGATGCGGTGATGGAGGCGCTCGCCGCTCTCTATAGCGAAAGCCATGCCTTCGAGACCGTGGTCGTCGACTCGGTCGACTGGCTGGAGCCGCTGATCTGGCAGAAGGCATGCCAGGAGAACGGCTGGAAGGACCTCGAGCAGCCGGGCTTCGGCAAAGGCTATGTCGCCGCGCTGGAGTTCTGGCGGCAGTACCTCGAGGGGCTGAACGCGCTGCGCGATGAGCGCGGCATGGCGGTCATCCAGATCGCGCACACCGACATCAAGCGCTTCGACAGCCCCGAGCACGAGCCGTACGACCGCTATGTGATCAAGCTGCACGCGCGGGCCGCGGCGCTGTTGCAGGAGCACTCCGACGTCGTGCTGTTTGCGAACTATCGCATCAGCACGGTGAAGTCGGACGTCGGCTTCAACAAGAAGGTGACCCGCGCGCTGGGTTCCGGCGAGCGCGTTCTCTACACCGCCGAGCGCCCCGCCTTCCTGGCCAAGAACCGCTACGACCTGCCGGACAGCCTTCCGCTGTCGTGGGCAGCATTCATCGACGCGATGCCGCACCGATCCTGCGAACAGAAGGACTCCTGATCATGGCCAGATTGAACGAAGCCTTCGATGCCACCGCCGTCGAGCCGAACAAGCCGTTCGAGCTGCTGCCGCCCGGCCGTTACGTCGTGCAGATCGTCAACTCCGAGATGCGGCCGACCAAGGACGGCATGGGCCAGCTGCTCTGGCTCGAACTCGACGTTCTGGAGGGCGAACTCGCCGGGCGCAAGCTGTTCGATCGGCTCAACCTGGTCAATGCCAACCCGACCACGGTCGAGATTGCGCAGCGGACGCTGTCGGCGATCTGCCATGCAGTCGGCAAGATGCAGGTCGATGACTCAGAGCAGCTGCACCTCATCCCGCTGATCGCCGATGTCAGGGTGCAGCCGCCGAAGAACGGCTACGACGCGCAGAACACGCTGCGCTACCTGCCGCTGGAGCAGAGCCCCCCGTCGCGGCCGGTCGTGGCTCCGCCGGCGCGTCCCGCGGTCGCGGCACGCCCGGCAGCGCCGGTAAGTCCGGTGGCCAAGCCGACCACTGCGCCATGGCGGCGCAACGGCTGAGATGGTGCTGACCATGCACGATGACACAGCGGACCTGCCGCCGACACGGGATGAGTGCCGGGCTTTGCTGGCCACGCTGACGGGTGAAGTGGCGGCGATCAAGACCCGGATCGCCGCCGCCGATCTCGAACGGCAGCGCCGCCGCGGCAGGGTCGATCCTTTCGAGTTTCGGCAATGGCGAGCGGCGCTGTCGGACAGGCAACGCCAGATCGAGCGGATCACCCGGCACATGTCGGCGCTGCCGTCACCGCGCGAAGCGCTGAAGGACCAGCTGATCGAGGTGCTGCGCGCCGACTATGACGATGATGCCTGGCGCGCAGCCCTGGACAAGGCGCACCTGCGTCTGAGCCAGCGTCGGGAGATGGCATGATGGCTCCGCTGTCGCCACCACCGGCGCCGACGCTGAACGCCATCTATGCCGCCTATGTCGTGGAAGCCGGCGACGGCTTCCGCGACCACTTGGGCGCCTCGATCGTCGGCAAGGAGTGCCGCCGCGCGCTGTGGTACGACTTCCGCTGGGTCACCCGCGCGCGCTTCACTGGCCGAATGCTGCGATTGTTCGAGACCGGCAAGCGCGAGGAGGAGCGTCTCGTCCGCGACCTCCGGCGCACCGGCGCCACCGTGCTCGACACCGATCCCGAGACCGGCCGGCAATGGCGGGTGTCGGCAGTCGGCGGCCACTTCGGCGGCTCGCTCGATGCGGTCGCCATCGGCCTGCTCGAAGCGCCGAAGACCTGGCACGTGGTCGAGTTCAAGACGCACGGATTGAAGTCGTTCGCGGCGCTGAAGAATGACGGCGTCGAGCGGGCGAAGCCGCAACACGCAGCACAGATGCAGATCTACATGCATCTCACCGGCATCACCCGGTCCCTGTACGTCGCCGTCTGCAAGGACACCGACGAGATCCACATCGAGCGGCTGCGCGCCGATCCGGCGGAGGGTGAACGCCTGATCACGAAGGCGAAGCGGGTGATCAACGCGCCGCGGCCGCCGGTGAAGATCTCCGATGATCCGGCGTGGTGGCAGTGCCGATTGTGTGAGCACCACGATCAGTGCCACGGCGATCGGGTGCCTGAGCGAAACTGCCGGACCTGCCTGCATTCGACGCCGGTCGAGGGTGGCTGGATCTGTGAGCACTGGAAGCGGCCTTTGTCGTCGGCCGAGCAGCGGCGGGGCTGCCTCTTGCACCTGTTCGTCCCCGATCTGGTTCCCGCCGAACCGGTCGATGCCGGCGAGGACTGGGTCGCATATCGCTTTGCCGACGGCCGCATCTGGATCGATGGCGCCGGGGCGACGGCAGTTGGGACAGCATCATGATCGAGCTTCGCCCCTACCAGTCCGCAGCGATCGAGGCGATCTACGGCTACTTCGCCGACAACGCCGGCAATCCGTTGATCGTGCTGCCGACAGCGTCCGGCAAGTCGGTCGTTCTTGCCGCCTTCACCGCCCGCGCCATCGCCGACTGGCCGGACACTCGCATCCTAATCGTCACTCATGTGAAGGAGTTGATCGCGCAGAACTACGCCGAGATGATCCGGCTGTGGCCGGAAGCACCCGCCGGCATCTACTCGGCGGGGTTGAACAAGCGCGATCTGCACGCGCAGATCCTGTTCGCCGGCATCCAGAGCATTCACAAGCGCGCCTACGACATCCAGCGCTGCGATCTGGCGCTGATCGACGAATGCCACCTCTGCCCGCGCACCTCGGACACCATGTACCGCCGGTTCTTGGGCGATCTCGCGATCATCAACCCGCACCTCAAGGTGATCGGCTTCACCGCTACCCCCTACCGGCTCGACAGTGGCATGCTGCACGAGGGCGAAGATGCGCTGTTCACCGATATCGCCTATGAGGCTGGCGTCGCCGAGATGATCGCGCAGGGTTACTTGTGCGAGGTGGTGCCGAAGCGGACGGCAACGCAGCTCGACACGACGGGCGTCGGCAGCCGCGGCGGCGAGTTCATCGCCGGCCAGCTCGAGGCGGCGGTCGATATCGCCGAGGTGACCGCATCCGCGGTCGACGAGATCGTCCGCCATGGCGCCGATCGCGGCTCGTGGCTGGTGTTCTGCGCCGGCGTCCGCCATGCCGAGCACGTCCGCGACGCGATCCGGAGCCGCGGCTATGCCTGCGAGGCGATCCTCGGCGAGACCGCGTCGGCCGAGCGGGACCGGGTCATCGCAGCGTTCAAGCGAGGCACGATCCGCTGCCTCACCAATGCGAACGTGCTGACCACCGGCTTCAACGCGCCCGGCGTCGATCTCATCGCCATGCTGCGGCCGACCAAGTCGGTCGGCCTTTATGTGCAGATGATCGGCCGCGGCACGCGTTTGGCCAACGGCAAGGAGAACTGCCTGGTCCTCGACTTCGCCGGTAACGTCGAGCGGCACGGGCCGATCGATCGCATCGACGGCCGGAGACGGAAGAAGGACGACGAGGAAGGCACCGCACCGGTCAAGGCGTGCCCCGAGTGCCAGACGATCGTGCACACGTCGACTCGCACCTGCCCCAGCTGCGGTTACGAATTCCCGCCGCCGCAGCCCGATCTGTCGCGCACCGCCTCGACCTCGGCCATCCTGTCGAGCCAGATCAGGCCCGAGTGGGTGAGTGTCTCCGGCGTCAGTTATCACCGCCACGAGAAGCCCGGCAGCCCGCCCAGCCTGCGCGTCGAGTACGCCTGCGGCCTCGCCTCGCATCGCGAATGGGTCTGCTTCGAGCATACCGGCTACGCCCGGCAGAAGGCGGTGCAGTGGTGGCAGAAGCGGCTTCCCGATCGGCCGGTGCCGCGCACCGTCGATGACGCGCTGACTCTCTCGTGCCAGCTGCCGGTCCCTGAGCGGATCAGCGTTCGGCCGCAGGGCCGCTACACCGAGATCACCGGTTACGAGCTCCAAAAATGCTCTGCGACGTCTGCCGCCGCGAGGCCCGCGGCTTCGGCTGGTTCAATCCCACCCTCTCGTTCGACCACCCCCGGCAGCAGTTCCGCCACCTCTGCTCCATCGCCTGTCAGGACCTCTGTCATCGGAGACACGGCATGATTGATGCGACACCGAATGAGAAGGCCGCCTTCGTCCACGGTGGCTGTTGCGGCGGCGAGTATCTCGACAGCATCGGCAAGACCGATCTGGAGACGCTCAATCCGGACGAGTGGCTCACCTTCATCGAGGCGGTGGTCACCGGCTACTGCGACCACTTGCGCGCGCTCTCCCAGCGCGACGAGCAGCACCTGCGGCGCCTCGATCCGCACGAGGTGCCGTTCTGATGGCAAGCTTCATGGCGCTGTACGGCGCGCGCCTGGTCGACAACGGCTACGCCGTCATCCCGATCATGCCGGGGACCAAGAAGCCGGGCCGGTTCGTTGCCGGCGCCTGGCGCGACTATCCCGGCTGGACGAAGCATTGCGGCCGGCCGACCACCGACAACGAGCTCGCGATCTGGAGCCAGTGGCCCGACGCCGGCATCGGCATTGCCGGCGGCACCGTTGTCGCCGTCGACATCGATGTCGCCGACGGCGAGGCGGCGCTGCGCATCGAGACCCTGGCGCGCGAACGCCTGGGCGAAACACCGGCGCTGCGGATCGGCCGGGCGCCGAAGCGGTTGCTGGTCTATCGCGCCGAGACGCCGTTCAAGGGCTTCAAGCTCATGCCGATCGAGCTGCTGTGCGAAGGCCAACAGTTCGTCGCCTATCACCTCCACCCCGACACCGGCCGGCCGTACGAATGGCCGGAGGAGTCGCTTGCCGACATCGACATGGGCCGGCTGCCGGCGATCTCGCAAGAAAAGGCGCGCGCCTTCGCCGATGAAGCCTACGCGCTGTTGCCGGAGAGCCTGCGGCCTTCCCGCCTCGGCGACGCCAACGTCCCAGCGCATCCGTCCGCGCCCGGCGATCTGCGCGGCACCCCCGAGGCCGTCAGCGCGGCGCTCGCCTTCATCCCCAACGCCGATCTCGACTACGACTCATGGATGCGCATCGGCATGGCGCTGAAGGGCGCGCTCGGAGACGAAGCGGAGTCTCTGTTCGTCGCCTGGTCGGCACAGTCGGCCAAAGACGTGCCCGATTATACCGCCAAGACCTGGGCCAGCTTCCAGCCGCGCTCGATCGGCGCCGGCACCCTCTATCACCACGCCATCGCCAACGGCTGGTCGCCCGATCCAGCGCTCGTTCTGAACGGCAACGTCTGCATGAACGGCCGCCATCCGGCACAGGCGCTGTTAGAGAAGCTCTCCTCGCCGCCGCTGCAACTTCCGCAAGAAATTGCGGAAGTGCGCCGTGTCGAGAAAGCGCCCTGTCCGGTGGACATTGCCGGCCTCGACGGCACGCTGAAGATGCTGGTCGACTACATGCTGGCGACCGCCCGCCGGCCGCAGCCGGTACTGGCGGTGGGTGCGAGCCTGTGCGCGCTGGGGGCGCTGATGGGCCGCAAGTACCGGACCGAGAGCAACCTGCGCTCGAACCTCTACGTCGTTGGCATCGCCGACTCGGGCTCCGGCAAGAACCACAGCCGCGAGGTCATCACCGAGCTGTTCGTCGAAGCGGGTCTCGGCCACACCCTCGGCGGCAACAAGATCGCGTCGGGCGCCGGATTGCTCACCGCCGTCCACCGGCAGCCGGCGATCCTGTTCCAGATCGACGAGTTCGGCATGTTCCTGTCGGCGGCCGCCGACCGCAAGCGCAGCCCCCGGCACATCTCAGAAATTCTCGATATCATGACCGAGATCTACACCATGGCCGGCACTATCTTCCTCGGTGCCGAGTATGCCAACCGCGACGGCAAGAACGAACGGCGCGACATCAATCAACCCTGCCTCTGCGTCTACGGCACGACGACGCCGATTCACTTCTGGAACGCGCTGCAGTCGTCCAATGTCGTCGACGGTTCGCTCGCTCGCTTCATCGTCTTGCAGTCGGAGGACGACTATCCGGAGGAGAACGAAGCCGCCGGTATCCGCACCTCACCGCCGGACCTGCTCGACGCGCTCAACCTGATCGAAAGCGGCGGCGGTCGTCAGGCGGCCGGCAACCTGGCAGGCATGACGCCAGGCCCGGAAACCGCCGTCGACCCACTGACGGTGCCAATGACGCCAGAGGCGCGCTCCCTCTTTCGCGCCTTCAAGCACGATAACACAGCCAGGCTGCGCGAGGCTCGCGGCACCCTCTACACGGCGATCCTGGCGCGAATTGCCGAGAACGCCTGGAAGGTGGCGATGATCCGCGCCGTCGCCGCCGATCCGGTGGCACCGGCCATCCGCGCTGTCGACGCCGCCTGGGCGATCGCGCTCGTCCGCCACTGCGCCGAGCACACGATGCTCGAGGTTGAACGCAACATCGCCGACAACCCAGTCGAGGCCAACCACAAGCGCGTGCTCGGCATCATCCGAACTGCGGGCGTCGCTGGGCTGACGAAGAACGAGCTTGCCCGCCGAACCCAGTTCTTGGACCAGCGCCAACGCACCGACATCGTGGGATCTCTGGTCGAAGCCGGACAGGTTGTCACCGCTTTGCGTCCATCAGCAACCAAACAGGCCATGATTTTCCGAATCTGCGATGGAGAGGCCGCATGATTGGCCAATTCGTCAACGGCCTCCAATTCGTCATCCATCGTCAACGGCGGCTAAGTCCTTCTGGCCATGTGACGGACCACCCATCCGTCAAATTCGTCAATCCGTCACGTAGGACCCTCACGCGGGTAATAGATACACGTGCAGCTTCTCACTCTACGTACGTAGTGATGGATTGATGATTATGATGAATACTACTATTATAATAGAAATCAAGGGCTTATGTCCGCTCGGTCGCCTTTGATGATTTCTGCCGGAATTGACGGATCTGATGCCCGTTCGCCGGCTCTGACGAGAATTCCTTCTCTGACCGCATCCACCCTCGAGGGCTGGAGCGAGGCTGTCGTCCCTGACCGGAGGACACCGCCGCCCCCGCCGCTCCATGACCCTGGAGGACGATATGAAGCTGAAGTCGATCCGCTGCTCGGCGACCGCCGCTGAACCGCCGCTGATCTCCGCCGAGGAGATGATCCCGGCATCCTTGACAGCGCACCAGCCGCTGGAAGGCTGCATCGAGGCGATCATCGCAAGGGGCGGAGGCGCAGGTGTAACCAAGTCGGAGGTCATCCGGCGAACCCAGTTTGCCGATCGGAGGCACCGGAACAAGGCGTTGGTGGCGCTGATCAGGGCCGGCAGGATCGTGGCGATCAAGCAGCCAACGGCGACCAAGCCCACGATCGTCTTGCGTTCCGCGGCCAACTGCGACCGCGCGGTCGATCCGGAGGCGATGGTGCCGAGTCCGGTCAACGGCCCACCAATCGAGGCTCTGGCTGGCGGGCGGCCGATGCCGCCGGTGATCCTCGCCCTCGATCTCGGCCAGAGAACGGGCTGGGCCGTGCGCAGCCGCGATGGCGCGATTGCGAGCGGTGTGCAGGAATTCCGCCCCGGCCGGTTCGAGGGCGGCGGGATGATCTGGCTGCGGTTCCGCGCCTGGCTGCAGGAGGTGGATGAGACCGCGGGCGGCGTTGGCGTCGTCGTGTTCGAAGAAGTTCGGAGGCATCTCGGCACCAGCGCAGGTCATATCTACGGAGGATATCTCGCGCACCTCACCGCCTGGGCCGAGGCGAACAAGATCCCGTACCAGGGCGTTCCGGTCGGCACGATCAAGCGGCACATCGCCGGCAAGGGCAACGCTGACAAGGCGGCAGTGATCGCCGCCGTCCGTCGGCTTGGGTTCAGCCCCTGTGATGACAACGAGGCCGATGCGCTCGCGCTGCTCGACTGGGCGATCGTGCACGGGATCGGAGGTGTGCGATGACCCCGGCACAGAAGGCGTTGCTGGAGAAGCGCGACGGCTGGGATGTCGGCCGTGATCCGCGGGCTGTGAGCCGCGACGAGCTGATTGCCGCCGGACACAAGCCGATGAGCGCGCTCAAGGCGCTGCGTCTACGGTGCATTGACTGCTGCGCCGGCGAGTTGTCCCAGGTTCGGAGATGCGCTCACCTCGATTGTCCGAGCTGGCCGTACCGGATGGGAAGGAACGTGTGGAGCCACGAGCGGAGCGAAGCGCAACAGCAACACACCCGCGCCCTCGCCGAAAAACGCCGCGCTGGAACTGAAAATCAACCAAGCGGTAGGCTCGAAATCGCAACGCCGGTGGTGCCCGCTACCACCCTACCGGCCGAGCCATCGGCGCGGCCAAGCGCACAGAGAGAGCGTGCTCTTCAAACTCAGGCAACCCTCAGCGTGGAGGACGCGCGATGAACGCCGCCATGCTGCTGCAACACGCCCAAGGCGTGATCGAGAACCGCGAGCGGAGCTATGGGCCGGCGGCGGAGAGCTTCGCCGCCATCGCCGCACGCTGGTCCTTGGTGCTGGGCATCACCGTCACTCCGGCGCAGGTTGCGCTGTGCCTGATCGATCTCAAACTCGCCCGGCTCTCGCGCGATCCCAAGCATCTCGACTCGATCGTCGATATCGCCGGGTATGCGGCGTGTCTGCGGGAGGTGACCCGTGCATAGCGGCGTGCGTGGCTCGCTGGAGCGGCACCTGCCGCGAACGGCGACGAACGAGGACGAGCTGTTCGCCATGCGCCGGGCGGCATGGCGGAAACAGGGCATTGCGGTGCTGCGGATCGACGACGTGCGCGACGAGATCATCCGCCAGGCGGTGGTCAACGAGGCAACGCGGCTCTACGGACAAAGGGAGGGCGCGTGATGGCGCGGCGCAAACGAGAGAAGGCGACGATCGTGACAAGCGGCGTTCCAGCTATCGCGCGTCCCGACGGCGCCCTCGAGGCGGTCTACGAGGCCGATCCCGACGGCCGCCCCGTCGTCCACCATCGCACCGTCGATACGCTCGGCATCATGCTGCGGGCGCGCACGATCACGAAAGCGATGCACGATGCGGCGCGGGACTTCCAGGCCCAGTTCACCATCGCCCGCTTCGATGTCGTGCGCTGCATGTCGCTGGTACGAGTGCCGGGCAGCTCAGGTCCCGGCGATCTCACCGACGCGCAGGTCGACGCGCGGCGCCGTATCGGCAAGGCCCTCGACGCGCTGGGCGGCCTCGGCAGCCCGGCGGGCAGTTGCGTCTGGCACGTCGTTGGACTGCAGCGGTCGATCCGGGAATGGGCGATGCGCCAGGGTTGGGGCGGGCGTCCGATCGGTGAAAAACCCGCACAAGGCGTTCTGATCGCGGCGCTGGGTGTTCTGGCGCGGCACTACGGGTACGCGCGAAGCTCGGGAAACAACATTTTGAACGCTTGACACGTGGCCTCGCAATAGGTAGTGTTAAGCAATGATTCGGATTGCGACTGCCGCATCTCTCCCAGCGGGGTGGAGTGTCGCACAGGGCATGACAGGGCTTGGTGCGGAGGCGGGCACACTGCGACATTGGCGTGGCCCGCCTCTTACGTCCTAAGGTAGCAAAAGAAACAAGCGAGAAGACATCAGGTCAGTTCATCGTCTCGCAAGCCGTTGATATCTTGGGTCCTTCCCGGAGAATACAACCGCTGGTGGGCGACGCCCGAAAAATCGCTAGCGCAAGCCACGAAACCGGGGAAGCCAGCCGAAGCCTGAAGCCAATCCAGTCGCGTTCAGTCGTTTCGTGATATCAGAGACTTAGCATTGGATCTCGGTGGCTTCCGCCGGATCCAGCTCCGCCTCTCCAAGCGGCTTCCTCCCAGCCGCCGATCTCGCCGCCTCCGGGCGGTGTTTTTTTCGGACCAAGCACAATCACCATGACTTCTCTTCGCTTCTGTCCCGAGCAGATCGAGCTTATGCCGATCGCGCGCCTGAAGCCGTACGCGAACAATGCGCGCACGCATTCCGACGATCAGGTCGCCAGGATCGCCGCCTCGCTGGTGGAGTTTGGCTTCACGTCGCCGCTCCTGATCGCCGATGACGGCACGGTGATCGCCGGCCACGGCCGCCTGCTGGCGGCACAGCGTTTGGGCTTGAGCGACGTTCCCGTCATTCGCCTGCAGCACCTGACGGCAAACCAGGCGCGCGCCTATCGCATCAGCGACAATCAGCTGGCGCTGGCGGCGTCCTGGGACGAGGACGCACTGTCAGCGGAGATCCACGCCCTCAACGGCGAAGCCTATGATCTCGGCCTGCTCGGCTTTGACGACGCCGACATCGATCGCCTGCTGGCGCCGCTTGATGACGATGCGGCTCCTATCGGTGAGGGAGTCGACGACGGTTCTCTCGACGAGACGCCGGCGCCGCCGCCTGATCCCGTGTCGCGGCCGGGCGATCTCTGGCTCCTGGGCGAGCATCGCTTGCTGTGCGGCGATGCCACCGATCCGGCTGCCGAGTCCCA